>Ga0116230_10008466_pt1 | contig 10140 bp, 12 predicted proteins | sample S1TSphfallax_3_FD_88678 | JGI IMG/M metagenome (GOLD analysis project Ga0116230, IMG submission 88678) | Host-associated microbial communities from peat moss isolated from Minnesota, USA - S1T2_Fd - Sphagnum fallax MG | ecosystem: Host-associated > Plants > Peat moss > Unclassified | place...
AGTGAAAAGTGAAAACCCACCCAGCCAGGATAGAAATCATGCACTTAAGGTGCATTCACACTTGGTGTTAAGGGCTCTAGTATTAAGTCCCCTGACACCAAGCTAGTCATTTAGGACCTAAACATGTTTACCATGAAGATTGTATGTTAAGATTCACTTAATATTAAACAATCACCCATTTAACATTGGCTGCCACCTAAGATGCCACCTAGATTTTCACTCAACACTGACTTAACATTAGGTGTGAATGCACCTTTGGTACATTACTACTAATGTGACAGCAAATTAGGAAAATATATTTTAACAAAAATAAGATATTTGTGTTGTTCAATTCACAAAAAAAAAATTGGTGCACAAAAAAAGTTATATTTCTAATTTTAAAAGGGAACAAATTGTAGAAAGAAAAATATTATCAAAATTATCAATACATTTCTGATGCTTAGTTATATTTTCAAATATACGTAACTTGGATTCCTAAATTACCAAAATGAAATTAAAATGTAATCTGAATCATGACTAGTATTGGACAGTTCTCTCTTTTTCAAAGAAAGAACCAGTGGGTAAGTGTCAGGTATACAGATCCTTGACAAAGGTTTGCAGGTTCTCACAAAATTGAAGAACTGTTTTTGCCCATAGCCATGATTCTCACAATTCAAACTGCCGGTCTCAAAACCTACCCTTAGTCACTGGTTCTTCCACGAAACCAGTTGACTCTTCGACATATTTTCAAAAACTTGGTAACTGAGGTTTTTTTATTCTGCAAATTTTCACAAACCCAAACTGACGGTTATAACAAAATCAAAGAACCGCCCAACACTGATCATGACCCTAATGTATTTGCATGATTTTTTTAATAAAAATCAGATGTAAATGAGATGACAACAAATCATATAATAATTACATCAATTCATGAAAGTAATGTCACATTAATAAGTTTTTTTTGGGGGTTTTGGGTTGGTAAAATACTCATTCGTAACTAACAACATCATATTGACCAATGCAATAGATGATCTATCAACGGTTTGGACTTGATCATCTAGCAAACCACGGTTATGTAAATTGGCCTCACATAATTGACAACAAATGATGTCGTCAACAACATTTTGTTAGGCCCGAGTCATCAATCTCCCAAGGAAACTAGTAATGAATTAAAGTTTTACAAACTACTAGATGCCATAACATTAGCCCTAATAATTCATATCCTTGGTTGATCGTGATTATGGTTATGAATAGTAATATGAAACATAATGTTGTAACATGATGGGTTTTGTCAACTATGTTTCATTGATTTCCAAATTTTCATATGGCTGCACGAATGCCCCATATAAAAGCATCTGAAACCCAATGGCAAGTTCGGTCGAATCCTCCAGCTTCAACGTGTTTGGAGCCAATGTCATCAAGTTTCAAATCCAAATCGTTAATGTGACCGCAAATGGCCACTTGGTTGATGCGTGGGGAGTTGCTGCTGGGTGCAACCTCGCCATTGTTGTTGTTGATCTCCTCCATGGAGATGCTATAAATGGTGGCTTGAGGCCCGGTTCCACTTATTTTCATGTCTTCGCACTGGTACACAGCATATGGGAACATGCGCTTCTGGCATATCACTGCTTGGTTGTATGATTTGCTCTCCACAACCCGAGTCCATTTCTCAGCATTTGTGGTCAATGATGAATCAAGCTGGGAATCCTTCAAATCTGCACACATGACCCATGGTAGAAAAAGAATGTCAATAGTTAGGGGGTAGAATTGGCGTCTGTTGTGGCTGGATTGGCCAGCCTGAATTGGCCGTTCAGAGAGAACCTGATGTTCCTGTAGTCCCTCTGACTTCTAACACATGGAACTTGCTATTAATCCTCTGGAGCATGCTCTTGGTAGCTGATTCTGCCAACACTGCTTCGAAAGTGAGATTTAATTTGACCACCCAATTGACTATAAGGCCTTAAAAGTCACCATATGTCATCATGAAATCGCACCATTTCACTTGAAAATGAACTAGGCCACCATATCCTTATGCCAGCCATTTCAATTTCAGTGCAACTTGAGTCATTCATGAAGCAATTCACTAAGATAAGCAACTCACTAAGGACAATTTTTTGTATGATTCAAATAATTATTCTAATGTTTAAAGATAATAATAATTTATGATTAATTTATATATTATATTAAGCTTATATATAATTATTAAATATATGTGTGTTATAATGGCATTATATCTAATACTTAACATGTAATAATCAATATATTACAAAACATTATAACTGGAATATTATATTATATTATATTATATTTCTTGTTGACATAATAAAATTAATTACTATCACTTGATAATTATTTTATTATTAGTTACTTTATCTTTTAATTAAGATAAACGATTTTTTATATTTCATTCATAATTTCTCATGAAGAAATCTTTTGTGAGTTCTTATTAAACAAAAAAATTCAAATGTGTTTTCCTTTAAATGGTTTGAAAAAAAGTTCAAAAATGAATTTTCATGTGTTTCCAATTTAGTATGTTGAATATGAATCATCCTTATGGATGTCAGTTTAAGGACAGAGCCAATATGGCGACAAGCCACTTGTTTGCGAAATAGGCAGGAACCAGGTGTTGGTTCATTAGGTGAAAAGAGTGGGTTGGGGGGGTGAACCTGAAGAAATGGTGGTGCGGTCGAGGGGGCTGATGTCGGAAACGTCCTCAGGGCTCAAACTGGTGTACACAAATTGTCTCATGTCCTCCAATGAGGTCACACATGTCTTATGGCCGCCAGCCGAGCCTGTACGCACATCAGATTCCTCGCACTGAGACATGGTGCGCACCATCATGGTTGCCAAGTTGGAATTCTCTGGGATGTCCAATATTTGCAAAAGCTCAGGCATCTTGGCTCTGCATTGAAAAATAAATAAATAAATAAATAAATAACAAGGGGGTGTGTCACACTGTGGCCTTGCCATTTTCATTAAAAAGTATCTTAAGGCAAAAGAAGAATTATGAAAACTCAGATATTTCACCATGCAATAATATAATCTTCAAAAAATCCTCTAAAAGAAACCAAAATCCTTCAAGACAATAAGTAACCTCAGTTTATAACTCTATAACTAATCTCAAGTTTCAACACAAGCCAAAATATCATTTTTCAAAAATCCTCATATAAAAATAGACCTATTATTATTACCTAGTGGCCAAAATCCCTTAAGCTACTATACTCTATAATGAATCTAAACACAATATCCTTGCCTTCCTAGGCAATGCCAATTAAATCACAAAAATTTGACATTGAACCTGCCATGCAAAGACACACACATATATATATGATTTAGGGTTTTTTGTTTAGGGTTAAGTTTAGGATTAGGGTTCAGAATTTCTAGTAAAGAAATTAGTTGTAAAGAATGTGAAGATGAACAGTGTTGCAATCCATTTTGCATGGGATTGAATCTGCCGTGCACAGAGATACACGTACATATCATTTAGTTTTTGTGGTTCAATAATGCTGGGTTTTCTAGTGAAGAAATTGCATGGGAAGAATGTGAAGATGAAGAATGTTGCAACCCATTTTGCAACATCGGATTGAAGCTGCAATGGATTGATCAGATCTGACCTGCTGAAAGGCATGAGCTGGGCAAGAGAGCTGGGCAAGAAGGAGATAGTCGGGAAGATATCTCGGTTGAGATTGGCGGGCAAATGGATCTGGTTGCCCACCGTCAGCTCCTTCTCTCCGAAGTACATGGGCCTGGAAGCTGCAATCATCTCTTGGGTCCTCTGCATCAAGTCGGCGTTAAGCTGCAGGTTGCTCAGGGACAGATCCCGCAGCACTGGGTCCAGGACCTTCATGTTGGCGTCACAAGTCAGCTTGGCAGCTCCACAAAACTCGTTGCTGTGTTGTGAGAGCGTGCCCTCGCGGATGTTGGCTGCGAAGCGGGAGACAGTAGTGGCGTCCAGTGGGGATGCGTGGTCCAAGAGAGTGGAAGGGATCCTGAGGCCAACCTCTGGCACCACATCCTTTGACTGCTGTAAGCTCTTCCAACTTGCGGTCCGGCTTGTGGCATTCACTTCCGCCAAGCTCCCTACCAGAGTGAGCTGCACCATATACACACACACAGACATGCAAGTTTTTCTTCATCTCAAATAATCAAAAACTATTGAAGCCTGCAATAATTCTGAACAGTAACATTTCGTTGCAAAGACTGATGTTGTTCAGCATTTGTTGTTTTCTATTCTTTCCTCTCTGGCAATGTCACCAGCCTGAATTTGGGGGAAAATTACCATTGCAAGAAGAAGGACCGTTGAGGGAGAAGAAGCACCCATCTTCATTTCAGAAGCCTCAAAACTCGATCCTGATCACTGCAGTCATCAACACACACAAGCAGAACAATTTCTCAGACAGAAAGGTACATTCATCACGCAGAACTCCAGATTTGAAAGTCCAAACTAGAAATTGCAGACCAGGGAAAGGAAAACCGCATTCTGAACAGCAATTGAGTTGGAGCAGCCAGCCAAAACAGACTCACAACTTGGAAAGAAGAGGGCATGAACCCAAATGGATTGAAGTGGGGAGATGGAGATGCAACCGAAGTGTGGGCATAAAGATGCAATTGAATGTGGACAATGGAGATGCGTAACTGTGACAATTCTGAAGGAGAGGAGGATGAGAGAGGCTTACAAGTTACACTGAAATGCGGAGCTGAAAAGAGCTGAAGTTGGCCAATCACTGCCGCCTTCCTTCAGCTGAATTCAGTGTGGCTAACTACTTGGGTGCATAGTCTATTTATACATGAGAGTTGCGGGTGGGTGTGGGTGTGGCAGGAGGAGCATGTGTCTTTTTTTTTGTTGCTATGAGCATATCTTTTGACATACATGATCATGGACTTCCTGCAACAGATCGTGCATCATCTGTTGTTGATCATGTGCACCATTGCTTCATGATACTATTATAACCTGTGCTATGTGTAAGATCAAAACCAGTTACGCACATGAGTAGTCAATTATGTTTTGGAGGTTTTGAATGCTTTGTGTGTTTGCACTTTGCACATGGAATTGGTGCAAAATTGAATAAACTGATTGATTGATATTCATGTGGGAAATCAAAGAAATTCTTACAGATTTTGGGGGTAATTTTTGTACAGATTGTCAGCACAGATTTCACCATATGGTTCAACAACATGATCTTATCATTGCATGATAAGAAACAGAAGCACATGTACATGATGATGGTTTGTTCATGCAGCTCGGTATGGATCTGTTTGGAGAGATGGGCATTCAATGTGCAAGGAATCTGTGGAATTTATGAGTAACGGACAAGATGGCTGTTGGTGGAGTGCATAGAAGGTATCACATGGAAATCCCAAAGATGGTGGGGGGGGAGGGGGGTGGGGTGTGGCTGTTACAAGAGAACGTGAGCTTAGCATGCATTCACAAGCCATCCTACGTACCCCAGCACATGCATCACACACAATGCATCTGGTACGCTAATCATATATGTGCATGCAGGAGCCGGGGAAGTACATTCACATGCTTCCCATGTCTCTCACAGGGCTCTCTGGGTTCATCATCCCCTTGGTGAATCTGTAATCTTTTCCCCAGATTGTAATTCCTTTGGACATCTGGAATGGTGATTTTGAGTTTCTCACGAAAACCAAAGTGAGCTGTACGGGTTGTTGCAATCAAGCCATTTGTCAGCAACTCAAAATTGTGTATCCCTGGTGCTAATGTTCTCTCTTGACTGTGTACAGCCCTGGGATTAAAACCTGCATTTGGGTGTTAAGGTTCTCTATTGACAGTGTGTACTACTGACTTGGGATATGTTTACAGCAATTAACCTTGCCCTAATCAACTTCTTTGGCTGACTTCAAACTCGAAGGAGCATTGAGATGAGGGGGCTACTTATGTGCTGCTTTTGCAAAAGGGTGTGCACTGGTGTTGGATGGTTCTCTGACTTTTGAGTTGAGTTATAACCTTCGGTCCTGAGTTTATGAAATTTTTCGAAATCAACTTTTTTCTTTAAAACATCAGAATAAAATAACTGTCACTTTAGGGTTTCCAAAATATTTCAAGGAACAGGTGGGTTTCTTCAGTGAACTGGCAAAAAAAAGCATTTCAGAATAGGTTCTTTGACTGATCCTCTATTTTTGTGAGAACCATGGGTCTGTGTCAAAACCAATTTTTCTGATTTTGGACAACCATTGGTCAAGGGTCCAGTTCTTTCTTTGAAAAAGAGAAAACCACAGCCCTCTGCTGCACAGACATCTGATAATAGGATTATATAATGACCATTTATGAACTGCAAGAAGCACAGCTCCAAGAAGATGAGCTGGTAGGATCTTCAGCTCTGAGTTGAATTCCATCCAATTTCATTTCATTTCAAAGAAGAAAAATAAATAAACAAGTCAGTGGTTCAAAATGCTCAAAACACTATTGATTACCACAGTTATCCAAGATTTAGTGAACATTGTGGAAACCAACTATTGATTTGGGTCACAAAAAACAAGACATGCTGAGCCCAAGAAAAAAACATAACCTCAGTTCCAGATTTGGCTTTTGCTTAAGCTGCCAAAAATCAAGTCAGGTTTTAAATACATCAATAACCAAATAGCCACAAGAACAATTCTCATTGGATAGCAAAGCATCCAACTATGCAGTCATGTTTTCTCAAATCAATCATAACTAACAGGAATCAAACTTGCAAGTATCCTAAGTATTTTAAGGGACAGTAAAATTTGCAGCTTGAAGTTTGAAGCATAAACCAACAGCTCCTAAACAGCAGCTTTTCAGTAAATGGATAGACACTGGATCACCAACTATACATTGGGACCTATCACTTCTACCACTCATTTAACTCATCTGTCTGTGAGCAGTTTAAACTTAAGCTGCTCTCATCGATGTTCATTCCTGATATCACATATACAGTTCCTTGCACAGCAGTCAATAGACCAACATTGGAAGGTGACATAAAAATCCCATGAGAGTGGCATATACATCAAATCTGGTTCTAGAAATGAGCACAGAGCAGTACCAGAGATTTGAAGCAGGTCTCCTTGGCCTCAGCAACAAACTAGACCAAGTGAGTCATATTACTGCCTCAGGTTCATGGGTCTTGAAGAAATGTTCTTGTTAATCACCAATGATCAAGCCTGCTGGTCACAAGGGTCCCTAAACTCCCTTTAAATGTACCCCTCATCGTTTTCTCTTGTGTGTTCTTGAGCCATGACTTTCTCTTTCTCTTACCCGTAAATCATCCTCATCAGGGTTGTGTGAATCCTTCAATCTCTTCTCACTTTCCTTCTCACCCCTGTGACCCACACTGTGTCTCCAATTCTTCTCATCCCAGTGTGAAGTGGGTCTCATGAGGTCTCGTCTATCTTCTTTTTCATTGCTGCTGTCACTATCTTCCCTCCTTTGCTTGTCGTCTCTACTTCTATCCCGACCATGTGAGGCCATCTCTCCTTTCTCACGTCTTAGCTGTAGAGAGGAATCAATAGCAAAATGTCCAATTCACAACAAAGTAGACTCACACTACACACTGGTAGTTGCAGGGATTGTTGTTAGAAGATACTATATAACTGCTGACTGGCAGAAAATGCATGGCGAGCCAGAATTGTTCCAAATCATAACTACCTGAGCACATTGTCAATCTAAGTAGAGGACAGACCCTATCTTGAGGATCATGTAGTACAGGATAGAATGAGAAGAACTCATGCTGCTCTGCCTGTTAGAAGATGTGGGAGCAAGAGGGTTAAATTCACTGCCAGGATTGAACCAAAAGAGGATAACATTTGAGGTGGGAATTATTTCAAGTGTCTTGCAATGCTGACCTGCTTAGCTGCCCTCTTCTCCTCCTTGCGTTTGTCTTTGGCAGCTCTTTTTTCCTCTTTCCTCTTGCGTTTCTTGGCATCTTCGTCATCAGAGACACTCGGTGAGTGAACTTCTCTGCTTGCAGCTAATGAGCTTCTGATCTCCCTGTCCATCTCCCTACCATTGGATTGGCCAACGAGGGGATCCCCAGGACTCCCTGCTGGACTCCCCTCCATTTGAAGAAGATCCTTCTTGTTGGGAACCTCATTCTTTGGGGCTCTGCCACCACACACATTGCTGTCAAAACCTGGCTATGCATTTCACTTTCACAGGACAAGACCAAAAGATGGAGACAAGAAAAGAAACAAGGTCTCTGTAGCCTCCACTAGAAGCCATAGGTAAGCAACAGCAAAATCTCCACTAGAACAGATATAGAAGACATAAACTGAAGTTGATCCAGATCAAGGCCCATGGAAGCCAGAGATGTCAAGGTTCAGGGCATATACGGAGCATAGCCAAGGCCTTGCACCCTCTCCCCCTGAGCATAGGTTGGGTCCACCTCCTCAGCAGCCTTGCCTCGTTTGAACAGCTCTTCTTGTTCACGCTTGTCCAGATGGCTACCACGAGGGCGCACCTCACGCCTTGGAGCTAATCCCAACAGCTCCTGCAGTCAATCAAACTGTCTGTTACTCTTTACATCCTGCTTTACAATATCACTGTGTGAGACATGCCACCACAACATGACAAAGGCAAAGTATTTGCTTTTACTAACTGGCAGAAATATAGGTTCCTGTCCACTGTACCCGCATTGCCTCTTCCTCCTCCTGCTTCACTTTCTCTATTTCTTCCCTAGCTGCCTGGGCTGCCTCAGCTGCAGTTTGCTTATCCCGAGCATACCACATCAAATCTTTTCCTGCTCAAGCACATATGTCAACCCTATAAATGTGTTAATATAACTCATGAATGTACATCCAAGCACACTTCAGAAGGTATCTTCATTGTCCAAAGTCATCTGGATCTGACTCACTGCAAATGTGCAAGCAGGAGGGGCAGAGTTTCTTTTCCACACCTTTCTGCCATCGGCCTACAGGAGCTTTGACACTGTGGCCCAGGTAGTTTTCCCGATGCTTATCTGCCTTCACATCATCCCAATTGAACTCTGCAATCAACAACATCCCAATCAGCCCAGTCAGCACTATTGAACTCTTCCCAAAATCTGCTCACTTCAAAACCGCAAATTACCAGGGCCTACAATGCTGAACAGCAAAGGGCCAACATTGTACACCTTCACAATTTACTCAATGAGGAACAAACTGCACCCAAGGATGACTGACAGCAGATATTGATCCAGAAACCTTATCTCTAGTCAGCCATTCAATTTTCAGACAGTCCTTTCAAATCCTACTTTGCAAAAACGAAAAAGCCCTGAAAATGCCAGATGTAAACTAAATTGCTAGCTTGCAAAATCTCAATGTTGAATTGCCATCTTCAGCAATGCACAGAACAGATAGCCTACATTTGAGTCCCTTCAATATACCAGATGTAAAACAATCAACCTATTTGCCCACACATAACTTCATAAACAATTCACAAAAGAGGCATGCATGAAAACAAGGCAGAAGCTGACAAAAGTCCCATACTACTTTCAACTGAAAACCTAATCAGAAGATGCTAAACCCATCCTGTTTTGAGCTTCTGCTTCAGATATACCTCTAGGGTATCTTAAGTACTAGGGTTTCAGTCTCATGCTGTCAGGATTCCTTCTGTACTCAACTTTTTTGTTGTGTAAGAAAGACTGAATCTCTTTAACACCCTCTCTCTCTCCCTTTTGTTTCCACATGAACTTTGTGAGCATGACTTATCCAATTCTTTTGACATCTCTCATTCCTGTCCATGTGTTGTAGGAGACAAATTCCACATTTTGTTCATGAACTTCCAATGCAAAATTGAACAAACTGCTCCTAGGTTTGCATTTTGGACAGGCGTAAATACAGCATGAGAAAAATAATTATGGCTAAAGCAGCAATACAGATAAATACTTACGGTCTCGGCCCCCTCTTACTCCTCCTCTTGATGGATGATACATGGCTTTCTGCTGCTGCTGCTGCTGCTGCTGTTCCTCCTCCTCCTCCTCCCTCCTCTCTAAATCCCTAAAACTACAGAAAACAGAAACGGCGTCCTTGAATCTGATCTTGAACTGCCTCTTCCTTCTCAAAATAACAAGAATTTGAAGTCCTGCAAAAAGTAAACTGATTTCTGCAACTCCATCCGCCTGGTTATCCACTCTTTTTCCTTGCCTTACAGCAAACAAAGCTCCCAAAATATCGTCGCCATTTCGAAACTCTATTACAACATCA
>Ga0116230_10008467_pt1 | contig 10140 bp, 5 predicted proteins | sample S1TSphfallax_3_FD_88678 | JGI IMG/M metagenome (GOLD analysis project Ga0116230, IMG submission 88678) | Host-associated microbial communities from peat moss isolated from Minnesota, USA - S1T2_Fd - Sphagnum fallax MG | ecosystem: Host-associated > Plants > Peat moss > Unclassified | place: USA...
ACGATCTTGTTGAGATCAACGGCAATGTTTTTGAGTCCGGCTGAGGAAAAACCAGTCGCGGCGGCAGTGATGGTGTAGCTGCCGACGGGAAGGTTGGTGAAGTGATAGGTGCCCTCGGCGTTGGTGGTAACCGTGACTTTGACGGATGTGCCTTCGTTAGTGGCGGTGACGGTGGCGTTTTGGATAGCGGCACCGCTGGCGTCCGCGATGGTGCCCGTGACGTCACCACTGTTGGATTGTGCGAACAACCCGGTGGTGGCCAGGACGAAGGCAAGAAAAAAGCATAAAAGGGTGTTTCTGGAACGCATAATCTCCTTAATTGGGTCAGCTCAAATCGACGGGGATTAAGGTGCTGGTTACTCCTGCTGTGCAATTTGATGACCGGATGTTATGTAATTGAAAACAAAGGAGAGGGCTAAGCGCTAGATATTAAATATCGGAGAATTCTGGGGGCAAGATTACGGCTAATTGAATATTGAATAAGGCGTAATATTACTAGCTAAGTAGATGTACTTAAGAAGGATTTCTGGTTAAATATCTTGGGGCGCTCAAAAAGGCGGAGTGAAGGGGATGGCCAGGATTGGCAGGAAAGTGATATGTTTTGAGAAGGTCCGAATGACAACCACTCAGTTATTCTTCAGCCTAGTTGGAGTGATGACGGCTTTTGCCGCGACGCTGAAGTGGTACATTGATGCCAAAATTGACCCTGTCTCGCAGCAGGTGAAACAGTTGGTGGACTACATGATTCTGCATGAAGGCAAGATTGCCACCTTGGAGGAGCGGATCAAGGGTGCGCGGTAAGAACCATGCAGTTCGATTCAAACCAGTGGATTACTCTCATCGTCGCGCTGATTGCGGCGGCTGGGCCAAGCGGCACCGCAGTTTTTGCTCTCATTACCAGCAATAAACGGCTGGACGACATTGCGCGCCGGCTGGACCGAATAGAACTGCGGCTTGACTCCATTCTTCAGCGATAAAGCAAAAGAGGCGACCCGAAGGTCGCCTCTTTGCGTTTTTAGCGTGCTCAGCATTTAGAAGATAAACTTCGCGCCCAGTTGGACGTTGCGGTTGCCGTTATAGCTGCCAGTGATGGTGCTGCCGGTGCCGTCAATGATGTAGGCGTTGTTTTTGTTGATGCTGAAGTTGGCGTGGTTGTCGGCGTTGTAGGATTCCAGGCGGAGCTGGAGCGACTTGGATTCGGTGAGACGCACGTTTTTGTACATGCCGAGATCCAGGTTCCAGGTGCCGGGCGAGCGGAAAGCGTCGCGGCCCGTCATGTTGGCCGGGAACGGGCCGAAATCGGAATCGCCGGTGACGGGGTTGATGTATGCGCCGGTGTTGATGTTGGCGAAGTTGTAGACCGTGTAGGCGTTGGTGCCGGCGGCGATGCGGGTGGCGGCGGGCGCGGCCTGGTTCAGAACCACGCGGGTGGAAATGTAGTTGTCGTTGGTCAGATCGTAAATGGTGTAGGGAGCGCCGGTGCGGGCGGTGAAGACGGGCGCCAGCTCCCAGCCGTAGGCGACGGCATGCAGGATGCCCTTGCTGCTTTTCAGGAACGGAATGGCCCAGATTGCGCCTATTGAGATTCGGTGCCGGTTGTCAAAATCCGAGCTGCCTTTATCGACCGAGGGATTTTGGAAGTCGGTGTAGCCGAGGTTGAACTGGTTGCTGGAAGAGCTGAAAGTGTCGCTCAGATCGTCGATGCTGTGGCTGTAGGTGTAGTTCATGCGCAGGGTGAGGCCGGTGTGACCGACATCCTGAATGTCATAGCGGGTGTTGAGCGCGTTGTAGGATGAGTGGCCGCCCGCGCCGCGCAGATTGATGGAGCCGTACTGCTGGTTCAGCGTGGCGTTGCAATCGCCGGGGGTGCAGGGAATCCCCAAATAATAGTTGCCGGAGCCGGGGAAATTGGCGGAGGAAATGTCGTACTGGTTTTCGCCGATGGTGCCGGAGTAATCCAGTTCCAGGTGCATATTGCTGCCGAATTGATGCTCGATCGAAGCGCTGAAGCTGTGGGCGTAGGATTGCGGGATGTTGGGCTGAACCCAGCGCAATTCAGAAGGCGGCAGGGCGGCTGAGCCGCCGGAGCCGGTCAGAATTCCATAGTTGCTGGTGGACAGCGGAATGGTGGTGAAATCCTGGCTGCGTTCAAACAGGTTGACCACGGCGTAGTTGGGCGGATGGAACAGCACGTTGAAGGTCACGTTGCCGAAGTTGCGCTCGTAATTGATGCTGTAGCCGCCGCGAAAAGCGGTTTTGCCGTCGCCGAAAACGTCCCAGGCGAAGCCGAGTTTGGGGGCGAAGTTGAGCGGGCTGGCGTACCAGAGCGCTCCATAAGAGCTTTGCGGCGCGGGCTGAACCATGCCGTTGGCCACCGCTTGCGGGAAGGCCGGATTTTGCGGGCTGACGTTGTTGGGCAGGTAGAAGTTGGAATCCAGGTTCGGATTCACGTTGTGCTGGGTGCCGAAATACTCCCAGCGGACGCCGATGTTGAGCGTCAGGCGCTTGTTGTATTTCCAGGAATCCTGCAGATACAGGGCGCTTTCTTCGTAGCGGTTGCTGCGCTCAAAGGTGGGCGGCACCACCGGCAGGTTAATGGTGCAGGCGGCGGTTTGCACGCTGTTAATGCAGGGGTATTTGCCTTGCGGATTGATGGCGGCGGCGAACTGATACTCCTGGCCGGAAATCAGGTTGTCCATGCCCTGGCCCAGCGTGTAGCCGACGACATTGGTGGAATCCTCATACGCGCCGAAGGTGCGGTTGTCGCGCAGGTAAGTCTGCGAACCGCCCCAGCGAATTTCGTGCTTGCCGACGGTGTAGCTGAGGTCTTCGTAAAGCTGGCCGAAATTCTGCGGGCCGCCGAAAGGCGTGGTGCCACCGGGCATGGCGATGTTGTAGTTGCCCAATTGGGTTTGGTTGGCAATTTGATAATCGGGCGCGATGCCTTCCGGGGAAATGGGGTCGTCCAGGTTGAAGCGGTTGAAGTCGAGCTTGGTCTGGGAGATGAAGTGGTCGGAAAAGCTGTGCGTGACGGCCAGCAGCAGGCTGTTGTTGAAAACCAACTGCGGGGTGTTGACGCCGGTGTAGGCGCTGTTGCTTTCCGAGCCGGGCAGGTCGGTTTCGCTGTAAAGGGCGTAGCGGACATAGGCCTGGGTGCGGTCGTTCAGGTTGTAATCGACGCGGCTGACGGTGTTGTAGGTGTTTTGGGGCAATCCGCCGCCTGCGCCGGCCGGGGCGCTGTAAGAGATGAGGTCCAGCATGGGCGCGTTGGCGTTGTAGCTTTTGCAGCCGCCGGTGGCGGACGATCCGGCGCACGGGTCGTTGCCTTGCGCGATGAGCGCGGCGCGGCTGTAAACGCCCAGCACGCTGGCGCTGGGCACCAGCTTGCCGTATTTCGAGTAGACTTGCTGCGCGGCGGAGGTGGCGCTGGCGATGTAGGCGGGATCGAATACGTATTCGATGTAATTCTGGATGCTGCGCACGCGAGTCCATTCGGTGTTGTTGAAGAAGAAAAGCTTGTTCTTGATGGCGGGGCCGCCGAGCGAAAAACCGAAATTGTTGCGGGTGAATTTTGCTTCCGCGACGCCGTTGGCGTTGTTGTTGAAGGAGTTGGACGCCAGAGCGGAGACGCGGTTGAATTCGTAGGCGGTGCCGTGGAATTCGTTGGTGCCGGATTTGGTGGTGACGTTGATGACGCCGCCGGAAGCGCGGCCTGTTTCGGCGGTGAAGTTGGCAGTGGTGATGCCGACTTCCTGCACGGAATCGACGGGAACCTGCTGGCCGACGGATGCGCCGAATTCATCGTTATTGGCGACGCCGTCCAGCAGCACGTTGGTGCCGGCCGAGCGCATGCCGTTCATGGAGACGCCGACGCCGTTCTGGCCGGGGTCGTCTTCACTGACGTTGCCGGCGGTGACAACCAGCGCGTAGGGGTTGCGGCTGGAGGTGGGCAGTTCGGTCATGGCGGCGGTGTTCAGGGTTTGGTTGATGGTCTGGGTTTCGGTGTTGACCTTGATGGCGGCCGCGATTTCCTTGACTTCGACGGTGACCACTTCCTTGCCGATTTGCAGTTTTACGTCCTGGCCGACTTTTGCGCCGACCGTGATGGTGATTTTGGTTTCGAAAGTGCTGAAGCCGGCGGAGGTGACTTTGACGTTGTAATCGCCGGGGGTGAGGTTGGGGACGGCGTAGATGCCGGCTGAGTTGGAGCGGGTGAGGCGTTCAGCGCCGGTGGCTGCGTTGGTGACGGTCACAGCGGCATTGGAAATGGATGCGCCGCTGGCGTCGGTGATGGTGCCGGTGATCTGGCCGGTTTCGGCTTGGGACCAGAGCAGGCCGGTGAAGGATAAGAGCAGGAGGAAAATTCTTAGCGGGGTAGATCTCATTGATTCCTTGTTCATGGATTTGCAACTAGTTAGCAATTTTGCAGCCAACCTTAAGCCGTTGAAAACAAGGAGTGTAGTATCTGGTAAAACTACTGATTATGGAAGAATTACGGTATTCGCTACGAGAAGTTGTAGCGATATCGGACAATTTGGACACCGGTCTGTGCGACGCAAAGGACCCTGCCAAAAAGAAAAAAGGGCGCAGCGGGGTGGTTTCCGCTGCGCCCTTTTTGTTTGGTTAGAACTTGGCGCGCAAGTTGAAGGTGAGCTGGCGCGGGTTGTTGGCTTGGCCGCCGCCACCATTGGCGTTGTTGGAACCGATGACGCCGAAGTCATTCGGATCTGTCAGCGCCAGGTATGGGTCGTTCTGCACGACGTGGTTAAAGATGTTGCTGAACTGGAAGGACATGGTCATGAACACCCGCTCCTTGAAGAGGCGGAAGTCCTTGGCGATGTTGGCGTCCATGTTCCAGTTGGACATGCCGCGGATATTGCCGAACGATCCGCAACTGGTGTCGTAGCCGAGAATGCAAGGCCGGAATTCGGCGAAGACCTGGGCCGGATTCTTAAACATGTTCATGCCGTCGCCGCCATTGGCGTAATTGCTGTTGATGCCGGCGCCGGAAGAGCTGTTCGCCACCATGATGTTGTAAAAGGCCGATGCGCCGCCAGTGTACTTGCTGGCGAGGACCGCGCCGTCCTGGCTGCCGCTGGTTTGGGTTTCGCCGAACGACTCCGAGTCACCAGCCAAGTTGCCGACTTCGAGAGGCGCACCACTGCGCGCCGTGACGATGGGAGCAATTCTCCAGCCGCTGAGCAGGTAGCCGAGCACGCCCTTGTTGTCTTTGAAGAAGGGTTCCGACCAGAGGAATGTCTGGTTGTAGAGGAACTTGAAGTCAAACATCTGGGGGCCGTACATGGACTGACGCACATTGTAAGGATTGAGCGCCGTGTATTCAGATGTTGCCTGCGATTCACTGCCGGTGCCGAGGGCGCGGCCCCAGGTGAAGTTGCTGGTGGTGGTGATGCCATGCCAGTTGCGCATGGTGTAGGTGGTGTAAACCGCGTTGTAGTTGCCGGAGCCGGAGCTGTCATCGGCGTTGACGGATGACACCTGGCCAGACGGAATGGCGGCGCTGGTGCTGCTGGGGATGGTGCGGCCCTGCGTCCAGGAGGAGGCGCTGCTGAGAGCGGACCAGAGCTGGAATACCTGCGTATTTTGGATGAAGCTGTTCATATTGGCGTTGTGGACGATGGCTGCGGTGCAGCTTCCCGCACCTGCGCAGAAGGAGGAGTTGGCGCCGCCCAAAGCTGCTTCAAAGAAGGGCTGAGGAGTGGGTGTGCCGCCGCCGGCAAGCGCAAAGTAAGTGTTGGCGTAAGCGGAGGCGAAGCTCTGGCCGTTCAGGGTCAGCATGGTGGGCACGGCGTTGATGTCGCGCTGCTGGAATTCATGGGTGATGATGCGGCCCATGTATCCGATTTCGAGCAGGTTCTTGCCGCCAAGCTGGCGCTGGATGCTGAAGTTGAAGTTATAAGTGGAGGCCGGACGGAAGTCGGGATCGAGAACCGATGCCGCGCCCGCCGCGGTCTGACCATTGATGCCGGGGAATTCCGGCTGAGGGAGCGTCTGGGTCGGAGTGGGGATGGGGGCGACCAAGCCATTGGTTCCGATACGGAACGCGGTGGCCGGGGTGACGCCGCCGGTGCCCAGGCACTGGCCGGAGGCGGAAGCGCCGATACAAGAAACCGGCTGGCCGAGACCGACGCCGAGCAGCGGAATCAGCACCAGGCCGACGCCGTTCAGACGGCTATAGATCTGGGTGTAGCCGCCGCGAATGACGGTTTTGCCGTCACCGAGAACCTTGCCTAGAATGCCGTCGGTGTACTTCGGATTCCACGCCATGGCGATACGCGGACTGACACCGCCATAGAACGGGTTGTACGGATACTTATGGCTGGCACCGACCACGTTCTTGATGGAGTCGAAACCAATGATCGGGTTGTAGACGATGCCTTTCAGCGCATCCGCCTCTTTGGTGGCGAAATACTGGCTGAATTCGATGGGATGGCCAGACTGGTCGACGAGTTCCACCTGTTTGCCGTTGGCCTCCACAGGCGGCATTTCCACCTGATAACCGACACCGTAGGTAATGGTGAGGGTCGGCTTGATGTGCCAGGAATCGGTGGCATAGACGTTATAGAAGTTGATGGTGCTCTGGTCGTACATGGGTGTTCCGGCTGGGTTCAGGGTCAGGTTGGCACCGCTGCGGGTGAACAACTGCTGCGGCTGGTTCACGATGCCCAGCACTTCGGAATAATATTTGTCCCAAGTGGTGTCCTGGCTCGTCGGAAGGCCCACCGGCTGATACGCCGCTGAGTATTGGATGCCCGTTCCGTTGGTGATCTGGTAGACGGGCGAGGTGTTAATGCCCTGGCCGTTATCGTTACGCAGGTGGTAATCATAGTTGCGGGCGTAGTTGCCGCCGAACTGAATCACGTGGTTGCCGGTGATTTTGGTGACGTCGTCCCGGTAGGTGGTGTCGTGGCCGTCCCAGAAGCGCTGGCGCACGTTCTGGTTGTTCACGTTGTAGGGGATCAAGGCTTGGCTGGATTCACCGCCGATTTCCAGCGCGCCACCGAGCCCAGGAAGCTGCGGCGGGGCGGCGGATGAGGCCCATTGCCACCAGATGCGGGCATAATTCCAGTGGAAATCGTTGGTCATGGACGGGCTGATGGTGGTGGAAACTCCAGCCACCAGGTAGTCGGGTTTCTGCGGGCGGGGAGCGCGCGAGGTGGGGACGCCGAACTTGTCTCCGGGCAGCGCGCCGCCGATATCGATCTGATTCTCAGTGGCCTGCTGCAGCGCATAGTAACGGTAGCTGCTAAAGAAGCGCCATTTATCACCGAAGTCATGATCGACGCGGCCAACCAGGAATTTGGTTGTTTCGGGGAGAGAGATTTGCCCCTGATAGCCTTCCACGTTGTGACCGTCGCCCACGTTTGTGTTGTTGGGCAGCGGCATGTATTTGCTCCAGATCTGGGAAACCTCGGAATTCAGGCCGATTCCCAGGGGATCGCAGGCACCGGCTCCGCAAGTTGCTGGCGCGTAGGTGGTTCCATTGACGGTGACTGGATAGGGATTGATGTTGTAGGGAACGTAGGTGCCGCCCTGGTTGATCTGGATGACGCCGGCGCGCAGCAGAGCAGTGGGAGTGTCTCTGTCCACGATGGCCGACTGCGGATAATTAAAGGCTTCATAGCCAAAGAAGAAATACGTCTTGCCGCCCCAGAACTTGGGCAACATGGGGCCGCCGACGGTGAAGCCGTATTTGTTGTTGTGGGTGATGGGAATGGGCGTGTAGCCGAGGTCGCCGCTGGGCGTGTGGTTGTTGTCCCAGGTATTGGCGCCGCCCACGTCGCTGGAGTTGTAATAGTAATAGGCGGTGCCGTGGAAGTCGTTGGTGCCGCGCTTGGTGACCATTTGAATCTGGCTGCCAGAAGCGCCGTTGAAATCGGCAGTTTGTCCGGCGGTGGAAACCTTGAACTCTTCGATGGTGTCGGGCGGCGTGGGTAGCAAGCCGCTGGGCGGGTTGCCTTGGCCAGCATAAGCGTTATGGCCGTAGCTGCCGGTGTAGTCCACCATGCTGCCGTCCATATCGTTGGAATTGTTGCCGCCGTCTAACTGAAAGGTGTTTTGGTCGTACATGGCGCCGGCGGTGGCTCCCGTGGGAGAAACACCGGGCTGGAAGAGGGCGAGACTGGAAGAGTCGGAGCCGAAGATAGGCAGGTAGGTGAGCGAGTCACCGGAAACCGTGGTGCCGACGGTGGCATTGACGGTTTGCAGTTCCGCGCCGTTGGCCGTGACCTCGACAACATTAGTAACCACGCCGACTTCGAGCACTGCGTCCACGGTGGAGATGATGCCGACCTGGATGTCCTGCTGATCGATCTTGCGGGCGTTGAAACCGGTTTTGCTGAAGGATATGGTGTATTTGGCGGGTGGCACGTTGCTGACGATGTAGCGCCCGGCGGCGTTGGTGACTGCCGTAATGGTGGTATTGGTGGCGGTGTCGGTCAGCTTGATATCCACGCCCGGGATGGTGGCACCTTGCTGGTCGGTGACTTGACCCTGCACGGTGCCGGCGGATTGCGCCCAGGCCATGGTTGAGGTTAAAGCGATAAAAATGAGCACACGTATCGCATGAAGGCGCATGAAACTCCTTTGATGTAAGTCTTTATTTAAATTTTTCAGTAAAACTTATAGCGGGTGGTTCCGGTGCGACGGGGTTTGGCGAATAACCCGGAACTAGCGAGAACTAGCAATAACCGATTCCAGGGACGACACGACGAAGTGAAGTCATAGAAATGTAGTACGGATTTCGTTATCTTACTAGCGGAACTTTACGAGCGCAAGAAGAAAAATGCCAAAAGTGGGATTTTTTGGAATTTAGGTGTAACCAAATGGATCGGTCTGCGTAGGTATTGGGACTTGGGGAAGGCGTGTTCGAAAGCACGATTGCGCCGGGCGGGCAGATTGGCGAAAGACGGCGGGCCGGAGCTTTGCGGCGGCTTACGCTCCCGAAGACGCGGTTTACGAGCAATTGATGGATGATTCTTCGATTCGGTGACGTGGTGTTGGTCCGCATGGAGTTCCACCAAGCTGCTGGAGACAGAATCCGACCGGCAGTGGTGCTTCTAGATGCGGGCGATGAGGACTTTATCGCGGCTCCAATCACTTCGCGGCGGCGCTATTCCAAATGGGATCTGCCGTTAGAGAAATGGCAAGCGGCGGGCTAAATATTGCATCTTTCGCGCGCGCCGGGTTTCAGGCGCGCGGCGGCTTGGAAGTAGTGGCCCTGGTCGACGGAGTGGGGATCGAGCTGGAATGGCACCCAGGCTTCGGGCGCGGGGCCGAAGTCCTGAAAATCGAAGCGGTCGCTGACGACGCCGGTGATGACGAAGGGGTCGCCGCCCAGGATCATGGTTTTGCCGAGAATGGCGGGGTCACTGGCGAAGCGCTGCTTCCACAAGGCTTCGCTGATGACGACGGTCTGGCCCGCGCCGGGTGCGTCTTCCTTAGCATTGAAGGCGCGTCCTTTGATAATCGGCACGCCGAAGAGCGGGAAATAATTGGCGGTGACGCGGGCGGTGCGGAGCTGCTGGGGAAATGGGCCGTTGGTCCAGTTCATGACGCCGCCGTTGAAAGCGGCTATGTCTTCGAAGACCGATGTTTGCTGCGACCAGTGGGCAAATTTGGCGGGTGACGCGCCGTTGTCTTCGCCTTCAGGATATTTGGTTTCCAGAACGACTATGCGATTGGCGTTGGGGAAGGGCGGGGGCTTTAAAAGGACGGTGCTGACGAGGGAGAAAATGGCGGTGTTTGCGCCGATGCCGAGAGCAAGGGCGAGGATGGCGGTGATGAGGAAGGATGCGCCGGTTTCGCGGAAGAGGTGAAGGGCGTGGCGGATGTCGCGCAGCAGATTTTCCATGGAGGGCCTTGGCGATGGATACGCGAACTGGGTGGTGAAAGTTCCCGGACATTATGAGAGGCTAGGTTTAGCGTTATGGAAATTCAGCTCACCCCGGAACAAGAAAGCTTGCTAGCGCAGCTCGCCCTGGATAAGGGTCAGGCGGCGGATACGCTTGCTACTGACGTGATTCGCCATTACTTGGACGATGAAACTCGTTTCCTTGCCGCGGTCAAACTGGGCGAAGAAGAGTTAGAGCGCGGCGAATACTTGACCAGTGAGCAAGT
>Ga0116230_10008469_pt1 | contig 10138 bp, 9 predicted proteins | sample S1TSphfallax_3_FD_88678 | JGI IMG/M metagenome (GOLD analysis project Ga0116230, IMG submission 88678) | Host-associated microbial communities from peat moss isolated from Minnesota, USA - S1T2_Fd - Sphagnum fallax MG | ecosystem: Host-associated > Plants > Peat moss > Unclassified | place: USA...
AGAAACACGCCGTCGACGGCCACCGCAACGGTGGGGTCGAACGACTTTTCGACGTCGGCAAACGCCAGTCCGCGGATCGCAATGTTCGCCGTCGCCGCGCCGGTGCTCTGCTGGGTGATGAGCACGTTGGGCACCGCGCCGTCCAGCGCGCTGATGTCGACCGCCGCCTTGTTTTCCAGCGTCTGCACGTTGAGTGTGCTCACCGCAACCGGCGTGTCGTGAATGGTTTCGTCGCGGCGTCGTGCCGTCACCGTAATCTCCTGCAGCGCACCCGAATCGGTTGCGGCGTCCGCAGGCGCGGTCGCATCGGACGCCGCCACGTCGGCATGTGCGGCAAACGGCAAGCCGCATGCCAGCGCAGCGCTCAGGGCCCCGAGACTGAAGGATAGACTTCGTGTTTTGAAAATCATGCCAAGCTCCCGATAAAAAAAATCGTCGTTTTCGAGCCCCGCGTTGCGTCTACGCAACAGAAGGACATTTATCGATTGCGATCTTGCATGCTCGGCCGGCATTTGCGAACTGATAGTTAGACTAGGTGCGGGTGCAGGGCGGCTCGAGGATAGGCATGATGTATCGATGAATGACGGCTGGCATCGAGCTTTAGCCTCGGCCACGCTCGCCGAGGGTCGCGCCCAACATGCCGAAATCGCGGGCCTGGACATCCTGTTCGTGCGCATCGCCGGCGCGGTGCATGCGCTCAGCAACCTCTGCACCCATGCCGATGCATGTCTTCATGAGGGTCGGATTCGCGGGCACCGTATCCTCTGCCCGCTGCACGGCGCCTCGTTCGATGCCCGCACCGGCGCGGTGCTCGGCAAACCGGCGAGCATTCCCCTGCGGCGCTATGGCGCGAAGGAACAGGACGGCGAGGTCTGGGTGCTGCTCGCGCCCGCCGCCTCTTAGCGCAACGGCCCCTGGCCCAGCGGCGCCTTCGCCCAGTCGACCCCGCGCTCGAGCAGCCGGTGAAACACCGGTAAATCCCACGCGCAGCGATCCACCGTCGGCCAGTAGTCGAGCAGCGGCTGCAAATCATAATGTCCGCGGCAGTGCCCGAGTGTGAGATACAGCACCGCGCCCTTGCCGTGCTCCTTGATGTACAACACCGGATGCGCGGCCGGCGGCCAATGCGACTCGACGAAGCCGCCCGCCTCGCCGCCAAACCGGGTCTCTAATAGCACCTCGAGCGGACCGTAGGTCTCGAGCAGGTACAACTCGTCGGTGGTCTCGAACGGTTGCAAATCCGCGACGAGCGGATGCACGGGGTCTGCCACCGTCACCGTGTACGGCGCAATGGGCGGGTGCGCGATGAACATCGAGCCCAGCGTTTGCATGAACAGCGGCGCCCAGCGCGGCGAGTCGACCCGGCCATCGGCCAGCCAACGCAGGATCGAGTTCGTGCCGTGCAGTGCGAACCAACGGCCGCCACGCTCGAGAAACGCGCGCAGCGCTTCCTGTGCCGGCAGCGACGGCAGCACGTCGCAGGTGTAGGTCACGATGAAATCGGCCTCCGCGATCGCCGCCAGCGTTTCGTAATCCTCGAACACGCGCACCCGTACGCGCTCGTCCGTCGCCAGCAATTTGAGCAATTCCAAGCGGGCGAAATCGATGTCGTGATACTTGCCACCGGCGATCAACAGACAGCGCAGCTTGCGCCGCGCGCCGGCGGCGGTGGCCGTGGCAGCGGTGGCAGCGGTGGCAGCGTCGTCTGTCATCAGCGTGGGACCTCAACGCGCCAGTTTGGTAAAACGCGTCAATTCGCTGTTGCCGTCACCGAACAGTGTCGACAGCACCAGCAATCGCTTGTAGCCATGGCCGAGTGCGAGTTCATCGGTGGTGCCTATGCCGCCATGCAGGTGCACGCACTCCTCACCGATCTCGACCGCCGCCGAGCTCAAGTAGCTCTTCATGCCGGCGATGCTGCGTTCGCGCTGCAGATCTTCTTCCATACACACGGCGGCCCGATACACCTGCGACCGCGATTGTTCGAGCAGCACATACAGATCGGCCAGCCGGTGCTGCAGCGCCTGGAAGCTCGAGAGCGGCACGCCGAATTGTTCACGACAGCGCAGGTACTCGAGCGTCGATTCGAACATGGTCGACATGATACCGAGCATTTCCGCGCCCGCCGCAAAACGCGCCGTGTCGATGACGTCGGCGAATTCAGTATAGCCGCCCCGAAGCCGCTCACCCGCGATCACCCCCTGAAAGCGGATCTTGCTGGCGCATGAGCCGTCCGCAAGGCGATAGTCCCGGCGCTCGATGCCCGCCGCGGTCGGCGACACCAGGTAAAAGCCGATGCCTTGCGGATCGTCGGGCGCACCGTGCGTCCGTGCCGACACGATCCATTGGTCACAATCGGCGGCGAGTTGTGCCATCACTTTGTCACCGTCCAGCGTCACCACCGAGCCGCGCGTCAGCGCCTTGAGTTCGACCCGCGCCAGATTGAAACGCGCCGCGTGTTCGAAGTGCGCCAGTCCGAGATGCGCGGTCCCGTCGATGACACGCGGCAGCCACAGTGCCTTCTGAGCCGCCGTCCCTAAGCTGGCGAGCACGCCGCCGGCGGTGACGATCGCCTCGAGCACCGGTTCAACCGCGAAGGCGCGGCCGAGCGTCTCGAGCACCACCAGCAGTTCCCGGGGTCCGCCGCCCAAACCGCCGTCACCGGCTGCGAACGGCAGTGACAAGATCCCCATATCGGCGAGCGTGCGCCAGTTCTCGAGGCTGTAGCCACGCGACTCGGCGCGGTATTGCCGCCGTTGGTTGTCCCCATAGCGATCGCGTGAAAACCGCTCGACGGTGTCTTTCAAGAGGCTTTGTTCTGGAGTGAGCGAAAACTGCACGCGATATCCCTATGTTCGATGTCGTCATGGGATCACTTCCGGCAGAGGCCTGCGACTGGCAAACTAGCTAGGCTGTGGTGGGCCGGGCGGCGCCCCGGCCGGTTCGCTGCGGCGCATAATTGTTATTTTTCCGCCATGGGGTCATTATTAGGGCAGGCTTGGCTGGAGATCACAATAATGAACTATGTCAACCGCGTTGGCGTGCCGGTCAATTTCAATGACCTGCACAAGAGCATCACGATCAATTCACTCGACGGCATCCGCCCTGCGGCCGAAGCGTTGCGCGACGCGGCCCACGACATGGCGAGTTTGCGGGTGGCCGCCTGTGCCAACATCGCTTCGAAGGATCCCATGGTGGACGGCGGCGGGAAGATTCTGGCCTCCGATGTATTCGGCTGGCGCGAACCGGGTGAACGCTGGTGGGAACGACCCCGGCTGGCATTGACCTCACCCCTCACCCTGGCCTGCCGCTATGAAAGCGAGCCTTTCTGGTGCAACGCCCAGGGCATTCACACCCATCAGCAAAATCCGCACCTGGCAGCGCTCGACCTCAGCGACTTTTTGGAACGGGCGATGACCGAGGCCGCCATCGTCGTGCCCATCCACATGCCTTATGGACAGATTGGCGCCGTGAGCTTCCAACCCGAGGTCGCGACGTGTTCAGACCTCTCGCGCGAATTCGAGGAATATGGGGAGCTATTGAGCCTGCTGGCGCGTAAATTCATCTGCGGCTATACCAAGATCGTGGGCAAGCAGCGCTGGATACCACCCGATGTGCGCATGAGCAAGCGCGAGATCGAATGCCTGCGCTGGGCCGCGGTGGGCAAGACCGACAGCGAGATTGCCATGATCCGCGGGCGCAGCTGCGCCACCATCCGCTTCCACATTCACAACGCGGCGCAGAAGTTGAACGCAGTGAATCGCAGTCAGGCGGTGTTCAAGGCGGCCCAGTTGGGGTACTTGGGCTCACTGACCTAGTCTTTGTTATAGATGCGAAGCCGTGAGGTTCCGGCGATCCTTGATGGGTGAGTAACCCACCCGTCGCCGCGAACCTCTTCACCACGCATGCGCCGCTGCGTCTGCTCGGCGGACGGCATCGCCAGAGCGGCAGAATCGTCTTCCCCCTGCCGGACGATCCGGCGTATGAAAGTATCGAGTTGCCGTCGCGGGGCATACTCTGGTCGTTCACCATCCAGCGTTTTGCCCCGAAATCTCCGCCCTACCGAGCGGCTGGCGCCTTTCTGCCGTTCGCCGTCGGTTATGTCGAATTACCGGGCGCGCTGATCGTCGAGAGCCGCCTCACCGACGTCGACTTCGAACACCTGCATGTCGGCATGCCGATGCAACTGACCACCGTGCAGATCGGCGCCGCGGGCGCCGAGGCACGAGAAGCGTATGCGTTCAGGCCGAGCGCAGACGGCGACGCGGCGCCATGACCGACGTCTATATTGTCGGGATCGGCATTCATCCGTTTGGCCGTACCGCAAGCCGCAGCGGCCTCGCGCAAGGCGAATTCGCGATCCGCGCCGCGCTCGAGGACGCAGGGCTCGGCTGGCCCGATATCCAATTCGCATTCGGCGGCTCCGATGCGGCGGGCAAGGCCGACACGCTGGTCACTCAGCTCGGCGAGACCACGCTGCCGTTCGTGAACGTGTTGAACGGCTGCGCCACCGGCGGTGCAGCGCTGTTCGGCGGCTGCAGCGCAATTCGTTCCGGCGATGCCGATTTGGGCGTGGTGGTCGGTTTCGACAAACATCCGCGCGGCGCCTTCGATCCCATGCCGCAGGACTGGGGATTACCCGCTTGGTACGGCGAGGTGGGCCTGATGGTCACCACGCAGTTCTTTGCCATGAAACTGCGCCGTTACATGGACCTTTACGGCATCACCAGCACCACACTGGCACGTGTCGCTGAAAAAGCCTACGCGAACGGCGTGCATGCGCCGCATGCGTGGCGCCGCACGCCGGTCGACTTGGAGACCATCTTGAATGCACCCATGGTCAACGACCCCCTGACCAAGTACATGTTTTGTTCTCCCGCCGAGGGCGGCGTCGCACTGGTGCTGGCGAGCGCCAAAAAAGCGCGCGAGTTGGGACGCACCGGAGTGCGCGTCAAGGCCGTCTCGATGCGCACTCGGCCCGTAGGCTCCTTCGAAGTGTTCGCGCCGGCGCTCGACCTGGAGCGCGGCGAATCGGCCACCACCATTGCCAGCCGGGCGGCGTTCGAGATGGCCGGTGTCGGGCCGCGGGACATCGACGTGGCGCAGCTGCAGGACACGGAGTCGGGAGCGGAGATCATGCACATGGCAGAAAACGGCTTTTGCGCCCACGGTGAACAGGAACGCTGGCTGGCCGAAGGCCGCACCGGTTTGGCGGGAACCTTGCCGATCAACACCGACGGCGGCTGCCTCGCCTGCGGTGAACCCATCGGTGCCTCGGGCTTGCGCCAGGTCTATGAAAACGCCGTGCAATTGCGTGGTGCGGGCGGCGGTCGCCAAGTGCCCCGCCCGGTCCGCAACGCCTACAGTCATGTCTATGGAGCACCCGGCGTATCCGCGGTGGTGATCCTGCAATGCTAGCGTCCGTGGAGTTCGACGTCTCGCCGGAGGACCGGGTGTTTCGCGATACGGTGCGCGAGTTCCTCGCCAGCCATCTGCCCGAAGCGCTGCGCGAAGGCTCTCGCGCAACGCCGACGGTGTTCGCCGAGCCCGAAATCAGCCGTGTCTGGCAGGCCATACTGCACGCCAAAGGCTGGCTGGCCTACAACTGGCCCGACGAGTTTGGCGGCACCGGCTGGTCGCCGATGCAGCGCTACATCTTCGAAAGGGAATGCGCGCTGGCCGACGCGCCCGGCCTGCCGGTGCTGGGCTTGAAGCTGCTCGCGCCGGTGCTCTGCGAATACGGCACTCCGGCGCAGCAGCAATTGTACCTGCCGAAAATTCTCTCCGGCGAACACTACTGGTGTCAGGGCTTCTCGGAAGCGGGCGCCGGATCGGATCTTGCGAACCTGCGCACCGCCGCGGTCAGGGACGGTGAGGCCTATGTGCTGAACGGCGCCAAGCTGTGGACCACGCATGCCCACTTCGCCGATCACATTTTCTGTCTCGCGCGCACCGACGGCACGGTCAAAGCACAGCGCGGCATCAGCTTCTTTCTGGTCGACATGCGCCAGCCGGGCGTGCGCGTGCGGCCGATTCGCACCCTCGCGGGCGATCACGAGGTCAACGAAGTGTTCCTGGACAATGTCCGGGTGCCGGCCGCCGACCTGGTCGGCGCCGAGGGCCAGGGTTGGAGCATCGCAAAATTCCTGCTCGAGAACGAACGCGGCGGCTCCTGCCACGCACCACGGCTGCTCGCCGACATCGCGCGACTACGCAACGATGCCGCGCGGGAACCGGCCGGCGACGGCACGGTGGTTCTCGACGATCCGCTGTTCGCCGCGCAGTTGAGCCGACTCGAACTCGAGGCGCAGGCGCTCGAGATCACGGAACTGCGCAATCTCGAGCAGATGGGTCTGGGACAGCGCCCGGGGCCGCAATCCTCCATCGTCAAGCTGGTGGCCTCGGATCTGCGCCGTCATATCGATGCGCTGGCGGTGAACATGTTCGGCTACGCCGGCGCACAGCTCGAGACGCGGCGGCCGATGTATGGCGCCGACGGGCCGGCCCCCATCAATGGTAAATCGGCGCAGGTCGCCATGCCTCGCTACCTGAACAGCCAGGCATGGGCGATCTTCGGCGGCAGCAACGAGATCCAGCGCACCATCATCGCCAAGACGGTATTGCTCATCTGATTTAGCCCCGCGTGCTTGGGCCGTGGGTGCGGCGCAATTCGCGGCGCAGCACCTTGCCGGTGTGATTACGCGGCAGGGCGTCGACCCACTCGATGGCTTTCGGCAGTTTGTAGCGGGCGATCCGCTCGGCGGCCCACGCGATCACGGCGGCGTCATCGCGGTGCGCCCCCGGCGCGGGCACGATCACCGCCTTCACCGCCTCGCCCCATTTCTCGTCGGGCACGCCGATGACCGCCACTTCGGCAACGGCGGGATGCCCGAAAATCGCGTTCTCGACCTCCGCCGGATAGATGTTCTCGCCGCCGGAAATAATCATGTCCTTGACCCGGTCGTGCAGGTAGAGGAACCCGTCGGCATCCACCGACCCCGCGTCGCCGGTACGGAGCCACCCCTCGGCATCGACGGCTTCGGCGGTGGCCGCGGGGTTCTCGAAGTAGCCGGCCATGTTGGCGGCTGAGCGGGTGGCGATCTCGCCGGTCTCACCCACCCCGACGGTCCGACCCCCGGCATCGATGATGTTGATCTCGACGCCGGCCAGCGGCTGTCCCACCGAACGCATACGCGCACCCTTCGCGGGATCATGATCCTCGGGTGCCAGCGCCGTGATCGTTCCCGAGGTTTCGGTCATGCCGTACATCTGCACGAAGCCACAGCGGAACACCTCGATGCATTCCGCGAGGAGCGCTGCCGGCAACGGCGCGCCGCCGTAATAGATATAGCGAAGGAAACTGAAATCAGTGCTCCGCGCCAGCGGATGCCGGACCGCGATTTGCATCGCCGTGGGCACCATCATCAGCTTGCTGATGCGGTGTTCGACGATCTGTTCGAATACGGCGTGTGGATCGAACTCGCGGGCGATGATGCCGCAGGCACCATGCTGCAAAGTCCAGATGGCCCAGCCGGTGCCGCTGACGTGGGCTACGGGCATGGCGATCAGACTGACATCGCTGTGCGACCACCGGTACCACGGCGGATGAATGTCCGGGTCGGTGCGCAGGCCGAACAGGCTGCGGTGGGTGAGCACCGCGCCCTTCGGACGGCCGGTGGTTCCCGACGTATAGAGCTGCAGGAGTGGTTCGGACCAATCGGTCGCGCCCGGCCGATCCGCATCGGACTGGGCGTCGCGCCAGGCTGAAAAGGCCTCGCCGGTCACCCATCGCGGCAGGTCGGGCGCAAGCGAGCCGGCCAACACCTCGAAAGGAGCCTCGACCAGCAGGCCCTTCGGCCGCGCATTGCCGAGAATGAACGCCATTTCCGCCTGGGCCAGGCGCCAGTTGATGGGTACCACGACCGCCCGCGCCCGCGCCGCCCCCAAGAAGAATTCCATGTAGGCCAGCGTATTCTTGCCGAGGTAGGCGACCCGATCTCCCGGGCGTACACCGGCGGCGATCAAGCCATTGGCGACCCGGCGCGCGCGCCGCTCGAGTTCGGCATAGGCGACGGCCTCAGCGCCGAAGCGCAGCGCGATCGCGTCTCCGCGCTCTGCGGCATGCCGGCGCAGAAATCGATCCAACGTCAGATCCATGGCCGAATGATAGCGATTCGCCGCCGGCCAGCGATGGGCGCCTCTTACAAGCGCTAGGTAGGCAAGACCGCCAGACGCGGTACGATCCGCCACGGGCGCGCCGCGCCCCGGGAGTGAAGCTGCCATGAACTACGACACCATCGGCTCTGTGGCCGAAACCATGCTCGACTACGTGACCGAAGGCCGCACCTTTCAGTCGGAGCGGATCACCACCGTGCCCGCCGCGCACTATACCGACCCCGTGCGCTGGGCCCGGGAGATGGAACTGATCTTCAAGAAGGTGCCGCTGATGCTGGCGCTTTCCGCCGAACTGCCGGGTCCCGGCGCCTACAAGGCGCTCGAGGCGTTGGGCATGCCGGTACTCATCACCCGCGACGCCGACGGCAAGGTGCGGGCATTCTTGAACGTCTGCCAGCACCGTGGCGCACCGGTGGTTGCCGACGGGCACGGCAAGTGTTCCCGCTTCACCTGCCTCTATCATGGCTGGACCTACAGCAATGACGGTCGGCTTTTGGCCGTGACCGACGCCAGGAATTTCGGCGAAATCGACAAGTCCCAGCGTCCGCTCACGGCGCTGCCCTGCGTCGAGCGCGCCGGCCTGATTTTCGTGGGACTCACCCCCGGCGACAGCCTCGACGTCGACAGCTACTACGGCGCCATGCTGGAGGACTTCGAGGCGGCTGATCTCGCCCACTGGACGTTCCTGGGGTCGCGGGTCATCGAGGGCGCAAACTGGAAAATCGCCTTCGACGGCTACCTGGAAGGCTATCACTTCGCTACATTGCATCCGAAAACCATCGCCACCCGCACGCCGTCGAACGTCACGCACTACGAGGCGTTCGGACCGCACCTACGCATCGGCTTTCCGCAAATGGGCATCGCCAAGCTGCGCGACGTACCGCGCGAGCAATGGGGCAAACTCGAGAACACCGGCTTCGACTTCGTGCGCATCCTGTTCCCGAACGTATCCGCGTTCCTCGCGCCGGAGATCGCGCAGATCGCGCAGCTGTTTCCGGGGCCCACCGCCGAGACCAACCGCACCGTGCTGCTGTACGCACGCCGCACGCCCCCCAAGGATGAGGCGGACAAGGCGAATATCGAGCAGATGATCAATTTCCTGCGCGACGTCACCTACACCGAGGATTACCTGTTGGGTGTCAAGATTCAGCAAGGGCTGAAATCGGGCGGCGTCAAGAATCTCGTGTTCGGTAAGAATGAACGCGGCAATCAGTTCTTCCACGAGATCGTCGAGTGGTACCTCGCCAACGATCCCAAGGTACCCATGCCGGTGCTTTGAACCATTAGAAGCGGGCAGCGCGCTTTTCGAGGAAGGCCGCAATGCCCTCGCGCCCTTCGGCGCTGCTGCCGCGTGTGGCGATGGATCGGCCTTCACGGCCGAGTTGCGCCTCGCAGCCCGGTTCCGACTCGGCCAGCAGCCGTTTCACGGCGCCAAAGGCTTCCGTGGGCCCCGCCGCAAATCGCGCCGCGCGGGCCGCCGCGGCCCCAGCCAGGTCGTCGTCGTCGACCACTTCATTGACGAGGCCCCAATCGAGCGCCTCCTCCGCATCGAGCACGCGGTTGGTCAACAATAATTCCATCGCCCGCTTGTAACCCACGGCCCGCGGCAGCAGGAAGGTGCAGCTCGCATCCGGCGTCAGCCCCACGGCCGTGTAGGCGGCGACGAACTTCGCGCTGCGCGCGGCAATTGCATGGTCGGCAGCGAGCACCAAGCCCATGCCCGCGCCCGCCGCGGAGCCGTTCACCGCCGCGATCACCGGCGCATTCAGCCGCGCGAGATGCACGATGGCGGCATGCAGCGTCGCCGTCAGTTCGCTGAGGTAGGCATGGACGTCACCACCCGCGGCGACCATGCCCTTCAAATCGCCGCCGAAGCAAAAGTTCTTGCCCTGACCACGGAGCACCACCGCGCGCGCGCCCGCGGCCTCGATGGCGAATGCCGCCGTCAACAATTCGCGGGCGA
>Ga0116230_10008470_pt1 | contig 10137 bp, 11 predicted proteins | sample S1TSphfallax_3_FD_88678 | JGI IMG/M metagenome (GOLD analysis project Ga0116230, IMG submission 88678) | Host-associated microbial communities from peat moss isolated from Minnesota, USA - S1T2_Fd - Sphagnum fallax MG | ecosystem: Host-associated > Plants > Peat moss > Unclassified | place...
ACATTTAATGTCTCTTTGCTTTGCACCAAGTTTTGGATTTCCAAGAAGAAAGTTGAAAGAAGTCACAACTCTAAAGAGAAACAAATGCTCATGTCAAATCATGACACTTGAAATGCACATTTTGACACTCGAAATGCACATTTTTATTGCAAGCAAGCAAGTAGGTATATGAATCTCTTAAAATTGCAATTGCAACCAAAATGCTTATTCCAAGCGCCATGATTTTACCATTAGCATTTGATTCTCTTTGAGTTGTGACTTGTGTCAACTTTGTTCTTGGAAAATCTAGAACATGATACAAAAGCAAATAGACATTGAAATGTAAAATGCACGTTATTTGTTGCAAGTAGGAAGGTAGGTATTGTGTGTGGTGGTGGTGTGAGTTCCATGTTTTGCAAATTAGGGTTTATGATTTGTCTTACTTGAAAAACCTTAGTGCAAAGCTTCGTCCTGCTTTGCGACCTATCGTGCTTCCAAACCCGTCCTGCTTGCCTACACAGGACATTCCGAAAGGGCAGAAAGGCTAGTAAGTGTATCATACTTGGCAGTTTGGGAGGAGAATTAGGGTTTGTCCACAATTGTTCACATCCATCAGATGAGACTAAGGTGAAAACCATGGAATTATCATCCAGATCATTCACATCCATCAGATGAGACTAAGATGAAAACCATGGAATTATCATCCAGATCATTCACATCCATCAGATGAGACTAAGGTGAAAACCATGGAATTATCATCCAGATCATTCACATCCATCAGATGAGACTAAGGTGAAAACCATGGAATTATCATCCAGATCATTCACATCCATCAGATGAGACTAAGATGAAAACCATGAAATTATCATCCAGATCATTCACATCCATCAGATGAGACTAAGATGAAAACCATGGAATTATCATCCAGATCATTCACATCCATCAGATGAGACTAAGATGAAAACCATGGAATATCATCCAGATCGTTCCACATTCATCAGATAGACTAAGATGAAAATCATGACATTATCATCCCAATCGTTTCACATCCATTGGATGAGACAGAGATGAAAACAACGACAGTATCATCCAGATTCTTCACATCCAACCGGCATTAGCTGTCTAGCGCAGACAGGTTCGGGAAACGTTCGGTACCGAGGTAGGCTAGGGGACAAGGGTACATTAAAGCGAGCACTAGGTCAGGATCAGGTTCGTTTCTTCCGAATCTGTCTTGTTTTAGGTTAGGGATTTAGGTTAGGGGGAGAAGGGTTTGGGAACAAGACGGCGAGAAGAAGACGAGGTTGGTCTTTTGCGCCATCGCCATCGCTGCGGGTTTTCAGAGCTGAAGTAAGCAAGAGCAAGAAGCAAAGGACAGGCGCAATGGTGACGGGATCTGGTCTTTGTGCCAAGGTGGTGGTCGTCGATGCGCGTCATCATATGTTGGGACGTTTGGCGTCGATTCTCGCCAAGGAGCTTCTCAACGGTCAGCGCGTGGTGGGTTCTTCTTCTTCTTCTTCTTCTTCTTCCTCTGTTTGCTGAGCAGGATTCTCGAGCTTGCTTTTTTCCAGTGTTTTAAAGTCGACTTTTTGTGCACAAGATGATGATGTCATATGGTAGTGCCGCGAGAGGGTTTTGGGGGATTTCTTTTCCTGTTGGTTGAGGATAGTTAGATAAGAGTGAGGGAGGGGGATTTTTTGGTTTTTTGGGAACATCAGGTGGTAGTGCGATGCGAGGAGATATGTTTGTCTGGCGGACTTGTCAGGCAGAAGATGAAGTACTTGAGGTTTCTGAGAAAGAGGATGAACACTAAGCCCAGCAAGGGCCCTATTCATTTCCGTGCACCGGCACGTATTCTCTGGAGAACCATCCGGGGGTGAGTTATCCAGCCTCTATGAGGGCAGTCAGTCTTGTTTTTTCTTCTATTGTTACTAGAGTATTTGTAAGCCTTTTTGAGAATTACATGTCATTTCAAGCGTTTTTCGCAGGGGTGGCAATGCGGTATGAGATTGATTGATGGATTGATGTTTGTGGCTTGGTGTCCACCGACTTGTCTCTCATGAGAGAAGGAAATCCTGTGTTCCTTCAACCAATCGCTGATGCAATGATTGTTTGTGTTGCTGCAGAATGATTCCCCACAAGACGAAGCGAGGTGCAGCTGCATTGGAGCGCCTGAAGGCCTTTGAGGGTATTCCTGCTCCATATGACAAGATGAAGAGAATGGTGATTCCTGATGCACTCAAGTGAGTTCCTTCCTGCTGGTCTTCCTTCTTTGATTGCAGTTCTGGTTCTATTATTAGTTGTGAGTATGGAGATTTCTACAGTATCATGAGTGTTTTTCTTATTCTCTTTTGCTGCCAGATATGCCATCACTTCTTAATGGATTGATTTTCCAGGGGTTGTTGCACACTTCTAGCAAATTGGCTCCTGTTCTGTTGACATTGGTGACTATGGTTGGATGTGTGTGAATACCAGGGTATTGAGGTTGCAGCCAGGCCACAAGTTCTGCTTGTTGGGCCGCCTGTCTACTGAGGTTGGCTGGCATCATTATGACACCATCAAGGTATATACATTTTCATTCTCTTGTAATCTGTGTAGAGGTGACACAGAGGGTGTTACTTAGAAACCTTGGCAGCTGAGTTTGAATCTGATATGTGATGATGGCCCTCCCTGGTTACTCATCTTTAGGATTTGTTCAGTTGATGGGCTATGGTTGTAAGTTGATATGAAGGTGGAACGGCAAAAGATTTAACCTGAATTTGTTTCACAATCTGGGTTTACTTGCTTGAATTGCTGTATAGGAATTGGAGGAGAAGCGGAAGGCCAAGTCCAAGGTGTTTTATGAGCGCAAGAAGCAGCTGATCCAGCTTCGTCTCAAGGCTACAAAGCGTGTTGAGGAGCAGATCAGCTCATTGCAAGAAACCTTGGTGCCTATCAGTTACAAGGCATAGGTTTTCATATCCATTTGTCTGTTTTTGTGGGCGTGTTTAGGTACATAGTCCTTGTTAGGTAACTTGTTTCCTACCACTCGCCCAGGCTCAAGTATGGTGGGATTTCTGATGAGGTTCTACATTTCTCATTTGCACACCAGCTGTGCAATCAAACAATTTGGAACGTGTAACTGCTCTTACAAAGAGTTTGAAGCAAAAAAAAAGTTTTTGTCTGCTGTGCAAGAGTGGAGTATGGGATTCAACTGGTATTACTTGCATGGTAGGAGGTTCTAGAGCTCTGGAGAGTACAATGATATGAACTAATGCATTGCCTCTCATCTCTGCTCAATTGGCTTCTTGATGTGTCTAGCCTATCTGCCCTGTACTCTTTGTACTGCACTACTTTCATATCAAACTCTGCAAAGTGAAATCATTACTGTAATAGGCCACGCATTTCTGGCATTGATGTGCTACTTCCGCAAATCTGGAACACACTGCCATAAACTTGTCTGTTAATGGGCTGCAGCATGTACTAATTCCAACAGATGTGGAAACCTTAATTATTGAAGGGAGCATCATGTGCTAATGGGCTTCAGCATGTACTGATTCCAATGGATGTTGAAACTTTATGCAGTGTAGAAAGTCCAGCTGCAGTTGAACAAGAGGTGTGCAGGGTCTAAAGGTAGAAGGCTTTCTTTCACTGGTGCCTGATACTGCCTCCATTTCTCTTGATTACAGTGGCATGCAATTCAACTGGACATATTACTTGATGCAATTATCAAACATGCAGTAATCAAAAGATTAGTAAAACATTTCCCTTTCCAATAAGGGTTTTGTCTTGGGTTTGATGACCTGGGTCATTTCAATCTTTTAATAATGCTTGATTGCAAATCTTTGACTGCTGCTCAATTGCAGAAGGATTTTAACACATTGTTTTGGGTCCTGACTGACTAGGTACTAAGTGCTGCTGCCATTTTATTAGGCTGCATGAAAACACATAAAACATTCAATTTGTGGAGTGAGTGAAAGACTGATTATTCAGTCTTAATTGCACTTCTACCTCCTATGTATTGATAGGACCCTTGATGTCCTGACTTTTGTCAATTTGGCATGTGATCAATCTATGATTGGAAGTGTGGATTTGACAGTGTTGAAAATTCTATTTGACCACTGCATTATAAGGGCCAGAATACTGGACTGCCTCCTGGGGTATAATGGTTGCCAGGTAGTGTTGTTCCACATTCAGCCGATTGGTAACATCCCAGAATGCTATGAGGAATACCATCAGTGAGGACAGCACAACAAATGCAATCCAGAGGTGGTTGACAGCCCTGTTCACAGCTTTGCAGCGTTGTTTGACTATCAATGATGCGGTGTTTGTCACAAATGAGCAGTCTGTGAGCGCACCGAGTATTGGGAATGTGTCCAGGATGGTTTGACCAGCTGCTTGACATCCCCCAAACCCACCATAGCCATCACCCACCCATGAGCACAAAATTCCAGTTGGGTTTACAAAACATTCAACTGTTGGAGTTTTGCAGCAAAACCAAAACAGCATTTCTTGTGGTACATGCATTGCACAGGATTATCCATCTTTGCTTTTGGTTGCAGAGGTGACATTGATCCGTAGAGGATAATCTTGTAAAAGAAGAACTTTTCTGCTGCCAAATATAGGAGGAGACTTTGGTGAAGGTATGAGCTTACCTTGACTAAGATCTGTGAATGAGGCATTTTGTTTCTCAGAGATCAATTTACCACTACTTGTGCATGCTGAACCAGTTGTATTGCACACCAAGGGCGCTATCACCTGCCAGGCATCCATCCTATCACCTTTCAGCTCATGGATAAATTCCCTATCCTCAGTTTCTCTTGAACAATGAGAGCAGTACAGGCCTTTGATCAAGGTGAAAACATAGTCCCATAGCAGACAGGAGGGTGCAGAACTTCTATAGACTTGCAGAAGACTGACATGCAATTTTTGCATGTGGATGTAGGTTTCCTACCAGGACTCTCCATCACATCTTCAGGTTTTGAAGTAAACTTTCCCCATAACTACAATTGTGATATGCAAGATTTCTGACACACACACAGAGATCTCCACACAACTGGTTTGATCTCATGTGCATATATAGTGAACGATGGTGTGTTGCTAAGGTGGGGGGAATAACTCACTTCTTGCAAATCACCAAGGGGAAGTGTATTGTTAGGACAAATGCCAGTATATGCAAAATCAGGTGCTGGACCAATTGGGTCACACAAGCCTGTAAGAGAGGTGATGTTCCCTGCATATGCCATGAATGTTTGATTTTCCTGCAAATTCCAATGCCAAGCTTTATCATATTGATTCTTTTTTCTTATGTGTTGAAGCTTCTGAATAAGTTCCATACTGAATCAACATCCCCCCTTTATCCTTCTTATTCAAGAAAAATGGAGGAAGCTTTAATAGGAAAAGGGTTGTAGGTTGAGAGGATGCACGTTTCTAATCAGCTCATCCATGCCCTGACGAGTTGTCAGATAGGTTTGGTTGTCTGCAGCCAGAGTTGCACATGGGAGCACACTATCAAGTGTGGTGTTGGCTGGATCTTGCAGGTATTCTTGTAAGGATAAGCAAGTGTCTGACAGCACACTGTTTCATACAAGTCCCATCACAAACCCACCATCTGTTGTCAGGAATGCAGCAGGTACGCATCATGAAGGACAAATTTTTTTGACATACTCCAGTTGCATCGTTTTCTAAGTGCAAGACCACAAAAATCCTCGGTCCAAAATCCCAGACCTGTTGCAATTGCCTTGAAACCCCACAGAATTCTGTGATGAAGATTGACCTCTGCTGCCAACAGAGGTGGAAAGAAACAAAAATTCCTAAGCAATGATGATGATGATGGAAAGTACTACTTACTTGTGTGCTGCAAAGAAGATGCCAAATGAGAGCCAAGTCAAGGTTGTCATAATCCATGCCAGAACGATGATACTGTTCATGAACAAAAACACCACCAATCCTCCTCTTACTTTCTTGGAAACAGGAACCAAATCTTAACCTGATTTTGTGATCCTCAATCTATGAGACATGATTTGCGAAACACTGCTGCAGTTATGGAGAGTCAATTTGAGATGAAATTTATGGACTCTCCATAAGCCTAACACAAGCTCAGATCAATACAAAACAGATGGCCAAAAATACATCATTATCCTGCTAATCAAGCAAGTCCTCTATTGCCCATTGTAAAAGGATCATGAAAGCACTATGAGCTGCAAGCAACGAGACTCACACATAAAAGAATCTTCTCCACCTTAGAAAGGTTGATGCTGCAAATGAAGAATCAAACAGAAGATCAGAAGAAGAAATGCACAAACAAAATGAAACAAACAGAACATATGAACATGAAAACAAGTTGTGCCATCATCTCTCACTACAACAAGAAAACAAAAAATATGCATATAAACAGATACGGTCTGTCATGGTTGGTGCAGATTACCGTGAGAGAAATTTGAGGACATAACGAGAAGAATTACAGAAAGACTTACATCACTGGGAAGCAAAAGCTTTTGAAGAAAGAAAAGGTAGAGAAAGTGAGAGAAAGAAGCAGGAGAAAAATACCAAGTCCACAGGTGATGAGAAAGAGAGTCACTGATATGATCACCAGCAACACAATCCATCTGCCATTAGCCAGAAATTTTGAACACAGTGAGCAAGAATAAAACACAAAGAACACATAAAACACTCAAGAACCTGCAAACCCTAATACAAGCTCCGATTGCAAACCCTAATGCAAGCTCAGATTGTAACCCCTAATGCAAGCTCAGATAGCAAACCCTAATACAAGCTCAGATTGGTAAAGCAAGCTCAGATTGCAGAAAAAATCCAGACACGAAATGTGACATACATGATTTGCACGACATGTTTGTAGGTCTTCTTGTTGGTGAGGACCTTGGATTGGACATCGTTTGCCGTTCTGTTGAGTGTAACTTCAATGGTGTTCACAGATGACATGATGTCAGGGTAGGGTTGCAGTATGACTTGCACACTGGCAAGCTTGGAGGAGACAGTATGGATTGAGTCTGTTGCGTTTTGTGCAGCTTCCAGGATTACATCTTCCACATCGTAGGCTTCCGTTTTGCACTCCTTGCTGGCTATGTACAGTACCACAACACATCCTCTGCAACACCCAGCACGATGCACAGGATGATGATGATGATCTTTTAGGTTTGATCGAGCACAAGAAGATACCTATGCCTCTGATGATCCTTGACATCCGGCTCAAAGAAAATCCAGTTTCGGGGGGGGACAAAGAGGGAGAAGGGGGGGGGGGGTGAGAGATTGTACATGGCAATAGCAGAGAGGATGCAGACGACGAAGCGAGGAATCCAGTAAATGGCAGCAGATCGCGGGTTTTTGGTACGACGACGGCGCGCACAAAGACATTTGCAACATGCAATGAGCAACAAAACCAGACCCAAGATTGCCCACGCAACCGCGATTGCATATCCGTAGATACCTGTGAAGATCACCGACTGCCGTCATCCCCCCCGACATGCACCATCTCTCAATCCCTGGATTTGTAACACAATTGTCTCGATTCCAAGGAGACAGACAGACACAGAGACAGAGGGATTAGGGAACGATCTGCACATACGTACCGCCCAGTAGTGTTTGTTTTTGAGATCAAACCCATCGCGATACTTCCTCAAGTGGTTGAGAGGGTCGACGCGGTCGCTCTTTGCAGCCAAAGGTCTGAAGTTGTTCGTCGAGGAGCTGCCAGTGTTGCTTTGTAGTAGTACCCTCATGCTGGGCGCTCCACGACGAAAATTATGCATGCTCGTTGTATCCAAGAGCTCGGTGGCAGGAGAAATGGAAGCTGGTGGCAGTTGCTGCAGGTGTAAAGATCTTGACCAACTGATCTCATGTCGACGACCACTTTGTTGAATGGTCCTCGAGTCACGCTCCTGATCTACGACTCGAAGCTGTTGGGGAGAAGAAGAAGAAGCTTGGACAGGGTGCAGTACAGAATCATGAAATGCTAGCAACAGTCCTAGAATAAGCAAGTTACACATGAGGAGATTTGGACTAGAAATCTTTGCTGCGTAAGATGCAACTGCAGGGCTGCTGCAACGCGATCCTGATCTATTATTATATTGAGGAGTGGAATTCACTTGTGGTTTTCGAGGACTTGATGCTCCATGAAGCCGCGGATCAAGGATCCCTACTGCAAATGATCCCCAGCTAGAAGTAGTTGTTCTCAGGTGATTACTAGATTCTGCTCGAGGTTGATCATCTTCCGATCCTCGACAACTTCTTGTGCGATCCATTCGAGACGAGACTCAAAATGGAAAATCTAATGCTGTCGTTAATGCTTTCACTAGACTTACTGAGTAGTAGCTGTGCTGTTCGTACTCTATAAGCTGCGTCTAGTCTAGTTTGGGATGTCCTGGACTGAATTCCGGCAGCCCCCGAGCTCCTGCACCAGCTTTACTTTGCTGCCATCTTTAAGCTTCAGACAAGCTTTTTTCTTGTTTTTTTTTTGGGGGGGGCGGGGGGTGGGTTTCTTGAACTAACAATTGTACTTACACGAATGACCAAGAGTCTCAGGAGCTGCCTCGACAATGCAAAAAACTGCTGAATAAGCTACTCTCCAAGCTGCTCACATGACGCTGCCGCATGAATTCTCGTAGAGTTTTTGGCCAGGAGTCTACAAGCTGGTTTGCAGGTCATGAAGACTTGGAGATAATCCAGCTTCTAAGTCTTCCTGCAAAAACAAAATGGGAACTCTAGAGCAGCTATCATCATCATCATCTTCTTCTTCTTCTAGTAGTTCTAGATGTGCAGCTAGGCGATCATGAGTACTAAGGAATTTCTAACAAAACTCTAGACCTTCCTTAGCGAAAAAAAAAACATTCATTGAACAATGCATCTTCCAGCAAGTAATCAAAACACAAACAAGTCTTGCTAGCAAACTGTTTCCAAGCCGCGTTTGCTACAGGATCAAGCTGCTGATTGAGAGTACAACAACAACAACAACAAAATTCCTCGCACACCCCCTTCTGGGCAAACGCTGCTGCAATCCTGAGGAAAAAGGATTGGTCAAGAATCAGGAACTCTAGGAGTTAGAGTCCCCAGCCAGGCTGCTGCACAGCTTTTTCTTCTTCTTATTTTATTTTATTTTATTTTATTTTATTTTATTTATTTATTTTATTTATAGAATTTTGTGATGTAGCTGAGGAAGTGGTGATCTTCCATCCATAAGATGGTTTAGCCAGATTTGGCTACATTTACTAGATATGAAAATGAAATTATTATTAATATAAGACTTTATTAGAAAAAAAAAACAACCCAAAATCCTTCTCTATTCTTGGCTACCTACTTACTTACTTACTTACTGGAACTTATCATTAAAAATCTGGAATTTGGGTTATTTGGAAATTGATTTGGGGGGTGTTTTTTTCTTTTTTTTTGCTTTGAAATCTGGCGAATTTGGGTCCTGGTTTTTTTTGCCATGTAAATATCCTTTCGATAGGTCGAAATAATCCCTTTTTTTTATTGAAATTTTATGATGTTTCGCCCCAAAAAAAAAAAGGAAAAAAGAAAAAGAAAAAGAAGCACATGTCCCAGGTGGTCCTTGCAAACAGAAAAGAGAGAACCAGAGAGAGAGAGAGAGAGAGAAAGAAATCTAGAGAGATAGAAAGAGAGGCTCTTGGAGTCGTCGTCAAACACAAGGAAAGTAAGCAAGATTTTTTCTTGCACAAAAGAAAAAGGCAAAAATGTCAGAAAGAAAAAGCTGCTGCAGATGAAGTTATTACCAAGAATTTCAACATCTGCTTTTATTCTATTTTATTCTATTTTATTTATTTTATTTTATTTTATTTTATTTTTGGGGTGCAAAGCAGGTCTGCTGCTGCAGTTTTTTTTCTTTTTCCTTTTTTTTTAAAAGGAATTTTAAAAATTTTGTAGTCAAAGTGGCTACAAATTTTGATCAGCCATAGGAAGATTTAGAAAAAGTGGCTATCATCCCTAGGAAGGTTTAGCCAAAATCTGGGTATTTAAACCAAATATTCAGTACCTATCTTTAGTCATTCTTCTATATTTTTTTGGCTGCACATTGAAAAACCAATTATAGAAATCTGGCGGTTTTTATTATTCTTTTCTCACTTCTGGCGATTGAAAACCTTTCAAATTCACTTTTTATTTTAAAACTTTAAATTCCAAATTTTTCTTTTTGGCAAAATTTCGCCAGAA
>Ga0116230_10008471_pt1 | contig 10137 bp, 6 predicted proteins | sample S1TSphfallax_3_FD_88678 | JGI IMG/M metagenome (GOLD analysis project Ga0116230, IMG submission 88678) | Host-associated microbial communities from peat moss isolated from Minnesota, USA - S1T2_Fd - Sphagnum fallax MG | ecosystem: Host-associated > Plants > Peat moss > Unclassified | place: USA...
AGAGGGGCGTGCTAGAAGTCCCGGGATTAGACTAGGAAGAGGGACTAGTAGATCAAGCTTGAATCTGCATCCAAAACAAACCACAAAGTGGTTAGTTCACATTTCGGGACACCCTTGGGTGTTAGGACAAGCCATGGGCACTTTGGACCACAAGACTCACCACGGCCCGGACTCGGGGGAAGCCACCACCTTCCCCCATATAGTATTATCTGCAACGCTCCGCTAAGGCTACATCCAAATGGCTCTTCTTCCCAAGACTCCCAAGCTGGAGTCCCAAAATTGTCCCGAAATTGTCCCGGTTAGAGTCCCGGGATTTTGGGAGCTCATAACTCTCGACTGCCAAGTCTGATCGCGATGAGGTCTAAACCAAAGTTGTAGCCTTTGTCGCGATCTTTCTAACGACATCTCGAACTCTCAATTCGGAGGTTGGGAAAAGGTCGATTCCTGACTTTTAGTGGTCGGGAGTCAAACTGCCAGTTTGACTCCCGACCCTTCTTTTGCCCATAACTTGGGCTGAAGATGTCCAATTGACCAATGCGAGGCCATTTTCGATATCTACGCTTCAATACCTTTCCAATGACACTAAGAACACCCCAATGCGAGGTGTTTTGAGCCTTGCTGTCGAACTCTAAACATTCAGGAGTCCTGGAGGACTCCAAGTCCCCAACTTTGGAAGTGTTGGGCTTCACCCCCACACTTGGCCAAAGTGGGGTTGCGACAAAGTGAATGGGTTATAAAATTGTATTTCATTTGAGAATAACCTTGTTTCATTAAGTACCAATGAACCAATTCACTGTCCATAGCAACTAATCCCCATTCACTAGGGGGTTGACCAATTTCAGCATGGTAAAAATGTCCAAATTTATTCAAAATCTAGTGAAACCCAGAGTGAATTAAGAAACATTTTAGTGTAATGTTTGTTTTTGAACTATTGAAAAATTGTCCAAAAATTGACATGTTTTTAAGTAATTTGTTATGTTTTGTAACCTTATAAATTGTACCATAAACAATGATGCTTGTACATTTTAATTTGGAACACTTACAAGTTCTTAAATATCTTGCAAATCAATGCATTTGCCACCACATTTTTTTGTCATGTTTGTACATAACTTGAAAATCATATTCTAAGGACAATAGAAGCCACTTATCAATTATCCTAGATACTCATGGCTTATTAACTAGGCCTATACATTAATGCCATGTGATCAACATAAAACACGAGCTTGTTTCCCAACAAATAATGCTTCAACTTATGTAGTGCAAATACCATTGTTAAAACCTTTCGTTTTGTCATGGTATATTTTTGTTCTACCTTTTCAACAACCTAGAAACATAGACTATTAGTTGGTCAAGTTTCCTTGTTTGGTTTTAAGCCAACATAGCTCCTACTACCAAGAAAGGAACATCCATATAAACATGGAACTATAGTTGTTAGTTAGGTGAAATTAGTATTAGAGCTTCAATGTATTGCTTCTTAATGAGCTTCCATGCATGTTGACATTCAATTGTCCACACAAACAATTTTATCTTTCACATTAGCCTAATTACAAGTGCCATTATGAATGTAAAATCCTCACTGAAACATCAATAAAATTGTGCCATGTCATTGAACAAATGTATTTGTTGTGGGTTGGTAAAAATTAACATGTTCACTAACACCTATATCTTTTGGGGATCTAATTGCTTCCCTTCTTTAGAAACTTTGAATCCCAATACCTTTTTTTTTTAAAACATGAAAACGCATTTTTAGAATTCAAGCTGATACCATACTCTTTACATTTGCGGAAGCATAACCTTAGCTTAGACATGTGTGTGTCCATATCATTGTAAACAATGAAGTCATTTAAAAAAATCTTCATGAATTAATCTAGGTACTTTTTAAATGCCCAACTTACTGGTCACTAATATGTAAAAGGTTTGTTATTTACTTCGAAAGGCATGGTTAGCCACATGAACACTCCTTAGTTTGTTATGAAACTCGTATTGTATTTATCTACTTATGTAATGGATATTTAATGACATCATGATACCCATAATAACCATCAAGGAACAAGTACACTTTATGTCCAACCATTGTTTTTAATACTTCATAAAAAATGGTAATGGGTGTGGGTTTTTTTCGTTGTAGCATTCAACTTATGAAAATCTACATAGATTTGTAATTTTCCATTTTTCTTTGGCACTACTACAATTGGAGGGAGCCATGTTGCTTCTTCTACTAGTTGTATGAAACATGTGACAAACATCTTGTTATTGTCCTATTTTATTACAAAAACATAATTCGGGTCCATGCATTACTTAACTTGATGAATTGATGGAATTATAGTGTTTAGTTCAATCTTATGCCGTGTTAACTCAAGAGGGATCCCCTTTAGGTCTATATAGGTCCATGCAAATAAGTCTTTCAAGTCATGTCGACAAATCTTCAAAGAACCTGTTTGTGTCATTGTTAATTGTGCATTAATCTTCATGGATTGTGGTTGTTCCATGGTACCCATATTCAATTTGATGAATTGTTTTTCTTTTGTTAGCATCCATCATGCCACCTACATCTATTACACCCACTTTTGAATAGGTGTTTCATCCACATGTATATCACCAATAATATGGCGATAATGGGTCTTTGGTTACACCTTATCTTCTAGGTTTATTATGAGTTGAGTTCTTGCCAATTTTGAAGTACTTATTACATTCATGTTTGGGTTTGTGCCATTTGTTCATTATGAGAAATTGTGTCCGCAACAACTAAACTACCCTACAACTAGAGCTTGAAAACAACTAATATATAATTGCATTACAATTGTCCCATGAAAATACAAAAAAATAAAATAAAATGTCATGTCAGAAAGTCAAGGAGTTTTATTGTAATTGCAAATTAGTTGCAAAATGTATATTTATGCAATACAATGTATGCACTGTATATATAGTTCTAATCAACCATGTTCAACTTTGTTGACAAGTGCACATTAGTCGCATGTAACAACTACATCACAATTAAGATAAATTTAATTATTAATCAATGATTACTATGCAACAAATGTACGACCTTGAGTAACACATACGATCATGCCATTTGTATACATTCTCACCACCCAATATATATGACATTTGAACTTGTTTACAATTAACATGCATTTGTCTTTCAACTTAAAATTTAAAATTCGAGCGGGAAACCTTTAAACAAGTGACACATGGCAATATATCAATATATCCACCCCAATGCATCAATGACCTTCATACACTTATGTTCATTGTCAAGAAATTCAAGATGAACTTTTTTTTTAAATCTTTTTATTCAAACATTTTGTGTATTTCCTAGTTTTTTGGTGATGTAATTTTCATATCATGTGTTATAACTAAATTATTTTTGTTTGTTTAATTTAGAACTAAAATTAAAAGGTTGTTATAAGTTATATTGTTTATTAAAATAATTTGGAGATTGAAGGCTGTTGTTTTTTATTTTGGAGATTGAAGGTTCTTGTTCTTGTTCTTCAAGAGGTTGAAGGCTTTTTTTTTCCTCTTGAAAGTTGAAGGTTTTTGTTCTTACTCTTAGAATGGTTGAAGACTTTTGTTTTTGTTCTTGGAGGTTGAAGGTTCTTGTTCTTGCTCTTAAAGAGGTTGAAAGCTTTTGTTTTCTCTCATGGAAGTTGAAGGTTTTTGTTTTTGCTCTTAAAGAGGTTGAAGGGTTTTGTTTTTTCTTTTGGAAGTTGAAGGTTCAAAGGTTCTTGTTTTTGCTTTAAGAGAAGTTGAAAGCTTTTGCTTTTGTTCTTGGAGGTTAAAGGTTTTTATCTTTGCTTTTAGAAAGGTTGAAAGTTTTTGCTATTGTTTTTGAATGTTCAAAGTCTTTGTTGTTTCTTTTGAATGTTCAAGGTTTTTACTTTTACTTTTTGATGTTAAAGGTTATTGTTTTTACTCTTGGATGTTCAAAGTTTTTACTTTTGGTTTTAGATGTCAAAAGTTTTTGCTTTGACTCTTGGATATTGAAAGTTCTTACTTTTGTTCTTGGATGTTGAAGATTTTTTCTTTTAGATGTACATCAAAATTATGTATACAAGGTAAGATTTTTTCAAAAGTACTTAAAATTGTAATTCGATTTACTTGATTGTGAGCACAATATTTGATTATATTTGCAAGTGTACAAATTATAGTTTAGTTTGTATCAATGTTCTATATGTTGCATTTTAGTGATAAATAAGTTACATGTTAGTGATAATATAGTTGTAAGTTAGTTTTATTGAAATTTAACAAATTATTTACATATTTGTGACATTACAATGTTATGATATGTTATTGATTTCATTTTACATGTTGAACTGAATGTCATAACATGGCATATTTCAAGTAGATAAGGTGCATTAAAGAAATTGCATGGCTCAAGCTCCATTTCAACAAACATAAATAAAACATTCATTTATGAAACATAATGTTTTAAATGACAATATTTGATTGTTGTGGGTCATCATTTTTATGATCTAGCCTTTTGTTTAAATAAAGAAAAATGTTTGTTATATATAGCTTAGGCATTATGTTTAGATTCATAGTTAAATTGTATTTTGATAGAAACATTTTTTAATTTGTTTGTTTTGTATTCTTCAACATGGAATGTAAATATATTTAAAGTTTCAAATCCATTTCATGTTTATAAATAATGATATCAAATGCAATTCAACATATTCTATTATAATTAAAACTACATGATAATGGTTGTGTGAAGTCTAGATAAATGCATTGTAAGTTGTAATTTAATTGTTTAAATTTACTAAAATCAACTACCATATAATTGCTTTGAAACCTAAATTTAAACACCTAGTTATAAATTAATCACTAAATCTTTTATTTTCATTTCATCTTTAGTTACAAGTTAATTGCAAAGGATAAGAACCAAATTCATTGTTGAAATGGATGAATGAAATGATTTAAAAAAATATTCGTTAGACTATTTATAAAATAGTTATAAATAAGTTGAAAAAGATAACGATATTTAAAATTCATTTGTCAAATGAATGAATGAAATAATAAAGGAATATATTTGTCGAGTTAGTTGTAAAATAATTGTAAATAAGTTGTTAAAGGTATTAACATGTCATTTGTTGACAAATGGATGAAATGCCATCTTGGAATGTGTGTGGGAATTTGACGTGGAGATTAGTTACAAAGAAGTTACATATAATTGCATGTGAATTGCACCATATATATGATATTATATACAATATAAGTGTCTGTTGCAATTGTTGCAATTGTTACAACTTGTTCAATAACACTCAAGGTTGTATAAATACCATGAGTTACAAGTGTCTGTTGCAATCGGAAAACCTAGTTGCAAACTTAGAAGTAAAACCTTATATTTTTTCCTAATGTGTTGGTGGTATAACATTCGGTTCCACCCATGATTTAAGTCATATTCGAACTTTTTATAATAATGGAATAAACCTCAAAAATGGAATTCAATTCTTTTACCACCAAGTTGCCCCACTTGTTGTGTAAATATTATAATGTTTATTCCATTTAAACCATATTTCATTTAAACATTACACAAAATTTCAAATTTGATAATTCAAATTTCATTGATAATGTCCAAATGAAAAAAATTGAAAATTTATTCATAAAATTCTTTCAATAATGTGCACAATTATATGTATTTATTTTAAAATGTGGATTAATTTCAAAAAAATTTGGAATTTCGTTATTGAATAACATTCTTTGGAAAAAATCAAAATGATTTGTAGATGGAAAAACCTTTGTGGTTAATGCAAGAATAAATAAAATATATATTTCATATTTTAAACCTTCATTTGATTTAAAAATTTATATTATACAATTTTTCTTGCAACATATCATAATTTTATTAATAACTTTTAATTTAAACATATGAATCCATATAATTTATACAAAAAAATATTTATAAATGGACCACAAATCAATTATATCAATTAATCATATTAAGTATAATGTATAAATTTCATCTAAATATTTTTATTTAATTTTTTAAAATAGTAAATTATAAAATAATTTTCTAAATTATAAAATTTATTCATTTTTACACATATAAAATATTTTTATGACCACATAGTCTATGTAATGACACGTCATTTTGTCAATTTTAAGATTATATTGAAATGAGTTTATCGTTGTCACATTTCCAAATGATATTTTCAACATGCACATGACTTTGTTATCAATCATGGATGCTATATGGATGAAAAATTGCAATGAAAAAATGATGACATCCTTCATGTTACCACATCATCATCTATTAATTGAATGCACCACTAATACATGACTACAACTTTTCCATGTAGAATTTGAAGTAACATCCTATGACTACAATCAATAATATAGTCATTTAGGACATCTAATGATTGATTTCTTGGTTATAAAGGACATAATTCTTTCTAATGAATGCAAAACAATGTAGATTTTGTTGTGAATATAATATCCTTCTTTTCATTTGTGATTCCATGTTGGAAATCATGACACATTAGCACCTCTAGTCATTTAGTGTCATTCCTTAAGTGTTTGGTCATAATAATCATTTTGATTGTACCATTACCTTGGATGGTTACCAAGTTGTTTCCCCAATCACATGAAACTTTGGCATCCTACAAATTCCACAATTTACCAAACAACATTGAGTAATTGGCATCCATTACACTATTTTGCAATATTGTAAAAATTACTACATATGATATCCCATGCACTAGAATCTTCATGTTTGAATTAAACTTATTATTTTAATAGTGGTTTGATAAGCCATCCTCAAGTTATAAAGTGCAAGTTTGGGTTTTGGTAACCTTGCTATGTAAGATGTTTATTTTAGATCCACCATCTAATAGAACATCCTTGATGGTGTTTTTACCCACCTATACCTGTATTGTTGCTAGGTGATTGTCAATTCCTAATGCAACAAGACTTGTCTCCATTATTGTTCCATTAACTATATTACATGTTTTTTCCAAAACCGATTTTGACGCCATTATGTTCTTAAACCAGTTTCATCTTTTGCTAGAAGTATCATTTCAAATTAAAAGTTGTTTTCAACAAATGCCCTAAATCTAGAATATACTTGGTTTCCAACATTTGCTTGTTGATGTTTTGAAATATTTTGTTAATGGTTTTTACTAATGCATTCCCTATGGTGTTAGGTTTTGATGTAACATGTATTTCAACCTATACCTCCATATTATGTAATCAAGCCCGAGTATTATTCCAAATCTTTGGAAATATCAGTTTATCCTCTTTCAGGTTAACTACATATAGTTGAATTATTTTCACAAATGTTTTTTTTCATCTTTTCTTCTTTTGTCCAATATGCAACAACCATTTCTTTTTCAATGCCTCCCTCTTTTTGGATACTTGTTCCTCATTCTTTTGATTTTTAGTCACTAATGCAACCATATTGCTTGAAGCAGTTGGTGGTTTTTTTTTTAATGTTGTCAAAAAATTTATTAGTTTGACATTTTTTGTCCGAAAACATATCTTGCATCTAAACAAATTATGGACAATCTACCATTTTGTGTTTCATTAGACCATAGACAAGATAAGGAAACCACATCAATTTAACATTTGGGTGTAATCGAATCTTGCTCCTAGTATGCTTGTGGTTATAGTGGGAAAAACCACATTCCAAACATCATACATGGTTACATGGTAGGTATCCATGAGGTATTAAACACTTTTATGTGAATTTCCAAAATCATTGTTTGGATTCAATAATCCTTGTGACATCACTTGGATCAAGATTGAAAATTTGCCTATGTCCATCCTCAACAACCATCTTTAGTTTTTTATTGAGTATTTATTTTGTTGACAATGGAATTACTTTTATTGGTATCCTAGAAATTTTGATTACATGCTTCAATCTACCTCTTGACCTTTTTACTTTGTTAGTTTGAATATTCCTTACATGGTACAAAAATTTAATAAGTACCGATCAAATTTATGCATCAAGTTGTGAAAGTATTAATTTCAAATTCATTAATTCTTGTGAAAATAAATTGGATTACCAACAAAGGTTAGATAAACAATCTTTTTAGATCAAAAAATTGTTTAAACACCCACCTTGTTAATCTATACCAACTTTAGTATTCTTGTTATTGGTGGTTCATCATGCATGACCATTTATCTTGGAAATTGTTCCATTAGGTCGTTTGCTATCATTTTTCACAAATCATCATGCACGAATGGATTTGTTTGTAAAAAATGTCCCTCTTGTTTGTAAAAGGTACATTGTTCCTAATCAAATGCTTTAACTAGTCTTGAAATAAACCTTAGTTGAAACCTTTTTGGAAACGTGGTTGTAAACATTGCTTTTAAAGTCCAATGTAGACGTCTAAGATCACTAACACCATCATGAAAAGTGCCTGACATTCTCACTGCAAGGCTTGATTTTCCTTGTTGTAATTGTATTGGTCGAACAATCATTTGTTTCAATCAAACTAATGGCTATTGTTGTCGCAACCCTAGCCTTAGGTTCACGACCAAGGCAAGGGCTTGCAAGGGGGCGGGCTAAGAGGAAGCCCGGGAGTCACATTTCATGTTCCAAGGAATGTAAGAGAGTGTGAGGGAATAAACCTTCACATTCCCAAGGGAGCTCCCACTTTGGGAAGTTGGAGTCTCGATGGACTTTTGAATTTTTAAAGAGCGATTGTAGGGGTCAAAACCCAATGGATTGAGTAATTCCTTATACCATTGAAAATTTCTTAGAACTTAGATGTCTAAAATGGGTTTGGATGACCCATTTAGACATTTGAAACACAAGTTATGGCCAAAAGAAGGGCCGAGAGTCAAATTGACAAATTGACTCCCAATCAGTAAAAGTTAGGAATCGTCACGAATTCCTCACGTGTAGGTGGCGTGCGACATACCGTTGGAAAGCTCTCGACCAGGGTTACAACTTTTCTTTTTAGACCTCATCTCAATTAGAGGTATGCACACAAAGTTATGGGCCCACAAAGTTACGAAAGTCCTAGTTGTGAGAATTTTAAGACTCCCAATTGGGAATCTCGGGACAAAATGACATTTGGGTGCTGGTCCCGTGGACAGACACATAATATATTATAAGGGGGAAGGTGATGGCTTCCCCCAAGTTCGGGTTGTGATGAATCTTGTGAGTTCAAGTTTCCTCATGATCATCCTAACACCAAAAGTGTTCCAACTATGCACTAATCAACTTGTTGTTTGGTTTTGGGTAGGTCTGTGTGAATGATTAAGTGCTTATCATTTTTCCTAGTCCCATCCTAGAGCTCCAACATGCCCCTCTACCCCCAAAGTGCTATGAACCATGGAGTGTGTCCTCAACTCTTTGCTCTTCCGTTGTTTTCACCTTAGATTCACATTTGAGTCTATCAAGGAGCTTGGGAGTGCATTAGTTGCACAATTGGTGTCGATGGATATGTTGAATATGCTTTAATGTTAAAAACATCCACTTCTTGCATTTCTACACCAACTCCACATCATTGAATTCATCTTCATTATTGAATACCACTAAACATGTGGTTCTCCTTGAAAGTATTTTGAAATACCAGCTAATCAAAAAAGAACTTTGGTTTTCTTTTTTTCTTCCTATTCTCGTAAGACCTTCAAACCAATAGGTACCCTTCCCATTGATCTTGGTCTTTATCCGGACTAAGTGTGCAACCATTTGATTACATTTTGCTACCATGGAGACTCAAATTAATGAGACATGGCTTCAATAGGTTCTTCCTTTACTTGTCGCATTCTCGCCATATTGGTTTTTGCCCTTGCAAGAACATTATGTAAATAATGCTACATCAATTTGCCACCCACTAATATATTTCACGATGTTGATCATTTGCTACAAATTTTTTTCAATCTCTGACATTTCTTGTTTCAAATCTTGGTATGACATGAATATTTCAATGCACACTTCTAGGAATGCTTGTAACTTCTTTGTTGTTGTTTTCCACTTGCATCATTTTTGCACCTTGCCCATCTTGTTCACTTGCTTGTTCCAATTGCTTCTATAGACTTCTCATTATCGATCTAAACATATTCCATACAATGTAATCCCAAACCACTTTGTTCAACTAGTTTGCAAATTGCATTCCCTACAAAATTATTGTTTAGAATCCAAATCCTAACCCTGATTTGTAAACTAATCCAACAATTCATGTACCC
>Ga0116230_10008474_pt1 | contig 10135 bp, 4 predicted proteins | sample S1TSphfallax_3_FD_88678 | JGI IMG/M metagenome (GOLD analysis project Ga0116230, IMG submission 88678) | Host-associated microbial communities from peat moss isolated from Minnesota, USA - S1T2_Fd - Sphagnum fallax MG | ecosystem: Host-associated > Plants > Peat moss > Unclassified | place: USA...
ACATATGGTGCAATAAAAAAACATATCTTGAAAGCAAAGTGATTAGCAATAGTAGGGCATTCTTCCCACATTAATCTTTTAATATTCCATAACTTTAACCTATGATTAATTAAAATGAAAGAGAAACTTAACTTTGTGTTATGCCGCATTACATCCAGAATGCCCCATTTATATAACACCCCTTTGAAGCTCCATAATGCACATAATCCAAATATAACATAACACAACTTCAACATAAAGAACAAGAAAATACAAACTAGTGTGAGTTTTGGCAAATCCAAAAATTACAATAGGGTCAAAACACATAATTAAAAGCCCAAAAGGGCATTGTATGTTAAACATAATTAGTCAAAATCAAACATTTTTTTTATTACCATTTAAAAACATAGTAATCATGGCAAGTTAGTCGATTTTCCCTCATATGAATGTTAAGGAACTTAGAATAAAAATTCATTTGATCCAAATTTAAGTTTTGGTTTTAATTTAAGGCGTTTAAAAGCGTACACCTTAGATGGAGTCAATTTTGCAAAGGACTATCAAAAGGATTCTTATAATCAAAGAATTTTCATTGGAAAATAAATAAATGATAAGAACATATTAGCCACACTCAAAAAACACTCATACTTTTAAAAATGTGGAATTCTAAAACTTTAAAAATTAAAAAAATGTTTCAAAATTGTTTCAAAATTTCAAAGCTTCAAGAGTCTTTTACCACATATAAATGGGTTATAATCTATATGATGTATGAGGAAAAGTTATAGCTCAAAATATAATAAAACTAAAGAATGTGAAATTTTAATTTTTGGTGATGATTTGAAATTTTGATCATTTTTCAAGATGAAACATTGAATTTATAAGGAATCTACACACTTTTGAAAATTCATAGTTATTCAATAATGACTAACAAAAAAAAAAGTGATGCATTGGGGAACATTTAAATATTTTTAAAAACAAGTTACAAAAAAACTCATTTGCATGTAAAAGTTGTTTTTGGGAAAAAAAACATGCAATCCTTTTCCAAAGTAATCCCTTTGGCTCCTAGTTACAAGCTTTGACCCAATAACAACATTTTTGCTTTTAACTTGCAAGAAAACAAATAAATGACATGCAAACCTCACCATCCACAAGACCTTTCCTCCCATCACCATCAACTATCAAAAGTTTGTTGTTTTTTAATTTTCAATAATTGATCTAATGATGTTTCAATCCATTAGAGTTTCATCACCATAATTTGGTGTCACACCACAATTGAGTTACCAAGGTTAACGTTCCACCCTTGTAACCTATCCTAAAAACCTTTGTACAAGGAGGAGGTGGAAATGAACGAAATTTTTTGCAATTATTTGACAAACACATCAATCAAATCAATTAAACAAGATAAAATGAAAAAAATTGAATTGAGTTTGGATTGTGAAAGCTTACATGGTCAACTATAACATCATCTAGAGACAATTTTACATTAAACACAACCAAAGGTGGTGAAAATGAATTATAACTTTTATATTAATTATTAAAACAATTATTATGTTTTAGTAATAATAAATTAAAAAAATATTTTTAATATTTTTAATATTGTATTGTTTCACATGTTATAGGTATTAATAATAATCAACGTTTAATAATAACAATAATGACACAATAATAATAATTTCAATAGGTATAATAAACCTTGGATACAACTTGAATATAAGGTGAAAGCACATTACAGTGACTCCCTTTGGGGTCACATTGATTGTATTATTTTCCAGGGATGTGCATGTTTGAATATACCCCACTTCAAAGTTTCGAAAGATTTTCACAATATTTTTACGTATTATCTTAGAATATAACATGAGTAAGAGATTATAAAAGAAACTATTTCATTTCATTTTATAAAGTGGCATATTGGAATATATTTGTGGAAACAAATGTAATGTACCTATGTACTCAAAAACACAAATATATTCCAAAAAATAATTTAAATGATTTTTAGTCTTTGTGAAAGTTGAAGGTACATTGAACCATGTCATTTCACATAATATGAACCATGTTTGGATACCATGTGATTAATATGAAAAATTTCATCTCAAAAAATAATTATTTTCAACAAATATGCAAAAAAAGTGTGGTAAATTGAAAATTTGATAATAAATCACATCCACATAGAAGATGACAAGCATAGCTAGATGGGCCTTTTTTTTAATTTCATTAAAATTGATTATTTTAATGACTAATGAAACCTTAAAGTTAGTGCAGTCAAAATGAAATTGTGGCCCTATTATACCAATGTATATTATAAATATATTCATAGATCCTTCAATATAAATAATGAAATTTATTATTAGTTTAATAATATTACATAACATTAGTTTTGTAAATATAATTGTTGTAGAGCCCAAAAACCAAAATTGATACCCAAAATTAAATGTACCATGCTTTTGAAATAATTATATTGTGTGTGTTATAATACTAGACCCAAAAGTGCCCTAGAGGGAATCACCATAGTGTGTTTTCACCCTATACTTAGAATATACATATATACCTTTTATGTATGATTGGTATATATTTTAACATGCTCTAGATATAAGCTACATAATATTTCAATACACCAATTAAACATATGCCCATTATACACTTGTACATCCTTCGTGGATTTAGGAACACCTTCATGTATAAGGTAGATATTTCACTAATGTACATATAATATATCATATTATAAATATAGGGGAAACTAGTTGTTGGTTACTTTGTGAATAATGGGCCATACATGGGCCTTCTAGGATGAAAATAATGCTAGAAATCATTCATTTGGTGGATGATTAACCCATTAGTTAGAAAGTAGTCACAAAGGTGACCAAAAAATATAAAACTTAAGAAACAATTACAAAACTTACCAAGGTAAGTAGTTGTTTGTGACAATTAGTCACATGTAATTGCAAATCAAGTGGTTACATTTTGACCTTTTTCTTATAGTGTGTACATTCCAAGGTGTATGAACTATTTACCACATAGTTGAAAATATGAAAGAAGGATGGTAACAAGTGAAGGGTGCCCTTCCCATTGATGATCTACACCTTAGAAATGTGATTTATAAGCATGGTAATGATAGATGTAACCCAAAGCTTCAAAGCTATAGGTGATTTGATGGGTGTTAGTCCCAAATCCTTTCAAGCAAGGGTTTTACAAGGAGAAAGGGGATAAACAAAGAGTCAACTATCGAATGGGCAATAGGTTCCAAGGTTCATCAAAAAGATTCATTGAATGAAGAAACTCAAAGCATGGTTCTTGGTTGGTGGACAATGAACATCCACATGAGTTCAAATAGGAAATATGTCATCATACACCACAACCACTTTAAGGATGTCTAAATTACACATGTAACCCATTACCTTTTGGAACCATAGGTATTTTTATTTCTTTTGTTGTGCATTAAATCATGTGATTTTGAATGCAATTTTTTTTAGTCATGTGACATGTTTAGTTCATGCATCAACTTGATTTTGAGTCCTTTATGTTTCTTTGAGTAAATTCCTTTTATCTTGTACCATTTTGTCAAAACATCCCTTTTACATAAGATGTCAAGAACATCATCCTTGGCTTGTAAGTATATCTTAAGTCTAGGTTAAATTCAAGAATTGAAATTCCTTAAGTTTGTAAGTATGAAGCCTAGGTCAAATTTAGGAATTATAGTTCTTTAAGTTTAAGTATGTCCTAAGTTTCAGTCAAAGTTAGGAATTGTAGTTCCTTAAGTTTAAGTATGTTTCTAGTTTGACTTATAAAATGTGATTCCTTAAATTTAAGTATGTCCTAAATGTTTAACCAAATTCAAAAAATGTAGTTCCTTAAATCTAAGAAATATTCCTTTTGTAGGTTTTTTGAATCCTTCAATATTTTGTTAAGAATCCTTTTCTATTTGACTTCCAACTTGGTATCCTTGCTTAGAAGGATGTCCTAAACTACAAAAGGATTCTTTAAGCAATTCCTTTGAGCCCTTGTCCTAATGTTAAATTCTTTCTTCATTTGATATCCTACTTTTTGTCCTTGACAAGAAGGATACTATTTTGAGTCAATGTATATTCCTTTTGTAGGTCCTTTCACTCATTGAATGTTTTTTGTAATCTTCATTCCTTCTTTTTTTTAACATGAAATTTTGTTCAATTTTCAACTATACTTTTACATAAGCTTTGTGAAGGAGAATCTAGGTGTAAGAATTGGCTTTACTACATTTAGTAAGTTGAAACCTTGATTTGCCAAATGTTTGAAGGAGTTCAATTCATGTTATTGCAAATATCACTTAAAGATCTAAGAGTTGAAGGACAATTTTAACATGAGGATGTAACACAATGATTGTTCATGTCCATGCTCAAAGGTTTGCAAATGAGAAAATTGCAACAATCTCTCAATCTAGATATAATGCAATGCCCATAAGATTGTTGTGAAAGGTGTGACTAACCTATGGGAACACATTGTCTATCTGCTTGGGTAATTAATGTATGGCATGGGTTTAAATGCATCAAGGGGCAATGCAATTAATCTTGTGGCTTTAAACCATTGAAGTTTTGTTCATAATAAGTCGATGCTTCTAATGATATTATTATGTCATGATGATACTTTCAAGCAGTGCATGCAAACAATAATCGTGAAGGGGAATCTAAAAAGTGATTTGATTAGAACGTAAACATACCAATTATGCTTCATTCATAGCCTACCTAAACCAAGGATAGATCAATTTGTGCTCCATAAATTTGTAGTAAGGTGGCAAGACAAATTGTTCAGCATGTGTTTAGTTAAACAACGATCTAATACCTTAATTTTTGTAGTATATTATGTAATTAAGGAGCAAAATGAGATCCAAAACCAACATTGGTTCAATTTTCAAATCATCATATTTTTGCATTTAAGTTGGAAAACAAACCATAAGTATGATCCAATTGATGGCAAGTCTCTTGTTAAGATTTTGGAATATCATTAATACATCAATGATGACAAAAAACAGGACAACCTATTTGTTTAGCATTTTTTTCACCTACATTGGACTTAGCTAAAATTCTTAGGGGATGAACCTTTACATGTTGAACACATAATCTTTAATAAAGGTTGTTAGTGTGTTTTCACCCTAAAATACCATTGTATGTAGATACATTTTAAACATACATGTCACTTACCTTTCATGAAATTTGAAATATCTGAGCTTTAAAATCATTAATTCTTCATTCTTGTAATATTTTTAAAACATGAAAACAATCTTCCATGGGACTTATGTGAGAAATCAATCCTAATTTTGCCAAAAATTAAAAACCTCCGAGGCTACCTAGTACGTAAGTTGATTAGGCACTAATTATTATTTTTGGAATTGCCAAATTTCTGAAAACTACTTATTTGCCATGTTAAAAATCTAAAAGAAACCCTCAAATACATTATCTTCATTATTTAGTACAATACTTCATTATAAAATATTATTAAAGCTATTGTTGAAAGTAAATCACAAAATAATAGTTATTATTAGGCACCTTGTTACCAAACCAACCTAGGTATTATGGTAGTAATTAAATCATTTCTCCTTTCACCTAAATGACATTAAACCTTGAGAAGCATGAATGTATAGTGTAGACAACAAGTTAAACACCTTAATGATTTTGGGTCATGTGATAAACCCCAAAATCATGATAGCAGCAATGGAAGTTGGTCACCCATGACAACCAAAATTTGATGTCATAATTATGGCCATGCTAAAATTGAAAAATATATGTTCATTTTCAACTTCTTAATATCCAACATGCCAAGGAGAAGCTCATTGTCTCATACTTAAAGGGGTTGTAAGTTCTTGTTTTCAATCTTTAAATATGTCATAGAAAGTGAAAGTGAAATTTATTTGCTTGAATTGCATTGATCATTACATACATATTCATGATTTTATTTTTATTTATATTTTTTTCAATCATTCAATGTTATGCAAATTTATAAGCATTAGAATTTTGATTGTGATGACTAACTTTGAACAATGAATTCCAAGATTTTTATTGTGGCTACAAAAGTTTTGAAAGAGTCCACAGGTTCCTTATCCAAGATCATTTTTATTTGTTTTATTAAATGAAATCAACAATGTTTATTTGGTCTTCACGATTGAAATTACATTTTGAATTGGGGGGGCAATTTTTTGATAACCCCTTTTGTATTTTATTGTTGGAAATTAATTTTATTGTTTGGAAGATTTTGGTCAAGTCAATGTTAGATTAACCATCATTAACACACCAGAATGTTAAAAGACCTATACAACAAGAAAATTGTAAAGAATTGGGCATTAATTTAGATGATTTGATAGTCCCAAGTTTGAGTCCACTATTTGGAACTCAAAGGAAAGAACTTTGAAGACTCCTAAAAAGAAGCCCTTTTTTGAGAATTAAAACACCTTGAGAATTCCAATCGAGACATAATATGAAGAGTCTAATTTTCTTTGAACTAAGTGTTCTTTAATTCATTGGAAACAAATTAAAGACATTATATCAAATAATGTGTTAACATGCTCAAAATAGATTGTAACCTAACCTTTAGAATATTCAAGTTCATTTGTTTCATACAAAAAAAAAGGTATAGGGCCTTCTATTAATGAAATGTTGTGCCATTAATACATCTTGGAGGTCATACTACTTGGATTTGATCCCAAGAGGTTAAAGGGTGCATTTGAGTCTTGAAAAGTTGTGTGTTCATATCAAGGGATTCCCATCAATACCATTTGGTAAGCTTAGCCCAAGCATGTCATTGTGCTTAATGAATGATTTACATTATATCATGGAATAAACTTTGTTCATATAAATATGAACTTCAACATATGTGCTATCACATTTAAAGAAATTTTCTCATGAACAAAGAATATTGAGCATGGCTTCTACCCAAGGTTATCAATACAAAGTGGTGGAGAAAACCTTGGGCAATACAAATTAGTAATTGTAAGCATATGACTTATGTTCTTTCCAAAAGACCAACTCATGTGCCTTGTGCAAATCAAACTTTTTAAATCTTTAACCATGTAGAGTCAAAGATTTTGATGATGGATTGGATAACTTGTTTATGGTAGAAGATGAGATAAGATATTTTTATCAATCCATTGATTCATCATAAACAAATAATGACTTTGGTTTGTGAATCCCATTCTTTAAATTATCAAAATTTTAAGTCATTTGTAAAGTTTGGATGCCATATAATATTCAAATCAACTCTAGTTTATCAATTGAATGGTAGTCCATTTAAAAAAAATTAAAGATAGATTAAATTGTGTTTAGAATTAATTTGTTTTAATAGTTTGGAATTTTGTTCAAATGCTATTATGTTCATATTATATGTTTGTTGGGTTCAAGCAACAATTGAGAGGTCTCGTTTTTATTTTAAAAAATTTAATGATGAAGTCATTGAAATCTACGGTAAGAGGAAACAAAACTAAAGACTTAAGAAACGGTTCACATGTAATCATAAAAAATGGGGTTGATGAGAATAGTTGGTGTTGGGGAGGGTTTAGAAAATTAGAAGGAAAGTGGGGATCCCACATCAACCTATTGACCTTTTCAACTAGCCAACTCCAAGAAAGAAGACAACATGATTGTCTATCATGTGACTCTTAACAAAACACCAGAGAATATCAAATTGAAGTATCATCGTACGAAGCCTAAATAAATGAACACATAAATGGTGTTACAAATTTAGTGATGACATACTCCCCACGATCATATAATAAGATCCTTTTCTCTTAAATGCCAATATGATGTAAACTCATTCAATGACTTTGTTAAGGATCATAGGGAGATGTATAGAATTAAATGTAATAAGGAATGATTATTAAAATCTTGAAGAACCCCATCTTGAAAATAAAATTTTAAAAGATGCATATTGGTTGCAAGTAAATGATTTAATTTAATTATATGTTTTCAAGTCAATTGAAGCTTAAAAGACATTTATGCATTACCAACTTTTGCATATTATAATCATAATATATCAAAATTTTAATGTAAAACTAGTTTTGAACACCATGTTGAACAATCAATTTCAAGCATATTTTCAATTTACTTTTATGATATTAACATTGTTCAAATTTTGCAACTTATCATAAACTCAATTGATTGAGGAACTAATGATTTCATATTTATACTTACAAAGGTTTTTAATCTACTTTCATGTAATTATGTCAATTTGTTTCGTGACTTTTGGCAAATTACTTTTTTTGTCTACTTTATCTTGTTTGCACCCCAACAAGAGCTTGCCCCAATTTCCTTAAAAAAATTAGTTTGATTTTTTTTTGATAAAATTCTTCAAATTCAATAACTCTTACATCATAGGTCTAAGCATTATGAAACCACATTTATGCACCCCTAGTCATCAAAGACTTTCTCAAGGTGACAAACAATCCAAACAAACAAACAAACTTCCATAATAGATAGACTAATGTGATATGTGCTATTTACCCATGTGTGAACATGATTATGTAATTGCTCCAAGTGTGAACAAAATCCTAAGGATACAATCCAATTGTGAAAAAACTATTCTCAATTCCAAAAATTACTCAAATTTCACCATCTCCCACAACTTATGTCCAAAAATAGCCTTGATTGAATCCCCTTTGTTGAAGTTATACAACAATACAAAGAGCATGCCCAATTTCTCAAAAATATTTATTTTTGATTTTATTGAATTTTCTTTAACCAAATTGTTCAATGTTCAATAACTTTTGCACTCTAGGGGCATTGTGGTTTGAGAGACATTAGTGCATATCTATTCATTAAGGGCTTTCCAACAATACCAAGAACACGCTAAGAGACACCATGGTATGTTAGGAGATCTCAACATGACAAACAAAAACAAACAAAGAACCTACCTTAATAGATACATTGCATTCACCTAAGTTTTTGACGTGTAAGGATTTACACTTGACCAGGAATCAAGAAAATCACAATTCAATTTCTTTTGCATTCTTTTACACAAAATCCCACCCACCATAGATCTGGTGGCCCTAGGTCAGTCACTGGGTATCATGGTAAAGAAATACCGGCCAATCTTTAATGTCACGTAGATATTTATTGGGTGGGGGGTTCCACCCTCAAAGTGTGGTGTTCCCAAAATAATAAGAGCCCCTCATCTCCATCTTGGGTGGGCTTTAATTTTGGGAACTCAGAGCTTTGAGGGCGTTACCCCACACATAAGAGCATCTCCACCCCAAAACTGTAAACAACTCCTTTATGTTCAAATAGAATAGTGTCTAACGATCGCTGTCCCCACCCACAAACGTGATAAAAGGCCCTTTAAACAGTCGAAGACCCATTATATCTTTACATCTGGACGAGTAATAGTCAGCGTCCAAATCCATAGTAGAAAAAAGACTGTAAAGGGGTTAAAATGACCACTGCAAAATGGACGTCAATACAGGAGCGCAGCAGGATTTACTCTATCCTGCTGCAAGATTGCTGCAAGCTTTAACGAAAAGGGATGTTTGCAGGTGTGGGGGTGGAGATGCCCTCAGCTTCCTTGCCACTCTTATCAAAAAACTAGATTTTGTTGTACAATTGCCAAATGCAGCTTAATTTGTACGGCGGAGAATCATAGAATATATATGAGCACATCTAAGGCCAGCCTTGGTACATTCTAAAATTTGCTTCAAAGTTGCAATTTGTAGTTAACAAATTACTTGTTCCAACTTCAACTTTCTCCACATGTGCAAATTCTTTTTTGAGTAAAAGTAAGTGGTTGCACCCATTTCTGTGTTTAGGAAAAAATTCACAAACATTGCAAAGAACTGTGGGTGCAACCTTTTGGAGTGGATTTACTTGCATATTTTCATTAGGGTTTAAAAAGTTCAGGGTTTTTTTTTCTCAATTGTGACTTCAAAATTTTGACTAATTTTTCCCAAAAAAAATAAACAAGCAAAATTAGTCTACTTCACACTAGACAAACAAAAAAAATCCAAAACATTCCTATTTGCTTTTGCTGCAATTTGTGGAAAAAAAATAAAATCACTGGTTTCCTTTGATTCTAAATTCAAGTCTCAAGACAAATCCTGGGCCTATTGACGATTTTGAAAAAGAAAAAAAGAGAAAAAGAGAAAAGGCAACCTCCCTGAAATAATTTAGCCAACAAACTTGAAATAAGGTGACACTAAATAAGAATGCTCCAA
>Ga0116230_10008475_pt1 | contig 10134 bp, 10 predicted proteins | sample S1TSphfallax_3_FD_88678 | JGI IMG/M metagenome (GOLD analysis project Ga0116230, IMG submission 88678) | Host-associated microbial communities from peat moss isolated from Minnesota, USA - S1T2_Fd - Sphagnum fallax MG | ecosystem: Host-associated > Plants > Peat moss > Unclassified | place...
ATCGGGACCGATAAAAGTCTTAAAAAAAGACCAGTTGCGCCGAGCAATCTTTCGCAGAAAGATCGTCTGCTGATCCGTCAAGTGGAAGTTATCAATATCAAGCACTAATTTTAGATACCCAAACAACTGAGCAAAACGACAGGTAAGAGCGAGACCTTGTTCCTTCCGCCTAACGACTTGCCAGTCTATCAAAGGCCGCGGTCAAAAGGAGCCAAAACTAAAATTTAAAGAATGCTGCTTAAAGGAACCTGCTAGTTTATTAGCCGTCCGACCACTTAGACAGATAAAAAGAGTGTACCGATGAAAACGAGCCCTTTAGCAGGCAAGCCGGCCGAGCCTTCAATGCTGGTCAATGTACCCAAGCTCATTACAGCTTACTACAGCGAAAAACCAGATCCATCGGTAGCGGCACAAAAAGTGTCCTTTGGCACCTCGGGGCACCGGGGCTCGGCTTTTAACAAATCATTCAACGAAGACCATATCCTGGCAATCAGCCAGGCTATATGTATGTACAGACAGGGCCAGAAGATTGACGGACCACTTTTTCTTGGCATCGATACCCACGCCCTCTCGGCTCCCGCACGGGCAAGTGCTATGGAAGTGCTGGCGGCCAACGGTGTAGAAACTTTCCTCGCCGGTGAAGAAGAATACACACCCACTCCGGTTATTTCGCACGCCATTTTGACTTACAACCGTGGCCGTAAAAGTGGTCTGGCTGACGGAATAGTCATCACACCATCCCACAATCCACCGCATGACGGCGGATTTAAATACAATCCACCTAATGGCGGTCCAGCAGAAGCCTCCATTACCACCTGGATCCAAAATAAAGCCAATGAGCTTTTAGAAAAAAAACTGGATGGGGTGAAGAGGATTTCTTTCGATCGTGCAATGGCCAGTGCCACCACTCATAAACATGACTATCTCAACAATTATGTCAATGACCTTGGCAATGTTATCGACATGGATTTGATTGCCTCGAGCAAGCTAAAAATCGGCGTCGATCCGCTGGGCGGAGCAGGAGTTCATTATTGGGAGCCTATTGCCGAGCGCTACAAGCTAGACCTTACCGTAGTTAATAAAACTGTCGATTTTACTTTTTCTTTTATGACAGTAGACTGGGATGGCCAGATCCGTATGGATCCCTCATCACCATATGCAATGCAAAGACTCATAGACCTCAAAGATCGCTTTGACATAGCCTTTGCCTGCGATACCGACCACGATCGCCATGGCATCGTGACCAAAAGCGTCGGTTTAGTTAACCCCAATCATTATCTTTCAGCCGCCATCTATTATCTCTTTCAGCATCGGCCAGACTGGTCTAAAGAGGCAGCTGTAGGGAAAACATTGGTAAGCAGCGCCATGATTGACCGTGTTGCGCAAAAACTGGGGCGCAAACTATATGAAGTGCCTGTCGGCTTTAAGTGGTTTGTTGATGGCCTGCTGGATGGCTCTCTGGCATTTGGCGGAGAAGAAAGTGCCGGTGCGTCATTTTTGCGCCGCGACGGATCAGTTTGGACCACCGATAAAGATGGTATCGTGCCGGCCTTGTTATCAGCTGAGATGACGGCAAAAATGGGCAAAGATCCCGGTGAAATCTACAAGGGACTGACAGACGAATTTGGCGCCCCTGCCTATGACCGTGTAGAAGCGGCCGCAACACCGGAACAAAAAAAGATGCTCTCTAAATTAACGCCGGAACAGGTAAAGTCTACGGATCTTGCCGGCGAAAAAATCCAGGCAAAACTTACCCGTGCCCCCGGCAACAATGCCGAGATTGGCGGCTTAAAAGTAATAGCCGAAAGCGGTTGGTTTGCCGCCAGACCCTCCGGGACTGAAAGTATTTACAAAATATATGGAGAAAGTTTTAAGGGCAAAGAACATCTGCAAAAAATATTGCAAGAAGCACAAACAATAGTCAACGACACTTTTGCCAAGAAATAAAAATGAATAAAAGCGACCATCCAGAACCAAACATATTTGTCATCTTCGGCGGCACGGGCGACCTATCCTGGCGCAAACTGATGCCCGCGCTATTTGACCTGTCACAGGATCAAAATCTACCAAAGCAATATGCAATTATTGTGGTTGGTCGCAAAGCAATAAGCATAGAACAGCTGATCAGTCATTTGCACCAGGGTGTTAAGAAGTTTTCTCGACAAGAACAAATCAAACCCGCCGACTGGAAAGAATTTGCCGACCACATAACCTATTTTAAAGGCGACTACGAAAAAAGTCAGACCTATACAAGCTTGGGCAAAGAATGCGAGAAGCTTGAAAAAGAATGGAAAGTAAAAGCAAGACATATTTTTTATATGGCTACACCACCAAGTATGTTCGGCGTCATTCCCAAATTTATTAGCGAGGCTGGACTTAATAAAGATAGAGAAAATGTCCAGATCGTGGTAGAAAAACCGATTGGTTACGATTTAGACTCGGCACGCAAATTAAACACAGAACTGGCTGAAAATTATGACGAGTCCCAGATCTTTCGCATCGATCACTATCTGGGCAAAGAAACTGTGCAGAACATTCTGGCTTTTCGCTTTGCCAATCCTATCTTTGAACCAATCTGGAATCGTCACTATATAGAGTATGTCACCATCACCGCCGCCGAATCGGTTGGTGTCGAAGACCGAGGGGGTTACTACGACCACGCCGGGGCCCTGCGGGACATGGTGCAAAATCATTTACTTCAACTTCTCTGCCTTGTGGCAATGGAGCCCATGGTTTCTTTTGAAGCTGATGAAATCCGCAACAAAAAGGTAGACATACTCCATTCAATCCCGCCGATAACAAAAGAACAAGTGCCACACTCTGTTGTACGCGGACAATATGGTCCGGGCAAAATAGACGGTAAAAAAGTGGTCGGTTATAGAGAAGAAGAAGGCGTGGCGCCAGATTCGCAGACAGAGACTTTTGTTGCCCTAAAAGTGCTCGTCGACAACTGGCGCTGGCAAGGTGTGCCGTTTTATCTGCGCACCGGCAAATGTCTCGGTGATCACCTCTCAGAAATTCAGATCCAATTTCGTTCCGTGCCTCATCAGTCTTTCCCCGCAGAGTCGACTCTCAACTGGCAGTCTTCCCGTTTGATCATCGCCATACAGCCCAAAGAGGGTATCACGCTAAAAATACAGGCCAAAAATCCCGGGCCAAAAATGCATCTGAGAACAGTCGATATGGCCTTTAATTATCAAGACACCTTTAAGACCAAGTCGCCCGAAGCTTACGAAACACTGCTCTGGGACATAATCAATAAAGACGCAACGTTATTTATGCGCGCGGACCAAGTAGAAGCAGCCTGGCAAATTGTCATGCCTATATTGGACCTCTGGTCGGCAGCCGATTTTGGTGACTTCCCCAATTATGCTGCGGGCACATGGGGACCGGAAGATGCTAATAAAATTCTGGCGCAGGGACAGACCTGGTCGTAGTGTTTCGGTCTAATCTGCAAGCAGGAGACTGATTTCATAAAGCTCGCGATAGAGCCTGTCAAAAATGTGCAAGCCTAGCTCAATGCCCTGCTCTATAAAATAGCGCCGAGAAGGATCCTGCCAGCGCGGCTCTATAACGGCAAAAAATTCTTCGGCATGTCTCTCGTCTATTTCAGAATGATGCTTGTAATGCACAAGTGCGTTTGAAGTGACCCAGCCACGTTTGACTACAGCCTCTCCGATCAGTGCCGAGATTTTGGCAAAGCTGTGCTCAATTATGCCCATGCAGGCGATACCCACCTCCAGCTCATCGAGACAGCAAGCGTTGTTAAGAACAGCATTAAAGGCCTTTACTGCAGGGTGTTCACGTCTATTACCACTGTCCAGCGACAGGGCGCTATCTGCGGTATCAAGAGTGCGCAAAAACTTCTGAAATGTTGTGCAATGAAAAGCCTGCTCATTAAAATGCCCATGCTCTTCCACAAGATTTTGCAATATGTCTATCCTGGCTCTGGCACTTGGTATACGCGCCACTAAAGCGGCCATGGGTCTGGGGAAAAAAGCTACAGCACAATAAAACTGTCCCTGCGAAACTTTAAATCCCGGCAACGACATGGCCCCATTTTGAAGAGCCTGAAAGTATTGATTATCCATCAAACCTGCGCTAGTCAGAGCAGCTTCAGCAAATGCAGCAATTTGAGGTGCTCTAGACAAGTGTGGGTCAATTTTGGTATCAGCTTCAGACCCGACTTCACTTATGATTGGGACAGTCATCGTCATAACTATATCTCCGAACTATTTATAAACCAGTTGCCCGGGCCCTCCAGACCAAAACCATAAATGGTGGCTGGAGCAATAGCAATTTTTACTCCACTCAAAAGACTGCAAATTTCCGCACTGTCCCCCGCCGGCAGCGATACAAAAAGGGAGGGATAACCCTGGGCAAACGCCAGGCTCGATGCATTTCTAATTAGACGAGCAGCTGCGGCCATATTTTTGTAGACAAAACTTGAAAGATGGGCGCATTTGATTGGCATACCATCAGTTTTGATTAACTGTTTGGCTCGCACCGTATCTTCCAGACAACCGCAAGCATTGCCAGATTGCTGCACCAACCACTGAGGAGTGATACTGGAGCGCAGCAAAGGCAAGCCAGATGGACAAACATATGAGCCCAGACCAAGCATCTTCAAAGTCTGACGTAAATCATTTTCTTTTACAAACGACTCCGCATCGACCTTGGAATCGCCAGCGCTTCGTGTATCTATTTTGAGAACGTTCACATGCGAGACTGCACAAAAAGATGGTATGCCAAATCGCCCCGTATAAGCAGGCGGCAAAACAGCGGTACCGTCCATCACAACTCCAAATCCACTGACTGCGCGCTGCTTACACCAGCGCACCACTGCCGACATCAATGGCAATAAAACAAAACCGCGGCGCGCACCGGGCACCATTTTTACATCACATATATAAGCTACCCGGATCTCGCTTCCATCCGGAAGCAGTAAAGGTCTTATGGTGGCACTAACTGTACCCAGGACTGCGCCGAGATCTTCGTAAACGAAACAGCAACCATCACCAATGGCGCGGCTAAATTTGGGATAATCACTATCATGAACGATACGAAAATATTGATCCGCACCGAGTGGATAAACAAACTGTCTCTCAAAGGCAGAAAGAGCCTTCTGCAAATTTCTATCAGGTGCTTCTGTGATTGCATGAAGAGTCATAATTTTTGCCCAAGATAGAGACTATGATAAAAATAACTGCGGTCAGCGCTGTGCAAATCTTGAGCCAGATCGAGCCAGACAAAACCGCACTCTTTGTCTGACTGCAAGCGAGTTATATCAAGGGTAGAATTTAACTGACGAATCAATACATAACCACCAGGCTTGAGAGCACGCCAGGCAATTTCCAGCGTAGAGGCTGCCTGCTCCGCAGAAAGCCAATCCAGAATATTGGACAGCTGAACGAGATCAAATTGCTCATCCCTATCGGTCAGCGCCAGAGCCATTGGCGACTGGACATACTCCAGCGCAGGCAAATCGCTTATGCGGGCGGTGAGCCAGGGCAAAAAACAGTCCTGGTTAAACTTTCCGGCTAAAACCTGCCACAGATATGGATTGGTGGAGGCCGGCTGGGTAGACAGGACATGACAGGTCCTTGATATAAAATGATCGGCAAAGTCAAGTTTGCGATTAGCTGTGGCAGCGTCACCAAAAAGTTTGACCAGATTTGGCAAGGACATGACTTGCAAAAAGGCGCCATCGAGAGCCGCACCTAATCTGGTGCCGGGAGCAATAAGACGTGCTTGCTCTGCAGGATCGGACATTGCAAGCAAAGAAAATAGTGACGCGGAGTGTTCGCTCAAACACTCTCGCAAAGCAGCAAATAAAAGTTCATAGCGCCCGCAGAAGTCTGGACCGTCCCGGGCTATTAGATCCGGCGGGCCCAGGGCGTCGGAGTCCAGTTGCAGCAATTTAAAGATTCGGTCCAAATTTTGAGCACGCCGCTCCGTCTGCATCGGCAAATGGCCAAGAAGTGCCAGTCTTTCCTGGGTCGAGACTTGCAATAGATGCATTTTTATTTTGCTCAGATTGAGTTGAGCCGCGTTACTATCCACAAGGGTAAGTTTTTGTATCAGGCCAGAGGCGGCTAAGTAAGCAGCAGTGCAACCGCCGGAGGCAATCATCACCACACTGGCCCCTTTTTTAAGTTGTTTGAGCACAGACAGGTCGATCAAGGCATCTTCTCTTACAAGCGAAAATGCCAGGGGCGACCGCTCAGCTAGCTCCAGCCACTCAGTGCCGCTGGACAGTCGTTTAGTATTGGTTGCGGCAAAGGCTGAAGGCATCAAGACCTCGGGTGCACTTTTATCACTGTAGGTCAGCCGGCTCCGCGAAAGACCAAACAGCCAAACACTTCATTAAGTGTTTATTGCAGGAAGCGCTTTGGCCTCTATCGGACCGTGTAACATACTCTTTACAGGCATCCTTAATGTAAGTCTTAAGCCAACCGGGAGTGAGCCATGTTCGATCTTTTCAAGAAGCAGTTTATCGAAGTAATCGAGTGGACCGAAGAGAGCGATGGCGTTTTGAGCTACCGCTTCCCCACCCTGGATAAAGAGATTCAGTCTGGTGCGCAGCTTACGGTCCGCGACTCGCAGATGGCCTTATTTGTAAATGAAGGCAATGTTGGCGACTGCTTCAGCCCCGGTCGATACAGCTTGACCACTCAAAATATGCCGATTATGACGACACTGATGAATTGGGACAAAGCCTTCAAGTCACCGTTCAAATCAGAAGTTTATTTCTTTTCCACCCGCGAACAAATTGACCAGCGCTGGGGCACGCAAACACCCATTTCAATCAGAGATAAAGAATTTGGAGTCATACGTCTGAGAGCTTTCGGCAGCTTCTCCTATCAAATAGATGAACCAACCACTTTTTATCAAAAAATTAGCGGCACTCGCCAGACTTATACCGCCAGCGAGCTCGACGGGCAGCTACGTGCGATGATTATCACCACCCTGGCAACGAAGCTAGGAAGCGGCGAAACAGCCTTCCTTGATATGGCCGCCAACCAGCAAAAATTTTCCCAGCAGCTTAAATCAGAGCTGGATTTGCCTTTCATGCAATACGGCTTGAAGCTCAATACTTTCCTTGTGCAAAGTGTGACTCTGCCAGAAGAGTTGCAAGAGTACCTTGACAAACAATCTCAGATCAATCTTGTCGGAGATCTCAAAAAGTACGCCAATTTTCAAGCTGCAGACAGTATCTCAAAGGCAGCCAGCAATCCTGGTGGTCTGGCCGGAGCCGGTATCGGCCTGGGAGCGGGCGCTGCCATCGGCAATGCTTTTGCCCAATCAATGCCCGGCGGCGTGGGCGGTGTCGGCGGAGGGGCCCAGGAAGATGTTTATGTCAAACTGGAAAAGTTGCACGCACTTGTAGAAAAGGGCGTTCTTACAAAAGAAGAATTTGATACTAAAAAAGCTGAGTTGCTCAAGAGTATTTCTTAAATGCAGACTCTCAGTTGTCCCTCATGCGGGGCAAACGTCAACTTCATGTCGAAGGCCTCAGTCTTTGCCGTATGTAGTTACTGCCAGTCCAGTCTTGTCAAACAAGGCCTGGATCTGGAGGCCATCGGCAAAATTTCAGAACTGCATGACGACTTGACACCCATTCAAATCGGCACGACAGGCGTACTTTCGGGTGACACTTTTGAAGTAATAGGACGCCTGAAAGTGGCTTATGAAGATGGCTTTTGGAATGAATGGTTTACCATTGGCCATCAAGGACTGGTAGGATGGTTGGCCGAAGCGCAGGGCTTTTATGCTTTGTGTTTTCCTGTTACCGATGTTGCCATGCCCGATAAGTCAGCGATACAACCAGGTCGTAAGGTCAGCTTTGGCCCTTTTGGCTATTACGAAATCGAAGATATCCACGAAGTGACTTGTATGTACAGCGAAGGCGAACTGCCAATCAACGCTGTCCAGGGGCGTAAATCCTTGAGCGTAGATTTGACTTCAGATGAAGGCGGTATGGCCACAATCGAATATGCCAACCAGGAAACCCGTGCTTACCGCGGCGCTTATCAGGACTTTGATGCTTTCCAATTTAAAAACCTGAGGCCCATCGATGGCTGGTAATGAAGAACAGCCAAATATGCAGCCCGAGATGCCCGCCGATCAAAAAGGAGAGGCGGTGCCACCGCCGGCAAAGGCAACCAAACCGAGGGTAAAAAGTTTTCACTGTATAAACTGCGGCGCTGCAGTGACTATCCGTTATCCTGGTGTATCACTCTCAGTAATTTGTTCTGGCTGTCACTCGGTTATTGATGCTACCGACGAAAACTACCGCATACTGACAAAATATTTTAAAGCTACTGGGCAGTATCAACCGCTTTTAGAGCTTGGTTCGCGCGGCAAACTGCGGGGACACCTGTGGGAAGTTATAGGCTACATGGTGCGCTCCGATGTGAGCAGCGGTTATCCGTGGGAAGAATATTTATTATTCAATCCATATTACGGCTACCGCTGGCTAACTCAGGATAAAGGCCACTGGAATATAGTCACCACGATTAAGCGCAAACCAAAACGTTATCTAACCAGCGAAACAGAACTGGACGGCCGAAAATTCAAACTCTATAACACTGGTAGAGCGCAGGTTGACTATGTCATAGGTGAATTTTACTGGCGTGTAATGCTCAACACCCAGGTGACAATGACCGATTATCTGGACGCACCGCAGATGCTGTCCATGGAAAAAGACGACAAAGAAGTAATCTGGAGTCTGAGCGAATATATAGAGCCAGAGGAAGTAGCCAAAGCATTTAAGCCCCAGACAAAATTTCCTCGTCCGGATGGTGTGGCAGCCACCGAGCCTCCAAAGCTCAAAATCAGACATAACAAAATAATGATGCTTTTCATGATATTTTGGGGCATCATCACTTGCGGCCAGATTTATTATTCGGGCACAGCATTAAACGAAACAGCACTGGATTACACAAATAATTTTGTTCCCAATACAAAACAGGCTGACATTACAACCCCTGTGTTTACGTTGAAAAAAGACAAGGCCAATGTTGCCATCTCTTTCAATGCTCCGGTCGATAACAGCTGGTTCTGGGCGGGCGGCGAACTCGTTAACGATGATACCGGTGTCAGCTATCCCTTCGAACAGGACGCTGAATATTACTATGGCGTAGACGACGGCGAAGCATGGAGTGAAGGCAGCGGTTTTACAAAAACAATCATACCAGCGGTGCCTGCCGGCAAATATTACGTCAACATGGACATAGAAAGCGGCAGCTTCAAAACAACTAATCCTCGCGCTTTCAGCGTGACGATAAAACGAAACGTGCCAAACTGGGACAACTATGTCTGGTCGATGATTTTTTTATCAATCCTTCCGATCATTAGCTGGTGCATGATGAGACAAACGGAAGTAGCTCGCTGGGCTAATAGTGATTACAGTCCATACGTATCATCAGGTAGTTAAACAGAGGAGAATAAAATGAAATGGTAAAACTCTATATTTTGTTTGGTCTCTATCTATGTGGACTTTTTCTTTATGCCAACACAACCGACTCTTACATTCTAAATTTAAACGCCGATCCCGGTGTTAGACCAACAGGCCCCGGCGCACATTATCACAAATAGACAGGAGAAAAATTCGTGGAACAGGTTTTAACGATTAAGTATGTAGCGGCGGCTCTTGTATATTCGCTTCTGGGCATCTCTATATTGTGCTTTGCCACAAAAGTATTTGACTGGCTGACTCCAGGCGACATGTGGAAAGACATAGTTGTCGACAAAAACTTACCACTGGCAGTCACACTGGCGGCCATGATTTTAGCAGTCGGTAATATAATCGCCGCTGCTATTCATGGGTAAGATTGAGTGACTATCGCCCTTTTAATCACTGCCTTTGTCATCTCAACTTGCGGCCTTGTATATGAGCTGATAGCCGGCACTGTGGCCAGCTACTTATTGGGCGACTCGATCACACAATTTTCTACAGTCATTGGTGTCTATCTTTTTGCCATGGGCATAGGCTCATTTTTATCTCGATATGTAGAAAAAAACATTGCCTTCACTTTTGTGCAAGTTGAGCTTTTGGTTGGTTTGGTTGGCGGTTTCTCAGCCACTTTGCTCTTTTTATTATTCAATCATATAGATAATTTCCGCATCCTA
>Ga0116230_10008476_pt1 | contig 10132 bp, 7 predicted proteins | sample S1TSphfallax_3_FD_88678 | JGI IMG/M metagenome (GOLD analysis project Ga0116230, IMG submission 88678) | Host-associated microbial communities from peat moss isolated from Minnesota, USA - S1T2_Fd - Sphagnum fallax MG | ecosystem: Host-associated > Plants > Peat moss > Unclassified | place: USA...
AGTTCCGTCACTCGACGATCCAGATGAATCTGAAGAAGTGGTACATGGAGAACTATATCGACCCGGCCGGGTTCGATATCACCGAAGCCGCTTTCGGCCGCTGCTATGCGACGACGATCGGCCGGCAGTTCGCCGAGGGTTTCGTCACCGGCGACGCCATCACCTCCGCCAATATCTACCTGACGGTGGTTGCCGAAACCGCCTTCACCAACACGCTGTTCGTTGCCATGCCCTCCGAGGCGGCCCGCAACGGCGACTATGCCCTTCCCACGGTCTTCCTGTCGGTGCAGTCCGATGAGAGCCGGCACATCGGCAACGGCCATTCCATGCTGATGTCGCTCATCAACGATCCCGACAACCACCAGCTGATCGAGCGTGATATCCGCTATGCCTTCTGGCAGAACCACGCGATCGTGGATGCCGCCATCGGCACGCTGATCGAATACGCGACGACGGATCGCGACAAGAACAAGGAAAGCTATGCCGAGCTGTGGCATCGCTGGATCTACGAGGATTACTACCGCACCTACATGCTGCCGCTCGAGAAATACGGCATCAAGATTCACCATGATGACGTGAACGCGGCATGGGAACGGATGGTGAAGAAGAACTACGTCCACAAGGTGGCGCAATTCTTCTCGGTCGGCTGGCCCGTCAACTTCTGGCGGATCGAGGCCCAGACGGAGAAAGACTTCGAGTGGTTCGAGCATAAGTATCCCGGCTGGTATGCCGAGTTCGGCGATTACTGGAAGTGGTACGAGAAGCTCTCGAAGCCCGGCGAGACGGTCATGACCTTCAACGCCGATGTGGGCTACGTCTACCCGCATCGTTGCTGGAGCTGCATGGTGCCTTGCCTCATTCGTGAGGACATCTGCTGCGACGAGGTGGACGGCAAGGTCTACACATACTGTTCGGAACTCTGCCGCTGGACGCACAAGACCGCGTTCTCGGCCGAGTATGAGGGCCGTCCGACGCCCGCGATGGGCCGCTTCAGCGGCCGGCGCGAGTGGGAGGAGTGCTACGACGGCTGGGATCTGGCCGACGCGATCCAGGATCTCGGCTTCGTCCGCAGCGACGGCAAGACACTGGTGCCGCAGCCGCATCTGCACTTCGACGACAGCAAGATGTGGACGCTGGATCATGTCCGTGGCCACACGCTCGGCAGCCCGCTGAAGGCGATCCGGGCGATGACGCCGGAGGCGCGGGAAGCGCACCTGGCGGAGTACCGGAAGGGCTTCAAGATTACGCCCTTCAACTGAGCCTGCGCGACGGAACGTTTGCGACAAGGCGTTGCGTAAGGACGGGGGCCGGTTTCGGCCGGCCCCCAACCCGCTACCAAAAAAGGGTTATTCATGAACGACGTCATCTCACATCTGGTTCGTTTCGAGCCGGTCGGGATCGAGATGGATGTCCGCGAGGGCGAGACCGTTCTCGATGCAGCCTTCCGTCAGGGCATCTCCGTCATGCACGGCTGCAAGGAAGGACAATGCGCGAGTTGCAAGTCCCGCCTCATCGAGGGCGATATCGAACTGCTGAAGTATTCGACCTTCGCGCTGCCGGAATCGGAACGCGACACAGACCATATCCTGCTCTGCCGGACGCTGGCCTTCAGCGACATCACGGTTGAGCTGCTCAACTACGATGAGGATCTGCTGAGCCGGTCCATAGCGGTGAAGGAAATTCCCGCGACGCTCACCAGCATCCGGTCTCTCACCCGCGATATCCGTTTGTTGACGCTGGAGCTTGCAGCGCCGATGCGCTTCTGGGCGGGCCAGTATGTGGACGTGACAATTCCCGGCAGCGGGATCACGCGCGCATTCTCAATGGCCAATGCGCCCGGGGACCACGCGAAGGGCGGATCGACGACCCTGCAATTCATCATCAAGATATATCCCCAAGGCGCCTTTTCGGCCCGGCTCGATGGCGGCCTCAACCCCGGCGATCCGCTCGTGGTCAAAGGCCCCTACGGCACCTGCTTCCATCGTGAGAGGCGACCGGGCCCATTGCTGCTGATCGGCGGCGGCTCGGGCATGTCGCCGCTCTGGTCCATTCTGCAGGACCATGCGGCCCGCGGTGATCATCGGCCGGTGCGCTTTTTCTATGGCGCGCGGACCAAGGCGGATCTGTTCCATCTCGAGGAGTTCGCCGCATTCGCGGCGCAGCTGCCGGATTTCCGCTTCATCCCGGCGCTTTCGCACGCCGAACCCAGCGACGAATGGACCGGCGAGACGGGCTTCATCCATGACGTGGTGGCGCGGACGCTGCGCGCGGAGGGCCTCGACGGCGAGATGGACGCCTATTCCTGCGGGCCGCCGCCAATGATCGACGCGGTGCTGCCGGTGCTCCAAATCGCCGGTGTCGAACCGGAGCGGATCTACTTCGACAAGTTCACGCCAGCGATACGGTAGGAAGGGCGATAGTATAGGAAGAAAGCGGATGCTTCTTTTGTAACTAGACGCAAACACTTTCATCTTCTTGAGACTAACAACAATAATACAGAGGGATGTCATCGCGATGAGTTCTACGACGCATGAAGCCGCGCCCGTCAAATCCGGCGCTGCCGGTGCCGCGAAGTTCGCTGGTTGGGATAGCCGCAAATACAACTACTTCGACCCCAAGGGGCGTCGCGCTACTCATTATGAAGACATGACGGTGGATGTGCAGCCGGACCCGAAGCGGTACCTGCTGCAGGACTGGATCATTTCCTTCGCTGACGGCACGCCGACCTATGACGAGAACTGGACCGTCGCGCGGAGCAGCAACTGGCACGCCTATCGCAGCGTCGATCAGGAGTGGGAGCGGACCCACTACCAGCGCCAGTCCACGGTCTGCGGCATGATTCAAAGCGTTGTCGAGAATGGCCGCCGCTCCGGCGCGCCGAAGCGCTTCGATCCGGCCTGGGTGCGGGTTCTGCAGGATCATCTCGGGGCCTTCAAACATGCCGAGTTCGGCATGGGCACCTCGACCATGCAGGCGCAGCGCTACGGCTACACGCAGATGATCAACAACGCGATCCTCACCAACTCCTCCTACAAGCTGCGCTTCGCCCAGGATCTCACCCTCTACCTCAGCGAGATCGGCCTCGACATCGACGGGTTCGACGAGCATGCCGGCAAGAAGCATTGGCTGGAGGACCCGCTCTGGCAGGCGACGCGTGAGGCGATCGAGACGATCGGCGGCGCTACAGACTTCCTGGAGCAGTATTTCGCGGTGAACCTGGTGTTTGAACCGCTGGTGGGCGAGCTGTTCCGCAGCGGTTTCGTCATGCAATCCGCGGCGGCGCAGAATGATTTCATCACGCCCTCGGTCGTCTCCGCCGCTGAAGGCGACTACGAGCGTAACCTCGCCAATTCGGTTGAGCTGTTTCGCATGCTGATGCTGGATGAAGCGCATGCCGACCACAATCGCGGCGTCTTCGGCGGCTGGCTGCAGAAGCATGGCAGCCTCGCTTTGGCAGCCGCCCATCAGCTGCAGCCCATCTGGTCGCAACCCCGCGTCAAGGTCGCGAACTTCACCGAGGCTTTGGAACTGGCCAAGAACCGCCTGCGTGCCATCGGCGCCGAGACGAATATCGACGTGCGCTCGATCGTCGACGCCTGATTCGTCCCCAACACGCTGACAAGGAGAAGCCCGATGTCACAGTCTCATACCGACAATATCTTCAAGTCCATGAAAGACATGCGTTTTGAGCAGACCATCTCGGTGGAATGCGGCGTGACCATGAACGACAGTGTGGAGGCGCGCGTCATCGCCGAGGTCATGGCGGAGAAACCCGGCACGACCGTCACCTACATGCCGGCGATGATCAGGATCGATGGCCATGGCAAGATGATCTTCAAGATGGACGAAATCAGCGAGCGGCTCGGGCGCGAGATGACGCCCTACCTTTTCGAGATCTCGACATCGACCCACTACGGCCGCATGGTGATGGTGGATGACAACACGGTCGTTCTGTTCGGAAATATGGACGATGTGAAAGACTTCATCTGACTGCGGCGTCATGCGCGACCCACGGATCACGTCCGTGGGCCGCGCACCTACCCGCGGCGGCCGGCGTCGAGGCGCGCCAAGAAGACGGGGCTCTAAGACGGGGCGCCAAGACGGGGCGCCGAAGCGGGCAGGCCTGCGGGTGAGGACAAGGATAAAAGCCAGAAAATGGCGTGCCTTCACGACATAGAGGAGCGAACATGTATAAAACCAAGGACGGCGAAGAGATTTTCATCATTGATGGCCACGTCCATCTCTGGGATGCGACCCCGGCCAACCAGCGGAACAAGCATGGTGAAGAGTTCATCAACTGCTTCTACGGCTACCATACGGCGCTGAGCCCGAAGGAAGAGCTCTGGACGCGCGCCAAGTTCGAGAAATACGGCGCCGAGACGATGTACGAGGACCTGTTCGTCAAAGGTTATGACGACATGGCGATCTTCCAGCCGACCTACCTCAAGGATTTCTACAAGAACGGCTTCAATACGCTGGAGCAGAATGCCAGCCTCGGCGTTCGCTATCCTGACCGCTTCATCATCAACGGCGCTTTCGATCCGCGTGATGGCGAGGCCGGCATCGCCCAGCTGGAGGAGGATGTCGAGAAGTATAAGCTGAAGGGCGTGAAGCTCTATACAGCGGAGTGGAAGGGCGACAGCAAGGGCTACAAGCTCTCCGACGATCACGCCAAGCGATTCCTGGAGCATGCCGAGAAGCTCGGCATCAAGAACATCCATGTTCACAAGGGACCGACCATCCTCCCCCTCAACAGGGACGCGTTCGATGTCGCGGACATCGACGACGCGGCGACCTCGTTCCCCAACCTGAACTTCATCGTCGAGCATTGCGGGCTGCCGCGCCTCGATGATTTCTGCTGGATCGCGGTGCAGGAGCCGAACGTCTATGGCGGCCTTGCCGTCGCTTTGCCCTTCATCCATAGCCGCCCGGGCTACTTCGCCCATATCATCTCGGAGCTGCTGTTCTGGCTTGGCGAGGACCGGCTGCTGTTCGGGAGCGACTACGGCATCTGGACGCCGAAGTGGCTCGTCGATCAGTTCATGGCCTTCGAGCTGCCGGAGGATGTCCGGAAGGAGACCGGCGTCAACCTGACGTTGCAGGCAAAGAAGAAGATCCTCGGCCTCAACGCGGCAAAGCTCTACAATATCGACATCGAGGCGATGAAGGCGCGGCACTCCGCCAAACAGAGCGTGGCGGCGGAGTGAGCGCCACGACTATCGCCGCGTCGGCGGACCGGGTCAGCGAGGTGCTGGCCCGGCTCGCGACCGTCAATGATCCGGAACTCGACGAATCGGTGGTGGAGCTGGACTTCATCACCGACGTGACGGTGGACGGTGACGGCGCGGTCAGCCTGTCGTTCCGGCTCCCCACCTATTGGTGTGCGGCCAACTTCGCCTTCATCATGGCGGAGGACATGCGCAACGCGGTTGCAGCGCTGCCGTGGGTGACACGCGTCAGCGTGACGCTCGGCGAGCATATGTACGCCGAGACCATCAATCGTGGTATGGCGGAGACACAATCCTTCCAGACGGCCTTCGGGACGGAGGCGGACGGGAACCTCGCGCAAGTGCGGCGCACCTTCCTGGTGAAGGCGTTCCAGCGCCGGCAGGTGGCGTTGGGCGATCATCTCCTCGCCGCCGGCCATACGCCGGAAGGCTTGGCGACCGTCACGATCGGTGCGCTGCGAAGCTGCACGAACACGGCCGAGGGCCAGATCCTGGTGCAACGCTATCTCGACCGCCGCTGTGTGGTGGGCGAGGCGGGTGATGAGGCGCCGGCTTTCGTCGATGAGCATGGCGCGGGCGTCTCGCCGGAGGCATTTCGTGCACATTTGCGGGCCTTGCGCCGCGTGGCGGTGAATGTGGAGTTCAACGGCGCCCTCTGCCGGGGTTTGCTCGCGGCCCGCTTCAACGAGCCTCGTGATGATGATGAGCCAACCCTGCTGGATTTTATCCGCGCGGTTCCGGCGGAGAAGCGCGCGGCCTGCTGATTGGTAAAGGTTTTTTGGTTCTTTTTTTCCAAAAAAGAACAACAGCGACTTCCATCAGACGCGCGCGGACATTTCGGAGAGACGGTTCATGGCCAAGATGATGCTGCATGATGATGAGGCGCGCGCGGCGCTCGGGCGCGGCGTGTCGAAGCTCGCCCGCGCGGTACGCGGCACTTTGGGGCCCAAGGGGATGAACGCGATCATCGATCGTCCGGTGGGCACGCCGATCATCTCGCGGGATGGCGTCAGCATCGCGCAGGAGATCGAGCTCGCCGACCCGTTCGAGAATATGGGCGCCCAGGTGCTGCGCGAGGTCTCCAAGCAGACCAATGACATCGCCGGTGACGGCACAACCACGGCGACCGTGCTCGCGGATGCCATGGTGCAGCAGGGGCTCGACCATCTCCGTCAGGGCGCCAACCCGGTCGACCTCGTGGCCGGGCTGGAGATTGCGGTGACCGATGTGCTGGCCGCTCTTCGTGCCAGCGCCCATCCGCTGCGGAATGCGGCGGAGACGGTGGCGGTGGCGACCATCGCGGCCAATGACCCGGTGACGGGCGCCATGGTGGCGGAAGCGATCGAGCGCGTCGGGCCGGAGGGCATCGTGACGGTCGAGTTCGGCTCGACGGTCGAGACCCAGCTCGAGGTGGTCGACGGCATGTCCTTCGACCGTGGCTATCTCTCGCATCACATGGTGACCGATGTCGAGCGGATGCAGGTGGTGCTGGATGATCCGCTGATCCTGATGACCGATCTCAAGCTGCAGGGACCGGAAGATGCGGCCGCGATCGAGGCGCTGCTCAAGGGCAGCAACCGCCCGCTGCTGATCCTCGCGGAGGAGGTGGCTCCGAACTGCCTCGTACGCCTGCTGGGGCGGCGCGAGCGCGGAGAATCCCTCGTCGCCGCCATCCATCCGCCGGAATATGGGCACTGGCGGAAGGCCATGCTCGAGGATATCGCCATCGTCACGGGCGGGCGGGTGATCGCGCGCGAACTCGGCGGCCGGCTCGAGGATGTGAGCCAGCGCGATCTGGGCAGCGCGCGGCAGGTGCGGATTTCCGCCAATCAGACCATCATCAGCAAAGGCGCGGGCGAGCCGGCGACGGTCAGCGCGCGCCGGGCTCAGGTGGCGCGGCAGTATGAAGCGGCGCCCCAGAACATCGAGCGCGACAAGCTGCAGGAGCGGCTTGCCAAGCTGTCCGGCGGATCGGCGATCGTCTTTGCGGGCGGAGCGACGCCGGCCGAGCAGAAGCGCCGGGCGCAGATGATCGAGGATGCCATCAACGCGACGCGCGCGGCGGTCCAGGAGGGTGTGGTCGCCGGGGGCGGCACGGCCCTGTTGCAGATCGTGCCCGAGCTCGCGGCGACGGTGGAGCGGCTGGAGGGCGGGCAGCGGCTGGGCGCCAGCCTGCTGCAAGGCGCCCTGGCGCAGCCCCTGTCGTGCATCGTCCGCAATTGTGGACGTGATCCGGCAGCCATTCTGGCCGAGGTCGCGCAGAGCGAGCGTGGCGTCGGCTTCGATGCGCGGACGGGCAAGATCGTCAACCTGATGGAGGCGGGGGTGGTCGACCCGGTCAAGGTCAGCATGACTGCGATCCGCAACGCGGCCTCCATCGCGGCGCTCATCCTGACGACGCAGACGCTGATCGCCCAGAAGCCCGATGGCGCGGACCCGACGGCCGGCCCTGCCCTCGGGGGAGGTGCCGAGCTTCTGGGGCGCGCCTGAGGGCCAAGCGGTTCTTTTCCGAAAAAAGAACCAAAACCTTTCGCGGTTCGCTTAGTCTGGAGGACGTGTCGCCACGGAAGAAGGTGCCATGAAGGCGCCCCCGCAATAAGGCCGGGTCATAGGGAATGAACTGCCATGCCAGACTTCGGGTCTGAGCCGGGGCGCCCCGCGACGGAGCCGGGCCTTGTTGCGGGGGTTCGCGCCCGGCGATCGTTCCAGATCATGCAGCATGCCGAAAGCACCCAGACCATGCGGGCCTGGGAGCGGTTCCTGAGCGGCGACGCCTCGGCCATGGCCCCGGGCGCGAACGCCGTCGTCGCCTCCTGGCTGCGCAGCCAGAAACTCGGCATCAATCCCTCCGGCCGGGCAGCCCCGCTCGCCGCCCGGGGGGACGCGATGGAGGCCCTGCGGGTACGGCATGCCGACCTGCTCGGCGCGGCCTCGGAGGTCTTCGCGCGCTCGGCGGAGTTGTTCCAGGGTTCGCGCTCGCTCATGCTGCTCACCAATCCCGAGGGGATCGTGCTGGACACGATCGGCGACCATCAGACGCTCGATGACGGGCAGGACATCCACCTGATGCCGGGCGGCGATTGGCGCGAACATACCGTCGGCACGAATGGCATCGGCACCGCTCTCGCAACCGGCCGGCCCGCCCAGGTGCATGCGGCGGAGCATTTCTGCGAGGGCATCAAGGCCTGGACCTGCGCCGCCGCCCCGATCCACGAGCCGGGGACCGGTCGGATACTGGGGGTGGTCGACATCTCGGGGCCGCCGGCCACCTATCAGCGCAACAACCTCAGCCTCGCCGTGGCGACGGCCCGGCAGATCGAGATGGTGCTCAGCCACCGCATGAGCCTGGAGCGGATGCAGCTGCTGGAGGCCTGCCTGGCGCATGCCTCCGGCGCCGATCGCGGCGGCCTTGTGGTGCTGGACCGGCGTGGGCTCCTTGTCCACAGCAGCGGGCGGACGCCGGAGCTGGTGGCGCTGGGCCATCGGCTGCCCGGGCTGGCCGAGGGCGCGTCGATCGACGATTGGCCGGCGCAGTTGCCGCAGCCGCTCCGGGCGGATTGGTTCAGTGTGATCCGGAGCGAGGGACGGACGATCGGAGCCGTGCTGCGGATACCGCCCGTGCAGCTTTCGGCCTCCGCTCGGCCCGCGCCCGCGCCCGTAAAGGGGGAGACGAGGCCCGACCCGTTCGCCGCCATCCTCTGGCGCAGCGCCAGCATGGAGCGCGTCGTGGCAAAGGCGCGCCGGCTGGTGGGCAAGCGGGTGCCGGTGCTCGTCGAGGGTGAGACGGGCGTGGGGAAGGAGCTGTTTGCCCGCGCCCTGCATGGCGACCCCACGGATGGGCGGCCCTTCGTCGTGTTCAACTGCGGGGCGGTGGTGAAGGATCTGCTGGCCAGCGAGTTGTTCGGCCATGTCCGCGGCGCCTTCACGGGCGCGCTGGCGGGCGGCGCGCCGGGACGGTTCGAGCAGGCGCATGGCGGCACGCTGTGTCTGGACGAGATCGGGGAGATGCCGCTCGAACTGCAGTCCTTCCTGCTGCGGGTGCTGGAGGAGGGGGTCATCTACCGGCTGGGCAGCGGGCAGCCACACCCGGTCGATGTGCGGCTGATCGCCATGACCAACCGGCATTTGCGGGAGGAGGTGGCGGCCGGCCGCTTCCGCCGCGATCTCTATCACCGCTTGAGCGTGACCAGCATTCAGCCGCCCCCGTTGCGGGAGCGGGAGCGGGATATCGACCTGCTGGTCGCTGTGTTCAACCGTCAGCTGGCGGAACGGCACGGGGTGCGGGAGCGGCCGTTCGGCGAGCCGGTGATGGCGATGCTGCGCGCCTACGCCTGGCCCGGGAACGTGCGGGAACTCCGCAATATGGTGGAGAGCCTGCTGCTGATGGCCGAGGGTGAGGCGGTGACGCAGGACGAGGCGGCGGCCTTTCTCGAGATGCCGCCGCAGCAGGCGGGTTCCTCGGCCGTGTCGCCGGTCCCGGCCGCCGCGGGGGGGACGGTGGCGAGCCTGGAGCAGGCGGAGCGGGCGGCGATCGCCCGGGCGATCGTGCAATCGCATGCTAATCTCGCCGAGGCGGCACGCTCCCTGGGGATTTCGCGCAGCACTCTCTATCGGAAGATGGAGCGCTACGGGTTGAGTGTGTGATGATCGGCCGATTGGGCTCCTCGGCGTGCCGCCTCCGGCCATCGTGCGAAGTATGACAGCTCGGTTGCGTCAGCGGCTCTTGATTGGCCGGGCGGGGTGCGCTACCCAGCCGCCTCGGCCGAGAGCCCTGTGCCCAGGTAGCTCAGTTGGTAGAGCATGCGACTGAAAATTGCAGTGTCGGTGGTTCGAATCCGCCCCTGGGCACCATTTTCCTATCGTCTACTAGGTCGACGACACGACTGTACGGCGGCTTTACGGTG
>Ga0116230_10008478_pt1 | contig 10132 bp, 8 predicted proteins | sample S1TSphfallax_3_FD_88678 | JGI IMG/M metagenome (GOLD analysis project Ga0116230, IMG submission 88678) | Host-associated microbial communities from peat moss isolated from Minnesota, USA - S1T2_Fd - Sphagnum fallax MG | ecosystem: Host-associated > Plants > Peat moss > Unclassified | place: USA...
AATCCGCGTGACGGCGGAAAATCCGGCGGCTTTCAGCAGCGACTCGATCTCGGTAAAGCGCCGTGGCCGCCCGCTGCCCATCGCGAGCAAATAGAAACCAAAATAGGCGGCACCAATCGGCGCCGCGCCGGCGGTGCCGGCGAACGGCTCGGCGACCAGCAGCGTGCCCCCCGGCGCCAGAGCGGCGCGTATCGCCCGCAGAAGTCGTAAGGCCCGGTCGTCGTCATGGTCGTGCAACACGCGGATCAGGGTCACCACATCGGCCCCGGCGGGCAGCGCGTCCGCGAACACATCGCCGCCGGTGGCGCTCGCGCGGTCCGACAATCCGGCCTGGGCAAACCGCGCCTCGGCCCGCGCCGCGACGTCCGGCAGGTCGAACAACATCAGCCGGAGTTTCTTGTGCCGCGCGGCAAGTCGGGACAGAAACGCGCCATCCCCGCCGCCGACATCGAGCACGCAATGAGCCTTCGCGAAGTCATAGCCGGCCAGGATTTCAGACGCGATCATCGGCTGCGTCGCGGCCATCAGCGCGGAATAGCCGGCCGCATCGCCCGCCTGGCCGTGATAGGGCCAGAAATGTGAAAGCTGTGTGTCAACCTGGCCGCGCAGGAGCTTCACCGGGTCCGCGACATCGGCGTAAAACAGCCGGTGATGCGCCACCATCGCGGCGATGCCCGGATTGCCGCGCAACGCCGCCCCCAGCGGACCGAGCCGGTAGCTTTCGCCGGAGGCCGATAGCAACCGCAGCGAGACAGCGGCGTCCAGCAGCATCCGCATTGCCGCGGCGGGAATTTTGCAGCGCGCCGCCAGCCGCTCCGGATCCATCGGCCCGAACGCCAGGATTTCGAACAAATCGAGCTCGATGCACGCGGACAAAGTCTGCGCATAAACAAAGCCGGCGCAGAGATCGAACAAGGCGCGCGCCTCGCGCTGGGCGATCCGCCGCGTCAGCGGGAATTTCGCCGCCCAGGCCTGGAACCGCGCGTCGCCCAGCAGCCGGTCCCGCAGCGCAAACCAGCGCGCCGCGAGCGGGCGGCGCGGATTCGCGGCTAGGCTCATGGACATGGCTTAGGCGGCGACGCGGCTCAGGCTCTTCGGCACCAGCCGCTTCGCCTCTTGCGCGATCAGCCCGCGTAATGGCGCCGCCCCGGGACAGTCCGGGATCGCCGCGGCGGCAGCGCGGGCCAGCGACTCCAGCAGATCGAGCGCGCCGTCCAGGCCATGAGTGCGCACGGCACTCGGACGATCATGCGCGGCGTCCTGGCCCACCGGCTTGCCGCATTCGGCGGCATCCGCCACCGCGTCCAGCAGATCGTCCGCCACCTGGTAGGCCTCGCCCAGCGCCTCGCCCACCGCGCGCCAGGGTCCGGTCTCCGCGCCGGCGGCCGCCGCCCCCGCCACCGTGGCCGCGGAAAACAACGCCCCGGTTTTGGCGCGCTGATAGGCGGCAAGGTCGATACTCGGCTCGCTCTCCCAGGCCTGGCCGGCGACGATGCCGTTCGGCATCCCCACCGCCTGCCCAACCGTGAGCAGCAGCGGCGCAATCCGCGACGGCGTGGCGGCCACACCCCAGGCGATCGCCTGAAACGCCAGCACGATCAGCGCGTCCCCCGCCAGCACCGCCAGCGGCGCGCCATAGGCGGCGTGGACGGAGGGCCGGCCGCGCCGGATCGCCGCGTCATCGAAGCAAGGCAGGTCGTCATGCACCAGCGAGGCGCAGTGCAGCAGCTCGATCGCGCAGGCAGCGGCGTCGGCCGCGGCGGGATTGTCATCCCCGCAGGCATAAGCCACGGCGAGGCACAAACGCGGGCGCACGCGCGCGCCGCCAGGAAACACCGCATGGCGCATCGCCGCGCCCAATAAAGGCGGCCCGGACGGCAAGGCGCGGAGGAAAGCAAGGTTCAGGCCGGCTTCAATGCGCGACATCGCGTCCATCGACGTTTCCTTCGTTCAGAAGTGTCAACTTTTATTGTCACTTTATTTAGTGCATATTAATTGACACTTGGTCAACAGATTTCCGATAACCACTCATGAGCGGGAAAACGGTCGTCATCGGCGCGGGCATCGGCGGTCTCACCGCCGCCTTGCTATTGGCGCAAGCCGGCATGGACGTGACGGTGTGCGAAGCGGCGGCCGCACCTGGCGGCAAGTTGCGCGAACTGGACGTTGGCGGCGCGAAGATTGACGCCGGACCGACCGTGTTCACGCTGCGGCCGATTTTCGAGACGGTTTTCGCCGAGGCCGGCGCGCGGCTGGAAGACCATCTGACCCTGGAGCGGCTGGACATCCTGGCGCGCCACGCCTGGGAAGATGGCGCGCGGCTGGATCTGTTCGCCGATGCCGCGCGGAATATCGAGGCGATCGGCGCGTTCGCGGGGCCGGCGGCGGCGCGCGGGTACGAGAAATTCTCGCTCCGCGCCAAACAGGTTTTCGAGACGCTGGACGCCGGGTTCATGCAGGCGCCGCAGCCGGGGCTGATGGGGCTGGTGCGCAATGTCGGCGCCAAACGCGGCGGCGGGCTGCTCAACCTCTCGCCCTTCGCCTCGCTGTGGGACGAGGTGGGCAAATATTTCGCCAACCCGAAGCTGCAACAATTATTCGGCCGCTACGCGACCTATTGCGGCTCCTCGCCCTTCACCGCGCCGGCGACGCTGATGCTGATCGCCCATGCCGAGCAGTTGGGCGTATGGCGGATCACCGGCGGGATGCACCGGCTTGCGGTGGCACTGGCGGACCTCGCCGCCGCCCGCGGGGCAACATTCCGGTACCGCGCCGCGGTCGCGGACATCACCGCCGCCGGCGGCCGCGTGACTGGCGTGACGCTCGCGGATGGCGAGGTGATCGCGGCGGATTCGGTGATCGCCAATGTTGACCTCGCGGCGCTGGACGCGGGCCGATTCGGCCCAGCCGCCGCCCAGGCCGTCGCTGGCATGATGAAGGGGGCCGCGCGCTCACTGTCCGCGGTCACCTGGGCGATCACCGGCACCGCGGCGGGATTTGCCCTTGCGCACCACAATGTCTTCTTCTCGCGCAACTACCCGGCCGAGTTCGTGGCGATCGGCAATGGACAGTTGCCGCCGGACCCGACAATCTATCTTTGCGCGCCGGCAGAGCAAAAATTTTTCTGTCTGGTCAACGCGCCGCCGCAAGGCGATGAGAACCGGCCTCAAGAAGCGGAGATGCAGGCATGTCTGGCAAGGACCCTGGACAAGTTCAAACGCTGCGGCTTGTCGCTGACGCCGGAGGCGATGGTGTCGACCGGCCCGCCGCAATTCGCAACGATGTTTCCGGCGACGGGGGGCGCGCTATACGGCCGGGCGCTGGAGGGCTGGCGGGATTCATTCGCCCGGCCGGGCTCGGGGACACGGCTGCCTGGGCTGTATCTGGCGGGCGGCTCGGTGCATCCGGGTCCGGGACTGCCGATGGCCGCGATGTCCGGGCGGCTCGCCGCGCGGCGGCTGCTGGCGGATTCCGCTTCGACCAACCCGTCCCGCCCGGCGGCTATGCCTGGTGGTATGTCGACGCGGTCTCGGAAGACGGCGAAAACGCGCTGACCCTGATCGCCTTCATCGGCAGCGTCTTCTCACCCTACTATGCCTGGGCCAATGCGCGGCGACCGGCTGAACCTGAAAATTTCTGCGCGATCAACTGCGTGCTATACCGCCGCCGCGGTGGGATGTGGGCGATGACCGAGCGCGGCGCCAAGTTCCTGGACCGTTCCGCGACGCGGCTGCGGATCGGCCCGAGCGGGCTGCATTGGGACGGCAGCCAGTTGATCGCGCAGATTGACGAAATCGCCGTCCCGGTACCAAGGCGCCTGCAGGGCGTGATCCGGCTCAAACCGCGTGCGATCCAGGCGCAAACATTCACGCTGGATGAGGCGGGGCGGCATCGCTGGCGGCCGATCGCGCCGGTGGCGCGCGTTGAAGTGGAGTTCCACCGCCCCGAAATGACCTGGCGCGGCGATGCTTATTTCGACAGCAATGACGGCGACGCGCCTTTGGCGGAAGATTTTTCGACATGGCACTGGTCGCGCGCCGCCACGCCCACCGGCGCGACGATCTTGTATGACGTGGAACGCCGGAATGCGGGACCTCTGAGTCTCGCGCTGCAGATAGGTCATAACGGCAACGCCAAAAATTTCACGCCACCGGCGGAACAACAATTACCGGCGGGGATGTGGGGGGTGGCGCGGCGCACCCGCGCGGATGACGGTTTTGCGCCGCGCGTGCTGCAAACCTTCGAGGACGCGCCGTTCTATATGCGCAGCAAGATCGCGACGCGGATCGGCGGGGTGGACATGGAGGCGATGCATGAATCGCTGTCACTGGACCGCTTCCGGCAGCCCTGGGTGCGCGCACTACTGCCCTTCCGGATGCCCCGCCGCATCTGATTTCTGCGCCGCCGCCTTCTCCTTGTCGCGCTTAATGCTGCGGGTGATGGAAATGTATTGCTGCACGGCGATCGCCAGAAAAATCAGATCGGCAAAGGACCAGTCCAGCAGGGTGCCGAGCCGTGCGTTCATGTCAGGCCAGGCGCTGGCCCGAAAGCGAGGCTTCCCGCTGCGCGCGCTCCAACCGCTCGAACAGATTCAACAGCTTGGTCACACCATTCGGTTCCGGCGACCACGTCGCGGATTCCGCGGCGCGGAGGAGAAACATATTGGCGGGCAGCGCCGGCGCGTGCAGGTCGGCGCCGCCAAAAATATCGCCGATGGCGGCAAGCGCCAGCGCGATCTTGCGGCGGCCGTTGACACGCGCGCGGCGCGTCACCGAATCATAGCCGGCGGCCGCAACCTCGCCGCCGATCGCGGCGTAAATCCGCCGCGCGGCGGCGATACCGGCGCGGCAGCCGCGCGGCAGCCGCGCGATGCCGGGAGCGGCGCGGCGGTATAGCGCATCCGCCTCCGCCAACAGAAGTTCCACCACCTCCCCCAAGGCCGGAGGAAACGCCGGCGCGTCCAGAAATTCCGCGGCATTGATGCCGGCTTGCCCAAGCCAGTCCAGCGGCAGAAACAGCCTGCCCGCGGCGGCATCCTCGCCCACGTCCCGCCCGATGTTGGTGAGTTGCATGGCAACGCCGAGATCGGCGGCGCGGGCCAGCGCATCCCCATCGCGCACGCCCATCACCAGCGCCATCATCACGCCCACGGCGCCGGCAACGCGCGCCGCGTAGTCCATCAGATCCGACAAAGTTTCGTACCGCCGCCCGGCGGCGTCCCAGGCCAGGCCCTCGATCAGCGCGGCCGGCAGCGCCCGCGGAATATTAAACGTCCGCACTGTCGCCGCAAAGGCGCGGTCGATCGGATTTTGCGCCGGCGTGCCGGCATAGGCGGCATCCAGCCGTTCATGCAGCAGCGCCAGTGCGGTTTCCGGATCGTCCCCCAGGTCAATCGCATCATCCGCGACCCGGCAGAACGCGTAGAGCGCGGTCGCGGGGTCACGCACCCGGCGCGGCAGGAGCAAGGAGGCGGCGAAAAAGCTATGCGAGCCGGAGCAAAGCAGCGCCCGGCAGGCGGCGATGTCGGCTTTGTTAGCGAAAGGCCGCGGCATCGGGCACCACCTCATCCAACACGCGCGCGGAGGACAGCACGCCGGGAACGCCGGCGCCCGGATGCGTGCCGGCGCCGACCAGAAACAGGTTTTCGACCTCCTCGCTTTTGTTATGCGGCCGGAACCAGGCGCTTTGCGTCAAACGCGGTTCCATGCCGAAGCCGGCGCCGTGCAAAGACAAATGCCGCGACAGAAAATCCTCGGGCGTGATGAGTTTGGAGCTGATAATGCTCGCGCTCAATCCCGGCAGCATCTTCGCGTTCAGATAGGTTTCGATGGAGCGCCGATACGGCTCGGCATGGGCTGCCCAATCGGTCTTGCCCAGCAAATTCGGCACCGGCGAGAGCACGTAGAACGCGTCGCAGCCAGGCGGCGCCAAAGTCGGATCGGTCGCGGTCGGGCGATGCAGATACAGGCTGAAATCCTGGGCCAAAATCTTGCGATCAAAAATATCGCGGAGCAGCGGATCGTGCCGGGGACCGAGCAAGATGGTATGGTGCGGCACGCCCTCGAATTTCTTGTTGGTGCCGAAATACCAGACGAACAGGCCCATCGAGAATTTGGCGCGCGCGATCTTCCGATCCGTCCAGCGCCGGCGCGGCGTGTCAGCCAGCAGATTTTTGTACGTCCAGCCGGCGCAGGCGTTGGAGATTACCAGATCGGCATCGATGATTTCGCCGTCTTCCAGCCGCACCCCGGTGGCCTTGCGGTCGCGGACCAGGATTTGCGACACCGTCGCGTTGGTGCGGAGTTCATTGCCCTGGCCGCGGATCAACCGCACCATGCCGGCCACCAGCGCGCCGGTGCCGCCGACCGGGAAATGCACGCCAAATTTCCGCTCCAAGTGCAGAATCAGGCAATAGATCGCGCTGGCGCGCAGCGGATTGCCGCCGACCAGCAGCGGATGGAAGCTGCACGCGATCCGCAGGCGCGGGTCCCGAATATGCCGGTTCACCAGGCCGCTGACGCTGCGATAGCCGGACAGGCGCACCAGGTCCGGCAGAATCCGCGCCATATCCGCCCAGGAGCCGAACGGCTTATGCGCCAATTGCTCGAAGCCGATTTTGTAAATGTCCTCGCTGATGCCGATGAACCGCTCATAGCCGGCGAGGTCGGCCGGGGCGAGTTTTCGCACCTGTTCGCGCATCGCCGCGGCGTCTCCGGAACAGTCGAACGTCGCGCCATCCGGGAAATGGATGCGGTAGAACGGCGAGACCGAGCGCAGATCGACGTCATCGGCCAGGCGCCGGCCAGCCAGCGCCCATAATTCTTCCAACAGGAATGGCGCGGTGATAATCGTCGGCCCGGCGTCAAACGTAAAACCATCCTGGCGAAACACCGAGGCACGGCCGCCGGGCGCGGCCAGACGCTCCAGCACGGTGACGCGGTAGCCGCGCGCACCCAGACGGATCGCCGCGGCGAGGCCGCCGAAGCCGCTGCCGATGACCACCGCGTGCGGGCGCGTGTCCGTCCGCGCCGGGTGCTGATATCGCGCGAAAGGCGGCAAGGCGTTCATGCGGCCACACCTTGCTCTTGCGCAAAACCACGGATCAGCCGCGCGGTTTCGGCCGGCGCTTCCTCATGGCTGAGATGGCCAAGCTTCGGCATCAGCGTAACGCGGGCGCCGGGCACCAGACGCCGCACGCGCTCCGCATCCGCCGGCGGGATCGAGCGGTCGTTTTCGCCGGCGATCAACAACAGCGGCGTTTGCAGCTTGGGCAGACCGGCGGCCAGGGCAGCCAAGTCCCAGTTCGCCATCATCGTCAGCGCCGCGCCGGCATGGCCGCTGCGGCGCGCCAGGCGACCATAAAAAACCTTGCCGGCGTCATCGATTTTTGACCCCGTTCCATCCAGCAGACGCTCCACCACTTTGCCGTCGGCGGCCTGCCAGGCAAAAATCATCGGCACCAGCGGGTTGGCGGCGAATAATTTGGCGAGCGGCGCCATAAACGGGCTGACCACGCCGTGAAACGGCAAAGGCAGCAGCGCGCCATTAAGGCTGACCAAGGCGGACGGCGCGATCAACCCATCCAGGCACATCCGCGCCAGCACGGCGGCCCCGGCGGAATGGCCGGCGGCGACAACCGGGCGCAGGTTCAATTGTTCCAGCAACACGGCCACGCCGGCCGCCATGCCGGGCAGCGTCATGCCCTCGCGCGGCGGCTGGTCGGTAAAACCATGGCCAGGCAGGTCCGGCGCCACCACGGTGAAATGCGTGGCGAGATCCGGCATCAGGTCGCGCCAGGAATGGGTGGCGGCACCGGTGCCGTGCAGCAGCAAAATCACCGGCCCCTGCCCCATGATCTGCACGTGCCAGCGCTGCGCGCCGGCGCGGACAAACCGGCTGGCCGCGCGGTTCGGCCAATCCTTCCCATCCGTCACCCAATCCGGCCGGCCGGGCGCCGCCCGAGCGACCGGCACGGCGCCGGCCAGATTATGAGAGGACGCGGACATTCGTACCTCCATGCGCCTGCACCGCGCGGCTGAGGCTGGCGGCGTCCGCGTAAGGCAGTTTCAGATATTTGCCGCCCATGTCGCGCGCCAGCGTGGCGACAAAGGCGTTGCCGCGCGGCGCGGTGTCCACCACCAGCGCGGCAAGGTTCTCGGCGCGGCAGAGTTTCGCCGCCGCCAGCGCGTCCGCCGCCGCCGCCGCGCGGCCGGGCTTGCCGTCCCGGCCGATATTGGCGCCGCCATCGGTCAGCAGCACCAGCAGCGGCTGGTGGCCTTTTCTTCCCTCCGCCCCGGCCAGCGCCCGGGCGGCCGTGATGCCGGTCGCCAGCGGCGTGGGGCCGCCGCCGGGCAGCCCGGCCAGCGCCCTCTTCGCCCGCGCCAGCGCGTGGGTGGGCGGCAGCAGGCATTCCGCGCTCTGGCCGCGGAACGCCAGCAGCGCCACCTGGTCACGCCGCACATAGCATTCCGCCAGCAGCAGCTGGATCGCGCCCTTCGCCTCGGCCAGACGATTGATGGCGCTGGAGCCAGACGCGTCGACCGCGAAAATGGCGATACGGCGCGGCTGCTCCTTAAACTTTTTGATTCTGAAATCTTCCGCGCGGACCGCGATCCGGCTGTCGCCGCCGGGTTGCGGGCGCAGTTTTTGCCAGGGCGCGGCGGCGCGCAACGTGTCCAGGAGGCTGAGTTTCGCGCCGCCGGCGAGCGCGCCGGGACGCGAGCCGGCCGGACGGCCGCGTTTGGTGCTGGCAGCAACACCGCTTTTGCCGGCGCCGCTCTTGCTCCGGCGCGGGCCGCCAGCAGCCAGCGCCGCCAGCAATTCCGGCGGCAGCTTTGCCGCCGCGGCCTCCGTCACGCTGTCTTCCAGCGCTTCGGGTGTTTCATTGGGGCGATCCTCCGCCCGGTCGTCTTCAGGCGCGGGCGGCGGGGGTTCCGGCGGGGCCGGCATCTGCGTCGCGCGCGGCCCCAGCACCAGGCGGACACCCAAGGCAATGTCATCCGATTCGATCGCCGCATGACCGCGCAAAGCAGCGGCGGCGCAAGCCGCGCGCAGCGCAAAAGTCTCGCCGCGAATCGAGCCGGTGCCCAGCATCGCCGCGGCGGCGCAGATTTGCGTCAGCGCCTCGTCGCCGGCCGCGATTTTGGCCAGCCTGATTTCCGCCGATTCGATCTGTCGGGCCGTGGGCCAAACGGTTTCCCCGGGTAGCGCGGCGACGGTTAACGCCATGCGTTCGAGCAGCGCCCCGGGCGGCGCCTCGTCCGGTCCCGCGCCTTCATCCAGCGCGATCAGCGCGAAGCCGCCACCGGAATCCATCGCGGCGGCGATCTTCGCGGCGGTGGGCGCGGAAATTCGTTCCGCCACCGCCAGGACCAGCACGCCGCCGGCGGCTTCCGCCAACAGACCGGCCGCGAAAACCGGCCGTCCGGCCTGCAAGGTCGCCGGCAGGTCGAGGCCGCCGAGCAAACGGTCATCCGCGATGCCTAGCGGCATTTTTCGTGACCGTGGAAACAAGTCGTTGATCCGCGCCAGGAAATCATCGCGCGCCGGGTCGGACCAGGCCCGGATGGTGATGCCGCCCAACCCGGCCGGATCGACCGCGAGCAAGGCGGCGGCCCAGACGGCGTCGCAAAATTCCGCGCCGGAGGGACGCGGCTCAGGCTGATACGGCGCCTCGAACGGGCTCATGCGGCAAAAATCTCTTCCACGACGCGCGCAACGCGCGTGCCGGCCAGGCTGTCATCCAGCGGGTCACGCCGCAGACGGTGGCGCAGCGCCGGCAAGGTCATGCGGCGCAGATGATCCAGCGTCACCGCAGCCGCACCTTCGGACGCCGCCAGCGCGCGCGCCGCGCGCAATAAGGTCAGCTCGCCCCGCAGTCCGTCCGTTCCAAGCGCGATGCAGAGCTTCGCGGCCTGTTCCAGGATTTGATCCGCCACCGTGACGCGCGGCAGCAGCGCCTGGGCATCGACAATTCGTTTCCGTAACTTCTGCTCCGCCGCGGCGTAGGATTTCGCGAATTTCGCCGGATCGCGATCGAACGCATCGCGGCGTTTCACCACTTCGATCCGCCGCGCAATATCGGTTGGCGTTTTCACTTCCACACACAAGCCGAAACGATCCAGCAATTGCG
>Ga0116230_10008480_pt1 | contig 10130 bp, 6 predicted proteins | sample S1TSphfallax_3_FD_88678 | JGI IMG/M metagenome (GOLD analysis project Ga0116230, IMG submission 88678) | Host-associated microbial communities from peat moss isolated from Minnesota, USA - S1T2_Fd - Sphagnum fallax MG | ecosystem: Host-associated > Plants > Peat moss > Unclassified | place: USA...
CGGCCTACCAGCGGTTCAACCTGGCGGCGAAGAACCTCTCCCGCACCACGGACGACAGCGGCACGGTGGTGGTGCCGCTGATCCCCTGGAGCATCGCCGGGCTGTATATGTCGTCCACCCTGGGCGTCCCCGTCCGCGATTACGCGCCCTGGGCGATCTTCTGCTACACCGGGTTCATCTTCGCCCTGATCTACGGCTTCACCGGCTTCGCGATCGCGCCGCGGCGGCGCGAGGACGAGATGCTGCCGGGCAGCTGAGCCCCCGGGCCCTCTCGGGCGCCGGCGCCGGGAGCCGGCCGGGCGGCGCCTAACCCGGCGACGAGCCGCGTGAAATATTCGGGTTAGCCCTTGCCGACGCGCGCGGGGCGCGGTCCCCTCAGGGCACCGTCCGTGCCGACTCCCGCAGCCCAGACCGCACTCACCGGCGTTGTCGAACGCATCATCTTCCTCAACGAGGAGAATCACTACACCATCGCCGAATTCCGGCCGGAGGCCGCCAAGGGTGCGGGCGCCGGGGGCCGGCCCGCGCCGGAAGGCGGCCCCCCCGGTCCGGTCACCATCGTCGGCGCCCTGCCCGGCGTGGAGTGCGGCGAGACGCTGCATCTCCGCGGCAGCTGGGGCCACCACGCCCAGCACGGCGCCCAGTTCAAGGTGGAGTCGTTCCGCAGCGAGCTGCCGGCCAGCGTGTATGGCATTCGCAAATACCTGGGGAGCGGGCTGGTCCCGGGCATCGGCCCCGCCTACGCCGACAAGATCGTCGCCGCCTTCGGCACGGAGACGTTCCGCATCCTGAGCGAGGAATCCGCGCGGATGCGCGAGGTGCCGGGCATCGGCCGCAAGCGGGCCACGGCGATCAAGCAGGCCTGGGACCAGAAGCGGACGGAACGGGAGGTCTACATTTTCCTCCAGACTTACGGAGTCAGCCCGGGCCAGTGCGTCAAATTGGTGCAGCAGTACGGGCCGGCGGCGAAAACCGTGCTGACGACCGAACCCTACCGGGCCGCCCGCGAGATCGACGGCATCGGGTTCAAGACGGCCGACCGGATCGCGATCAATCTCGGCTTCGCCAACGACGCCCCGCCGCGGCTGGACGCGGGTCTGCAGTTCGCCCTGGAGACCCTCCAGGAGGACGGGCATACGGCCTACCGGGAGGCCGAGCTGCGCGATTACACCGCCGAACTACTGGCCACGTCCGCCGACCTGCTGACGGTCCGCCTCGAGGCCCTCGTGCAGGCGCGCCAGCTCGTGCGGCACCTTCCGGCGGGGGTCGAGTCCCCTCTGCCCGGGTCGGGCCTGATTCAGCTCCCGGGCAACGACCGGGCCGAGCGGCGGATCGCCGAGGCGGTGGACCGGCTGACGCGGGGGGCGAGCGGGCTGCCGCCCATCAAGGCGGCGGCCGCCGTGGCGTGGGCGGAGAAGCGAGCAGGGTTCGCCTTCCATGAGCTGCAACGGAGCGCGGTCGTCCAGGCGCTCGGGCACAAGGTGACCGTGCTGACGGGCGGACCGGGGACGGGCAAGACGACGATCCTGCGGGCGCTGGTGGACATCCTGAAGGCCAAAGGGGTGCGGGTGCACCTCGCGGCGCCGACCGGGCGCGCCGCCCAGCGGCTGGCGGAGACCACGGGCGGTTACGCCTCCACGCTCCACCGGCTGCTCAAGTACGACGCGGCGCACGGGGGCTTCACCGCCAACGAGTCCCGGCCGCTGGCGACGGACTTTCTGATCGTCGACGAGGCGTCGATGCTCGACACGCGACTCGCGGCGGCGGTGTTCCAGGCCGTGCCGTCGCGCGCCCATCTGCTGCTGGTGGGCGACACGGATCAGCTCCCGAGCGTGGGGGCGGGCAATGTGCTGCAGGACCTGATCGGGACGGGGCGGGCGCCCGTGACGCGTTTGGCGATGATTTTCCGTCAGCAGGGACAGAGCGGCATCGTCACGACGGCCCACGCGGTGAATGCGGGCGAGACCACGCTGCCCCCGTCGACGACCGAGGTGGCGGCGGCGCAGCCCTGGAGCGATCTCACCTTCGTGATCGCCGACTCGGCCGACGACTGCGTGCGGAAGGTGCTGCAGCTCTGCACCGAATTCGTGCCGCGGCACTACGCCTGGTTCAACCCGGCCCTCGACGTCCAGATCCTGGCGCCGATGCACAAGGGGGTGGCGGGGGTGGCCAATCTCAACCTCCAGCTCCAAGGCGCCCTCAACCCGGGCGGGCGCGGTCTGCGGACGGCCGCGGGCGAGTTCAAGGCGGGCGACAAGGTGATCCAGCTGCGCAACAACTACGACAAGAACCTCTTCAACGGCGACATCGGGACGGTCCGCGCCGTCGACGCCGAGGCCGGAACGCTGACCGCGGAGTTCGACGGCAGCCGACATGAATTCACGCGCGGCGAACTGGGCGACCTGACGCTGGCCTACGCCATCAGCATCCACAAGTCGCAGGGCAGCGAGTATCCCGTCGTGATCGTGCCGCTGCTGAAGGCGCATTTTATGATGCTCCAGCGCAACCTCCTCTACACCGCGATCACGCGGGGGCGCAAAAAAGTATTCTTGGTGGGCGAACCGGCCGCCTATGCCATGGCGGTGCGCAACGGCGAATCGAAGCTCCGGGTGACCCATCTGGCCGCCAAGATCGCCGCGTTGGCCGCCCCCGTGCGGGGTGCGGTGCGGTAGGTGCGCTCCCTTCCGGGGCGCCGACCGTCTATCTGTCTTACCGTGTCACCCATCACCCCCCTTGTCCGGATCCTCACCCTCGCGACCGGGCTGCTCGCCAGCGCCGGCGCGCTGACCGCCGCTCCCGTCCCGGTAACCGCGCCCGTCGCACCGGCCGGAGTTCCGGCCGCCGCCGGATTCACCCGAGTCCGCGCGGAGGGGGGCATCACCGAATACCGCCTCGAGGCCAACGGCCTGCAGGTGCTCCTCGACCCCGACCGTTCGGCGCCCGTCTGCACGCTGATGGTGACCTACCACGTCGGCTCGCGCAACGAGGTGACGGGCACGACGGGCGCGACCCACCTGCTGGAACACATGATGTTCAAGGGCAGCCGGGCCTACAACCGCGACCTCGGCACGGGGTTCGACACCCTGCTCGACCGCCTCGGCGCGTCGAACAATGCGACCACCTGGCTCGATCGGACGAATTACTTCGAGGACCTGCCCAGCGGCCATCTCGAACTGGCGCTCCAGCTCGAATCCGACCGGATGCGCGGCCTGTTGCTGCGCGAGTCCGACCGGCGGCCGGAGATGACCGTCGTGCGCAACGAGTACGAGCGCGGCGAGAATGATCCCGTCGAGGCGCTGGACAAGGCGATCACCGCGGCCGCCTTCGTCGCCTCGCCGTACCACCATCCCACCATCGGGTGGCGTTCCGACATCGAACGGGTGCCGATCGAAAAGCTGCGCGAGTTCTACGACACGTACTACTGGCCCAACAACGCCACCGTCACGGTCATCGGGGATTTCGATCCGGCGGCGGCCCTGCGGCTGATCGCGCGCTATTACGGTCCGATTCCGCGCTCCCCCCACCCGATTCCGCAGGTGTACACGGAGGAACCGCCGCAGGAGGGCCCGCGGCGGGTGATCGTCCGGCGGCCGGGAGAACTCGGCGTGGTCGGCCTGGCCTACAAGGTGCCGGGCGCCCTCGATCCCGATCACGCCCCGCTGCAGATCCTCGCGGACATCCTCGCGGACGGCCGGACGAGCCGCTTCTACCGCGCCCTGACCGACCACAATCTGACGGTGAGCGTGGATGCGAGCCCCGGTTTCACGCGGGATGGCACGCTGCTGACCATCTACGCCCAACTGGCCCCGGGGGCCGGGCCCGCCGCGGTGGAATCGGCTCTGCTCGCCGAGATCGAGCGACTGAAAGGCCAGGGGGTCTCCGCCGCGGAGGTGAATCGAGCCATCAACAAGGAACGCGCCGCGACCGCCTACGCGCGCGACGGTTCCTCGGCGATCGCCGCCCAGATCAACGAGGACATCGCCGTGGGTGACTGGACCGCCTACTTCACCGACCCGGCGCGGATCGCCGCGGTCACGGCCGCGGACGTCCAACGCGTGGCGCGCCGCTACTTGGTCGAGGATGGGAGCACCACGGGATGGTTCGTACCGACCGGCGATCCGGCCGCGGGGGGCGGAGGCGCGGGGGGCGCCGAGGGGCCGGCCAGGGCGGCGGCGCTGCGACGCAGCCCAGCCCGGCCCCCCGCCGACGCCCGAACGGCGGCCGGCGCCGGTGTGACCGGCGGGATGAACGCGGGGGGACCCAGCGCGAAAATCGCGCCCCGGGCGGCGAGCTGGAGCATCGCCGGCGGCACGCTGGTCGCCGTGAAGACCTCGCTGCGCGATGTGGTGACGATCGCGGGCAGTTTCCCCGCCGGTGAGTGCTTCAATCCCCCGGGCAACGGCGCGATCGCCGACCTCACGGCCGGCATCCTCGACCGCGGCACCACCGCGCACGATCCCCAGGCCCTGGCGCAGGCGCTGGAGGATGTCGGAGCGAGCATCCAATTCTCCGTCGACGCGGAAAACGTCGCCTTCTCCGCGAAATGTCTGCGGTCGGACCTTCCGGTGGTCGTGCGGCTGCTGGCGGAGCAACTGCGCACGCCGGCCTTCGATCCCACGGAATTCGCCAAGCTGAAAACCCAGCTCATCGGCGCGTATCGGGAAAAGATGGGGCAGACGACGTTCCGCGCGGAGCATGCCCTCGCCCGGGCGTTGTTTCCGCCCGGCCACCCCAATCGGCCCCCGAGCGACGAGAGCTACCTCGCCGATCTGGGGAAGGCCACGCTCGCCGAGGTCCGCGCGTTCCATGCCGCCCATTACGGTCCGCGCGACCTGATCTGCGTCGCCGTCGGGGATCTCGACGGCACGCTGGCCGCCCGGTGGAGCGAGGCGCTGAGCGGCTGGCAGGGTGGTTCGGTCCGGCCCCGCCCCGCGGCCGCCCCGCCCTTGGGCGCCGGTCGCACCGAGCGCATCGTCCTGCCCGGAAAGTCGAGCGTCTCGGTCGCGATCGGACAGGCGACCGGACTGCGGTTCGGCGCGCCCGATCGCCTCGCGCTGGACCTCGCGACGGAGATTTTCGGCGGCGGCTATTTCAGTTCGCGCCTGCTCGCCACCGTGCGCAACCAGGAAGGGCTCACCTACGGGATCTACGCCCGGATGGCCGACGACACCTACGTCGACGGCGACTGGCGCATCGCCGCCACCTTCGCGCCGGAACTGCTCGACCGCGGGCTGGCCGCGACGAATCGCGAACTCGCCCGCTTCTGCCGCGACGGAGTGACGCCGGCGGAGGTCGCGCTCTTCCAAACGGCGGTGGCCGGCAGCTACGAACTGTCCCTTGGCACCAGCGAGGGGCTGGCGCGGGAGCTCAGGCTGACCCTGGAGCGCGGGTTGCCCCTCGCCTGGATCGACGACTACCCGGCGGCGCTGGCGGCGCTCACCCCGGCGCAGGTCAACGCCGCGGTTCACCGCTACCTCAACCGCGACCGCATGGTCACGATCCTCGCCGGCAGCCTGCCCAAGACCGTCCCCTGACCAACGCGATCACCGGCGCGCCGACCGGAACGAAAATCGGGGGGCGGTCGGCGAGCAGGTCGGGCCTGGTCAGCTCTTGGTCACGAGCGCCTGCGCCTGAATTTCGTCGAGGCGCTTTTCGATCGCATTGAGCTTCGCCGAAACATCGCGCTCGACGTGGGCGCGCTGGGTGCTGCCGACGATGCTACCGGTGAAAAGATCCCCCACCATGTAGGCGGGGAAGGAGAGCGCCCGCTTGACCATGCCTTGGTCCTTGAAGGTATCGAGGTAGAGGACGCTGAGCTGCTGGGAGAGCTTGAGGGCGTCCTGCGCGGCGGCCTGCGTCTGCTGCAGATCGGCCGAGAGGGCTTGATTGCGGGCAAACTCACGCTGCACCGTCTCGTCGGTGGCGAGATGGTTGTCGGTGCCGACGGTGGCCAGCATGGGCTTGAGCTTGTCCGCCATCCGGGTGGCGATGGCCTCCTCTTGGCGGTCCTCGGCGACGCGGATCTCCTCCGCCGATTTCGGCGGCTCGGCGGGCGCGATCTGCACCTTGCGGGCGATGGCGTCCGCCAGCGCATCCATGCGTTGCGCGTTCAGCTTCTGAAGTTCCTCGTCGGAGCGAAACAGCTCACTGTCGCGCCGGGAGATCGCATGCCGCAGCAGTTCGGACGTCGCCGCGAGCTCGCGGCGATTGTCCGCCGCAGCCGTGCGCAGCGCCTCATTCTGTTCGCGCAGCGGTTCCACCAGCAGACGCTGGGTCTGCGAATTCTCATGATGCAGCCAGATCGCGGCGCCCACGACCAGCAGGGCGGTGATCAGCAGCGTCGGGGACTGTTCCTTGATTTTTTCGACGACCATGACGGGGATGGGTTGCAGATTACAGATTACGGTAGGAACGAGAAGCGAATGGCTCCGACAGGCGGCCGGGCATTCCGGTTCCAGCGAACTCCGGTGAGGGAGGGCGGGCCGGTCAGCGGCCCAGCTTGTGCAAGGCGCGGTTCAGCTTGTCCAAGTCGCACTCCGCCGCGACGTAATCCGGGCCCAGCCACTCGAGCCATTCGCGGCCCAGGTCGGTGGTGGGTTCCTTGAGGCAGGCGAGCATGTCGTGAAACGCCTCCAATCCGCCGCAGTCCTCGGGCGGCCCAGCCCGCTCGCCGGCCACGCAGCGGGGATAGCGGACCCCTTTCTCCACCGCCGCCACCTTCTCGACTCGGAGTTCAACCTGCCAGCCCTCGCCGAAATGATAGTCGTAAAGCAGGCGTTCGCGATGGGCGAGGTCCAGGTCGGCGAGGGTCACATCTCGGTCGTCCTCGACGACGAGATCGTCCTGCTTGAGGGGGTTGCCGAAACGCAGATCATCCAGCACGAAGGCATGGGTCTGGTAGTCATACCAGTCGAACAGCACCTGAACGGCGTCGTGCAACCGGGAAAGCCACATCGACTCCCGCACGACCAGTCGGCGCCAAATCCGCGGGTGGGCTCCGACGACTTTCAGGTGGATCACGATCGCGCGCGGGGGAGGCTTCCTGACCTTTGAGCCCTTCCCTTCCTGAAGAGAAATCATGCAGGCCAAACGGTACCGAAGCCGCGACCTGCACCGCAAGCGCATTGGCCCGCCCACCCTCGGTGTCGGAAAACACAAGAGCCGCCCCACTGAAGAGGCGGCCCGTGTGACCTAACACCAAGCAAACCGTAAGAACTACTAACCTTCACCGTCTTACCAGGACGGTGGTGACTACATAAGGATAGATGCACCAACCGCCAAAACGCTCAAAAATAGCCGAAAAAAAATCGCTCAGATGAGCTGAATTTTTTCAAGTAGCTTATTATCAGCAATTAAAGGTTCGGAGGATTCGACTTTGGGCGTGCTTTTCAGGGGGTAGCTGAAGCGCTCGCCTTCATAATTTCGAAAAACAATCTCCTCCTCCGAGATCGACTCCACATAGTCGGGGTTCATCGGCACCTTGCCCCCGCCGCCCGGGGCATCGATCACGTATTGCGGAATCGCATACCCGGTCGTGTGGCCGCGGAGCGCCCGGATGATCTCGATGCCCTGGCGGACATCCACCTTGAAGTGACTGCCGCCGGTGATCAGGTCCATCTGATAGAGGTAGTAGGGGCGGACCCGCATACGCAACAGCCGGTGAATCAACGCCTTCATCACCTCGGCATCATCGTTCACCCCCTTGAGGAGGACGCTCTGGTTCCCCAAGGGCACCCCCGCGAACGACAGGCGTTCACAGGCGGCCCGCAGCTCGGCGGTGCACTCCTTGGGATGATTCACATGGATGCTCATCCAGATCGGGCCGTAACGCCGGAAGATCTCGCAGAGTGCCGGCGTAATCCGCTGCGGCAGAAAGACCGGGATGCGCGACCCGATCCGGATGAATTCCACGTGGGGAATGGCCCGCAGCCGGCTGATCAGGTGCTCGAGCTTCTTGTCCGAGAGGAGCAGCGGATCGCCCCCCGAGAGGAGCACGTCCCTCACCTCCGGATGGGCCTCGATGTAGCGCAGCCCCTGCTCGTATTCCGGATGGAAATTATAGTCCTGCGCGTTCGAAACGAGCCGGCTGCGCGTGCAGTAGCGGCAATAGGCGGCGCAGCGGTCGGTGACGAGAAACAGCACCCGGTCGGGATAGCGATGCACCAGGCCGGGCACCGGGGAATGGGCGTCCTCCCCCAGCGAGTCGAGCCGCTCCTCTTCGCTGACCAGCATCTCGCCGGCCCGCGGGATGACCTGCTTGCGGATCGGGCAGGCGGGGTCGTTGCGGTCGATCAGGTTGAAGAAGTAAGGGGTGATCGCCACCGCGAGCTTGCGGTCCGCAAAGGCGCATCCGGCCTTCTCCTCCGGCGTCAGCGACATGACCTGCTCGAGCTGCTCCGTCGAGGTCAGGCGGTGCTTCAACTGCCACGTCCAATCGGCCCAGTCGGAAGCGGGGACATGTTGCCACAACCCCTGGCCTTCGAACCAGGCGGAACGATCTTCGGTGTAAGCCATCTTAGGTCGGCGGCAGCGTCGGGGCACCGGACCGGAATGTCAAATCGGCGACGGGCAGCAATTTCCTTGGCAGGCCCCGCCGTCCTCCCTTTCGTTTGCAGCCAATGTCCCACCCCTCCTCCGCTGTGCTGGCGCTCGAAGACGGCAGCGTCTTCCACGGCCGCGCGTTCGGCGCCGCCGCCACGATCGACGGCGAATGCGTCTTCAACACCTCGATGACCGGCTACCAGGAAATCCTCACGGACCCCTCCTACAAGGGCCAGATCGTGACGATGACCGCGCCCCAGATCGGCAACACCGGGGTGAACCGGGAGGACGCCGAGGCGGCCGCCCCGCAGGCGAGCGGCTGCGTCGTCCGGGAGCTCTCGCCGGTCGTGAGCAACTGGCGGGCCCAGCTGACCCTCGGCGAGTACCTTGCCCGCGCCGGCATTCCTGGTATCAGCGATGTCGATACGCGAGCCCTCACCAAGCGGCTCCGGGTCGACGGCGCGATGAAGTGCTGCCTGAGCACCCTGCCGATCGGCGACGCGGCGGCGGTGGCCCGGGCGCGGGCCGGGCGCGACATGACGGGGTCCGACTACGTGCGGGACGTCAGCTGCGCGGAACCCCATGTCTGGCGCGACGACGAACCGGCGAACTACAACCAGGCCTACCGGCCCGCCGGCACCACCCTCGGCGCGACGATCCCGCCGGCCCGGAAGTTTCGGGTCGTCGCCTTCGACTACGGCGCGAAGCACACCATCTATCGCAAGCTCGTGCGCCACGGTTTCGAGGTCCACGTCTTCCCGGCCGGGGCCACGGCGGAAGCGGTGGACGAATTCCGGCCCGACGGCGTCTTCCTGTCCAACGGTCCGGGCGATCCGGCCGCGCTGCCTTATATCCACCGGACGGTGACGGCGCTGCTGCCCCGGTACCCGATCTTCGGCATCTGCCTAGGGCATCAGATGATCACCCACGCCCTCGGCGGCGCCACCTTCAAACTCAAGTTCGGCCACCGGGGGGGCAACCAGCCCGTGAAGAATCTGGAGACCGGCAAGGTGTCGATCACGGCCCAGAACCATGGCTTCGCCACCGACCCGAAGAGCCTGGAGGGGAGCGGGGCCGTCGTGACGGAGGTGAACCTGAACGACGGCACCGTCGAGGGGCTGCGGCATCGGGAACTGCCGGTCTTCTGCGTCCAATACCACCCGGAGGCCGCCCCCGGCCCCAACGATGCGGACCCGCTCTTCGCCGATTTCTACCGGATGATCGAGCGGCGTCAGGCGGGGAAGATCTGACCGCCCCCGCCGCCGTTTCGCCTAACCCGCGCCGAGGGCCCGCGCCAACCGGTCCGCGTCCTCCGCCGTGTCGACCCCGATGGTCGGATCGTCGGTGAAGCCGACCGCAATTTCCGCGCCGGATTCCAAGACCCGGAGCTGCTCCAGTCGTTCAATCTGCTCGAGGCGGCCGGGCGGCAGCCGGGCGAAGCGCTCCAGCAGCTCGGCCTGATACGCGTACAGACCCAGGTGCCGATAGCAGGGATGGGACCGCACCCAGCTGTCGTCGGGGCCGCCCACCGCATCCCGGGGAAAGGGAATCGGCGCGCGCGAGAAATAGCGGGCCCGGCCCGATTGATC
>Ga0116230_10008482_pt1 | contig 10129 bp, 5 predicted proteins | sample S1TSphfallax_3_FD_88678 | JGI IMG/M metagenome (GOLD analysis project Ga0116230, IMG submission 88678) | Host-associated microbial communities from peat moss isolated from Minnesota, USA - S1T2_Fd - Sphagnum fallax MG | ecosystem: Host-associated > Plants > Peat moss > Unclassified | place: USA...
GATATTCTTCGGCAGCCGCTTGATTATTCTCTGGAGTGGCAATGCGGCGCTGGCACACAACATCACCCCCCTGTTTTGCATCATGACGGCTGGCACCCTGCTCAATGCGATGATGGGTATACCGTCCGAGATGCAACTCGCCCACGGCTGGACTTCGCTGGTCATCAGGGTGAATATCTTCGCCGTCACACTGTTGATTCCGTCCATTTTTTGGGTGGCGCCTCGATTTGGAGCGATCGGTACGGCCTGGTTATGGGTCACATTGAACGCCAGTTATTTAATATTCGTTATTTATTTCATGCATAAACGAATACTGAAAACTGAAAAATGGTACTGGTACAGGGCGGATCTTGGCTTGCCTTTGTTGGCAGCCTCGATTACCGCATGGCTCTACAAGACCGTCATGCCAAGCGATCTTGGTCGGTTGGGCGAGTTCTTCGTACTGCTCGGCGCAACCACCTGTGTGGTGGGTGCCGCGGCGTTGACGGCGCCCACGGTGCGTCGCAATACCAGCAAGATCATCCAAACTCAAATCATGCCGATGATGAAACGGTCATGATTGTCGGCGGTTAAGAATGCGACACCGCGCATCGGAGCCGGCGTTTGATCGACAATAGCGCACTCGAATCGACCGGCGACGGAACGGTTACCGTGATCGTACCGACGTACAATAGATCCGCGAAGCTTGAACGCGCGATTCAGAGCATCTTGGACCAAACTTATACGAACGTTCGGATACTGGTGCTCGACAATGCGTCTACCGACGGCACCAGGGATCTCGTCGAACAATTTACCGCGACCGATCGACGGATTGAGTATCACCGCCATGCTCATAACATCGGCATGATAGCCAATTTCAATTTTGGCATCGGTAGGGTAAAAACGCCCTTTTTTGGCATTTTGACTGACGACGATTATTTCCTTCCTGATTTCATTGAAAACGCCATGCGGCCGTTCGCTCAATATCCTGACGTACAGATGTCCGTCCTTAGCGCGCCCGTGGTTACCCATGACGGTAAGTACCTGGCAGATCCATTGTCTCATTGGCCGAGGGAAGGCTTATACCAACCGGCCGAATCGATCCAGGTAGCAATGGACGGAAATCACCCAATCTTGACCATGTGCCTTTTCAGGCAATCCCTTCTCAGTGAAATGCGGTTCGATAAAACGACGGATTCGGTATCTGACCTTCCCATCTTGTATTCAATAATTGCCAAATATCCCTTCCATATATCAAAGACCGTTGGCGGCTATTTTATTCGTCACGCAGATGCCTCGGGCAGCAACTTCGTCAAGATTCAGAATGTCCGCGCCATTTGTCAGGCCTATTTGCGGGTGGAAGAGCTGCTGGCAGAGAACGAAACCATAGAATCAAACGTCAAATCGATAATCGCTGCCGGAATGAAACGAAATGTCGACAGACTGTTTTTTTCGCTCTTGCTTGAAAATTTGACCGCGGGAAACACCGATGCGGCTGCACATGTGCGAGAGAAGATATTGCGGCGATCGCTTTCCGTATGGCAAACAGGGAGCCTGGTCTTATCTGGATTAAGCGGACTCATGAGTCCTAAAACCTTGGCAAAGAGCCTGGTGTCGATTCGCCGGGGCTTCCGCCGCGCGAGAGGCCGGCCCGCCGATCCGTGAACCCGCCCGGAATGGAGTCGCTAACGATCCGTACGAGCGGTGCAACCTGCTGAAAAGGAGCCTCACACCAATGCAATCTGAGAGAATCGCCCGTAGGAACCTCGTCGGTCTCATTGCTGGCGTTTCGACGCAAGCCGCTTGGCCGATTGATTCCCGCAAGGCGGGCCCAGCGGGGGACTCGCCCACATCCGCGGAGCGCGCTGCCGGTGTCGTGCCAACCCACCTCGAATATCCGGAGTTGGACCCACGACGCTACGGGGTGGACATGACGGGTCTGAGTGATTCGCAACCCGCAATCATGGCAATGTTATCCGTAGCCGAACAATACGGAACTGCCATCATCCAGTTCCCCCACAACAGCACGCTTCGATGCGACGGCGGACTGCTGATCAATACAAATAAGATCGGCATTGACTGGCGAGGCAGCACGGTCGACTTCAGTCACATGCGCGAAGGCTACGCGATTCGCTTCAAGCAGGATGAAGCGGACGTGAATAAGCGCCCGCTGCGCAATGCGGCGCATCCGATCATGAACGCCCGCCTCGTGGGTCCCGGGCCTGATTCCAATGTCGGCGGCATGCTGATGAAGGATGCGGGAGCCAATCTTTCGGGCTTGAAGATGAGGAACCTCGCATTCGAGAATTTCTCGACTGACGTCGTGCTCGACGTCGGTACATTTTGCGCATCGTTCGAATCGTGTTCGTTTACCCAGACATCCGGACCGTCTGGTGCCGGATATAGCATCACAATAGCGAACGGCAACAATGGAGAACGTAATTCATTCACCGATTGCTTCTGGTTCAACAGACCACTGCAAATCAATGCACTCAGCAGCAATTCCGACACGTATTTTTCCAACTGCTCGTTCGATACATTTACCACTGCGTTCAACGTCGTAGCCGGGATGGTTTTTCTGAATAATTGTCATATAGAGGGCACCGCGGACTCCGCCGTTTGGGGTTTCACCGGGCCTGGTGCGACGTTATTCGTTGCGAACACCACGATCATTTCGCAGGCGGACAAGACTGCATTCGACATTTTTTTCTCGGTGCCGGGCAATCCTAATGGTGGCGTGTTTCTCGATAAGGTGTTCTTCGAGTTGGGTGAGCACAGAATGCTCACCCGACTCATCGGGGGCGATGGCAATGCCCGCGCCACCCACATCGTTCAACCAACCAATACGGCTCGCCCCGTGATCGGCGGCATGCTCAACCTCTTGGCGTACGGCGGATTTGAGCACGAACGCTATGCAAACGATTGGCAATTCAGTGGCAGCATTTTGCCATCGCGCGTCAATTCGCCGGTGCGCAACGGTGCGTGGAGTCTGCAACTGCGGGGTAATGCCGCCACGGCGGCGTCGCCCTCGAGCGCGAGCGCCATACGGGCGTGTTCGCCCGGACAATACATGCAGGGCGAGATGTGGTTGCTGATACCGTCGATTCGTGAAACCGGAGCATCGTTTTACTATGCCGTTTTATATCTCGATGCCGCGAAAGAACCCATTGGCAATTCAGGTAACGCGGTTTCCGTATCGACAGACTTGAAATCTTGGACTCATACCGTTCTCGCCGCAGACCATCCGGCACCCGCCGGGACGGTGTGGGCCGAACTGGTGTTGACGATGAATAGTCCGGCAAAGGGAGAGTCGATCGCGTACGTGGACGACGTGATATTGAATGTCTTTTAGAAAAAACTGGACCACACCAGACATTCAATCAGAGTAGCGTGTTGTATGCGGCGACGGTCTCACTGGCGCAACGTTCCCAGGAAAATTCCCGGCATCGGAGCGCGCCCGCCGCCTTCAATTCGGTGCACCGGGATTCATCCAAAGCGACCCGCTCCAACGCGATTCGTATTGACTCGATATCCGTTGGTTCGAAGTATTCAGCCGCATTACCGGCAACCTCGGCAACGGAGCTTCCAACACTGCACGCCACCGGACAACCAGAACTCATGGCTTCCAATATCGGTATACCGAAACCTTCGTATTCCGAGGGGTAGACAAATACGCGTGCGTTCGCATAGTAGCGGGCGAGAACTTCGTCGTTCCCTGACGCGCGCCGAACCGATTCCGGACGAAGCCCAAGCTTGCGTATCTCCGCAACTTCTCCACTCGTGAACGGACTACCACCAAATGCCACCAGATCAAAATTGCTGGACAGTGCCTTCGAGGCCGCATAAGCGGCCAGGACACGCGAGAAATTCTTGTAGTTACCCCTGCCGCCGACAAACAGCAAATAGGGATTCGCTGCGGCGTTCGCCGTTGGCGCAGGCGTGCGCCCGTCATGCAAAAATATTTTCGAGTATCCCAGTTGGGTAACAGTGATTTTATCGACTGGCACGTCGAACAGCCGGACCAGGTCTTTCGCCGTATTGTGCGAGATACACAGCACATGGTCCGCCGCCTCCACACTGCGCCGCTTGCGTTCGCTGGTTCTGTCGTCGGCGGGAAAATAATGTGGCAGTAGCTCATGCATCATGTCGTATACGGTTACTACGACACGCGATTTGGTTGCATATGGTTTAATTGGGTAATATGTTTGGTGGATCAGGTCCGGGGCAAGCATGGACATGAGTGGAGGCGCCGCAGATTTGTTTACAAAACCGCACAGTCGCCCGAGCCGGAATCGATGGGTCGGAACATAGATACCGAGAGTGGGTGCGGTACTTTCCGCCAGATAGCTATTGAAGTACAGCGGTGCGACGACACGCCCACTCCAACCCGCGCAATTTTTAATCTGCGATGCAATTTCGCAGAAATAGCGTGAAATACCGCCGTAGGGCTGCATGTCGAATATTTGATGATCGTAAACTACTTTGGGCATCGGGACCGGAATCTTGTGCGGACTGAACTAGATCAATTATGACGGACAAAACGGCACTGATATTCGGAATTTCCGGTCAAGATGGGGCTTATCTTACCCATCTGTTGCTTGCAAAAGGCTACCGGGTCCACGGCGCTTCCCGCGACGCAGAAGCCGCGCATTTTGGAAACCTTGTGCGCTTGGGTGTCAAGGGTAATGTGCAACTGCATTCGGTTTCGCTTGCCGACTTTCGCAGCACACTGTCGATCTTGACCATGGTCAAACCAGACGAAATATATAACCTGGCAGGACAGTCTTCGGTAGCGCTGTCTTTTGACCAACCCATCGAGACTTTTGAAAGCATCACGGTGGGCACGCTGAACATCCTTGAGTGCATCAGATACGTGAAACAGCCTTTGCGCATGCTAAACGCCATTTCCAGTGAATGCTTCGGCGATACCGCGGAACCAGCCGATGAACTGACGCCGTTTCGCCCGCGTAGTCCCTATGCCATGGCAAAAGCCGCCGCGTATTGGGCCGTGAAGACGTATCGGGAAGCCTACGGATTGCATGTTTGTTCTGGAATACTGTCCAATCATGAATCGCCGATTCGATCAGAAAGGTTCGTTTGCCGGAAAATCGTTGCCGCGGCCGTACGGATTGCGAACGGAAGCGATGAGCGGCTTTCGCTGGGAAACGTGTCGATTGAACGCGATTGGGGCCTTGCAGCAGAATATGCGGACGCGATGTGGCGGGTGCTGCAAGAGGACCGTGGCGAAGACTATGTCATTGCCACCGGCGAAACCTGCACGCTGCGGGACTTCATCGACGCCGCGTTTTCGGCGGTTGGACTTGACGCCAAGGACCACGTTGTCACAAACGAGACCCTTCTCCGCCCGCTCGATGTGTCCGTAAGCCGGCTAAACCCGCGCAAAATTCGCGAACGACTTGGTTGGACCGGAAGCTACAAGGGCCGACGGCTTGCCGAGTTGTTGGTTGCGTGTGAGCTCGACAATTCAGTGGGTCCAATGCCTTTGACCACGCCCGCAGCCCACGACTGAATCGGGTGGCCCCGGCCGACATCGACGCGCTGGCACCCGGCGCCAGTCGCTGCATCACCCCTAACTTCGCCGCGGTAGGTTCCGATTAAAGCGTACCTACGCTGCGAACCGCCAAGAGTGCAACCGCCAGGTTATAGATGATCGTCGTTACGGCCTGCCACAGCGGCAAGGCCCGCACGCGCTCGGTGTCGAGCGGCACGATGATGGTATCGCCCGGACGGATCTCGGTCGTTTGCGAACGCCGGAACCAGCCGGTTCTCTGACCCGACACCACGTCGCCGTTGGCGTGCACGACATAAATGCGTTTTCGATCCGCCTGCTGCGTGGTGCCACCGCTTTTCGCGATGTAATCGTCGCGGGTCAACCCAGCACGGTACACATGCGATGTTGGATTTTGCACTTCGCCGAGAATCGTGATTTCCTGATTTTCCTTCGGGATGAGCAATCTATCGCCATTTCTCACGATCACGTCACCGCCCTTGCCTTTCACCACCCTGTTGAGGTCGATGACCAGGCGCCCGACCGGCTTGGTCTGGCGAAGCTGCACGAGCAACTGTTGACCGATCGCGAGCCCCTGGGCTGAGGTCGACGCCCCCGCCGCATTGGAGGTCGCTGCGCTCAGGGAAATCGCTTCCAGGGAGAGCGCTGCGAGATCCCTCTGCAACCGATCGGTCAGCAATACGAGTTGATCTTTCTCGCGCTTCTTGAGTTCCTCGCGGATAAAGACGGCACCCTCGACGAACGCCAAATCGGTGAAGCCGCCGGCGCGTGCCAGTATCGATGACAGTTTCTCGCCGCGATGGATGGGATAGGTCCCGGGGAAGCGCACTTCGCCCGCCACGATGATGTTGCCGGGCTCTTCCCACTGCGGCGTGATCTTGATGAGCAAGGTGTCATAGGGCATGAGCTTGACGTCGGCCGCCGGATCACCCCGGCGAATCGCCGCGAGACTGATCGGAATGAGTGCGGTCTGCCGGGCATTGCCGTTGATGACCTCATAACGCGTCAACTCGGCTTCGCCGGAGTACGCGGAGTCATCCAAACTGCCACCGGCGCGGATCAGGTCGCTGACGTGCATGGATGGCTCCAGTGGATAACGACCCGGGGCCTTCACCTGACCATCGATGGTGACAATCTGTGCCGGTTTGTCCGGCGTCGCCTGTAACTCGAGGTCGCGAAGGACCGGCTCGACCACGCGGTCGCGACTTGCTGCGAGATTGAACACGAAAATTTTGTCGCGCGGCTGCAGCTTGGGATCGGCATCGGTGCCGCGCTTTATCAAAGCACCCTCGAGATCCGCGGAAATGACCTGCACCTTCTCTTCAGGAGGCACTTCACGGCGGATCATGACGTAGTGGCGATCGGCCTCCGGCCGCAATTCATCGAAACTCTGGATGATGTCCGAGAGCCGCAGGCCCGGGTGATATTCGAACTTGCCCGGCCGGAATACGTAGCCGGTCAGTTCGACTGAATTCTCGAGCGTCGGACGGATCGCGGGAACGCGTATCTTGTCTCCGTTTGCCAGCAGCGCAGAGCGCCCCACACTCGTGCTCAAATCGATATCGATCATCCGCCTGAGATTGGACGGCTGGATGCGTTCCAACTGCACCAGCTTGGAGTCGGCATCGGGCACCAAGCCGCCCGCGACGTCGATGACCTGTTCGACGGTTTTCTCGTTTTTCAATTCGTAAATGGCCGGGCGGCGCACCGCACCGTACACCGCAACCGTACTACCGATCGGCGGGATGAAGATCACGTCGCCGGGCAAGAGCTGCTGATCGGCACTCGTATCGCCATGCAGGAGCAAACTGTATAGGTCGAGCACGCTCACCAACTTGCCGTTGCGCTTGAGCTCGATGTTGCGCAGCGAACCGATTTTCTTGACGCCGCCGCTGACGAACAGTGCATTGGTCATCGTCGACAGACCGCTCACCGTGTAGGAACCGGGCTTGTTCGCCTCGCCCAAGACGAACACGCGGATGGAGCGCAGCTCGCCCATCGTGACGCTGACCCGCGAGCCGATGAGCTGCTCGGACACATGCTGTTCAATCGTGCTGCGCGCGGCGTCGAACGACATGCCGCTCACCATGATGGGCCCGAGCTTCGGGAAATTGATGCGCCCGTCGCGACCAACCGTCAATTCGTAACTCGCCGGCTCATTGCCGTAAAGCTGGACGTTCAGCGTATCGCCCGCTCCGACAATGTAGTCGACCGGAACCTGGATATCCGATACCGGGGCGAAGGTCGAGGGCACCCCTTCGAACAGGTCATAGCCGAACGGCTTCAACGCATCCTCGTCGAATGCCTGCAGGCGCAGCAAGGTCACCTTCACGACGAAATCCCGAAGGTCCGGGTCCGCGCTGACACGCCGGGTGGCCTCTTCCGCCGTCAACCCCGCCAATGGGATGGCAGGCATTCCGGGAATCTCCAGCACCCCGAATCGATTGAGACGGTAGGGATTGCCCTTCAATATTAATTGCCGTTTTTGATCCGACCTTTCCTTTTCCTCATCGGTCTTCGGCATCTCTTGCAGCTTGTCGAGGTCGTATTGCGACTTGATGCGGCCGAAATCGTCCAGCTCTTCCCGTCCATTCACGCCGTTGCCGAGCCCGAGCGCGTTGTTGGCGCTACCCGGCCCGCCGTTCATCGGGTTGGCGGCATTGTTGGCAGAGCCCGCGGCCGCGCCGTTCCGGTTGTTCGCGCCGTTCATGCCATTGTTGGTCTCGTTCGCATTCTCGGAGGCGCTTTGCCGGATTACCGAATCGAGGGGTGTCAGGTCGATCAACACGGTATCGTCGGGCCGAAGTTCGGGATCTTCGTCCTGCATGCGCAGCACTCTGCCGTCCCGAGTTTTTTCCTTCCGATACTGTCCGTACTCGCTCTCCTCATCGGATTTGGGAATCACCGTCTGCGGCGTTTGCAGCTTCTTATCTATTTTCTTGCCGCTGGAATCGGTCTTGTTGCCGATCAAACCCTGCATCACTTGCTGCTGTTCTTCGGGCGGCAGATTCTTGAGCTGGTTGAGCTGATCGGGGGTGGGCGTCTGTGCGGACGCACCGAGGCCTAGGGATAAAAACAACAAACCAACTGATAAAAGTCGACTTCGCATGTCACCAACTTAATTACTGGGCCGCAAAACGCCACGAACCCCGGAATGCTGCTCTATCGGCATCCGCCCTTGGCGTCAGTTACTTAGGTGCGGAAGTGTAACCGACGGCGCGATTGCTGCTGGCAAATCTTGTTACCTATGCGAAGCCACATAACTGATGAGCGCCTTCAACCCCTCGGCCCCCTGCCCGGTGGGCGCCGTCTTGCCGCTCATGTCGATGCCGAGCGCCAACTTCTTGCCCAACTCCACGCCGAACTGATCGAACGAGTTGATGCCCCACACCGTGCCCTGGACGAACACGCTGTGCTCATACAGCGCGAGTAGGCCGCCCAAGGTCCGCGCGGTCGTCTTCGGGTACATCAGCAACGAACTCGGCCGGTTGCCCTCGTGGACCTTGTGCGCGCGCAAGCGTTCGATGTCCGCGGGGCTCGCGCCCGATTTCTGCAAGTCGGCGTCGACTTCGGCAAGCGTATAACCGAACGCAAATGCTTGGGACTGCGCGAAGCAGTTTTGCAGGGCGAGATCCTGCCCAACCGTACCGCCCCACGAACCGCGCAGCGGCGCGATGAAATCGAGGGCCGCGGTCGGCGTTCCCTGGTGCAGCATCTGGAAAAACGAATGCTGCGAGTTCGAGCCGGGTTCACCCCAGACCACCGCGGAAGTTGGAAAATCGACCCGCTCGCCGTCCAGCGACACCGACTTGCCATTGCTCTCCATCTCGAGCTGCTGTAGATACGCGGGCAGTCGCGCCAGGCGTTGATCATAGGGCAGCACCGCGAGCGTCGGCAGGCCCAAGAAGCTGCGATTCCACACCACCATCAACCCCATCAGCACCGGCAAATTTCGCTCGAGCGGAGTCTCCAAAAAGTGCCGGTCGATGTCGCTGGCGCCGCTCAAGAAATCGCCGAATTTCTCGCTACCGATGGTGAGTTCGGCGACCAGGCCGATGGCCGACCAGACCGAATAACGGCCGCCCACCCAATCCCACATGGTGAAGCGGTGTCCCTTGGCAATGCCGAAGGCATCCATCGCCGGCCCGTTGGTCGACACCGCCACGAAATGATTACCCGGCGATTTCTCACCCAGCGCCGCGACCATCCAGGCTCTTGCCGCATTGGCGTTCGCCTGAGTTTCCATGGTGACGAAAGTCTTCGAACAAACGATCACCAGGGTCTCCGCGGGATCCAGGCTTTTGGTCAGATCCTCGAGTTGCGTACGGTCGACATTGGACACGAAGTGCGGCGTGATGCCGCCGCTCCATTCGGCACGCAACGCCTCGCAAACCAGGAGCGGTCCCAAATCCGAGCCGCCGATGCCGATGTTGATGACGTGTTTGAATTTCTTGCCCGTCGTGCCGCGCTTCTCGCCGCTTCTCACCGCCGTCGCGAACTCGGACAGCTTTTTCCGCGACTCATGCACCTCGGCCTGGATCGCCTTGCCGCCGGCGAAGTCGGAGCGCAGTGCGGTGTGCAGCACCGCGCGGCCTTCCGTGGTGTTGATGAGGTCGCCGC
>Ga0116230_10008484_pt1 | contig 10128 bp, 8 predicted proteins | sample S1TSphfallax_3_FD_88678 | JGI IMG/M metagenome (GOLD analysis project Ga0116230, IMG submission 88678) | Host-associated microbial communities from peat moss isolated from Minnesota, USA - S1T2_Fd - Sphagnum fallax MG | ecosystem: Host-associated > Plants > Peat moss > Unclassified | place: USA...
ACACACCCCTAGATTTCCACATGCTAAATTCTTGCATTTAATAAAATTAACATGAACCCCAAAATTGAACTTTGTTCAATAGAATATAATTTATTTGATTTATAAACACTAGATTACAACATTTGTGTATTTTCAAAATCTACATGCAAATCATCACTCATAGCAAATAAAATCCCCACAAATAAAAACTTAGTTGTGTGGTTTCCAAAGTGCAACTTGAACTAATATAATTATAAGCTACAATACTTCAATTTCCAATGAGCTACCAAGTTCCACACAACCATTCTCTATGTTCAAATTATTTGTGATCACATTTTCAAATATGACCGGTCCATCAACCACATTGACATTTTCAGCAATTAAGGTATTTTCTTTTACAACTAGGATGCAAAGTGTTGAGTTATTCATTTTGTTCAAAAAGCTTTCGCCATCGACCTATAATAGAACTTCAAACTACAATAAAGTTTTAATCTGAAACAAAACACAAAACTCAGATTTTTTTAATCTCACATCAAACTCCTATCTCTATCAAACCTTTCACCAAACTCACACCACTCACAAACCTTTCAACAAATTCATACCTTTTGCAAAATGTTTAAAGCTCTAGAGCTTGGACCTTGGACTTTTATTGTTCAACATTGAAAGCTTGAACCTTTGACTTGCAACATAACTTCAACTTTGTAACAACATTTTGACCTACAATAAAACAATTTGAAATAGCACAAAACTTGAATTTTTTTCAAACCTCCCACCAAACTCACACCTCTCATAAAACACTTAAAGCTTTACTAGAGCTTGAACCTTGGACATAACAACTTACAACAAAACTCAAAATTCATACCTTTTCATAAAAGGAAAGTTTGCATCCTTTATGTGCTTGAGTGCATTGAAATCCTATAAGCAAAGCAAGATATGACAAAAAGCTTATTCGTAAGAAAAAGGAAAAACCTTGGAAATTCTAAAGCCAAACTAGGATATGCATATACATGTGCTTATTCGAACCCTAAACACTATATAAAAAATATGCATAGAATAGGTATCCATTTCCAAGATCTCATAAAATATTACCAATAAATATGCATAATGACAGTTTTAATTTAAGGCATATATGTATATACATAAAAATATTGACAAGACCTACAACATCTGCCAATTACCTATAGTGCCAAATATAGGAGATGGCCAAATCCAAAATCTATTTATGCATATTTGACCATTATGCATGTTGATAATTGGCACCCACAAGTATTCCAGCCAACACTGGTGTGAACCCAACTGAAGTAGGTGTAAAATCATACCCACTTTCTTTTTTAAGTGTAGTTGTAGGTTGCCTTAAAATGTGCAATGTGGCTTTTTGAAAAGCCTATTGTCATCTTTTTCTCGTGTATCTGAAGAAGGCTACTAGCAGGTATCATGGGAAGAAAAGGCAACCATTTTTATGCCATGTAAAGCCCTAGGGGGCATGCTTTATTAGATTTGGGCTTGGACTGGCGTTGCCTTGTGGGGCCTTTATTCTGATAAAGCCCACCCTCTTCAGCTTTGTCCGTGGATCCCTGCCACTCTTGAAGACTAGGTGTAAGATCCCTCATCCTTTCTAGGAGGACTATTGACAAGGTGCGCTCCAAATACACTGGAAAACTTCTTGAGTGTATTTAAACCAGAGCCGCGACTCAAAAGTTAGCAAGACTCAAAACTGATAGGTGTTGCGCAGGGGACAGCTTCGGATATAGCCCTGCATCTGTGCTGAAACGTGGCATGCCCTTTGATGTGGTGACGACAAAGAATTGTCCACGTGGTGTGGTGAATCGACAGGAATTCCCTTTTAGAACATCTCCACCCCACACCTGCAAACACCTCTTTTCATCAAATCTTGCAGAAGGATAGCGTGAACCCTGCTGCGCTCCTGTATCGATGTCCATTTTGCAGTGGTCATTTTAACCCCTTTAAAATCTTTTTTCTACTATGTATTTGGACAGTGACTATTACTCGTCCAGATGTCAAGACATAAATGGTGTTTGAGTGTTTAAAGGAGCTTTTATGACGTTCGTGGGTGGGGACAGTGATCATTAAACACTATTCTATTTTAAAATAAAGGAGTTGTTTACAGTTTTGGGGTGGAGATGCTCTTACAGTATAAAGAGACCTCACAGTACCGGCATGGTGTCGGAACCAGTGTTGAGCGGTTATTTGAATTTTTAAAAAACCAACGGTTCTAGATTTCTAAAAATTTCAAAAACCAGAGTTGCCGGTTCCGGTTTTTAACCCAAAAACAAAGGACTGGTCATCCCGGTTATTTCAAAATCTTTAAGATCCTGTGGTGTTCATAAAGAACCCGAAGTTTTCTGTCCGGTTCTTTGGTATTTTCAAAAAATTCAAGAACCATGGTTTGTATACCAAAAACCGGGTCTTTGATTTTTCTGTGATTATGATCCTGAGAACCGCAGTTATGGTCTCCGGGTGTCTGTTCCTGTTTCTAACAACCGCCCAACACTTGTCGGAATAGGGGACTCGCGGGCCGAGGTGACAGGAAGAAAGGGCTAACAGTCGGCATGGAAGGGAAGAAGTGAGAGAAGAGTGTATGCGCGTTCAAGAGGCAGGGAGAAGAGTGTATGCGCGTTCGAGAGGGAGAGGGAAGAGTGTATGCGCGTTCAACCTTTCTGTTATGTTGCACGGAAGTTGTGTACCGACGCTCAGCAAGCAGAAGAAGAAGCGGTTTTCATTTTCCAACGGAGCCAAAATTTCCAAAAAGGTGGAACATACAGTTGCAGAAATGAGAGAGGAGGAGCAGCAGCAGCCAGAAAACGCAAATTCCTTCACTCTTGGTGTGAGCGAGGGTGCGGGACCTGAGCACCTAGTAGTCCTCGTCAACGGCATCGTTGGCAGGTGCGATTTGCTGAATTTGTTTGTCTTCTACGAGTCTTATCAGATCGTTTTACTTTTTTTTCCGCCATAAGAATGGTGACGTCGATAGGCTTTCTGCGCTTCCAGGATCACAGGAGAACGTCCTGGATCAAAGGCTTTAATGTATAGACACTTCTTGTATTTATTTTAGTCTCTTCTTTTCTCCCCGATATCAAGAGTGTGTAGTCTATTCTCATATATAAACCTTGAAGTTGTGTGCATGTAGTATTGTCTCCTCTCTCCGCGATAAGGACGATGCGCATGTTTTGATCTGTAACTGGCTACAGTGCGAGTTATGGCGCATCATCCTTATTACCTTCACAACTTGTATTGAGGGTTTGTGTGTAGTCTGAGGTTGGTCAGTACGGACTTCTAGATCTGACTACTCTGATGATCTAACCCTAGTCGTAACAGAGAGATAGTTTGTCGATGGTTCTGAGGCGATGTGCTAACCGTTTCGGATTTGAGAATCATGCTCGTGCATTCTTGGACAGGCAGTAGTAAATCAAACTCAAGCAGAGGCACTGGAGAAACAAAATCGTGCTGTCACACTAGTCGAGGGCAACAGTTCTTCTTTGCAAAACACAAGCTCCCTACAATGAGTCCTCTTTTGATGTCAGAACATGTTAATGGATGTGTGTGAATAATTATTGCAGTGTTGAAAATTGGAGGTTTGCTGCCGAGCAGTTTAAAAAGAAGCTTGCAGACAAAGTGGTGGTTCATTGTAAGTTGGTTTTTCCTTTTCCCCTTCTACAATCTTTTTTTTTTAAATATACAAAAATACTCTTTTCTTGGTTGAGGGCCTGTGCAGGTGTATTTTGAAAGTGATAGAAATTGAAATTCTGCTCCAAGGTTATGATTTATTGCAGGCAGTGCATGCAACTCTGCTTTACGAACTTTCAACGGTGTTGATGTTATGGGCAACCGTCTTGCTGAAGAGGTTGGTACCATTCTGTGGCACCTTCTCCTTCAGGGCAATCATTAAACTCAAGGTGGAGCTTTCCACAAAGAATCCTCACACAATGTATCTATCTCTGTTTGCAGGTACAAGATGTTGTTGATGCCAATCCGGGAGTAACTAAGATTTCGTTTTTATCACATTCATTGGGGGGCTTGGTTTCTAGATATGCAATTGGACAGTTGTATGCCCCCCAAGGTGGTAGAAGCCTTTTACAAGAGAGAGCAAGTTCAAGATTCAGAAATGGAGAAATTTTGGTTGAGCATACTAAAGTGGGAGAAGCCGAAAGAGTGGGTGATCATGATGCAACTACAGTTGCTGCCCCCTTGTATGGCAGCATTGCAGGACTTGAACCTATCAACTTCATTACTGTTGCCACACCTCATTTGGGATCTAAAGGCAATCGGCATGTGAGATAAATTGCAGCTCCCTTATTGTTTGCTTCAACCACCAACCTGGACCCTACAGACTGCTCATGTTACTTTGATGCTTCTGTGACATTTTGTTAGTCCATAGAAATAAACTGCTGAACAGAAATAAACATTGTGCAAACCAACTTTTGCATTTGTGGGATGACTTGGGTTTCTGTTTGAAAGGTTTTGCTCATTCAAACATGGCACGCTAGACTGTAACTAAGCATTCTGCCTGGATTTGAAAACATACTGTTCATGCTTTTGAACAAATTTGTCTTGTGTGATACGTTTTTTCTTTTGGATGTGGGAAATGTGATAGTGATTTTTCCTATTCCTTACATTGTGGGCAGGATTGAACTCAGGACTTTGTCTTCCTATTGTGGATGAACTAGATGTTATGTTTGGTTTGGCAGGTACCGTTCCTCTTTGGGATCTCAACACTTGAGAGAGTGGCACCTATGATTTCCCACTGGTTTATTGGGCGAACTGGCCGTCACTTGTTTCTTGCAGATGGAAACAAAACTCTGCAGCCTTTGCTCCAACGCATGGTTACTGATTGTCATGAGGGGAGGTTTATGTAAGTACCTCACCTGCTGCATTCCAGTATATGTGTGGATTTTGAATTTCTTAGACCTTTCTCGTAGTTTCTTTTGAGCTGAAAGAATTTAGGTTGCTGAAATCCATGTTCAGGTTGACTGAGTTGGTGCAAATGTCACATTTGCTAATGATGGCTGATCCAGCCTAATTTACCTTTCTCATGGGGAGTGATTACAGTGCTACATCCAGTCTCTTACATTTATAGTTCTTGCTGTTCCTTGTTTTACTTATGCTTGACTACTGCCATTATTCTTGATGGATGTGGTTCAGTTTCTTACCTATCCGCTTATTTTTTATAATGTTTGGGTCTTGTCTGAATGTGCATGATAGCACAGGAGTGAATGGGTAATCTTGTTGAGCATTTTAATTTTGCAACTCATGAGTCAGATCCACTTCTCCATATCTTTTGTGCTTGTTTCAACTACATATGCCCTGCAGTGCAAGGAATCTTTTTACAGTCAAGAGGGTTGGATACTGCTCTAATTTGAGTTGACTCTGCTTGATCATCAGGGCCTGAGTCACTTTATACAGGAACATTGTGGTCAGTCTTCTCCTTGTTATATCCACTATTCTTCTATTCACATATCTCAGGTCTTTACAATGCTGATGGAGTCTGTTGTGATCATGTAGGTCAGCGTTGCAGGCATTCAAGCAGCGGACAGCTTATGCCAATATTGTATATGATCGTATCCTTTGTGTCTGTTTGGTGCCCATGCTACAGCAAGCACAAGTTCAATTGAAGTTGTCTTTTTAAATTAGATCTGTCATTGCTGATCAAAGACAACACTTGGTCTGGAAGGAAGTTAGAGGTGACACTTTCCAACATATGATTTTGTTGAAGATGAGGATGGGGGTGAGCTTCAGGTGCATCCTGAAAGTTCTCCATATCCTCAGCAGTGATGTTATCACCAAACTTAGGGCCAATTGCCTATCCCTGGCACCCTTAATATAGGGAGAGAAAGGCAGTCTCAATGCTCAGGTGTGAAGCCAGAGTCAGTTTTGATGCCGTATCCAAGATAAGGAATGCTGTTTGCAAATGTATATTCACATTGGCCCGCACCTATGTATTCCACTTTTGCAAGCCTCTTTGCTGAACTGTGAGCCCAAGCTTTGATGAGGTGTGATTTGCAGGTAATATATGAACAAGTCAATGCTTGCAGTAAAAGAGTTCTTATTGGAAACCTGAAAAGCTGATTCAAACAATTTGTAACTAGTCAATATCACTGCTGAAGTTTTGTTCAAATGTCACCTATTGCTTGATTGCTAAGTTTCCCAAAGCCTTGACACTTCAATCAAAGACATTGTTGGCTGGCGGACTGCATCAATACGCAGAGAATCAGAAATGCCTCAGGTTTTGATCTCAACCATTGAGTGTTAGTAGTTCTAGTTGTCCAGCTTGAAAGGTAGTTCTGTGCTTCCGAGTTTATGCTATCTTGTAGAGCTATCCAGATGTGACGATTCATTATCCTGCTTCTGGAAGCCATCTTTCCTTGGCATGTTTCTGGTGTTATGAGCTAGCCTATAGTACAGTGTTTGGAGAACAACTGCTGAAAATCCCAGGACTTGTTGTGAAACTTTAGGATAGTTTTCAGGATTATATTGCTTGTGTTTCTGCATACAAATCTGATATTTTGTTGGATCCACAAATTGCTCTAAAAAGTTAGTAGACCTGTCTGAACTGAATTAGGCACCTGTGACATGGTGTCAGAAAGGTGGAGTCTGCAGTAAATATCTTCAGTTGAAAGGCGCATGACAAATGTCAGGCTACCTCACTGGGAAATCATTGGACAGGCAAATCTGCTTTTTCAATCTGTTAGACAAAATGGTGTTGGCATTAATATTTAAATCTTGCCAGGTGGACATACTCAAAGCACTTGATCCAGCATATCCACACATTGTGCGAGATGAAGAGCTACCAGCTGTGGATCTCAAACCTACAACCATGCAGACAAGAGAACCAGCATCAGACTTTGCTGAAGGTCATCTAATTTCTTTTCAATCTGCTTCATTTATGTAAATTCTAATGTTTGCACTTCTTTTACACATGCACTCTGTTTGTAGGGTTTTAGCATGGACAGTTGAAAGATTGAACACAACTTGCATGTTCAGAATTGAACACTGTGCACTATATAAAATAGACCAGCTTCCAATGACAATGGCCAAAAATCTTTGACCTTCCTAGGGTTTGCACTATAAACTGTTGACCACATTCTGAATTTAGAAACTATGTGAAGGAAAGTAATATTTCTGGAAGGTTGATAGCAACTCAGATGTTTAAATGAGGTTCCAGCTAAGAAGTTGCAACTTGTGATTCCTTCTTGATCTTAATTGAGTCTCATGAATTGGATTCTCAGAGGTGATGTTGACTGGGCTGCAACAAGTGGCTTGGCGGAGAGTTGATGTTAGTTTCTCGGGTGCACGTGTAAAGAACCAAGCACACAACACAATCCAGGTGTGCATACATTACTACCAATGGCTTAGTCATCCAACTGGAAAGATTTCTCTGAAAAATCTAACCTTCACTGGTCAGACAACTTTTGAAACTTGAAGCATGTTGAGTCTCCTGACTCCTGAGTCAGATACCAACTTAGACACTGGTTTCATGGAAAGGTTTGGAGTGATGCCACATGCTAAAATTTGGAATTTGCAGCCATATCACTAATGTTGTCAATCACTCTTTTTATTGTAAAATTCAATTTCTTGTTCCCCCAAAACACCTGATGAGACAATTTAAATATTTGAGAATTTATTCTAATTTGGTAACACTGGTTTCTGTGCAGGTGAAATCAGCAGCTGTACATCTTGAAGGGCAAGATGTCATTGCCCACATCATTGATAAACACTTCTAGTATGTTGCAAGGAGCATTCACTATTTTTCATTAACTTCCAAAGTTCTTTCTATTGTTTTGACCATGTTTGTAAATTATTTAGAACCCTTAGATGGCACAGCTGAAGCACATTTAAATTTCATGACCTTGCAACAAGACAAGTGTCAAAGTAGCCTAGCTAAGTTGGATCAGTTTGGTGGATATGGTTTAGGGTATGAGTATGATGATTGGTGGATGGTCTATGTAGTAGCACTTTTAAGAGAAGAAGAAATTTGGTCCAAGCTTCACTTCATTTATTAGTATTATTTTGTGATTGAGTATGCTCCCCTTGTTTAGTAAGTGTGCTTTTCAACATCATTAGAATCCTCCAGAGAAACAAGTCTTGGTGAATGAATGAAGCTTCCAAAGAAGGTAAATAGTTAGGGCAATAGCAACAAATCAAGTACACAAACCCTTGAAAGTTGCAAGAAGCATGTTTGATAATGAAAGGGGAAGAACACATGAAGGAACACAGAGCCTACAAGAACATGCCTTGAAATAGATGTTGCAAGCATTTGCTGCAACACCACTAACATCGTCTTGTAAAAATTGAGAGAGGCTTTAGTGCCTTTCACTCTCACAACATGTTAGCATGTTGATTTAAAATAGAGACCACCTGCATTTGTTGCAACACCATAAGCACCTTTTGTCTATAAAAATGAATGCAAAACCAAAAGAGGGTTTTCTAGTGCCCTTCGCTCTCACACAATGTTAACAAATCAATGAAAAAAATCATCAACATTTCATTCAAACACCCAAAATAATTTATGGCTAGAAGGAAAAACATGCCCATTGAATATTGATCACGATAAAGGGCATCCTTAGCTTAATTAAACTACAATTATTGTGGCAACCCCACAAAACAAAACTACTTGCAAAATCAAATTTGTTTGAGTGAGATCATCAATGATGACCTTAACCAACATTCAAACACCATCCACTAAAACCACAATGTCAACTCATTGATGCAAAAATTGAAAGGCAAATGGCGAAATAACGTAGGTCTACTCACGTAAAATGTGAAATCTCACATCTTTTGCAATAGACATGAAGTCATTTCGCATAATATCATGAGAAGTCATCTGAACCCTACCATGAATGCAACAAAAAACGTGGATCCCATGGCAATTGGAAGCTACTGAATTTTTCAATTCCCACACCTTTGGATACATTCTAGTTACCAATATAACAAGGAGCAGGATTGCCTCCTTCTATTCCCCTTGAAATGATTTTTGCCTTGCAATAGTGCTTGGTGTCCTTTTGCAATGCTGAACATTGGGCATTGGACTTGGGGTTACATCATTCAATATGCCAAACATTGTCACCACAAAGGCATTCCAACACCTCCTCACCATTATGAGTGAGAACTGGGAAACCCTCTTGTGAATGATTGGATTGCCCTACATCTCCATTGGGTACAAAGTTGCACAAAGAGAATTTGACTCAAAGATAGGAATTTTGCATGATCATGCCTATGTGAATCACCTTCTAATCCAAGGGGCAAATTTTTCTTTTGTTTAACAAATCCAAATACCTCTTCACCTTCTAAATGCAATATCTTTAATGTATATGAAGAACTTGAAGCTAATTTGGCAACTACAACAGCCATTTGTAATGGATCACCATATTAGCTTGCCCTATGTAATTGCAATTCATCCCTATTTGAACTAATCCTTGAGGGACCACCGTGAAGGAAAGTAGAGTATAATGTTGATTGCCTAAAAGCTTGCAGATAATCATATAAGGTTGCAACATACAAACATGCACCTCTTTTCCTAGATTCCTGGAGCCAAATGTTGTGTATTGTTTCGAACAAGTTACAAGTTGGCATGTATGTTTCCTCCTCCAAGGATAATTTCTACATTCACATTTAAGAAATGGATTCAGAACATAACAATATGATTTTTTTCCAATGTACAAAATGGTGCAAAAATAGCAAGAAAAATTAGTTCAAATGTAAAAAAGGGTGCAAAAAATTCCTACATATAGCATGAATCCTCCCCATTGCTTCACGTGAAAATGCCAAAGGTTCAACCAGTTGTTGAACTCATGAATTGCACCTTTGCAATAACCCCAAAGGAGTATTAAACCCTAAACCCTACCACCAAGAGCAGATGCAACACAACAAACATCAACTTCTTTTAAGGATTTTGCTTTCTTATAGTCATAACAAAAAGCTTTATGTCAATCTTGGAACTTTGAAGCAATTAGTTTTTTTGTGTGCATGTTTCGTGATTGAATCCAATGGAAAAAAACAAGTATTTTCATTGTCAACCAACTTGAAATGGGATCTCTAATCCCATAAACAATACGAACAACATTCCAATTTGCTTGGGCATTATCTGCCATGAAGCCTTTGAAATTTGGATTTGCTACACCTTTCTTCAAAATA
>Ga0116230_10008485_pt1 | contig 10128 bp, 8 predicted proteins | sample S1TSphfallax_3_FD_88678 | JGI IMG/M metagenome (GOLD analysis project Ga0116230, IMG submission 88678) | Host-associated microbial communities from peat moss isolated from Minnesota, USA - S1T2_Fd - Sphagnum fallax MG | ecosystem: Host-associated > Plants > Peat moss > Unclassified | place: USA...
CGACCGGGTCATCGCCCGCTACCCGTCACTCAAAGCGGAACTGCCTGGTGCTTTGCAGTCGTTGCGGGACATCCGCACTGCCGAACTGCAAAGCCGTGCGGCGGGTGCTATCGACCAGCCGTTGCAGATGTACTCCGATGATGAGCTGGACGCCCCGATCGAAACCGACCTGCCTGATCTGGAGGATGCAACCGGTGCCGAGCAGATGCGGGGCGCGATCTTCGGCTATGAGCTTCTGGAACAAATCGGCCATGGCGGGCAGGCGGTGGTCTACCGGGCCAGAAGGCTCTCCACCGGCGGCCTGGTCGCCATCAAGGTGCTTCCGGGCGGATTCTTCGCCACCAGCCGGGCGCGGAGCCGCTTCGACCGCGAAGCCAAGGCGCTGGTGCGAATCAACCATCCCAATGTCGTGCCGGTGCTGGACAAGGGCCGCACCAGCGATGGGTCGCAGTTTATTGTCATGGGGTATGTCCAGGGCATGCCGGTGGACCGGTTCCTGGCCGGAGAGAAGGATTGCCGGCGGATCGCGGCCGTGTTTGCCAGGATCTCCACCGCGCTTGAGGAACTGCACCGCTGCGGCATCGTGCATCGGGACCTCAAACCCTCCAATGTGCTGGTGGACCGCTACGGCGAGCCGAAGGTGCTGGACTTCGGCCTGGCCCGAATCCAGACGCTTCCGGGCGTGACCGACACCGGGCAGATTCTGGGATCGCTCCCCTGGGCGAGTCCCGAGCAGGCGGCGGGACGATTGGATGATGTGGATGAGCGGTCTGACATCTACGCCATCGGCGTGATGCTGGCCCATGTGCTGGATGGCAAGCCGCCTTATCCAACCCAGGGCGGGCCGGTGGAGACGGCCCGGCACATCATCAGCACACCACCGCGGATTGGGGTGGGACGACCCGCCGGGCCGCTGGACGGCATTGCCCTTAAATGTCTTGAGAAGAAGCCTGCACAGCGTTTTGCCACGGCGCGGGAACTCACGGAACAACTTGAATCGGTCGCCGCGGGAGTCGACCCGCCTGTATCGCCACTCCGTCGCACACGCCTGCCGCTGTGGCTGACCGCCGGTGCGGCTTTCCTCACGCTCTGCGGGGTTGCCTGGCGGATTCAGCATCCGGCCCTCGATGACGGAACGGAAGAACCAAGTTCTTCATCGCAGGGGATTAACCCGGTGATCGAGCTTCCGGCGATGACCAATTCCCTGCAGATGCGATTCGTCAAAATCCCGGCCGGCCGCTTTACGATGGGCAGCCCGATGCAGGAGCCGGGCCACACCTACGATGAGCAGCAAAAGCTTGTGCTTATCGACCAGCCGTTCTTCATGGCGGTGACCGAAACCACCCAGGGGGCCTATGAGAAGGTGATGCAGGTCAACCCCAGCGACCCGAAACTGAAAGCCCCGGATCTACCCGTGCAACGGGTCAGCTTTGCCGATGCGGAAGCATTTTGCCGCCGGTTGAGCCAGATCGAGAAACGCCAATACCGATTGCCCACCGAGCAGGAGTGGGAGTACGCCTGCCGGGCTTCGGACGACTCGAAGATGATCGCCCAAGAGAGCCTGGGCAAGTTTGCCTGGTTCGACAGGGACAGCGGCGGGACGCTTCACCCGGCAGGAAAGCTCCAGCCCAATCGCTGGGGGCTCTATGACATGCTGGGCGGCGTCGCCGAATGGTGTTCGGATACCGGCGACCCAAGTTCCGGCGGTGCTGATCCGAACGGGGCTTTTGGGATCATCAAAGGCGGTGCCTTCGACACCCCGGCAATCGCATGCCGCAGCGCTGCCCGGAAGCATGCCTTCCGCACATTGACCGGCTCCGATGTTGGCTTCCGGGTTGTCTTGGTGCCCTGAGCAGCAGCACATACCAGTTACCGCAATCGTAATCAAAAAATTCCTTCCTAACGTTTGATCGCTTCGCGCACTGAATGACCAGATCGGTTGACCGCCGCCGATACGCCATCCAACCCGGAGCCAGAATGAGTTTACTTCCCGGTTCGCCGATATCGCCTATTCACGACCCGAACCCTCCGACCCTGGGCACCTCATCCAGCCTGGTGAACTACACCACCATCCCCTCGCCCCCAACCGCCTGCATCTTTGCGGAGATGCGGTACGGCAGCAACGGCAGCACCAGCGGTGCCGCGGAGTTGCTGCTGGGGAATAACGGCTCGGACGCCTCCATCGGGCGGATTACCTGGGATGGGGCCGACTCGGGATCGTTCGACTCCGGGGAGGTTGCCTTCGGGCTGGTGATTCCTGCCGGCGGCGGGTCGCCCAATCAGGACTCCCTTGCTGTCTTCGGGGCGGTGACCAATCCGGTCAATTACGGCCTGGCCACGTACGGCACGATCATCGCCGTGGTGATTGAAGCGGGAGTGCAAATCAACGCCGCCGTTGCGGTGACCGGATTGTCGGTGCAGTTCTACAAGGCCGGTACGCAGACCGACACGTACAACCTTGCCAGCGGCCCCGCGGTCGACACCACCACCGCCCCCAATCCTGTCGCCGCCCAGGTGCTGACCATCACGCCGGGCCACAGCGATAACGACTCAGTCCAGATTCTGGGGTCTATCCAGCTGACAGCACCCGATGGCACGTTCCCCGGTGCCGACGATTTGTTTGTCCAGATCTTCATCCAGACCGCCAGTTGCTCCCAATAGCGGGATAAACGATGCGAACAGCGCTTTACAAACTCCGCGAAGTGGAGGCGATCGCCCGCCTGACGGCGGAATTCACCGGCGGCAATGACTCCCGGGGGATGATGCTCTTCCTCAGCAGGCTGGCGCTGCACTTCCAGGCCAATCTGTGCGGGATCGTGCAGCTCGAACGGGATGCTTCGGCGGCATCGCTCATCGGATTCGCGCAAGATCCGGCGCGGGTTCCCCAGTGGCCGGAAGTCCAGCGGGCGCTTTCGCGGCTGTGGAAACAATCCGGCGCAACCGGCGTCAAAGCGCTAGACGTCAACGCGCTGGACGGGCACCGGCTGTTGTGCTCGGTCATCCCGGTCACGCCGCGAAAGCTTTCGGTCCTGTTGCTGCACCGGCAGCAGAAACGATTTGACCGGCGAGCGGCTCTGTCGCTGCCGATGATTCACTCCATCGTCGAGCCGCGCCTCGCACGCTCGTTTCCGATCGCATTCCCGGACACCCAGACCATGCCGCCGCGGCTGCAGCAGGTGCAGACAGCACTGCTTGACGGCTTGAGCGAGAAGCAGATCGCACGCCGCCTTCAGCTCAGCCCCCACACGGTCCATGTCCATGTGAAGCATTTGTACAAGCGACGCCGGGTCAACAGCCGTGCCGAGCTGATGAGCGCGTGCTTCCGCCAGCAGGCTGAGTCAATTGAGGAGCAGGTGCGGTTTGGGCGACGCCAAGACCAGATCCCAGGCCGCGAGCTCCAGCAATGCCTCCAATACATCACGTCGGCGGTGCCAATCGATGCCTTGAAGGCAACCGCGGGCCGCACGCTCCTCGGCACGCCGCAGCCACCGGGACAGCTGGCAAACCCGCTTGCGAAGCTGATGTATGTTCCGTTCCATTTTGGCTCTGCTGCAACTGGTGCCACTCCGATCGCTTCATAGCGCCCTGCCGACGGATGGATTCACCGGCGGGGGCGGCAATGGGGGGCCGCTCCCGCGGCAGGCGGAGCATAAAAAAATGTCGGCGGACTGGCGCGTGGGTGGGGGGTAGCCCAGCACGCCGGGGGATCCGCCGACATCGATAAGTTTACCGATGAATTCGGTGTCATGCCAGTGAGGCATGGTGGCGGAATGCGGAGATTCTGTTACTTCTAGCTTGTGCGTGCGGCATCGATCTCATGTCGTGGCTGGCTACTAAGGGATTCCCGACGCTGCCAAGGTTTCCGCTTCGCATGTCGCAGGGGCACGCTGGATCAAAAAGGTGACTCATGAACAACCCCTGGAATGGGAAAGCCGTGCTCGAAGCCTTCTGGTGGAACGTCGATGACGCCACCTACAAGGGCGATTGGTACACCTACCTTGCCAAGCTCACCCCTCGCCTGGCGGCATTGGGCTTTGACGGGATCTGGACCCCCCCGCCCTGCAAGGACACCAATGCCCAGTATATGGGCTACACGCCGCTGGATTACTACGACCTTGGCCAGAAGAACCAAAGCTTCGGGGTTGGAACCCGCTTCGGGACCCAGGATGCGTTTCTGCGCCTGGTGGCCGTCGCCCATGCCAACGGCCTGGAGGTTTATCCCGACATCGTGCTGGACCATTGCGGCGGCGGCGCACCCGATCCCTCCTCGCCTTTCAAAGACCCGCAGCACAATTACACGCTCATCCAGCCTCTGGGCTTCGCCGGATCCGGCACGGGCCGCTGGCCGCGCAACTGGCTGGATTTCCATATGAATCCCGTGCATTGGAACGGGACCGGCGATTGGACCGCGAGCAATGGCGGCCCCGACTTTTGCTACCAGGGCCGCTGCAGCGATTCGGGCAACGCCAACCAGAACGCCGCTTCACGCCAGAATGCCCGCGATTGGTTCACCTGGTTTGTCCGCCAGACGGGCGTGGACGGGTTCCGCTTTGATGACGTGAAAGGGTATCCTCCGGAAGTGGTCGAGGACCTTCTCTATAACGCGATGGGCGACCGGCGGGAATATTTCTGCGTCGGTGAATTTGTCACGAGCAATTCCGGGGATGTCGACGCCTGGGCCCAGGGCACCTCGGATCGTTCGGGCACCTTCGACTATCCGCTCCGCTTCGAGCTGGGCAATCTCGTCGCAACCAACGGCTACTACGATGTGGGCCACCTGCCCGCAGTTCAGCAGCAGGATCGCTTCAAGACCGTACCGTTTGTCAATAACCATGACAACCATGATTCGCAGGTCGGCTCCTATATCGACCCCCAGAACCCGCGAACAGCGCTCGCGTACGCCTTTGCCGTTGCCATCGACGGCAGCCCGCAGTTTTACTTCCCTGACCTGTTTACCAACTGGTGGGCCAGCGCCACCGCCGCCGGCCTGGCCACGCGGCCGTGGGTGACCAACCTCCTGTGGTGCCACCAGAAACTCGCCTTCAAGAGCGGCAGCTATTTAGTTCGCTATCAGGGGTCGCAGCAGCTGCTTATCCTCGAACGGGGCGGCCGGGCGATCATCGCGATCAACAATGATGGCAGTGCCTGGCACAGCGCCTGGATAGCCACCGCCTTCGCACCCGGCACGCAGCTTCATGATTACAGCGGGTCACGCCCCGACGACATCTGGACCAATCAGGATGGCTGGGTGGACATCGCCGTACCGCCGTTGTCCTATTCGGTCTGGGGTCCGGCGGGCATCACCGGGGGTTTCAGTCCCAGCCCTCGCCGCACGGTCCAGCAGTTTGAGATGGACGACGACCTTGGCGATGCGAGCGCCGGCAGCCCTGGCTATGGCGGGAAGGCGGTGGCTGGCGCGTTCCGCTCGGCGGGGTCGATTTGGCCAGCACCCGGTTCCGCCGTCAACCTTTTCGTTTATTCTGACACGCCGCAGCAAGTGGATGTGCAGGTCAGCCTCCCCGGAAACCCGCCGGTTCTGGCGATCAGCGGATCAAGCACGCCCACGGTGCCCTTTGCCGCCAGTTTCAATGCCTCCCGGGAGGGATTTCATTTGTTGCAGGCCAGGCTGTCCGATGCCCGAGCCGCCGCTGCGCGGCTCTATGTGAAGGTGGAGTATAGCGGACCGGCAACTTCCGAGCTGTTTTGATCGATGAACGCGGCGCGGTGGACCCCCGCCCGATGAGGGCAGTGACGTTAATCCCGGTCCATTACCACGCCATCTTTCACCCGGCTCAGGTTCTTCACATTCACCCGCTCCGGTAGGTTTGGCGTATCCCAGGCGATGACGGCCAGGCGTAATTCGCCTACCGGCTCGATCGTTTTCACCACGCCCCGCGCCTGCGGCGCATCGCCGGTGAACTGCCCGGTGCTTCGCAGCCAGGCTTTGGCGTAGGCGACCGTGTCGCCTGCCTTGATGTCCGCAACCCGCTCTGTCCAGCCGCTCACCCGCCCGCCCCCGCCTCTCCCGTTGTGGTTTCTTGGATCGCTCCGGAACAAACCACAACGGGAGCGATGGGTCAAACGCTTTTGCAGCGGGCCTGTGCCGTTCATGCCCACAAGCGACGCCGCCTCTTCCCGCACAGGCCCAGCAGCAGCAGGCCGGTCGCGGCGGCCGATGCCGGCTCGGGCACCGACACCAGCACCTGCAGCGACCCTGAATTGTCCTTGAAATAATCGTCGCTGATGCCCATCTGCAACTGCGTGGCACCGGCGGGCACGATCTGGGTGGCAAAGAGCCCGATCGGGAACGGCGTGCCCACCACGTCGCCCGCCCCGTCCGCGAACGTCCCCAGCAATTCATCCTGATAGACCGGGTAATCCACCACCGGCATGTAATAGCTGGGGTAGATGCCGTAGCCAGGGTAATTGACATTGTTGTCGAGCAGGCTCGGATCGCCCGCGGCGGTGAAGCCCGAGCGGCCCGGCTCCCACGAATCGGTGCCGCTGAGATAGGTTTCGGAAACCGATTGGCCAGCCGACACCGCGACGATGGTGGGGCTGGCCTGGTCGTTCTGCCCGTACGCATAGGCTGAGTTGAGCCCGCCCGCTTGCCACATCCACGGCCCTGAGCTGCCGCTGACTGTAACGGTCAGCGAGCCACGCGCCGAAGCCGCTAAGGCGAGCAGTGCGACGCAGGGCAATACGAGTGCCCGGACTCCCGAAGCTGCACAGCTTGAATTGTGCATAAGATTACCTCTGTTCCTGGTTAATAATGGTGGTAGATCGTTCGTAGCAGCTGCCCGCGGCACCCGCGTGCTACGGGTCGCTGCCATACAGTTTTGCTGGTCTCAGTTGGGATACTTGTCCAACAGGTCCTGGGCCCTTTGCTTGAGGTCATCGGCAGAGCGGTACAGCCCATCAAGTTGCAGCGATCCGCCAAAGCCTTTGCTGATGGTGGCCAGTGCGTCGGGCATCTGGTTGCAGTCTGACACCACCCCCTCGACGGTTTTGCGGGCGTCGCCCAACCCCGCCGGCACGTTGACCGTGCGGGCACCGTGGACGGTCATCTGCACCCGCTGGACTTTCGCACCCGCCGCCTTGGCGATCCGGTCCAGATCGTGGTTGCGGTCCTTCACCCAGTCGCTCACCAGTGCATTGACATCCTGCGATGCCTGGACGCCCAGCTGCTCGCTTTCGTCGGTTTTCCCGGTGACCAGATGCTCGATGGCCCGCACCCCGGCAAAATGCTTCGCCGCCTGCAGCGCCGGGGTCAGGCTGAGCTTGGCTTTCGCCTTCCACTTGCTTTGCCTGAATGCATCCAGCTCGTCGGCCAGGATGAACGGCATGGCGGTTTCCCGCGACGCCGCGGTCAGGATGCTGATAGGGGCGCGGTTGTCGCCGGTGCGGGGGGTGTATGTATTGTCCTTGGCCCGGTCGATCATGATCTGCAAGGCGGTCGCCCGTGCCGTGCGGTCCTGGTCATCGGCCGCATCCGCGGCGTCGATCGCCGCGTCCGCTGCCTTGAGTGCCGCTTTCCTCGCTCCCAGATGGAACTGGCACTCGGCATCGAGCATGCCCACCTCGTAAAAGTCCAGTTGCTTGGCCGCATCGCTGTCGCGGTTGAGCTTGAGCATGCGTTCAAGCTCCGATGCCGCATCTTTGTAGTTCCCCTGCTCGGCCAGCAGCTTCACGTCGGCGAATGGCTTGATTGCCGCCGGAGCCAGGTGCGGCGTGAGCAGTGACAAGGTGAGCACGGCGCACGCGTTCACAACATGGCGACGGGGCAGGCACGCTGCCCTGGATACCGTATGGATTGCGATCTTCATGGAAGATCCTTTATGCAAAAAGACTGTTTGGATATGTCGTAACTCCCCGTCGCACCGGACGCCCGGCAGCGAGCGGGCGGTGTTATACACCCGGTTTTTCGCACGGAAGCCTCGGGCAGGAAATTCTTAGAAAACGCCTGATTGAATCGGTCCGCGCGGATACGCGCGAGCGTCTTTTTGACCGGAAGAATCCCCAGAATTAGCTTGACATGGTTTTAGGGCTGAGGTGGTAGGATAACCGAATGGCAAAGCGATTGGACAATGCACATCACGAACAGTATCTGTTAGACGGCATAAAGGATTACATCGATTTTACGGTCAACCGGATCGACGTCCTCGCGAATACCACCGTGCTTTTTCGAGGCCAGTCGCAATATTACCGCCTAATCCCGTTTATCGGTCGCTTTGATGATGGTCATCTGCCGGTGAACGAGGTCGAACGGACAATCTTCTTGGAATTCAAGCGAGCGGCGGCGGCGATTATCCCAAGCAACGTAAACGACTGGCATTTGTTGGCGCTTGCCCGGCATCGCGGCCTGCCCACCCGGCTCTTGGATTGGACTGAAAATCCATTGGCCGCCCTCTATTTTGCGACCCGTTCCGAACCCCCTGTAGACGGAGCTATCTCCGTATGGCGATTCTGTGCGCCGGCGAATCAGATGCTGTACGGCCCCGATGGGAATCTCCTTGATCGCTACCCAGAAAGCGATGTTTTCCTCTCAAAGGAACTTAAAGTCTTCCAGCCACAACACCTTGACGCACGAATCGCCGGGCAGGCGGGATGGATGACATCACATCCCTTTATGGACGCTCAATACAAAAGGGGAATGGGAAGCTGGTACTTGGATCTCAAGCGGGTTGCCGCTCCCGGATATAAGCACCTGGCGGAATTAATCATCCCGCGGCAGAATTTTTATAAACTCAGGGAGGGCCTACAAAATCTGGGCATTCACAATGCGCTTCTGTTTCCGGGCCTGGATGGAATCTGCCAAACGATCCGAGAGAAATATCTTCCTGCTTTTTTGGGCTCCCATCATCGTGATCCTAAAGTTTAGCAAAGAAGAAAGCCTGCTGCCGATTGGCTCGACAACAGGCTCGAATAGTTGGGTTTGTCCCGAATTAACAGGTGAGGACCACTATTGCGAGATTGAGATATACCCCCGCCGCGTCCGGCCGCGACAGAGCAGCGGCAAAAGACCCGCCGATAGGAACACCATCGAAGCCGGTTCCGGTACGGAGGTGAACTGGAAGTTCGAGAAATACTCGCTGGCACTCTGGTCGCTGCCGGCGGTGAACCCCACATAGGCGGTGGGGCTACCGACGGTGGTCGGGAAGTTCTGCAGGATCAGGTCGGTCGTGGTGTAGCTGGCCAGCGTGGTGGTGTCGGTCAAGGTTTCTGTCAAGGTGGAGCCGGTGTAAGTGAGCTGCACGTTGATCGGGTCGCCGGAGCCCAGGTTCACCGGGCTGACGCTGGCATCCCCGGTAGTGATGTTGCCGCCCGTGAATATCCCCGTGCTGTCGCTGGCGATTTCCAGCGTGATGCCCACGCTCTTCGTAATGCCGTGAAACCCGAAATTGTTGGTTTCATTGCCCACCGCCGCAGCGCCCCTGGGATCTTCCTCGATGACGAAAGCGGCGCCGGGATTGGCCCCGAAGGTGATGAACTGGCGGGCTTGATAGGTGAACGAGGCGGTGAAGCTTGAAATATTCTGCGGCGTGTCGGCGAAGATGCTGCGATCCTCGCCCCCGCCGTTGGTCAGTTCGATGGTGCCTGCCGCCGGCACGGTAGGCGGCGAATTGGCGTCGTTCTGGGTGATGGTGAACTGCGAGAAATCACCGAAGCCGGTGATAGCCGCCCCGGCACTCGCCGAGACAAGGGCGGTGGCGAGGCCAGCGGATGCGACGAAACGGTAAACCTGTTTGCGTGACATGCGAATCTCCTGATTGAAAATGATGCCGGTGCGAAACCGCACCGGATAAGCGAGGCTTGGAAACCTCGCTCCTCTGTTCTTTGGGATAACGTGAAATGGGACAGTGCCCGGGACGTGCCCGGGACCGTGTTATCAGTCCGGGGCGCGTCTGCGATGGCTCGGGCTGAGCGCATCATCAGCGATGAGGCACATAAGGCTCCCTTCCTGTGAAAATTCCAGCGGATACGTCTCAAACTCCCCGTCGCACCGGACGCCCGGCAGCGAGCGGGCGGTGTTATACACCCGGTTTTGGAATTGGATTTTGCCGGTTGGGCGATTCGGCATTTTTCCCGGTGCGGACGCGCCCGCGCGGATACGCGCGGAATGATTAC
>Ga0116230_10008486_pt1 | contig 10128 bp, 5 predicted proteins | sample S1TSphfallax_3_FD_88678 | JGI IMG/M metagenome (GOLD analysis project Ga0116230, IMG submission 88678) | Host-associated microbial communities from peat moss isolated from Minnesota, USA - S1T2_Fd - Sphagnum fallax MG | ecosystem: Host-associated > Plants > Peat moss > Unclassified | place: USA...
GCTGGCAGTGCTGGCAGTGCTGGCAGTGCTGCAATGCCCCGTGGTCGCTCGCTTACTATTTTGATTTTTGCATTTGTGCACTGGAGCGGGAACTGCTTTTTACCTCTTCTCGTCCCTATAAATATTGCGCGGCTGGCGCAAGCACTATTTTGCTCTGCAACTAGATAAGGACGATTTGAAAACGCACTGCCCCGGGTAAACACATGTCAAGGGCTGGGCCTGGCGGGTGATTTAGCTTCCGCGCCAACGAAGCCCTTCTCTTGCCAGTATCGCCTCTGGTGGCGCGGATCGCACTGCTCAGTTTGACAGTGGTATCGCGAGTGATGGTACTATCTTTCCAGCCATGCCATCATCGCTGGTGTCTTTTTAAAATTTCTTTGTGTAATTTCATCACTTTATGATATTCTCTCGTTTAGTCTTGGAGGCTTCGCCCCTAGAAGGAGCAACTATGAAACGTATCGCTTTGAACAGTATCGTCGCTGGTGCACTTGTCCCTGTCATTTTGGCATTTAGCTCGATGCTGCCCGCAACGGCCCAATCTTATAATGGTCAGACTTTGCAAGGTCGGGTTACATATGTACCGGTCGGCACCAATCTTGATGCCACTCTGACCAGCCCTATAGACAGCAGTCTGGCTAAGCCAGGTGATGTTTTTAACGCAAAATTATATTCACCTCTCTATCTCGGCAATGACCTTGTTCTCCCGGGCAATACCACTCTGGAAGGTCAGGTTGTTTCGGCTGATAAAAGTGGATTAGGCGGCAAAAATGGCGCCATGAGTTTGCGCTTGACGGCTGCTATCACCCCTGACGGCATTCGTTACCCTCTCTCTGCGATGGTTACTGCTGCTCAACCCAACGTCAAAGTAGCGCAAGACAAACAGGGCAATTTGAAGGGACGCACCACATCTTCGACTGTTAAGTCCGGTGTGCTTCGTACCGCTGCCTGGACAGCCGGCGGCACCTTGCTCGGTATCTGCTTTGCTCCGATTGTCGGTGGCGCTGTGGGTGCTGGAGCTATCGCGGGTGTAGCCACCGGTGGAGCTGTTGGTCTTGGCAGTAACCTCTGGCGTCATGGTAAGGATGTAAAAATCCCCAGTCAGACCAGATTGCAATTTGCTCTCGATCAACCGATGTCTCTGTCAAATAACCTGGCCGGCGGCCCCGCCGCCACCACTCACTAGACTCAGTCATAAACAAAATTGGGCCGGGGGCGATAAGCCTCCGGTTTCTCTTTTGGATCTGTCCTATAACAGTTTCAAGCGCATATATAAGTGGTAAGTACTTCAAGTAGGCGGACGTAATAGGGCAGAGTCTTTGGCTGGGCGTGTTTTGGGAGTCTGATTGCTGGTGGATGGGCCACACAAAGATTTTGCCGGAGCCGATGCTTCGACGACTAGCCCGGCTGAGCAAACGCTGGCGCTAAAATTGCAAGAGCTGCAGCCGGCTCCGCCTGCGACCCAGTACACGGGTGAGAGGACCCTCGCCGGGGTTGTCATTGGCGCTGGCTGGGACATGATTGCCGGCTCGGCCAGCGGTGAAGCTCAGGCTGACCGAGCTCAGAAGGCCGATCAATATGCCGAGATTGCCGCCGATACGATAGCTTCTATTCCAAAATTTTCGGCTGTGACCGCAGGGGTAGCCCGCTCCCTTTTGCTGATCGACATATCAGGTCAGTCTTCCACGGCCGATGTAGCTCGCGGCGCGGTCTTTAACTTTTTGCAGGGGATGGCACTCAACAAAGTCGGCGGCCTTGCCTCCGCCGAGGGCATGATTGGCGGAGCTGTGACATCCAGGTTGGGCCGGGGATTGGCCGGCGAGGTAGTCACTCACGCCCTTTCCGGTGGGGGCTTTGGTCTGGTCAAAAGCGGTCTTTCCGAGCGGTCATGGCTTGACGGTCAGGGTAATTTTTCACTGGATGGCGGCTTGAAAAATATTGCTGCCGGCACCACGGCCGGCGCCTTGATCGGCATACCGGCGGGCATTGCTGGTATGAGGATGGGGCGAGCCGTGACACTTGGTCTTGGTAGCCATGTGGAAGAAAATATTCTGGCTGCCTCCGTGCAAAAATTTGCCACTGCCGGCGGCGCCGGTTTTGCCAGTGGGTCTGTGTTTGGCGGTATCGACGCTGCTAAAAGCGGTAAATCTATCAGTCAGATTTTAGACAGCTCTCTGCAGGGTGGCATGGTTGGCCTTGTCACCGGCGGCTTTTCTTCTGGCTTTGATCATACATCAGCCCTTGCTCCGATCCGGTCAGGCACCACAAGTGGTGAGAACGTCCGGCCGCTTGCTCTGGCGGAAACCCATGTCACATCCTTATCGGAAGCTCACGCCCGCGATCAGGATATTCTTGGTCCGACCGAGAAACTGCTTGATATTTCTAAAGCGCTCGAATCGCCAGCTGCCATGCTTGCGGCCCACGAACGCCTCAGTTACAAAATCGAAGCCAAGGCCCGTGTAGAAAATTTTGCCACCCGGTTGGGTCAGCCTGTAGTGGATATGAAAATCGATGTAGCCTTGAAGGCCGGCGCTCCAAGGACTTTTGAAGATTATCAGACGGCTTTGAAAAATTTAAAGCCGGACGCCGAGCCACTTGATTGGTCTAAACATTTTTATCAGCCCTTTGTCGAAATTACCGACAAGCCGATGCGCGTCTACACCGTTGCCGGGCACGCCGCAAAAATTGTTGTGCCCGAAGAATATGCTAAAAAGCTCGACGAGGTGCGGGCTTTGCGCATAGCTAATGAAAAGCCCAGTGTTTATGATCGCTTGTCCCAGGCCCAGAGATATCTTGCCAGCAAAGCGATGGAAACTGGTGATACTTCCGCGCTGCGCGAATTTATGACAGCTGAAGAGATCAAGCAATACTCGAAGGTGCACAGGGCTGGTAAGGCATTGCAGGCCCACCCGCTGGCGGCCAGGGCTTTGCCAGAAGACATTGTCCCTATCCTGGACGCACTGCCTCATGGTGCGCTACTCAAAGAAGTTAAGCTTTTGGATGACAGGCACTATGGGGACGTTTATAAATCCGCACTTTATAACGCGCCGGGCTTCATGGCCGCTGCCACCGTGGGTAGTGACGGTAGAGTAGAGCTTTACCAGCCTAATGCCAGTACAAACCTCTACAACGTGCTCTTTCACGAATGGTCTCACACATCAAAATGGCAGGCTCCTGCTTACAGTCGTCTCTTTGATCTGGCTACAGTGGTCGATGCCAGGGGCGACAATGTAGATCACGAAGCAACGGCGCTGGCACGGCAGCAAGATCCGGCACATCCGAGCGTGAGGTCTTTTGCTGTTTATTATCCGGACAGACATTCGACTAGATCCCAGGACGAAAACTACGCCGTCAGTCTTGGTGAAGAAATGCTGGCGCCGGATCCGACCAGACTTTTTACCTATGTCGAAAAGGCCCCGGTGCGTGGCGTTTTATTGGCCGATGCCTTGCGCAATCATGTGCGAGTCGCCGGAGATGCCGGTGCCAGCAGCTTGAGCGATATCTTGGAAGACAGGGCAAAAACCGCGAGCAACCTGGCAAAACCCTATGCCCTCGGCACTCTCGCTTATCACCTTGAGGCCGGCAGTCCGGCGGAAAAGGCCGCAGCGGCCCACCTTATGGGCGTTATGGCTACATCGGATCAGATTCCTGATCTGCTTAGTGTCGCCAGCGATATTAACAATGCCGTCAAGCCGGTATGGGAAGGCACTGCGGCCGAGAGTGCGATGCGCTCTGACAATCGCACCGTGTCACAGCACGCTTTTGACGCTGCCATGCAGTTGAGCGGTGGCAATGAACGGGCGCGCTTCGATGCCGCCATGAGGATCTTTGTCGACAATCCCGAATTGCGCAGCATGGCCGCCGATTATGCCTTGCGTTCTAGTGATTCGAGGGCCGGGGCTTATGGTCCCATGGTTAAAATAGCCGACCTCAAAGGTAGTCCGGCCCAGCGAGCTGCGGCCGTTGAGATCATAAAAGTCTTTGGTGGCGAAAACAAAGCTGATGTGCTTTTGAGCATCGCCCTGCAAAAAGGCAATGATCGCGTGCCGGATTTTAACGATACCGACGTTTCACCCAAATTTTTTAGTCGTTCGCGCACGGTGGCGCAACAGGCTTATGACGGATATCTGGACTCTTCCGCCGTTAAGCTCGAAGACCGTGTAAATCTAGCTTTCAAAAATGGTTTGGAGAGGCCCTCTCAAAGGGATCTGGCTGCTAACTATTTGCTCAATCACTGGGAAAAACGGGCTCAAGGATTTGGCAAATTTCTCAATATCTACGATTTGCCCGGTCATGTATCTAAGATGCAAGAGTTGATCTATGACAATTTTCACAATGACAAAGAGCATCAACAAATGGTCTATGAGCGCATGATTCAGCTCACCGCAAATGATCAGCGCAGACAGTTGCAGATAGCCAGCGAAAATCTGCAAAAGAGTCCGTTATTGATGGACAATGTTCTCGGCACGATGAATGGCATGCTCAATCATGGTCTTTCTGACCTGCAGCGCGCTCGTATGCGCCGTTCTCTAAATGAGCGCAGGCAGTGGGACAATTATCCGGAGCAGGCCCGCGAACGGATGACGGATTTGCTCTCGCGCATAGAGGCCGACGCCAAATTGCAAGAAGCCCTCTCGGTGATCAATCGCGGTTCCGGCGACAGGGTGAGAGCGGTGCAAGAGTTGACTGTGCTTCACGACCCCCGCGCGATCAAACCATTATTGCAGCAAGCCGTCAGCGGCAACGAAGCTGTGGAGGAGGAGGCGATTGGAGCATTGCGCCAGTTTAGCCCGGCAATGGTGAAATTTTATGCTCAACAGCTCAAGCGTGAATGTTACGCCAATCCAGTTATGACCGGTCGCATATCAAACTTGTTAAGCTCCCACAGGCTATCGTTTTTACCCATTCCTTCAGCTTCCGACTCTGCCTCAGATACTCGCTCCTGGCAGTAAAAATTTCTAAAAGACCCTCACTTTTTATGAGGGTCTTTTTCTGTCCTTTACTCCGGAATTTTAAAATCGGGTGATTTACCTTTACCCATATCAAAGGAAAATTGTGGACTGCCTTTTTCCCACAGTCCAGTGCGTCCTTTAAGTGGCCCGTCTGTTACTTCGACGGTAATTATGCCTTTGCCGTCATCGGTAAATTTGAAATTGCCTTTTACTCCACCTTGTTTCATCACCTGATCTATATTTTTTAAGGCTTTGCCGAGCTCTGTCATTGGTCCAGGAGGAGCGTCAATAGCCCCGGGGGCTCCTTTGCCTTCGATAAAATGCTGTTGGCGATCATATTCCGACATGCCTCCTCGACTGGAGTCGGACATATGCATAGTGGTACCGGCGGTGCCGGCAGCCAGGGCCGCTTGTTCGCCTCCCACACGCCCGGGCATCGTCGCTATAGCACCGCCCATGGTACTGCCGCCGGCATAAGCGTAGGCCGGTTCTAAGGAGAGTGCCGGCAAGATATCGGCCAGTACTCTTGCTCCACCGCGCAAGGCCATTTGTCCGATTTCTCCGCCAGCACCGCCGATAGCTGCGGCCGCAAACGGTACTGTGGCTCTTCCGACATTTTCCAACCTGGCGGCGGCTTCCTCGCCTTTTTGACCTTTTTCGCCATTGTAGACAGTGGCGGCCGCTCCGATTAGATCACCGGCATCATGTTTTGCTTCTTCCAGGGCATGTCTCATGTGGCCGGGAATCGCTCCCACGCTTTCTTTTGAGGCAATTTCTACACCTTTGTAAGCGCCATATCCGGCCAGTGCCACAGCGCCGACGGCGGCCCCCGCTACCACCCCCACGCCCAGTTCGACCGCGGCCGCAGCCAGTACGACCCCGGTACCTACTTCGGCGGCCGCTTTGAGTGGATGGGCTGCTACCTCGTGAGCTGCTCCGACGGCTACATCACCGACTACATGTGCCACACCTGCAGCGGCGTGCCCAACTGCAGCGGCGGCGCCCCTGCAGGAGGCGGCAAAATCTCCAGCCCATGAGTGATGGCTTCCGGCGTCTTGTGGTTTGGCAGTATGTTCGCTGTGAGTTTCGGTTGATGGATGCCCGGTGACTGTTGCTTCTGTCATGGTAAAGACCTCATTGCAGTATAGAGGCCACCTCGCGTCAAAGATTGACCGGAGGGAGCGGTGGTAAATGGTCATATACTGCAGGGCAAATTTTTGGACAGACCGACGGATTAAATGAGGGACCTGGATTTGCCGTATGAATTAAAAAGTCACGGGGAGCGCAGCCAGGCCTCTTAGAGCAAATGGTCGTTTGTATACAAGACTTGCACCGTTTTGCGTCGCTAAATGAGGAAAGCTATTAAAAATAGCCTCCAGAGCCACTTTGCCTTCCATACGCGCCAGCTCGGCACCCAGGCAGAAGTGAATGCCCATAGAAAAAGCCAGATGTTTGATCTCCGGTCTGCTGATATCAAAACTGTCGGGCTGCGCAAACTGGCGCGGATCGCGGTTACAGGCCCCAAGTAAGACTAGAATCAAATCGCCTGTACGAATTGTTTGTCCACCTACCTCTATATTTTCGTGGGCAAAGCGCCGGACCATTTGCACCGGGCTCTGGTAGCGCAAAATCTCTTCAATTGTATTTTCCAATAGCTCCGGCTTGGATCGCAAAAGCGTTAACTGTTCAGGGTGCGAGAGTAAAGCGTGCGTGCCGTTCCCAATTAAGTTGACAGTCGTTTCATGCCCGGCGATTAGCATCAGAAGCAGATTGGCCAGGAGTTCAGTTTGTGAAAGACGGCCGTCATTTTGTGATTCTACTTTGAGCAGTGCGCTCAGTAAGTCTTCACGCGGATCTTGACGCCGTTCTTTGATCAATATTTTGAAATAATTGAGAAGATGGCTGGAGGCTTGCTGCGCCCGCCACAGTTTGCGAGGATTCATCTTCATATCCAGGTTGGGTGTGAGATTGTTGGACCAGGTGTGAAATTTGTCTCGGTCCCCGGAATGCACACCGAGCAAATTGGATATAACAGTGACTGGAAGGGGGAAAGCATACTGAGAGATCAGATCGCAGGAATGCTTGTTTTTGGCTTCGATTTCAAGAATTAGACCAGCTGCCGTTTCTTTGGTCGAAGCTATTAGATTTGTCACTACTTTAGGTGCAAAGGCACTGTTTACCAGAGATCGCAAGCGTGTGTGCTCGGGAGGATCCTGGTGCAAAATCATGTTGGATCTGATTGGATGCAATTCGGCCAGGCGCAGACCAAACTGTGCAAATGGGCAACGCGGCTGTATCGGCGCCATTCTTTTATGAGCTGTTTTGCTGCGCAATATTTTTACAGCTTCTTCGTAGCCGGTGATTAACCATTGATTGCCTTTTGGGCTCCATAAAACAGGACTGATTTGGCGCAGCTTTGCCAGTTCGCCATGGGGATTTTGCAGGAAGTCATTGCTTTGTTCAAAAATCGGATCGCGAAACGTGGTGCTGCCATTCATCGGGTTTTTCCCTCTTTACTGTCAGGGACTATATGCCCGAATTTCCAAATGCCCGTATTTCGCAAAACTTATTTTCAAAAACTGGATGTCAACATGGTAAAGCTTCGACAAGTGTTTGCCTGGCCGCAGCGCTTCTAATCAGAGAAGCTTAATACCTGCGCAGCTCTCCCTGCTTCAATGTAGGGTTGTCATTGGTGCTTTGAAACATCTGCTGAGTATAGATTCAGGTGTTTGACAACACTCCCCTATTTATAACTTCCAGCGCTAACCCACATCCTGCTTCCAAGCTTGCAACCTTTTTTGCTCCCCTGGGGGTGCAGTTTGCAAGCCGGTTTTTGGTGTTGGCCAGAGCAATGGTGTGTTGGCGGAGCCTTCATGACTAAACAACTAAGGAAAATTATGACTAGCCTCACTAAAAAGATCGGCCTTTCGTATCCGCTTGCTCGGCGTTGCGATCAGGTTGATGACTACTTCGGTACCAAGGTTGCTGATCCATATCGCTGGCTAGAGGACGCAAACTCAGAAGAGACAGCATCCTGGGTCAATGCCCAGAATCAGGTTGTTCGCTCTTTTCTCGAGCCCCTCTCCAGCAGAGACGCCATCCGCGCACGCCTGACCGAACTTTTCGACTACGAAAAGATTGGTTCTCCTTCCCAGCACGGCGACCGCACGTTCTTCTACCGCAATAGCGGTTTGCAAAATCAGTATGTACTCTATGTCGTTGACTCAGCTGGTGCTGAGCCGCGTGTACTTCTCGACCCCAACACTTTGTCCACCGACGGTACTGTGGCCCTTTCCGGCACTTCCATCACCGACGACGGCAAGCTCATGGCTTACAGTATTTCACGCTCCGGATCCGACTGGCAAGAATGGCGTGTTCGTGATATCGCCAGTGGTGCTGATCTGGGCGACGAGATTATGTGGTCCAAATTTTCGGGTGCCTCGTGGCTGCCGGACAATTCGGGCTTCTTCTATAGTCGTTATGACAAGCCCAGCGAAGACAGCGCCTTGCAAGATGCCAATAAGTTTCAGAAGCTCTACTTTCACAAGTTGGGTACCACGCAGGCGGAAGACACTCTCGTGTATGAGCGTCCTGATCAGCCTGAATGGGGCTTCGGCGGCTCCGTCACCGACGATGGTCACTATTTGCTGATCAGTGTCTGGCATGGCACTTCACCCAAAGTCAGACTCTTTTACAAAGACCTGGCTGCTGGTGGCGACGTGGTCGAGCTTTTGCGTGACGCTGATGCTTCCTACAGCGTCATTGACAGCGATGCCACCAGTCTCTGGATGACCACCGACCTGAATGCACCGTTGGGCCGAGTAATCCGTATCGATCTCAGCAAAAGCACCGCTGGTGCTCCTCACATCGTTGAAGTAATCGGCGAAGCGGAAGAGACTCTGGAGAGCGTGGGAGTGGTCGGCGGGAGTTTCTTCCTGCACTATCTCAAAGACGCACACACTGTGATCAAGCAATACACGCCCGAAGGCACCTTTGTGCGTAATGTCGCTTTGCCCGGCATCGGCTCTGCCGGTGGCTTCTATGGCAAAGCAGAAGACAAAACCACATATTTTTCCTATTCCAGTTTCTCGCGGCCGGACACTATCTATCGCTACGACATTGCCAGCGGCACCTCCGAGGTGTACTGCCAGCCCAAGCTCAAGTTTGACCCTAACAAGTATGTGACCAAGCAGGTGTTCTATGCCAGCAAGGACGGCACCCAGGTGCCTATGTTTATCACTTACCGCAAGGGTCTCAAGCGCAATGGCAAAAACGCGACCTATCTGTACGGCTACGGCGGCTTCAATGCTGCCATGACTCCCTCATTTTCGGTCAATATCCTGGCCTGGATGGAAATGGGCGGCATCTTTGCCGAAGCCGGCATCCGAGGCGGCGGCGAGTATGGCCAGAAGTGGCACGAAGCCGGCACCAAGTTGCAGAAGCAAAATGTTTTTGACGACTTCATCGCCGCGGCGGAGTGGTTGATCGACAATAAATACACCAGCTGTGCCAAGCTGGCGATCGGTGGCGGTAGTAACGGTGGCCTTCTGGTCGGCGCCTGCTTGCTCCAGCGGCCAGACCTTTTTGGTGCTGCCTGTCCGGCGGTGGGCGTGCTCGACATGCTGCGCTTCCATCTCTTCACCATCGGGCGTGCCTGGACTTCGGACTATGGTTGTTCGGAAAACGAAGCCGAGTTTAAGGCACTTTATGCCTACTCGCCTTTGCACAACATCGTTCCCGGGCGGCATTATCCGCCGACTCTCATCACCACCGGTGACCATGACGACCGTGTGGTGCCGGCGCACAGCTTCAAGTTTGCGGCGGCTCTGCAGGCGGCTCAGGGCGGTGATGCTCCTGTGCTCATCCGCATCGAGACCAATGCTGGTCACGGTGCCGGTAAGCCGACTGCCAAGGTTATTGAAGAGGCCACTGATAAGTGGGCTTTCCTTCTTAAGATGCTCAATGTTCCGGCCCGTAAGTGGCGGCGCATTTAACAACTTCGTGCGGGATTTAGCTTTACCTTCCGGGTGAAGCGGGGAGAAGCCGTAGATTGGCCTATTAAGCCAGTCTACGTGCTTTTCTCTTTTGAAATTACTACTACGGGTTACAGTGGGATTTTGCAGTCATTGGCCTCATGCTTTTTCTCGCTCGATTATGATTTTGAAGTTTAAATCAGGCC
>Ga0116230_10008488_pt1 | contig 10126 bp, 7 predicted proteins | sample S1TSphfallax_3_FD_88678 | JGI IMG/M metagenome (GOLD analysis project Ga0116230, IMG submission 88678) | Host-associated microbial communities from peat moss isolated from Minnesota, USA - S1T2_Fd - Sphagnum fallax MG | ecosystem: Host-associated > Plants > Peat moss > Unclassified | place: USA...
CAAGCTCGCCGAGCGAAAGCTGTCGATGTCCGAGGTGCTTCGGCTGGGCGTCGGGTCGATCATTGAATTTGAGAAAAGCAACGACGAGCCGCTGCATCTGATGATCAACAACCGAACCATCGGTGTAGGCGAAGCCGTCAAAGTCGGTGAGAATTTCGGCCTGCGCATCCGCCAGATCGGCGCGATGAAGGATCTGGTGCAAGCCATGGGCAACGCATCCTGAGCGAGGGCCAAACCGTAATCGAAGGATCTTGTTGGGAATCTGAATGAACCTCAGTTTCGGGATCGATGATCGAATTGGTCGCTCTAAAAAACCCGTATCACGGGCGTCCCGCGCGTCCCGCCCGTGGTTTCCGTAACCAATGACAGCCATGGGCGAGACGCCCATGTTACTTTTTCAAAGCGTTCAAGAAGCAGCGGCCACTCACTTTTGAGACGTGCCTGATTGCTAATCTCTGATTTCGATTTTCGGTTTTTTCACCAGTGCCATCGCCATCTCCATCGCCTCCTCGCGACTGGAAATCCTCCCCTCTAGTTGAGCGTCATACGCCGAATCCAGCGCAAGCTTGAATCCCGGGCCCGGCGTCGCGCCGGCGGCGGTCAGGTCGTCGCCAGTAATCAAAGCCGCCGGAGCGTACTCCGTTTGCTGCAACTCCTTGAGCGCCAGCAACAACTTGCCGATGCGCTCGCTCAACAGCCCGCAACCAGCCATCGCATTCATCAACAGCATCGCATCGGCAGCATGCGGCTGATTCAGAAACCGCTTCAGCACCGCAACGCTCGGCCAAGGTTCCCCGAGCAACTGCACGAACGCCATCGCCCCGGCCATCTCCGCCGACTCGTCGTTGCTGATCTTCAACGCCTGGCGAATCGCGTGGACCGCTTTCTTGATCTCAACCGAAGAGAGCCAGATTTTCGGATCGGATGATCCGCTGGCAAGCATCAGAAAGTCGAGCACGATCGCCGCCAATCCCAGCCCAAAGGCAATCGGAACGTCGCTGTCCAAAGCAGCAAAGAGGCCAGCAGAATTCGCCCCCGATCCCGCAACTTTCTCCGGCAGAAACCGCAGCAGGATCGGGATGAAGCCGAATTGATTCAGCAGTCGGTATGCCGTGCTGCGCGACACCGGCGTCAGCATTTTCCGCAGCTCTTCGGCAATTCGTTCAGGGCTGATGCGAATCAGCTCGCGCGAGTGAGCTGAGATCGCTTTGGCCGTCGCCGGTTCAATTTCAAACCCCAACCGCGACGCGAAACGCACCGCCCGCAGCATCCGCAGATGATCCTCGGCAAACCGCTGGTTCGCATCCCCGATCGCCCGCAATGTCCGGGCGGCCAGATCCGCCTGGCCGCCAACGTAATCGATGATGCGATTCTCGACCGGGTCGAAAAAAAGCCCGTTGATGGTGAAATCCCGTCGCTGCGCATCCTCGGCAGCAGTTGAAAACTGCACGCCTGTTGGATGCCGTCCATCCTGATAGGTCAGGTCCGTGCGGAAGGTCGCCACCTCGATGACGCTGTCGACTTCCCGCACCAGGATGACACCGAAAGCCGCCCCGACCGACTGGGTATTTTTGAACAGCTTCCGCACCCGCTCCGGCGGGGCATTGGTCGCGACATCATAGTCTTTGGGCTTTTGCCCCATCAGCAGATCGCGCACGCATCCCCCGGCAAAATACGCTTCAAAGCCAGACTCGCGCAGCCGGCGCAGCACCGTCAATGCACTGTCGCGAGCGGCGGCGTGATGGGCATCGGATGCTTCTGACACGTCAACAGCTTACCACTCCGCTTCACATCGCCAATCTCCTTGTTGCCCGGGCCCTGAGGCGACAGTTACGAATATGCCATTCCTACTTGAATCCCCGCCCAAATCTGCGGAAAGTAATCAGCATGAAACAGACTCGATTGATCGCGGGTGTAATCCTTCTCTTTGTCTCCGCGACATTGCACGCCGATCCCGCGACGGATGCGATGACCGTCACCGATGCCGCCGGCAAGGCGACCGAATGGACTCCGGCGAAAATCAAGACCGAGCTTGCCGCGGAGGTCACCACCGTTGCCTACACCGGCAAAGACGGCAAGCACACCGCGACCGCGGTACCGCTGGCATCGCTGCTTAAAGCGAGCGGCGTCACCACCCAGCTGAAACCCGATCCGACCGCCGCTCCGAAGGTGAAACATGCGGAACTGCATTACGCCGTCACCGTCGAAGGCCGGGATGGATATTACACCGTCTTCAGCATCGGCGAGCTGATGAACGACGTGGGCAACGCAAAAGTCTGGGTCGCGCTGGATGTGGATGGCAAACCGCTGCCCGCCGCCGACGGCCCCGTCACGCTGATCGCTGCCGACGATCAAAAACCCGCCCGGTCAGTTCACGCGATCAGTAAAATCTCACTGGTGAAAGTGGAACCCCCTGCGACGGAGCCGTCAGAAAAGAAGTGATCTTCATCCCAGATCCAAACGCCAGGCTATGACCTGCGCCTCAGCGCAGCTACACCGCGACCAAATAAAATTGAATCGCCATGACGCGGAGAAAATAATCCTGCGCGATTGGGCGTTACCGCCGGGCGTATTGATCCTGCGCGGATAAACAGCGCGTGATTGCACGAGGTTAGCTGGCGATCAGCAACATGTCTCACGCCGAACGGAATCGGCTACGATGATCCATTGATGCAACGCACTGCGAAGAAATCCGCGATCACCTCTCGCCGCGCCGCGGACGATCGCGCCGCAGAAACCGCAAGGACTCGATGGCTCGCCGTCGCGCCGGGCATCGCCCTCTTCCTGTTGACCGTGATGGTTTACATCCCCTCCATGACCAACGGGTTCATCTGGGACGACCCCGCCTACGTGATCGACAATCCCACGCTTAAATCCGAGGCTGGCTGGGGCACGGCACAGAATCTCCTGCGGATCTGGACCGATTTTCGCGCGACACCGCAGTATTACCCGATGGTCCATACCACGTTCTGGATCGAAGCCCGATTGTGGGGAACAAATCACGCCGCCGGCTATCACGTCGACAACATCCTTCTGCACGCGCTGGCGGCGGTTCTGCTCTGGCGGGCGCTGACCGCAATCAAAGTGCCCTGGCCCTGGCTGGCGGCCGCCCTGTTTGCGCTGCATCCGGTCATGGTCGAATCGGTCACCTGGGTCACCGAGCGGAAAAATGTGCTTTCGATCGTGTTCTATCTGCTCGCCTTCCACGCCTACCGCCGAAGCGGATTGCTCGACCTGCCCGAATTCCCCCAAGCCCGCGATGTACATCCAAAGCTGCTGGATCGCCCGTGGTATTTTCTCGCGCTGCTGCTCTATCTGCTGGCACTGCTGAGCAAAACCGTCACCTGCTCGCTGCCCGCCGCCCTGCTGCTGCTCGTCTACTGGAAGCGTGGCCGCATCGGCTGGAAACAGGTCAAACCGCTGCTGCCAATGTTTGCCGTTGGTTTGATCCTCTCGGGAATCACCTCGTACCTGGAATCAACCCGCGTCGGTGCCAGCGGCCCGGATTTCCAGTGGACACCGGCGGACCGCGTGCTGATCGCCGGTCATGCAATCTGTTTTTACGCAACCAAACTTCTCTGGCCTCATCCGCTGATTTTCATGTATCCGCACTGGAATCTGCACGCGCATCGGGAGTTGCAATGGATCTATCCCACGGCGGTGATCGCCGTCGTCGCCGCCCTGTGGGCAGGTCGAAAAACGATCGGTCGCGGCCCGCTGGTCGCGGTGCTGTTTTTCATCGGCACCCTCACGCCGGCGCTGGGGTTTGTGAATGTCTATCCGATGCGCTATTCGTTTGTGGCCGACCACTTTCAATATCTGGCATCGATTGGAATACTGGTGCTGGTCACCGCCGTCCTGAGCAAGCTGAAATTCAAATGCAGCGAGGGGATTCTCGGAACAGTTTTGCTAATCCCACTCGCGATTCTCACCTGGCGACAGCAGCACATTTACAAAAATGCCCAAACGCTCTGGCGAAACACGATCCAGCAGAACCCAGGGTGCTGGATGGCGCATGTGAATCTTTCCAGCACGCTGCAGAAAACCAATCAGGCCCAGGCCATCGCCGAAAGCGAAGAGGCGCGGCGGCTCGCACCGTACGAAGCCGACACCAATTACGATCTGGGTGTCGCCCGTGCCGAGCAGCAGCGCTGGGCCGACGCCCGCCATTATTTTGAGGAAGCCATTCGCTGCGATCCCAAATGTGCTCCGGCATGGAGTTATCTCGCCCGGCTGCTCTGGGAACATTTCGATTCCGATCAGGACAAAGCAGAAGCCGTGCGGGCCGCCCATAAAGCGTTGACCGTCCGCCCCGACACCGATTTAGCCGATGCCCACTACGTGCTGGGGCGAGCCGCCCAGTTCTATGGCGACTACGCCGGCGCAATCGTTCAATACCGCAAAGAGCTCGAGCAGAACGACGGCGATGTTTACGGACACTTCAACTACGGTTTCTGCCTGTTGCAAACGCACCGCCCCGCCGACGCCGCCGCCGAATTCAAGAAGGTGCTGGACCACACCCCTGCCGACACCGGAGCGCTGGTCTACATGGGCGATGCGTACAGGGAACTGGGAATGCCGAAGGAAGCGGCAAGTTTTTACCGCAAAGCACTGAGCATCAACCCGGATCTGACGGCGGCGAAAGACGGGATCAAAGCACTGAAGTAAGCCTGAAAACCGGACAAAGAAGAACTCGTTCACACCTGGGATGATGCTGTCCAATTTCTCGTTCAGCGCGTCACTTTTCGTCACATCAGCCATGGAATGTGACGCGCGAGTTCAAACTGTGACGCCCAGCGATTTTTCGACACGATCCCCGGGCCGTGAACCAGGCGATTGTCTGGTCGGCGATACGCCGGCAAGACGCCCATGTTACTTTTTCAAAGCGCTCGATTCGGGCTTCGGACTTCTTTCGGCTTTTGGAATTCGGATTTCAGCGACTCGCTGCGCTCGTGCAGCTCGCCCGCGCTCTCGCGTCGCTGCCTGATCGGTGTCAGCAGTTCATCCATCCATCGCAGGGTCTGCACCGTCAGACTCAGATCCGAGGTGTCGCCCTTCCAGTTGAGCAGATAGCGGGTGATCCGCCGCTGTGTGTGCCAGCGAAGAAGAACCCACAGCAGGAAAAAGTACATCGTCAGAAACGTCACGTTCTGCAGCAATTGGTTGACGCTGAAGATATCAACCACCAGCTTCACCAGCTTGTGCGTCTGATGAATGATGCTCCAGTTCAGCTGATCCTGCTGCAAAAGGCTTTCCAGGATCGGCTGGATGAAGGGAAACCAAAGCAGCGCTCCGATGGTGAGCAGCCAGCGCAGCGGTGCGAGGATCTGCCAGCTGTTGCCGGCCAGTTTTTGCCGGACTACATCGCGCTGCTGGTCGATGGTTTGGGTGAGAATTGATCGCAGGTTCACCGCCGCCACATCGGCGGCCATGTCTTCCCACAACCGCCGCTGCTGATACAGCTCGCTGATTTGCTGGTTGGATTGCTGGAGCATTGCGAAGGTGGTGCGGATCAGCGTCGCGACCGGTGTGCCGTTGGGTCGGAGATGGGCCTCAACCAACGCCTCGGCATCGGGCAGCGATGCGGTGCGGGTCGCCCCCACATTCCGCCGGACCACCGCCAGCACCGGGGTCAGCACCAGATGCACCAGGTTCACCACCGGCCAATGCGATACCCGCGCAGCCAGCACTTCATCGGTCAGCGCCAGCTTGCTCGACGGATCCTCCGCCAGATCGGGCAGCGATTTTTCAATGAGCGGCGTGCCGATGCGAGCCGCCAGCAGCTCCGCGGCCTCGTTCTCCAATCGCATCAGCCGCTCCGCCCGCCCGGCCAGATCCTGGGCGTCCAGCCAGGCGAAGATCGACCGATCCTGCTGCTGTTTGGCCAGCGCCTGCGATTGCCGCACGGTTGATTCCGATTTCTCCTGCGACAGTAATTTCCGCAGTTCCGGCAGATCAAATCCCTCCGGTTTTGTCGCGCTCAGCATCCACACCCGCGGCGGATCGATCGACAGCGTCCTGCCAATCCGCGCGGCAAAATCATCCCGCAACTCATGCAGATCCGACTCGCGCAGCTGATCGGCCTTGTTCAGACAGAACAGAAAATTCACCGACGCGTTCCCCCCCGCCACCGTCGCCAGCAGCTGCTGCGGCTGGCGGTCGGCATACTTTTCCACGCTCTGCATCCACAGCGGAAACAGCATGTGCCGAAGCATTTTCTTCGTGATCTCCACATGGGTTTGCCAATGGCTGTCAATGTCCGGCAGATCCAGCAACACCTGCCGGCCCAGCGACGCGATGCGATGCGGCACGATGCGGTACTGACCGGGAACCTCGCGCTCCAGCAGATCTTTCAACGCCGTGGTCTGGGCTTGGTGAGCATATGCAATAACGGTTTCCGTCCCCGGGCCGAATGAGGTTGCCTTGGTAATCGCCTGACCCACCAAGGCATTGACCAGCGAGCTTTTGCCAACCTCTTTCCCGCCGATGAGACCGACCAGGTAAAAACCGGTCGCCGACAAAGATTCGTCGGTGAGCGTTGGTGCCTGGCCGTTGATCAGTGCTGGCTCGGCTGCGCCGGTCAGGTCGATCGTGTCGCGGACGAGTTGTTGGAGTTCTGTTGTCATCGGATTTCAATAGGAAGGAGATGAAGACGAACGTCGAACTCGAGTCCTATTTATTTTCTTCTGTAACAGCCCAGGCCGAAAGGCCGGGGATCGGACTGCGAATCGCACATATTGCCGCTCGATCCCCGGCCTTCCGGCCTGGGCTGTTACTGATCGTTCTGCAACCAGAATCACTCGGGAAAGATCGGCCAAACGTCGAATGTCGAAGGTCGAAGTAAACAACCAGCCGTTCTCGTTTCTTCAGTTCGCCGTTGGCAGTTCGGCGTCCCATGTTCGACGTTCGCATTTAATTCGAGGCTCCTTCAGCCAACTCTGACGCCATGCCTTCGATCTTCTCCAACTCCGCGAACGAGGGAGCCTGCCGTTGCATCCACTGGCAGACATTCTGAATCTGCGAATGCGCCAGCCGCTCGAATCGCTGGCTCATCTTGCGATTGGTCGCCTTGGTTCGGCTGGATACTTCATTGCTGAGGCGTTCGGTGATCCAGGTGAGCAGCGTGTATCCGCCCAGCACGGGCAGGTCGATATGCCAGAATAGCGCATGGTGCGCGATCAGCGCGATGGTCAGCAGATACGGAGCCGCCTCCGACCATTGGGTCAATTTTTTCCCGCCGGGAAGATGTTTCAGAAGTGCATGCAGCACGCGGGTATCGCGCGGCGTGGCATTCCACTTCTTCTCCAGCCATTCCCGCAGTTGCTGCAATTCATCGGCTGCGATCAGCCCGGCCGTCGCGGGGTCGATCATTGCCTGCTGATACGCATCCGCATCGCCCGCGACCCATTTCGCGCCAATGGGACTGGATCGCACGACATCATCCACCCGGCTTCGCACAACGGTGAACTGCTCGGACAACGTCGCGACAAAATCCGGGGGTTCGCGGCCTTCGGCCGCGCCCTTGGGATTGACCAGATCCGCCGGGACGTTGCCGCGCATGACCCAGTCCCAGGTAGCGCGGGGAAGGCGGGCGAGCAGCGTGGGGACTTGGCGAACTCGGTCAAGCACGCGCTGCGGGCCAACCAGATAGAGAACGCTGCGCTGCTGCAACCGCCGGCGAAGTTCCTCGGTGATGGGGTTAACATCCACGCCAAGGGGCGGAGCCTCCATTGCCCGCAACGACTGGCAGAGCTGATCCGCCTGTTTGCGCGCTTCACGGAGCGGGGCGATCACCTGATCGGTCAGGCGGGCGATCACGTCTGCCACGCGATTGGCGATCCCGCCGGTAGATTCGGTGGCGGTTGGTAATTGCAGCTGCGCCCGCAGCGCATCAAGGCTTTCGTCAGCCGGCGGTTCATAGGCGGCGTCATCGCGCGGGATGGCGAAGACCTCCGCATCGGGCCAATTGCGATCGCCCAGCTGTCTAAGGAAATCATCCAGCACCGCGGGCTCTTCGCACTTGTTCATCACAAAAAGTGCCGGCAGTTCGTAACGATGCGCCAGCCGATAGTAAGGAATCAGCTCGGTCATCTGATATTTTTCGGGCGTGACAACGAACACAATCCGCTGCCCCCAGCGAAACGCCCGATCGGCCTGCGCGTGATTGGTCGGTTGGTCCCCGTCCAGATCGGGTGTGTCGATCAGCGTTGCCGGCGTCTGCGGATCGATCGCCACCACTACTGCGCCGGTCTGCCCGCGCGGCGCTTCGCCTTGCGTTGCCGGCAGATGCGCTGTGCCGAGCCAGGTTTCAGGGAGATCGGCGGGTTCGGAAACGACGGCAACCGGCCCGGAGGTAAAGGTGCGCCGAAAACTGGCGGCGGTCACGGTGTGACCCACCAGCCGATTGACCAGCGTGCTTTTCCCCGTGCCGGTGCCGCCGAGGACCACCGTGATCGGTTTCGCCGCCTTGTCTCGCGTCAGATGAAATCGCAGCGCTGCGGCATCGACGCGCCAGATGTTGATTGGTTCGGCAGCGGCCGCGGAGAGCGAACGCACCCGCTCGGCCAGCGCGGCATCGAGCCTCTGCAACCGGGATGAGACTTTTTCAAATCGACTGCTCACGCGGCGGGATCATACAGGTTATCTTTCAAAAACATGAAAAACTGCAAATCACCAATCTGCGGGTTATGATGTTTTCAGATGATATTGAAACCTACAGATATTGTTACGGCTATCACCGGTGCAAGTGGTGCGATGTACGCACAGCGATTTATCCACGGGCTGGTGGCCGCGAATGTGAATGTGCATCTGGTCGTCTCCCCGCTGGGCCGCCGGCTTCTGCATGATGAAATGGGAATGGAAACTGTCGATCTGGCAGCCCTGGCGGGGACAGCCAATCACACGGTGACGCTTTACAATTACAACGATGTCGGGTCGAAACTCGCCAGCGGAAGTTTCCTGCATGATGGGATGGTGGTCGTCCCATGCAGCAGCAATACGCTGGCGGAAGTGGCCCACGGGCTGGGGGACAACCTGATTTCCCGAGCGGCGGCGGTGACGTTGAAAGAGCGCCGGCGGCTGGTGCTGGTGCATCGCGAGATGCCGTTGTCGCCGATCGATGTGAGCAATTATAAATTACTATCGGATGCCGGCGTGATTCTTGCCCCGGCGAATCCGGGATTTTATCTGAACCCGACGACGGTGGGCGAAGTGGTGGATTTTGTGGCCGGGAAGCTGCTGGATCTGGTGGGTGTACCGCACAGTCTGGACACGCGATGGGACCCGAAGGTCGCGAGGCCGCCGATGAAAGCCGATTTTGCATCGGCAAAAGTCGAATGACGAAACTCGAATGACGAACCAATGACGAATCTTGAATGGCAAATGACGAAACAAATCCATGCTGCGCGTCAAATTAATCATTGATCAGCGAATCCGAATTGGAAGCGACATCGTTGTGTCGGTCACCGATATCGATGCAACGGGCGTTCGGTTGGTTTCCCGCGGGAGGGTGCTGGGCGGGCCCAATGACGGGGCGGCGTTTGAGAAAGTGCTGGAGATGGCCGTCGGAGCTTCGGTGAATTTGACCCCGCATGTTGCTTTGACACTGGTCAAGGTGCGGGATGGGGCGGCTCGGCTCGATGTTTTTGCTCCGGCTCATGTTCTGGTGCAGAGCGAATGACCAACAGCGTTGAAGTTCCATGTTCCCTGGGCGACACTCCGAAGCTGAGCGCTGTTCAAAAATTTCGCGCACTGGCTGGTGATATCAAACTTCATCACAGCGTATTTGCGTTGCCGTGGGCGCTTTTGGCCACCGTGCTGGGTGGGCATCGGACCGGCGGATTAAAGGCTGGGCAGATGCTGCTGATTTTGATCTGCATGGTTTGCGGGCGAACGGTGGCGATGGTCGCAAATCGGCTGCTGGATGCTGAATTTGATGCGGCCAATCCGCGAACCGCCCGGCGGGCGGTGCCCAGCGGGCGGTTGTCTGGCCGGTATATGGCAATCACTTTGGTGATTAATGCAGCGGTGTTCATCGCCGGGTCGTGGGGATTTGAGATTTTCTATCACAACCGCTGGCCGGTGGTTCTGGCGGTGCCGGTGTTGTTGTTTCTGGTTGTTTATTCCC
>Ga0116230_10008489_pt1 | contig 10126 bp, 7 predicted proteins | sample S1TSphfallax_3_FD_88678 | JGI IMG/M metagenome (GOLD analysis project Ga0116230, IMG submission 88678) | Host-associated microbial communities from peat moss isolated from Minnesota, USA - S1T2_Fd - Sphagnum fallax MG | ecosystem: Host-associated > Plants > Peat moss > Unclassified | place: USA...
AAGCAAGCAAAACATCAAATAGAAATCAACTGGTGGCTCTGACTTAGAAGCCAACAATCATACTGCTGACAGGGTGTAAGATCTTTTGACTACATTTAGTCCACTGACCCAATGTCCATGTATGGTCTCTTCTCTCCTTATGCAGGAAAAAAAGAGCCAATAAAGTGAAAAGAATGCACAATCCAGCACTTATATAATGTGTGCACCATAATCAATGTAGACTTTCTTCCAAGGTGATTGGCAGCTCCACAAGAGCATTATTTAGCTGGACAACTTATCCAACAACTTGGATATCCATTCAACACTTTGGTTAGCTGTGGTGTAATTTTTTGTCTACCATATAACAAATGGTGTAAGATTAGGGGCACTGCTTTGCCTGACATTGAAAGAGACCAGAAGAGAAACATGACAAGACAAATGACTACAGCAGAAATCTCATGAGACAAAGACAGTTCATAAGCATTTCTCCTAAAGTCATAGTTTGTATCACAAGAGCAATATGACCCCACCAATCCTCTCATTGTTAGCTTCAGGCCAGCTTTGGCCACTGAGCTTGTCTCCAGAACCTGATCAGGACCCATCACATTAAAACTAGCTCAAAAAGGTACACAGACAAACTGCCCTGATGAATACTGTACTACACTATGAGAATCAAAAGAGCAAAAAATATCCAATTCCATAAGTTGACATGCTCTCCCCATAGCAAGGTTTCCAATTTGCCACTTGGATTTGAAGCCTGTGAGCTGTTATACAGGCCTAGGTTTGTGGGACTTCTAAGTCAATGGTTTATTTCACATCTTATGGCCACTTCACATATTAGGAGTGCTGGAGAACTGTGAGTGGCATGGTACACTTGATCAGGCTGTTTTCTTACAGAGTTTCACCAGAGGGTCATTGCAGGTTCTTAGTGACAGAAGCAAAGAGTTTAAGCTGGGTTTTCTTCTTGGGCTGCTCTAATTTTTTCATGGAACCACTTCTGAATACAGGAGACCACATGAATTGTGGAGAGTTGGGCTCACAGAGAGAACAAGGACACCACTGCAGACAATGAGCCACAAGACCATGTCCAAATGCACATTCACTCCAGGGCGGATTACCTACATCACCCACCAGTCAACAAAGCACTTAGTTGGCACTGGACCAAGGGTGACAAGACATAACTAGTTCATGTCTCTCATCTGCAAACCATGCAAAGCAGGGAAATCATCACACAGTTCCACCAAAAGCTTATCAGGAAAACCCTGCTTCCTGGAGATCAATACCAAAGTGTTGGTTGAGAACAGTGGATTCTATGCTAAATTTCCTACTCTGGTCACATGAAGGCCCTCCTTCTTTGCCTTCCCTTCCAGATGGCACCAAATCAATCCAAGAGAATCAAATACTTGTTTCCAGGGTACTGATGGCAGGATCAGTGTGAATACCACCTCCACTAACCATGACAATCTGGCTCAGGATGTCTCAACTCAGTCCACCCTCACAGCTCTGACAGTGAGGGCATGGTTAATCCAAGCAAGTTCCAGTTGCCACACATGGCTTGAAGCTTTGAAGATGTTGACTGGACATAATGCTCCATTGAACCAACCTGCAACAAAAGAGGTATCTTCAGTCACTTCTGTGGCCTCTACTCCAAATGAGGAGAGAAGAGGGATAGAAAGTCCCTGCAGGGAAATGAGATGTTGTACCTTTAGGACTGTGAGACCAGTCCTGTCAGCACCTGCCAGTGTTGGCTCAAGATTTTTCTTATATCTACCAGAGAAAAAAGAATACAGTCAGGGATAAAATGAAGGTACTAGGAAACACATGTCATTTCCCTGTAGGGATAAAATGAAGGGCTAGATGACATCTAGCACATGGGATTCATTGAGAATTCTACCCATTGGCACCAAGGTGTGGACAAGGGCAACCAACTTTCCAGGAGATGGGTTCCTTCCCAATGAACATCAATAACTGCACCGAGACCAAATATTGACTTGACCATTAAATTATACTGCATTCTGGGGCTACATCAACTAGCCAGAGAGGGAGACAATGTGAGGGGGAGTCAGACAAGGACAAGGCCAAGGAACATGGAAAGAGCATACAAAATTCACCATGATAATTTGTTACAATAGGCCTTCAGCATCCCAGATGAAGTGAGAGATCCTCTCTTTCTGAAACCTTCATGAAAAACCAAACATAATTGGCAATATGATGACCAATGAGCTCAGTTATTGATACTTGCAACTAATGAGAACACCTCAGCAGAGAACTGGGACCAGCAGGCAAAAGATGTCCTCTGTACTAGGAATACATAGAGCACCTGTATCAGACTAGTACAGGATACTTTTGGAATATGGGAGATAGTAACTCATGTCAGCAAGCCAGTCACACTGACTTGTGGGCATGGCATGAAATATGTTCATAACACTCAAACAGAGGTCTTTTTCTGAACAAAACATATTTGCTGCCTAGCTTATAGGCAACAATGCAGCTCACAGCATACAAAAATACCTCAGAGAGATACAGATAGCCTGATGGAGCAATTGACAAAGTAAATTCTTTCCATTGTTACTGGCAGCAAGAGCTAGATTTGATGTACACACATCCCCCAGCCATCACCTTATGTGTTACCAACAAAAGTCAACTCTGGTACAGCAATGCAGGTCACCAGGTCAACCAGATACCCAAAAATGTGGGAAAAATAAGGGTTTTCAAGTCTCTGGAATTGAAATTTTGAGAAACCACTTTGCATCATGAAGATTGGAAATATGTCTACCTTACAAAAGATAAAGGTTGCGCCACAGATTGAATTAGGAGAAGACTCCAAACGTGCACCATCATTCTTCTTCTCTTCTAGCCAATCATGCAGTAACTGCCAAAATCACTCAGAGTTGTGAGAATTGGCAAATCACATAGCCTCTGATAGAACAATTGAAAAGTATCTAGTTTTTTTAACAAGGACATCTGAATTCGGTCATTCTTTGATCTGAAAACCACAGAATCATTCTTATTCTGAGTTGATGGAAGTGAATTGAAGGCTTCCATAGGCAAAAATGTGGTTACACACACTTACATCACATTTGTCTCCGAGTTCTTCTTCCACAACCTCAATGTCAATTGTCCAATATTGACTTCATGATGACAAAATTGGCTTGGCCAATCCCCACTTTGTCATTGTTTGCCAGAGCTTTTCAAGAATATAAGTCACCCCTAATAAGAGCAGCAACAAAGGGTTTAGGTTCAGGATTTCGGGCCCTAAACCCTAGTGCCATTCTGTTCTACATTTTCTCACTTAGTAATGAGACAGTCACTTACACACAAGAAACAGAGAAGTACTAAACTGTAGCACTCATCTTCTGTGAAAAAGACATCAAAACAAAGGAAACTGCAAGCATCGATGTCGTTCTGAGGATAATCCACATACCTATGGCCAAGGTCTCGTCTCTAATTCTACATAATTGTGACGATATCACGATGTAAGGCTCATATTAGATCAATCCTGAGCGGACATAATTTCGGTGCCTGGGAATTTGCAGGTCCAGAAACCCCTGAGGTGAAGCTTGATACAGAAGACTGCTCACGACGGCTGAAGCAAAAAGCTTCTGAACCAAGGAGAAATTGTGTTCATAACCAAGAGATTCACCAGTTTTTCTTCGCACATAAAAATATATCTTGATCAATGCCAGCAGAATGGGGAAAAAGAATGCTGAACAGGTTAGGGTTTACAGTACCAGAGTTGATTTCCGCTGCAAAAAGGATGTATGTATGTTCGTTGCACAGCTCCCAGCAACCCCTGCGCTCCAAATGACTGTCCATCGCCGAAATGACTGAGGCCCGCCTGCCTCTCTCTCGTTTCTAAGCGATTTCTTCTTCTCTTACTCTGCAGAGACCTGGAAAGCTTGGATTGAGTGAGTGATTGATTTCTCAGCATTTTTTCTTTTGCTTGCATGTCTCAATGATCAAAATGCTCACAAACTGTTGTTGCTGGTTTGAACTTGCCATAAGGGGGAGAACCATTAGGAGCTACTGCTGCTGGTTTCTCACCTCTTTTCTACAAAAACCAACTTATCACTGGATCTGAAAGCTAGAAGGAAAGTTCTAGCTGTAATATGGTTCTTGTATTGTGGAGTTGTGCCGGGTTACAGGCCCTTGTGCGTGGTAGGGCGAGCCAAAATTTCTGAACAACTAGCAAATCCAGCACAATGGCCTGTAGCAGGCATGTTCCGTACCAAAATGGTTCTCATGATTTGCAGTGGACATGTGGATTTTGCACAATGGGCATGTGGATTTTGAACAATGGACCAAGTAGACCTGATCCATTTGTGCCTTGCAAGGGGGAAAAAAAGCGGCAGAAAAAGGCCACGTGAAACCCATTGCATGTAGGGTAAGGAGCCCAGGTGGGGAGATTTCTGAATTAGGGGCCTAGGATGGAGCCTCTTCTGTTTGGAACGACAGGACTGAAGTACATTTGTGTCCTTCTCTAGTGCTTTCTTGATGTTGGAGTTATATATGCTCAGCAAATTTACAGCTTTGCAATTTTGGCCTAAATCTTGGTTGCAAATTTGAAATTCGATAACTTTTTGAATTGCAGCAAGGTACACTAGAACATGCTGCTATTCAAGAGCAGAGGAATTCCTTCCTGTAGAGAATACACGATTTCAGTTGCCTAATGCCAAGTTACCTCTGTTGTCAATCCTGTTAGTGGAGTTCCCACAATACAACTTTACATGATTTCCAATTTTCTCACACTTCTCTTCTTGATTGAGCACATTGAAAAAGTTCCAAAGCTGACTGATGAATGCATGAGGATATTGAAACCTCAACAATTTGATTTTCTCTTCATTTTCTAAACCTGAATTCTTTTCAGTGCAGAAAAAGGCTGTTCCCTGAGCAAGAGAATCTTTACTTAAATAATACCATCATGTCTGTTGCATCATTATTGTGGAGGGTAAAGAACCCACTCAAAGCAGCATCAGAGGTTTTGAACCCATGTGATATGCCCCTGTCCCATTCATTAACTGAGAAATTGGGTTTGTGTAGAGGTGAAACCAGAAATAAGACACCAAGCTTGACCAGAATCTTTGTCTCCATATGCCAAAAACACAGACAAGGTGACAACAATGCTGAAGCTGCAGGCAGTGATGTAACTGCTGGATTTGCAAGTCTTTCCTTCAATGGAGCTCAGATAGAGATTCAACAAGTACTTCTCACCACCTGTGATCGATCAATCACTCATGCAAAAAGGACTAGCTCTCTATTTGAGACTTTGTCTAACTGGGGCAAAGAAACTGAGGTAGCAGGAAAAGAAGCAACAACTGGGCATGGAACAGATCACTTGAACAGTACCCTGCTGGATTCATGGATGGAACAATTTGCTAGTCTTGCTGGGCCACTCTTTGGAGCATTTCTAAATCAAGGACATGCTGAGCACAGTTAGAATTGACTGACATGGGGAGTTTTCTGAGGATGGTTGTATACAAGCAAGGTACTCTGGAAGAGTTATTTCCTTCCAATGCAGGAGGAACGAGCAGACTGCTACCCGCAGGCAGCAAGCTTTTTTTCATGTACCAGAAGTGAAGCAGCTTTGAATGATGTTGACCTTCTTGATGCCACCAACTGCAGTTTCCATCAATGCTACCCCAGCAACAGACACCTGGATAACTGTTGTCATCTTCAGTAGACAAGAAGCCATGGCACTTCAAGCTCCCAGTTCCCATATCCCATCTTAGATCTCACCCACCACCTCTGGTGTACAGCAATGGAACATGGACAATGAATTTCATGTTTCCAAAGCCAGAACATTTCATGCCTCGTGTCATGTGCATTATCAACATCCCTGGGGGCGCTGGCCCTTGCCATATTTTGGGGCCAACTCAAATGCTTCAGTGCTCACCTTTTCTTGCCACTTTGAAGATGCAAAAGAATTCATAGAATTCGAATTGGTGCATCCCTGCAGCAAGAAACCAGTGAATAAATGAATTAAGAGGGTGAATTGTGTCAAATTGCACTTCCAATTCAGCAATTGATTTTCCAGTCACATTCCAATGCCTAAATGGAGACTTCCTTTGGGCAGAGTGTTGATCCAATGAGGTCTCGTGAAAACAGCAGATGTAAGCACATGAGTCACATAGATAAGCTGGGAAAAAGAAATCCTCCTCCTCAGAAAAGCCTTCACTTTCTATCTATTCAAAGCCTTCTTGATGTATTTGAGATGTCTTCTCAAAAGCTAACAAACCACAAAAAAAATGCAACTTGGCAATTGCAATGTCTTCTCAAACCTAAGAAATCACAAACCCAAATGCAACCTTGTATATGCAACCTGGAAAGAAATTGCTTGAACATCAGAATTGAAAGTTTTTACACCATACAAATGAGGGGGGGGTCCCTGGCACATGCACTGCACAATGTTGGGCAATTGAAAGAAACCAAAAAGAGAAAGGTTGCAGCAACTCATACCTCTTAAGACTGCTACAATGGAGGCTGTCACTGCAAACTGCAAAAGCCTCAGTGACAGGTTTGTAGAACAAAAATGCTGCAACTCCTTTCCAGTACCCTTGATGCCAGAAGGCATATACTTCATGGTAAAAGAGCACAGCTCATCCAGGTCACCCAAACAATTTGTCCAAGTACTACAGAGTCAATCCAGTTCAATATTTATATCTACAAAATGGTCAGTTTCAAGACTATCAAAAGAGCATGGCAGGCAATGACTCAGGGTCAATTGTGTCTCACTTGACAAGCCTGCAAATTTTACAAAACCTAAGAAAGTGAAGGAACCAAGGAAAGAAAAATTCAGTATCCCTATCCATGGTTAAACAATGCACTGCAAGTCATCACCAAATGGTTGACTTACAAGATTTACAGAATTGCAAGTACAGCCTAAAATCTGCCTGTGTTCCCTGTAAGTGAGCTATTGTTATGTGTGATTCAGAAAACTTCCTGCCAATCTTATGGCCATCAACAAATTATCTTGGCAAAATCTCTGAATAAAAGTCTATAAAACTGAATAAAAACTGTCATCTCAATTTGAAAGCTCTGAGAAAGTCTTGAAACATGAGCTAGTATTGACTTTACTAATCACCCAATGCTGAGTGCCTTCAGTGTCTATCACTCCAGAGAATGTTTGAAGTTTTGGTAACTCCACATGAAAGTGACCAACACTTGGCAATATGGTCCAAACAATGAAGCAGGGCCATGTACATTGGTGGACCAAACCAATGTTCAAGCATTGCAATGCTGAATCATACCTTGCCCATTAGCAAGATAACATAGCTCAGACTTCATAACCAGGGTTCTCTAGCTGCTGTACATCACCATAACTCACAAGCTCAGCAATGTCTGCCATGCTGCCCAAGAAAAGAGGAAGCCGCTGATGTAACTTGATAGGGTTAATCTCCAAGATTCGGCGCTTTCCATCAGTCCCTTTACCACCACCTTGCTCCACCAAATAGCTTAAAGGATTTGCTTCATACACTAATCGAAGGTGCGACCTTGGGTTCATAGCTAACCCACCATAGAGAATTGTACGGTGGAGATCAGCTACTAGGGAGCATATGTATCGAGCTGAGTATTTTTTCCGAGTTTGGCTTTTCCCTTGCCTGATGTTGTCAATATATCTCCGTAACCCTGATGGCCAGTCAAAATACCTGGCATCATTAACTGAATAAATTTGCCCTGCATACAGGAAAGTAGTCCATCAGTTGCTGCCCAAGAAAATTGCTGCATCACTACTTCAACAAGATCTTGTTATGACAGTACCTTAAATGTCAACCAAATGTCTAATGATTGTTCCAAAGAATGCATAAAAGTGAGGAGGAAACGCCACCTCTTTCAGGAATCCGAATGTCATGGTGGCTGTACACAAATTCACCAATTGAATGATCCAATGTGAAGCCATATAAGCCTGAGCCCACTGAAATGCACATCACAGTTGCAGATGAGTAAAGTGCATAGCCTGCTGCCACAAGCCTCTCTCCTCGTTGCATCACGTTGACAGTCGCCTTTTCTGGCAGAGGTAGTTGGTCAGCTTCTGGTAACTTCCGGTAGATTCCAAAGATGGTGCCTGTGGGAATCGAAGCATCAATGTTGCGAGAACCATCCAAAGGATCAAAAACAACAACAAAGGGTCCTTCCCCAAACCAAATGGCTGCATCCTCTTCTTCTGAAGCTATTGCTGCCACTTTCCCAGAGCTTCGAAGAGCCGCCTTCATGATATTATTCTGCCTGCCAGCACTGTGTGCCATGTAAGAGATTTACAACAGTCCCCCCAACCCCCCCCCCACTACAGAGTTGTACATTACAACTCCACACTTGAAACCTTGTTTTTGACATCATCAAAAAGGCTCATGGATGATGGTTCATAAGTGCAACCGGACAGAAAGGCGCCTCGATTCTGTTCTTCGTGTTTGCAAGCGGCAGAAAGCAATGGACAAACAACGGTGGGACCTTAACCTAGCACAAGGGTGTTTAGGGAAGCAGTGCACTAACCGCAATAATGTCCAAGGGTTTTGGAGCATCTCTTTCGGCAGCATAGGAAAAACTCGAATCCGACAGGGAGGCTTGAAGCTCGGTGGGAGAGGCTAGAACCGCCGCAATGTGCTTACAAGCCGATTGGATATGCGTCATGAGCACCAGCAAGTCGACATCGACATTGGAGCCCTCGGTACCTAAGAAGCCCGTCATGGAGACGACATCTTCTTTGGAATTCCGCGTCACGGATTTGGGCATCACTCCTCCTCGAGATTTCACGAACGTCGTAGGAGGCTGCACGAAGGCAGCAGGGGGCAACGAAGGCGGCGAGGAGCTACCTCCTCCTCCTCCGCTGCTTTTACTCGCCATAGCCGGCGAAGAAGAAGCCTTCCGACCTTTTCTCGGAGGAGGGGGAGGAGGCGGAGCAAACCAGTTGCTTGACGACTTATGGTACAAACTGCTGAGCGGCGAAGAAGACGACTTCGTAATCTTAGGCGACGGCGAAGAAGGAGCTGGTCTTCTTACTGCTGCAATAACCTTAGTAATCATACTTGGAGCATTCGGTGGCGATTTCGTCTTCGACCACCGATTCCGACCGCTGTTGCCGCCGCCGCCGCCCCCGATGGCCACAAACGAAGGCAGCGAGTTACCGGGAGGAGGAGGATTAGTACTAACACGATTGCCAGCAGCAGTGGACGAGGTGGAAGGAGGAGAAGATTTCACAGCCGCTCGCCAACGAACCGACAGCAACGGAATTATGCACAAAACGAACAACAACAAGTAGCTTATGGGCGCGGAGGAAGAAGAAGAAGAAGACGAAGACGACCCCGCCTGCGGCCCGTCGCCATCTTCGTCCAAATCCACACGATCCCTCATCTGAGGGTCTCCGTTCCGCCACGTTCAACAACAATCAATCGCAGCAATAGCTCTCCTAGGACTCGACCGTTCGCGGCTCCCTCCTCTCGATGCTGCATAGCGATTCACGTAGTAGCGCTATGAATCGATCCCTGCTACCAGTCCCATCAAATCCATCCCCCTCCCTCTGCAATTACTCCTGGCAACAACGACAACGACGACGACAACAATGGCCTAGTTCTCCATCCTTTCTTCCTCTCACTCTCTTACCCCGTCAAGTTTCTTTCTTCACCATCTTCTTCGCCCGTCTCGCTTCTTTGTCCCCTAGACACAAACGCGACACGTTTAGTGGGCAGTATTGTGTCTTTTGTGGCCGATTGTTGCGAAACCCAATGCCGGAAGAAATATATATCAAATCGATCCGTGGCAATGTAAGGAATCGAACGGAACTCCGATCGAGAATTCGTCTCGACGATCTATCTCAACGGTCGTCTCTACGACTAACCGCCAGCCGTGTGTGTGTGTGTGTGAATTTTTCAAACTTCTGCGACACAAATCTACACAAACTTTACGACATTTTTCTTTTGTTTTTTTTTTTGGCGTCAATTTTTACGCGTGCCTTTGTATCGCGGGTACCGCAGCAGTTCCGACAGCGCTCCTGCTGGACGTGCTTTCTAGGGCCCGGTTCCCATCACAGGGGTTCACCCGGCCTTCTCTTGGGTCACTTTAGCCCCAGACAGACTCCAGACCCGTGTTGGTATGGTATTATAGACGGCAGGGGTGAGGCGGGTATCAGAAGCTGCACCGAACCCCTCCGGGTATC
>Ga0116230_10008490_pt1 | contig 10125 bp, 12 predicted proteins | sample S1TSphfallax_3_FD_88678 | JGI IMG/M metagenome (GOLD analysis project Ga0116230, IMG submission 88678) | Host-associated microbial communities from peat moss isolated from Minnesota, USA - S1T2_Fd - Sphagnum fallax MG | ecosystem: Host-associated > Plants > Peat moss > Unclassified | place...
ATCCTAAACTACATACCTATTCAAGGCTCTCAAGCACAAGATATAGGAACAGACTTTCAAGACTTTTGGGTTGGCAGGATGATATGGCAGAAGATCCAGTGGATGCCATGACAGGGGGCAGTCCGGTGAATACACATATCTATCTTGAGAATAAGCTTCGGAAACCTCTTGAATCTGTAAGTTTGGAATTGTGCAGTTGATGCCTAGTGCAGAGACTTTGCCAACCTTGCATATTGACTGCATTTCAGATCTGTGGCTTCTATTTCAGACATCAACCCTGAAAGTCAAGGGAAATGCAGAAGTAGATGGATGCCGGTTATCACTTTAAAATTGTCTGCCTGTTGCTTCGTGGGACAGATACTTGAGCATGTCACAGATTCAGCTACGCTAAGGGAGCTCTTCACAGACAGCCACACCATTCCTCCTCCATTACTTGCATCTCAGAGTGGTGCCAGTGGCAAACAATCATTAGTTAGCCGCTTCTTCCGACCTAAAACCACATGCCTCAATTGCCGGTATCTTCCTGCATTTGCTTTCCGCTTCTCATGTGCTTGAAATGGTTTCAAGTGCCTTGAATCGCAGTAAAAGCTGTTGTATATGACGTTGCCACAATGTGGCTGTTGGTTGATGATGCAGGAGAGTGATGGAAGATGACCGTTTAGCTCTGTGTCAAGAGTGCCCCTTGGCAGGACATGGACAAGTGGTAGCTGCTGGACTCTTTTTAAAGATGAGTGAACAGGAGAAAAAGCTCTGCAGTGCACTTTCAGAGTGCATGCAGTGCCCCTGGAGGTCATTTTCACTCTATTCTTTGCACCAACACAGACTGTCCTGCCTTTTATATACGGTACGAGTGCCCTCAAAACCTCATTCAGATTGAGTCCTCCCTTGTCAGATTGGACCGACAATTTTCACCATCACATAGTATGTAATGATAATGTGACCAAATTGTGCTTGGGGAGGTTCCCCAAAAAAACAAAGACAATTTCCACCAAGGTTGTTACACTCGAGAACACTACTTGTGTGTTGTTGTTGCCCCTTGTAGTGAATGCATGGGTTCGCAAAACCAAAACCAAACCTAAGTTTAAAACTCTCTATCATGCACCCCTTATAAGATAAACTGCCGAGAAAAAGGAAACAGTAAAGATATGATGATGACTATCATCTGTGTTTTAGTTCATCAATACTAGTGTGGCCTGTGCCGTTTGCCCAAGTGTTACCATGTCCTCTACTGATTTTTCCTTAATATATAGTTAAAATTAAATATTATTTATTTGTATTTAACTAATAAATTTAGTAATATTTACTAATAATTAATAATATAACTAATGAGTTAATTATGTTATTATGTGATTGAAAATTATTAATGATTATTGCTATAAATAATTAGTTAATTGGATTGTTTATCAATGAATTAATTAGGTGTAAATAGTTTGCAATTAAAATGTTAATCTCATATGTTTGGCTTTCATTTTCATTTTGAAAAGTATATAAACAAGGTGTTTTGTTCCATATTCTCATACTGAAAAACACATGAGCCTATGCGATGAGCGAATCGAAAAGGCTTAACTCAAAATCAAACATAATTATTCATGTATTTACAATTAACTACCTACCTCCTTAATTTACCTACCTTCTTTCCTACCTACTTACTTAGTTAAATAGGTATTTGGCCAAAGTAGATAACTTAATCCTATCTAGATAGGTGTTTAGCTTAGATGGGTAGGTAGATAGGTAGGTAGGTACCTATCTTGACCTGCATACTTAAATATTAATTTTTGGAAAATTCAATTAATATGCCACGTGATTTTTTTTTTATTACACCACATGTCATAATCTAAAACCATCCAAGCATAAAAGTTAAATGTCCTAGAGTATTTCAAATTTATAATAAAAATAATTATAATTATTAAAAATTACCTTCCAACAAAATAAATCGTAACACTTTTAGCATAATTTTTTTAATGTATTCCAAAAGGTAACTTTCAAGAAATACCCACATGTGAAGCTAGCTTCTCACATCTCATAGCTAGTCAGGTTGTATGTGATGTGCATTTATTGTTTGGTTAGGAACCCCCTATGGCTTTGTGTTGTGAGGGAGATGAAATAGTGCATTTGTCACTAAATGAATAAATCCTAGTAGATTTGTAAATCATATTCCAGAAACAATAGTAGCCACCTTGCTATTATGCCAAATAGTTGTGGTTTGTTAACAAGGTAGGTCATAACCATGTGGTTAATGTAAAAAACAAATTTGTTGTTGAGAAGGTAGTGGTGAAATTTATGAAGGGCGTAGATCATAATTAGTGCCTCTATGTGTCATAATATAATTTTGCTTTGCGAAATTTAGCAACCTTGATGCATAAGTAATTAATTGATCACACTTACTATTTTGATTTTGGGTTAGCATTGTTAAGGGAGTAGTTACTTGTGGTAATTATTAGTTAATATATTTATATTTTCCTAGTTACTGTTTTAAGAATTATTAGTTAGATTACATAGTTTTTATCACCATTTGAATTTGAATAGAACATAGGACTATTTTTTTGAAAAATATATTGGGAGAAGAGAAAGAGAAGACTAATATTTTATCATTGTAGAACATGGAGTTTTAATGTAATATGAATGAAATATACTTTGATTTTTAGAAAGTTTTTTTTTCATAGCCATAGTTTGTTATTTTGGTGTTTTTAAACATACTTTCATTACTAGATTTTAATTTTGAAACTAATTCTAAGTAGATCTAAATGAGCAAATTTTGTTGGTATTAATTTTATTGCATTTCAGTCCAAATTTTAAACCAAAATATAGAATTAAAGATTTTGTATTTACCATTTGGTGACCATCCCAAGGTCTAAATTTAGAGTGAATTTCATAATGTTGTTTATGCTTTATTGTTGAGATTTTTGGTTTTTATAAATAGATAACGAACTTTATTTTATTTTTTTTGCATTTTTTTTCAAATCTTAATCATAATTGTTGTTCAAAAAGTAAATATAAACAGAGTAGCTAACTATGAGGATTTTGTTCTAATGTAGAAGTTTGTTTATATTTGAATTAAGATGTGGAGAGATGGAAAATTGAATTATAACTAGAAGTTTGAGGTGACAATTAGATCATGTTGTATTACATGAACAAGTGGAAAATGGCGTTGCCATTAATAACAATTTGAATGCAAATAAGGTAGATCATCGGTTTGAAACACCTAGAAGAGTTTCTTAGACAAAATAGGGACATCCGTGGACAAAAGAGAGACTTGTAGGCCACAAAATGCTTTAGGCAACACCGATTATTCCTCATAAGTGCAAATTGGTGAAGTATAGAGCCGCACCAGTAGTTTGTTGCAAAATTCTAAGAGGAAAAAATGTTAGATTGAAAATGTAGATTCACAAGTTGAATTTAGACGAAGGAGTTGAAAATCTAAACTTCAATAGGGAGTTATCCTAAAATCAGCAAATTTGATGTAGCAACATAATTCTAATACTTTGATTCAAGAAGAAGAATAGAAACTCAACATGTCAAAAAGGGAAAAAGTAGTATTAAAGTATAGATTTGCCTCACCTCCTTATTATTGAAACAGTTAGGAGAATGAAGAGTTTGAACTTAGAGCTCATAATTTTGAACCTCCAATTCATTATGTTGTTGAGCAAGAAGTTGCAACTCAAGGTATCAAAATGCCCAGAGGAGTTGAGTTGGTACTTGTAACTAGACAAGAAATTGTAGTCTTACGTAAAGTAGAAACAATAGTAATAGAAGGTGTTCTTGTGGCTGTAAGAGTGAGGTACATTGAACCCAAATTTAATCAATAGAATGGAAGCATAGTTAGAAGAGTTCCAAGGGATTGGAATAAAGGAATTCATTGTGTGAATGGAGTTCCAAGACTAAATTCTCCACATTGCACATATTGCCAATAATTGGACATTAGATCAATGAATGTCCATTTATTGAAGATAATGTAAGGCAAGGATTTGTTGAACATTTCCAGAATGTAAATCCAAAACTTGCAAGAATAGGGAATCATGGACATATTGAGCTAGAGGATCTATACCATGAGAAGGTCAGAATTCCAAATAGACTTAGAAAACAAATCTGGAGATAAAACAAAATGGAAATGAAAGCTCAAATTATGGTAGATGTTGTACCTATTTCTACGATTCATATACCAAATTTGTTGCATCAAAACAATATTGGGTTACCTATGCAAGAACTCCAAATTTCAAAACAAAAGTAGTGAGAACTGTGCCATTATATTTTATGGCAATGCCCTAGTCTATAATTATAATTATTGAAGCTCCACTTGTATTAACAATAGTCCATACTATTGATGGTGTTAAATCCAGACCATAAACTCCAAGGGGAACATATACCCAAAGAGGTGAACAAACTTTTTGCTAGTCAACCATTAGATCCAAGAAGAGGCAGTTCAAATCCACCAAGACCACTAGGACCTCCAAGATATTTTGGATTACCAATGGTGAATCCAGGTAGGCCACCATTAACACCAAACAAACCTTATCATCAACCACTTAACTATACTAAATATGTAAAGGATTTGACCCAAATGTTCATGTTAGAGTGTTTAAAGTTGTCATTAGAGCAAATAGTGAAACAAATGATGCAAAAATTATTAATCTGTTTCAAGATTGTGATTTGTCACAAGAAAAAGAAGACCATGTTCCTACAGTCTCTCAGGTTAGTACTCAACAAATTATAATACAAAGGCATGTGAAACATTCTTGTCATATTTGTGGTGATATTAGACATAAGACCATAGATTGTCCTAAGTATAGTGATATGCAAAATATGTTTAAGAACAAAGGAATGAAGCCAATAAAAAAACAAAATGTTGTAAAACCCAAGATTTCAAATCCTTCAATCCATATGGTGGATGTGAATATGGCCATCACCAAGAGCAAAGTAACTGAAAAATAGGTGTTTAAGGACAAAAGACTAATCAAGAAGTTTGTTGTTGATTGGGAAGAGGAATAGAAAATACAATAATCTTTTGTCAACACTATACAAGAAATGTAAGCAAAAGACCCACCACAAAAATTGATTCCAAAGGAGAAAGCACAATGGAATACAAGTTGGGCAAGATTGTTAGAATCTGAGGTTCCACATAACCAATTGTATCACAAAGTTTGTCTATTAATCCTATCAACAAAGTTATGTCTATGGAACAAATATTCCAAGATATCAGTGAACAGATGTTGGAGACTACCTATACTTTGAGGTTAGGTCAATTACTAAAAATAACACCATATCTTAAAAAGTATATGTGGTAGAAACTAAAGCCAGAAAAACCTAATATAGTTATTAACTAGATGTCAAAGCCTAGTGTAGCCATAGTGGTTGAGACGCATTTTGAACTAAACATAACAACTATACAACTGGATAACCATATGGTAGTTATCCAAGTACAAGTTGGGAAGAACATTGTTGAAGATGTCTTGATAAATGGAGGGGTAAGTGTGAACATTATAACAAAAAACTTCATAACAAAGTTAGGTTTACCCAAACCAAGACCAGGTCCATACCACTTCAGAATGGTAGATCAAAATATGACTAGGCCATTAGGAATCATCAAAAATTTGAAGATTCACATACATGGTATCCCATATATAGCCACATTTACTATTTTGAAAAATAATGTGGTAGATTATAACTATTCTATGTTGTTAGGAAGACCTTGGTTCAAAGATGCAAAGGTTACACATGACTAGGGTAATAATGTCATTATTGTTCAAAGTAATGGAATAATTAAAACAATATTAGTTAACAAAAAATTGGGAGTAGAAACTAGAAAGCCCCAAGTACTTGTTTGTTATGATTTGATGGAAAGGTTAATAGATGAAAAGGAAAATATGATATTTAAGACAGAACCAAAATTGTTTTCAATTAGCACGATTACACTTTCAAAATAAATGGTTTCATTGTTGAGTGTTGGAGTGTTAGAAATCAAAGGCATTGAGGAATTTGATCCAAAACAAAGGATATCAAATCAAATAGTTGCAAAAGTAGTGCCTTCAATAGTGAAGTCAAAAGACTTTTGTGTCAGACTAGAGGTTTCATTGGAAAACAAGGTTTATTTAGAAACCTATTACCATCATTGCCACGATGATATTCAAATGGATGAAACATTAGCAAAAATACAAGTACATAGTCTTTAGATAGCAAGTTGGACTTTGACTAAAGAACAATAACTTGTTAAGCTAAATTTTTGCACAAAGGCAAATCCATAATGCATCAAGGTTAATCCATGATTAACAAAGGAGAAGATTGAAGAGCTTCAAATGTTATTTAAGAAGTTCAAAAATGTGTTTGCCTGAACTTACAAAGATTTGAAAGATATACCTTTGGAATTGGTTCAACATATAATTGAATTAGATACCTCAATTCCACCAACACATCAAACAATATACAAATTGAACCCTAAGCAATGGTTTATGCTTTGCATAATTTCAATCATTTTTTATTGGGAAAAAAATATATATATATGTAAACCATATGGCTCTAGTTTACTTGGTCAACAAACCAAAAGTGTCATGAAGGATAACAAGATGGTTATTATTATTCTTAGAGTATGAGTTCACAATAGTTTACGAACCTTGTAAAACACATGTAGTTGTTGATGTTTTATTTAAATTGGTAAACAGTATAAAAGCATTGGGTGTCTCAGATCAAAATATGGATTCATCATTATTTTTTGTAGAACTTATATGGATGCAAGAAGTAAAAACCTATTTAAACATAGGTTAGATGCCAAAAACTTTAAACTTGACTTAGAAACAAAAGTTTGCCAAAAAGGCAAAACCTTTACATTTTGAAAGAAGGAACTATGTATAGAATGGGACAAGACAACAAAATGTGTAGATGTTTGACCACCTTGGAAGCACATATTGTTCTAAAGGAGCTACATGAAAGAGTGGTTGGAAGACATTTTTTGTAAATATTACTACAAAGAGAATTCTAGATGTAGGATATTGGTGGCCAACTTTATTCAAGGATACTCATGACTTTTGCAAAAGTTACGAAAGCTGTCAAAAAATTGGAGGACTCAAAACAAAAAGTTTGGCCAAGTTGGTAACAACACTTGTAGAGGAACCTTCTTTTTTTTCTTCTCATAAATTCTCTTCGATATCCAAGTTTGAAAAAGCTTTTGAAGTAATAAAAAAAATGAGAGAGATTGTAAGGAAACATTGAGGAGATGTAGCTTTATAAAGCCCAGAACACAAGCAAGTTTTAGTGAACAAGTCAATCCCATTTCTATTTCAAATTCTAAAGAAAACTAACAAAATGATAATTTGCAACAACAACAACAATTGCCATTACATCAAGATGAGTATACTTAGGAACAGAAAAAGTTCATATTCCCAACATGAAGCGCACGAGGAAAACAAGTTGGCAAGCAATGGCTACAAATTTGCGTGGGAAGAAAGTGCGTACTCATCGAGATGGTTAAGTTAGGTATGTCTTTACTCCCAAAGCAAAATTACAATAGCAATCTAAAGAACATTTTACTTTGGACAAGTTCTAAAGAGGAAGAGAAAGCCTAGGCAAACATAGCTAAACTAGTAGGCATGTTTGAGATTGAGTGGAAGATACCTAGCCACAACGTTTTGTTGAATTTCTGAGTAATTGGAATTTGGATCTTAAACATAACAAAATCAAGGTTATGTTGGGGGATGAGCAGAGAATAATAGATAAGCATGTATTGGCAAAAGTTCTTAGACTTTGCCATACAAAAGAAACAGAAGCAGATTAGGCAAAAATGTTTGATGGCAAAGTAGCATTGGCAAATATAATAAATAGAGTCCCAACATTCACAACACCAATGAAAGGTGGGTTGTGAAAAAGATGAAGTTAGAATATGCGAATAAAATTGTTTCCATTTTGTCAATTACTTACCAAAAGGATAAGGTGTAATATATTAATAATAAATATGTTATGATGATCTCCAAAGTAGATCATGGAGAGTTTGTTAATTGGGTTGTAATCACGTATTCTCAATTGGTCAAGGAATTGATCAAATGGGAAAAATGTCAAAAAAATACGATTAAAGGAATAGCCAAAAGAGAACCAAAAAAGGATGCACTACTACAAAATGCGTCCTAGTTCACTCTAGGTTTCACTAGATTTTGAGTGAATTTGGACATTTTCACCTTTTGAAATTGTTCAACCTCCTAATGAATAGGGCCAGTTGTTACGGACAATGAATTATTTCACTAGCACTTAGTGAAATAAGGTTATTGTCAAATGAAATATAAATTTACCAAACCATTCACTTGTTAGTTAATTAACTAACTAGCATGGAAATCGGTTAAAATTTAATTATTTGATATATAATATTATTGATAATTTCATGATTTTTAGACCTATGATTTATTGACACATGTCACTACATAAGCTAGGTTTTTAACCTAACCTAAGTAGGTAGGCCAAATAATCAACCTAGGCATCTATTCTAGGAATTGGATAGGAGAATATTAAGTCAACATACGATTGTTGACCACAACAACACCACTCATGAAGTTTAATCCCTTGACCTTTAGATTGGAAGCAAACACCCTTACCATCAAGTCATCTCACTTATTATGATAATATGTTACATTACATTGTATTTATCAAATCCTTCATTTTAAACATTACAAAAACATAAACTTGAAAATTCATATCTTATTAGTTATTTTAGCTTATTTCACCTTTGGCTATTTTTGGTTATTATAAAAAAAAATTGGTTATTCTATGTTTTTTTTGCTATTGAAGGTTATTTCACCTTATGTTATTGTTGGCAATTTTAGGTTATTATAAGCTATTTCACTTTAAGTTACTTTTGTCTATTATAAATTATTTCACCCTATATTATTTTTGGTAATCCTAACAATTCTAATATATGACTATTGGTTGTTTTTTTATTAGGGTTATTAATGGTTATTAATGGCTATTAGTACCTATTATATTGATGGCTATTAATGCCTATTAATGGTTATTCTATTAATAGTTACTAGTGGTTATTATATTAATGGCCATTAGTAGTTATTCCTTTCTGGTGGATATTTTATTAATGGTTATTAGCAGTTATTCTATTAATAATTACTAGTGGTTATTATATTAATGGCCATTAGTAGTTATTCCTTTTTTATGGATATTCTATTAATGACTATTAGCTGTTATTTTATTAATAATTACTAGTGGTCATTATATTAATGGCCATTAGTAATTATTCCTTTTTTATGGATATTCTATTAATGGTTATTAGTAGTTATTCTATTAATAATTACTAATGGTTATTATATTAATGGCCATTAATAGTTATTCCATTGGTGGATATTTTATTAATGGCTATTAGTAATTATTCTATTGGTGGCTATTGGTTGTTATTATACTAATGACTATTGGTGGTTATTCTATTAATGGTTATTAGTGTTTATTATATTGATAGTTATTGGTGGTTATTTTATTAATGGCTATTGGTGTTTATTTTATTAATGGTTATTGGTGTTTATTCTATTAATGGCTATTGATGTTTATTCTATTAATGGTTATTGGTGGTTATTTTATTAATGGCTATTGGTGTTTATCCTATTAATGGTTATTGAGGGTTATTTTATTAATGGCTATTGGTGTTTATCCTATTAGTGACCATTGGTGATTATTCTATTAATGTTTATTGATGGTTATTCTATTAATGGTTAATGGTGGTTATTCTATTAATGACTATTGGTGGTTATTCTATTAATGGTTATTGATGATTATTCTATTACTGGTTATTGTTGGTTATTCTATTACTGGTTATTGTTGGTTATTCTATTAATGGTTATTGTTGGTTATTAATGGTTATTGTTGGTTATTCTATTAATGGTTATTGCTGGTTATTTTATTAATAGCTACTGGTTGTTATTTTATAAATGACTATTGGTGGTTATTCTATTAATGGTTATTGATGGTTATTCTATTACTGGTTATTGTTGGTTATTCTATTAATGGTTATTGTTGGTTGTTCTATTAATGGTTATTGCTGGTTATTTTATTAATAGCTACTGGTTGTTATTTTATAAATGACTATTGGTGGTTATTCTATTAATGGTTATTGATATTTTATTAATGGCTATTGATGGATATTGGTGG
>Ga0116230_10008491_pt1 | contig 10125 bp, 12 predicted proteins | sample S1TSphfallax_3_FD_88678 | JGI IMG/M metagenome (GOLD analysis project Ga0116230, IMG submission 88678) | Host-associated microbial communities from peat moss isolated from Minnesota, USA - S1T2_Fd - Sphagnum fallax MG | ecosystem: Host-associated > Plants > Peat moss > Unclassified | place...
AGCAGCAGCGGCAGAAGAGCGGCCTGCCTGCCTGCCTGCCTGCCCTGGGGACCACGCTAAAGCAAACGAGTAAGCCCCAGATCTCGAGGTTTCTGTGCCACACGCGCGCCCCACCTCGCTGCCTTCCCAACACACCACCACGATGCAGATTCAAGGGGAGAAAACTTGTACCAAATAGCAGAGAGAAACAAACATCATAAGAAACAAGGGTTTGTAGATCATTTTTTTTTCTTCTCTTAGACACATAGAGAAAGAAAGAGAGAGCGACACACACACATATATACACACGCACATACAGTGAGAGCGTTATTGGATCGATACAGGGTAAGGGAGGATGCAATTTCGGCCTGATGGTGGCGATGCGGGTTTCGATGCCCGTAGAGCAGCAGCAGCAGCCGCCTCTTCTTTCTCGGTACCATCATGTTCTTCACTCATGCTCTCTCTCTCTCTCTGTGCAGGCTCTACATCTATCTACCTACTTTCTGTTTTTCTTTCTTTCTTAGCCTTGGTTGCGCCATGTGTTTGGAGAAGAGGTGCCCTGCCTGTTGTTGTGACAGCGACGATTTTTTTTTTTAATTAAGATTTTTATGCTCTTGTTAGTTTGGGAATAAAGTTTGAGCCCACTAAGTAAGGAAACCAAGCAGCTCTGTGTGTCTGTGTTTTTTTTACCCCCTTTGTGTTGGATTTTTTTTCTTCTTTTTCCCTAAGCATGGTGAGTTTTGCAGAGTTTTGAGAGTGTTGGAAAGTGTAGAGGACTTTTGTTGTTGGGCGAGGTACCTATATCTTATATGTTATTTGAATGTCATTGGTGCTGGTGTGTTACCAGCATGGACTATATATTGCTATGGCTAGGGTTTTAAAACCCTAGTTCTTTCACATCAGGGAAGCTTTTTTTTAATATTTAAATTATTATTATTATTATTTACAGTAATGGAGATATTAAGCAATGAATATATATATATACTTCCATGCAGGGTGCTCCACCCTTAAGAGGGGGTTTTCCAGTGGACTATGGACCTCGAGCCGATGACAGGAGATTAGGACTTGCATCCCCTGTTTCAAAAACTGTATCTTACAGTGGCAACAGCAAGGGCGAGGAAGATGATGCCCTGCCATCCAGACATCTCTGGGTTGGCAATGTTTCACAAGAGGTCTCTGAAGCTATCCTGAAGGAAAAGTTTTCACAGTTTGGTGAAGTCGACAATGTTACAGTTTATTCTTCCAGAAACTATGCATTCGTGAACTTTGTCAATCAGGAAGAGGCAGTTGAAGCCAAGAACCTGCTTCATGGTGTTATGCTCGGTGGGCTTGCTATGCGGATTGAGTTTGCAAAGGGGGTAAGTAATCTGCCTTCTCCTTTCTGATGCATTACTGGCTGTAAGCATTTTTTTGGATCTTGTGAACATCTTTTTGGGTTGAATCATGTCATTCCTGCTCCTTCCTGCCTTTGATGTCCCTTGGAAGACTGGATCCTGTAGGAATCCCTGTTTTTGCAATAAATATTGTGGTCTTTTGTGGGGGGCGTGTTCAATCACTTGTAAATGGTTATGATTGCATCCTGAAGTTACAGAGTGCTTGCATAAAAATAATAGAGTTTGGAAGGCCATTTCCCTCTATGTCACATGAACATCATTTTGTGTTCAAGGTTTTTGGTTCCTGTTTCTCTGCAGCGAATGTCAAAATTTGAGCCCGGAAGAGGGCGGAGTGATTTGTCACATGATGACAGCACGGATGGAGCAGCAGCTGGAAACAGGGTATTTTTCTTCATTTCTGCATGTTATCATCTTCCATACATCTGAGTAATCCTCAAGTTCCTGCAGCCTTTACAGTGATGATCACAACCAGACCTAAGTGGTTTTGGTTCTCTGCAGGCAAGACAGAGTCGACATTTGTGGGTAGGGGGAATAGGACAGAATGTGACAAAAGAGCAGATTGAGGTGGAGTTCAAAAGGTTTGGGCCACTTGAAGACTTCAAGCTGTTGCGAGAGCGCAGCTGTGCATTTGTTGACTATGTAAGGATGGAGGATGCTGTTGCGGCTGTTGAAGCTCTCAATCGCAAACGCATTGGGGAGGACACATTGCGGGTTGATTTTGGAAAATCTTCAACCCAAAAGAGGGTCTGTTCATTAAAAATATCCGACATTTTTTTATTGAATATCATATACATATCAACATGTATTTCTTTTGGCTTGTGCATTGTCATTGAATTTTACAGTGCCATGTTATCAAGTTGATCAGTATCCCATCACCTTGTAGTGCAGGTGCATGCAATCTTCTTTGCTTGATGTATTGTGGTACATGTGTGGAATCAGGAAGGCAATGGAGATGAACGAAGTGGTGCTCCTAAAGATCATCGTGGTGGGGCTGCTCCAGATGGTCAACGGGGGCGTCAGGATGCTATGCAGGTTTTTTGAATGCTTTGTTCAAGATGTTTGCCTTCACCTTGGTAGTCCCTATGAGAGTTCCAGTCTTCATATGGAGAAGCAAAGATATGCTAACTTATGGGTGCCTTTTCTGTTTTCAGTTTCATTTTACCTTTACTAAGCTTTGCCACTTCATGTAGGTGGTTGGAGGAATGGGACCTTCATCAGGAGAAGGTCGTGGCAAGGCTGACAAAGATGGTGGTCCAAGTGAGGTGTTGTGGGTGGGGTTTCCTTTGCTCTCCAATGTTGATGAAGAGGGGCTCAAAAGGGCCTTCTTGCCCTTTGGTGAAATCGAACGCATCAAAACTTTCCCTGGTCGCACATATGCGTTTGTACAGTTTAAGTCAGTGGAAGATGCCACTCGAGCTAAAGATAATTTGGAGGGTAAGCTTTTCAATGACCCACGTGTGCATATCCGATTTTCCAAGAGTGAGATCGGGCCTGTTGATAATCCACGAGACACCCCTCGCAACATGGATAATTTGTTGTTGCCCTCATCACGGTGGGTTGGCGATGGACAAGGTCCAAGGGGGCCTTTAGCAGGCGGTGAACAATTTAGCAGCCCAGGCAGGCCCTCCAATACCAGCAGTTTGCGAGCAGGTGGGCTGAGGCCAGAGTATCGTCCTGAATCTTTTATGGCAGGTCCCACAGCCCGAGCCAGCACAAGAAACTCTGGCAGAGATGGGCGAATGGAGGATATTGATTATTTACGGAGGGCCCCTGGAGGTGAATCTGATATCCAGTTACCTTTTGATGATGGATGGGATTTGCCAGATGAAGATGTGGTACCAAGAGAAGCAAAACGCCTGCGAATGTTTCCTGGTGTAGGGTCAGAACCACCTGGATTTGACACAAGGTATGAGCCACATCAACTTGGTGGATCCAATGGTAGCAACCATTCTGGGTCTGGAGGGCCAGCTGGCTATGGAAACACTCGACTCCTGCCCACAGGAGACTACAGCCATGGCTTAGGACCCAGACCTCGCGGAGGAACTGCCCGAACTGAAGGTGTGCATCCTCCACTTGATAATCTGCGAGTATCTATGGGCCATGGATCTGCTAGCCCAGGTCTAGCAGTCCCACAGTATGGTAAGCAGAATGGATATGGTGGAGAAAGCGGAGCAGCAGGAGCAGCAGCAGGAGCAGCGGTAGCAGCAGAAGGTTGGCAGTGGCATGGCACCATAGCGAAAGGTGGCACACCTGTTTGCCGAGCTCGTTGTCTCCCAGTTGGTAAAGGAATTGATGTGACTGTGTAAGTGTTCCTGTGAGCCTGATTACTCTGTTCTTTCCTACAGTTGGGTAATTGGAAATTGTGTCAGGTCTGGTCACTGCATTATCACTTGTGGTCAGGGTCAGTCCTTTGGCTACTTTAAAGCATCTTACTTTGTAACGTGCTGTTTTTTGTGTTTTGCAGCCCTGATGTGGTGAACTGTACAGCGCGCACTGACCTGGATATGCTAGCAAAGCATGTGTTTCAGGCAGGTGACTTTGGTGTTGTGTTTTTTGTGCCTGAGGGTGACCCAGATGTGCCTCCATATCAGGATTTCATGCATTACCTGGGAGAGAAGCATCGTGCTGGTGTGGCAAAACTGGCAGATGGAACAAGTCTGTTCCTTGTTCCCCCTTCTGAATTTTCAGAACGGGTCCTTAAAGTTCCTGGTCAAAATTGCTTGTTTGGAGTTGTTTTGAAGTTCATGCAGCAAGCCCCTGGCCCCAATTTCACACCACCACCACACCAACAACAAGCTCCTTCTTTACCCCAACACCCATCTGCCTTTCCCCAACAGCAGCAATTGCTGTCCCAGCATGCTCCATCACAACAATCCCCATTCTTGCAGCAGGTTAGTGCACCCATGATGAATGCTCCCCCTACTCAGGGTCCTTCTGGATTCCAGGGGTCTATGCAAGTGTCGCCTCTACAAGGACAGCCACTGAATGTGGCCAATGCTAGTCCAGCACAATTGACACCATCACAGCTAGCAAGCATTGCCACAATGCCTGGTGGATTGACACCTGAGCTTATTGCATCTCTCACAGCATTGCTGCCACAAAACAGTACTGATGGGAACACACCTCTGCTACCAGTGTCTGGTGGACAGAGCACTTATTCTGGAAATGGAGGAATGTCTCTTGGGAGTATCCCGACAGTGAGGGCTTCTACACCCATGATTACTCCTGCCCTGCAAACTGATGTAAGACCAGCACCAAGTGGACTTCGCCCACCAAGCAGTCCTCTACCATTACCACCCCCAGGCTGGGCACCAGCTCAGCACACACCTCAAGACCAACCACAACAACAATCTGGGGCTGGCAATTTCCACTCCCAGTCTCCAAATCATGGATCATATTTCATGATTCCACCACCACAGCAGCAGCAACAGCTGCAGCCACATCTTTCACAACAGCAATACCAACAACCATCACATCCTCTAGTTCTTGGAGGCTCAGCTTCAGGCACAGGATCTCTTCTTGGTCAGTCACCTGCAATGTCTGGGTCACAAATGCAACAAGGTTATGGATATGTTGGACAGCAGTTTATTCCACCACCTCAGATCCCAAGGCCACCACAACAGCCAGTGGGTCCTGCACCACAACAGCCAGTAGGTTCTGCTCCACAACAGCCAGTGGGTGCTGCACCACAGCAGCCTGTGGGTGCTGCACCACAGTTACCATCTGATCAGCTGGCACAGCTCACAGCCTTGCTGACTCGAAGGCAGCAACAGCCAGCACAGCAACAAGCTGCTGCCCAGCTTTTGCAGCAGCACTATCAACAACAGCCAACTAGTCATTCCCCAACATCATCTCTTCCACCCCAGCACCATCCCCTCCAGCCTCAGCAAGCCTTGACTCCACAGTTGCAACCACTAATGCAGTCACTTCCACAACAACAACAGTCTCAGTCTGAGTTACCACACTATGGACAGATGTTCCAGCCACAATGGGGCCCGAGCTCTTCTTCACAGCTTCAGCCATCATCTCTCTCACATCCCCAGCCACACCAACTACCACAACCACCACAACCACAGCCACAGGCCCAACCCCAGCAGCAGCAAATCCCTCAGTCAGTAACACAGGTGCAGCATCAGCAGGTTCTTCCACGCTCTCAAGGTACTAGTTGGGAGAATGGGGCAACCCATGGAACTATTGCAGCAGATCTGCAAGGGGCAAGCCAAAATCAAGGAGTAGGTGAGCCAGATGCTCAACAGAAGAGGTTTCAAGCAACATTGCAGCTGGCCGCTGCCTTATTACAACAAATGCAGCAACAGCAAGGAAAGCCTCAAGCAGAGTAGCAGTGATTGGTGAAGTTAGACTTATTTCAAGCCTTTTTCATCCAGGTATGTATGTCCTAAACTGTCTTCTGTCTCTCTTTCTTCTTTTTTTGTGGACACGGGTCAATGCTCTCATGATCTACAGCAAGCAAATATCTCATGAGTACATCCTCCACATCTCATTAAGGCCTGTAGCAGGAACCGTTTCTGGATCCACACATTGCTGTGTTTATGCGGGCTAAACATCGAAATGTCGTTACATATCATTGCACAAACAACAAACAAACTTGAACATGACCACAATCTGAATTGCTTGTGGCTATATCCACACCTGGAGAATAAAGACTCCCTGACAGCTAAACAGATCTCGCTTCCACAAACTCAATACTGGATTGCAATCTGAATCTGTGCAAGCAAATACAACAGCCTCACCTCTCCCTTGCTTTGTAACACTGGAAATGGGTAAGTTCCTTAGGAAGACTCCTCATGGTCCGCATAGAAAATAGGTGAACCATCGGAAGTATCAACCAACTGTAGTGGCACTAGAGTCATTGAAGTGTTAGTGATCCTTCAATCACCATCAGCATTTATGATTGCTCTGGAAAAACAAGTTGCTAGTCTGGCTGCACCGGATGACAGGTATTGCTTGTCAATTTTTACTCTTACAAAACTAAGTCACAGTTCTCCATCATAGTAAACAGTCTGACATCAGGCTCTACATTGGGGCTCTATGTCCAAGACAGGTTTAACACACCTGGGTGCTGGTGTGAACAAATGATTCTTGAAAGAGGTATTTGAGGGATCTGCTGGTTCTTAATTTATCAGAGTCTTGGTCCAAAATTCCCGAAACATTATCTATTTATGATTATATTGGTGATAATCCAGCCAGTACCCATTGTTCTCCAATTATGAGCCTTTGCACCTCCTTGTGCACAGAGTTACAGTTTTGGCAGTTTTGTGGCACCGGCAAGGTATTCTTGCCGTGTGCCTCCAGGCTTCATTCGTTTGGTCCAATGCACCGTTTAGTGCAAGCAGTAAACCAAGAACTACATTCCAACACCTGTGGCACTCTTGTCATTCTATGGCTATCCCTAGATCACATTTACCTTCTGGTACCCTTCCAAGTTTTTCAAATTCTCCACAGATGCTGCTCAACCTTGTGAGCAAGGTCCCTCTGCTTCACCAGAACTGTGTAACTCTGTTGTCTAGGGCCAATCATGGATGCTATCTTATAAGACAGGGGTGTGAACCCTCTTAACTATTCTTCCATTCTTGCAGTACGCCCACATGGATATCTCCCATCATAGTCTGCTTCACAGATGCAGCAATTGAGAGGTCAATGATGGGGGGGAGGATTGATACACACTCTTCTACAATCTCTCGACAGACTTCAGGTGACACCTTGCAATGATGCCAGTTTGTCTACACATGGTAGCAGGTTCTTGACACACATGACAAAACACATCTGTCACATGTAATCCCTTCTGTTCAAGCAAGCTTGGAAGTGATTGCCAGTTATCAACATGTGTAGCACACCCTGGACAGGCAGAGACTATCTACTTTTAGGCACTACAGTCTGGGCTATTTTGTTGTTAGATTTCGTTTCCCAAGCGTAGGGCCTTCAGGTTTAAAATCTGGTTTTTCATGTCAGTGATCAGCTTTATATCTTGAGTTGGTACAGAGAATTAGCAGCAGGTTTTCCTTGCATAAGGTGATGTGTGTGTATGTATTCTCTCCCAGTTGAACAATTCGTGATGATGAGTCTCTCTCCACCAATACATGATATGAAAGGCTGATGTCTTTCCAGTGATGGTTTGCACTCCACTCCACTCCACTCTGAAACGACTTTTGTGCCGGTTCAATGACCACTCTGCATTATTCCATCTATCTCAAGTGAAATCTGAGATACACTCAAGTTTTGAGATACCGATGCCACAAACCATTCCCAGGATTGCATGACATCAAACAAATCCTTGGTAATTTGCCAATGGCATTAGCATCACTAAATCTGTATAGTGGTCTTATCTTCTGTGGGGATATGTTGGACTGTACAGTCTGTTTGGTCTCATGACTGCTGCTTTGTTGCAGAGTCAATGTATATTTCAAGGTTTACTTAGACTTTGGTTGAATTTGTTTTGTGGTGAGAAAAGTGCATTGACTTGTGAGTCAAATGAGGTTTGATGATGCAGGGCAGAATTTGAGAAATTCTGGAATCCTGTCTTGAGAGGGTTTACACTCTTGGTGCATGTAGGCATTTTTGTACCTCGACTGAAGCTTGTATGTTTAACCAAGCAATGATTGTTTGTTCAGGCATTGTGTTACAATCAATGAGTTCTTCATAACAAATGATTTTGTAAACTTAATCCATTTTCATAAATTGATCATTGATCATTCATTGCATTCTTTGAAAGGAAAGCAAATACACCGGAATGAAGAAATATGAAGTGAATGTCAACTGTACTGTGACTAAGCCTCTTGAGTCGAAACTCTGGGAACTGGAGAATGTGTTGAAGTTTGAAAAGTTTGGCTCGTCCATAATTGAGTCATCATGGTTTTCCAATGGATGATGCATTGGTGTGTGTTCGGTCACCTGATCCACGTCAAATGCACTTCACAATCAAGAATCACAGGGTGCATCTAATCTGGGATTGGGTGATAGCATTGCAAAACTTCATTGAGTCAACCTCTAAACCAATTGGATGTCTGTGGTGTTAGGAAGAAGTTGTTGGTCATGCCATCTCCAAATAGTGTTAGTTCATTTGAGGGACCCATAGAAAGTAGAGGGGGAAGCAACTCCTTTTATTGAGCAACTTAACAAATAAATGGGAGAGGCCATATTTTAACAGACAAATTCTTTCTTTGAGCTCAACATATCTTGATGGCACCACCTTCAGAAAAAGTCATTTTCAATTCTCTCTTGCAAGAGAGTTCCTGTTTTGTCTATCCTTCTTAATGGCACACCAAATAGAAAGACCAACTTCAATAGTGGCTTTCCAAGCACTCAAGAAAACCTGGAGTGTGAGTAAAAGTTACCATTTCTACTAGCACATCTTTCAAACTAAAGAATGAAAATAGTAAAGCTACAAAGGATATCGAAGGGTTGCCTCAAATAGGTGAACTCTCCAACATTGGGGCCAAAGCTTTGGTCCTCCTCTTGTCTAACCGAGGTGAAAGTTTCACCATAAAACACTTGTTGCCATGTGAGGATAAAGTCAAGGGGAGCCTCTAGTGAGTCCAAACAATTTGAGAAGCTTCCCATGCAAAGCTTATTGCTTGTCAATCAAGAAGACAATGTTGTGGCATCTCAATGTGCTCTTTGCAAATATCATAGTGTGGGTCTTTACCCAACTTTGCTAACCATGTCCCAATTGGCAAACCCTTGCATAGTGCAAGCCAAATCAAATCTGCCACCTACCTTGGTCTAGCTTTGTGCCAAATACATCTTATCAAGAAGCATCTAGCAGGTTCATGAATCCTTGTTGGATGAAAAATTTCATCGATTAAGAGCTAGGGTCCTTCCTACAAAAACATAATTTGTAACCTTTTTCGGAAAAGTATCCAAAGAAGGGTGTCACACCAAGACCATGGCTGTCTTCCCCGTTCCATTCACATTCTCCCGGGTTCCATTGGAAGTGCTCAATGAGGCCTTCACTAGATAATCACAATTGGTCATCCAGCCAGGGGGAGAGATAAGGACTTGGGAGACTAAGCCTACTTATAATTCTCCACCCATATATGTGTTAAAAAAAAGTTCACAAAATCTGGACAAGTACAACTTTGGGAAACACCTTTCATGTCATCTTTCATGTCTCTCATTGTTTTGTTTGGCTTGTTGCTAGGATTATGGAGGAGCTTTTGAGACCAGACTTGCACTATTCTTGTGAGCTAGAACATTATACAGTGGATATGCCCTATATGTGGTCGATACTATATAGTATGTGGTATGGATAGGACATGCATAGACAAAGTATATGTGATCACAGATATCCTAGTTGTTGTATTCATAAGCACCTCCATGCATCCATATTCACCTTCATTTGTTCACATGATCTAGTATTCATCCATGTGCTGAATTGCATTTATATATTCATTTACATTCATCCATATTCATCACTATCCAATTACGATCATTCACATATCCATCTTCATCCATGTATTCAATTATGTTTATCCACATTATCTATATTCATCTTTCGATGACTTTCATCCACATCTTCTATGTGCATCCACAATTCATCTACATTCAATTACATCCATCTACGTTCATCCACATCCACCTTTGTATCCACCACTAATTCACGTGCAGTTTGCACTACATACATGATCTACAAACATGTTTTGTACATCGCTTGCTCTTGAATGTGTATTCAAGCAGCCTTTTTATTCTTCATTCCAGGCAGCATGCTTGGCTGCATGGTTCGTAATTGTGTTCG
>Ga0116230_10008493_pt1 | contig 10124 bp, 4 predicted proteins | sample S1TSphfallax_3_FD_88678 | JGI IMG/M metagenome (GOLD analysis project Ga0116230, IMG submission 88678) | Host-associated microbial communities from peat moss isolated from Minnesota, USA - S1T2_Fd - Sphagnum fallax MG | ecosystem: Host-associated > Plants > Peat moss > Unclassified | place: USA...
AAAAATGGTGGGGTCTCAGAAGAAGACATGGCCTTCAAGTTATTATCTTTTGACACAAATGGTATCAATGTATTCCAAGTGTGAAATTTGAACTCCTTTTGTTTTAGTTTGTGGAAACTTCTTGTGAAATTTCTATTGAAAAGTCAAAACACCTTTGGGGAATAACTTTTATATAATTTCATTAAAATTAGGAATCATGAGGTCTAACAAATTCAATGGAAGCTTGTATTTGTTTGCAACATTCAAAATACAAAGTTTAAGGGGTTTAAATGGATAAATGTTAATTGAATCCAAAAGGTGTAGGAAGGCCTTCTTAATATGAAAAAAATGGTATGGGTAGTAAGAGATGAACAATTTGGAATACTACATTCAAAGAACTAATACTAAGTGATTGTTAATTTGATAGGGAACAAGGAATCACTAAACAACTTCAAGAATAATAAAAGCCCCACATGGAAGGCATTCATTGTTGTGATCATCGCACAACTTTAGCAATCCAAGCATTAAGCCACTTGCAAATGGTGTCCCAAATTGAAACTTGTTGCAATTTTTCTACACATTCTTTGTTCACTCTCCAAATAAACATTTTGAATTGAAAATGGTTGAAGATAATATGGAGGTTGATGTTTTCTTACTTTTGGCTCTTGCTTGTTTGATGTTGTTGAGTGAAATTGTTCATGTACTCATCAAATTCTTTCAAAAGAGGAATGTTTTTGTTTATGGTTATGTGGCAACCATAAAGGTTTGCAAATCCCAATTATATTCATTATTCAATGATCCAAATACATGTTATGTCTTTGATGCTTTCAAAAACTTCAAAGATTCGGTTGCTTCAAAGCATGATACTATTGGCTAGTGTTGGGTAGCCAAGGCTTTGGACCTCAATGCTTCAAGTGTGGAATATCTAACATTTCATTTTGCCAACCACACATTCCCTACAATTTATGTCGATCCATCTTTTAGAAATTTCAACCAAATCACTCGAAATGTCTTCAACATAGTCAAAGAAATCGAGACAACATGTTTAGGTAAACATATCATATTTTCCTAACTTGTTTTAGTTTATTTCACTATTACAAATCATACTTTTTAAAAGGTTCAAGTTGATTAATTTATCATTTTTTACTAATGGACATGTACATTTTGACTAAAGGCTAAGGGCTTGAATAACAAATGTATTTTTTGAGTGATCAATTTCATTATAATGGTTTATTTGACTACATACATATAGTCAAATTGTATAACTTTAGTCAAAATGGCTAATGGTTTTTAGTCAAATTAAACATTTAATCAAAATGATCAATGATCTTTAGTTAAAATGACTAATGATTTTTAGTCAAGTTGAACATTTACTCAAGATGGCCAATGATCTTTAATAAATATGACCAATGGTTTTTAATCAAATGGAAACATTTAATCAAATGCAACATAATATATTACCATATGTATCTATTTCCTACTTGTTCATCCATTTTTTTGCTTAATTAATTATTACCTACTATTACCCACCCACCCACCTACTATTTACTTACCTACATACCTACCTATCTACCTACCTACTTACACACCTACTTATATTTTTTCACCTTCATTCAACCTATCTACTCACCTACTCACCTACTTACATATTATTTGCCTCCCTATGCACCCATTTACTTAAATTTAATCATTTGGTGTAACCATTAAGTTTAACCATTATGTTTAGTGATGCACCCCTAAACTCCTTGATGGACTCAATTGTGAATCCAAAGGTGAAAACAACGAAAGGAAGAGTTGGAATTCATTCCCTGGCTCATAACATTTCGGGGGTAGAGGGGCATGTTGGAGTTCCGGGATGGGACTAGGACAAATGACAAGTGAGTCAATTATTCACACGGATTTGCACAAACTAAACAACAAGTTGTTTAATGCATAATTGGAACACTTTTGATGCACAGATGAGCCACATGCAAACACATGATTCACAAAACTCACCACAACCCCGAATTGAAGGAAACCACCACCTTCCCCCTTATAGTATTCTCTGTGCCTGCCCACTAGGCCAGCACCCGAATGTCATTTTGTCTCGGGACTCCCAAGTTGGAGTCCCAAAATTCTCTAAATTGGGATTCCTACAACTCTAAAGGTTTATAACTTTGTGTGTAGACCTCTAATTGAGGTGAGGTTTAAATCAAAGGTGTATCCCTTGTTGAGATCTTTCCAACAATATATGGCACGCCACATGTGCACAAGTAAATCAAGGCGATTCCTGACTTTTAATGGTCGGGAGTTAAATTGGCAATTTGACTCCCAGCCCTTCTTTTCGCCATAACTTATGTTCTAAGTAACCAAACGGGTCATGCAAGCCCATTTTAAACATTTACATTACAAAAGCTTTTCAATGATATAAGGAACTTTTCAATCCAATGAATTTTGACCCTTGTAATCACCCTCTAAAGGTTTGGGAGTCCATTGGGAGTCCAACTTGGGAATGTGAAGGTTCATTCCCTCACAATGTTTTTGAGAGCATGAAATGTGATTTTTGGGCTTCACTCTTGGCCCCCAAATTTTGCAAACCCTTGTTTTGGTCACGAGCATAAGGTTAAGGTTACGACATTTAGCCATTAGATTTAACCACTAAGTTTAACCACCAAATGTGGCACTAAATTTACCTAAAGTTGAACCATTAAATTTGGCCACTAAATATAACTTAATTTTAGCCATTAGATATAACCTAGGTTTAACCATTATGTTTAACCACTAAATTAGCCTAAGTTTAACCATTATATTTAACCAAGTTTTAGCCATTATATTTAGTCATTAGATTTAACAATTAGGTTTAGCCTAAATTTAATCACTATGTTTGGCCAAGGTTTAGACATTATATTTAACCGTTACATTTAACCATTAAATTTAGCCTAAGTTTAATCACTATGTTTAACCAAGGTTTAGTCATTATATTTACCACTAAATTTAACCTAAGGTTTAATATTATGTTTAGCCACTAGTAGCATTTTTTTGTGACGAAAATTCACCACTTAGCAAAAAAAAGTGCTCGACAACATGACCATTGCAATTTTTTAGAAAATCCCCAAAATAATCACCACATTTTTAATAAAAACATTTGGGGTTCGCCAAGATTTGTGGAGAATCTGAAAATATTTATAGCTTACTTCTTTTGAAATTGCCATATTTAACTAATAAATTAAAGTGGTTTGTAAATATCTAGTAGTATTTTTAGATTTTTCTACTTGCCTATTTGTCTTGTAGCCAAATTTGGCCAAATCTTCTAATGGCTGATTATTAATTTTGGTTTGACATGAAAAAATGGAAAAATAATCATTTGCCACTAGGTTTAACCACTAGGTTTAATCAAATATTAATCATGAAATTTAGCCATTATGTTTATCAATTAGGTCTAAGCAATATGTTTAGCCAAGGTTTAGTCATTATGTTTAATTACTAAATTTAGCTAGTAGTTTCAACCAAATTTTAGCCATAAAATTTAACCATTAGGTTTATCAAGTAAGTTTGGCCACTATGTTTAGCCACTAAATTTAATCATTAAAGTTTAACCAAAATTTAACCATTATGTTTAACCATTACATTAAGTCGCTAAATTTAGCCACATAATTTAACTACTATGTTTAGCCTAATTTTAGACACAAATTATCACTTAAATTTAATCATTATGTTTAATGATGTGAAATAAATGTGAAATAAAAAATTTGAGAAAAGTTGATCACCTTTGATGTTGTAGTCCATTGGTAAAAACTTAGTTTATCTTTGTGAAGGTTTAGGGTTCAAATTTTTATGCTTGCAACATATGTGCATGCTTAAAAGGCTAGGGTTAGTAAGTTAGACTAAGGTAACTTGATGAGGTTAAATTAGGTTAGATTAGGTATGTTAGGTTAGCACCTACATACATAAATGTCTTTTCTTGACCTACCCAGTCTTATTTATTACCTACCTACTTACCTACTTACTTTTTTTTAGTAAAAATGATAGTCAAGAAAATTATTTTAATTGAAGTATAAATTTTACCTAATCAAATGGTGAATCACTTTGTTAGTCATTCTGCTAATCAAAATGATAGGGTCCAAATTGACTATCAATCACGTTGGCAAGTCCAAATCAACTTGTCGAGATTGACACGGTGATTCTTTCACACCTATCATTTTGGATTTTTTTTACTAAAATCCCTAGTTAAACCAATGAATTGTAATATTGTTTATCATAATTTCCTTGAATCTTTGAAGTATTTTGATTAGGTATTTGATAAAGTCTTTGATTTGGTCTTGAAAACAAAATTCTACATACAAAAGGATGAAACTTTTGCTGAAATAATTGTTGATAATAAAAATAATGTTCATTGTTGGTTTTGTATGGCTGTCAAGTCCTTGACTAGGGAATTCACCACTAGGTTTCATACTAACCATATTACGAATGCCATGGGGATAATTTATTTTCAATATTGGTTCCAACCAAATATAACCAAATTCAAACTTTGTTCAACATCTTGCCTTTCTTAAAAGCAATGATGAATATGAAGGCAAATTGGGAATAATTTCTTTTATAATTTTATCACTATCAACACTTGATCTTCGAGCAAGCACATTCAAATGTACCATGCAATCATGTGCTACAACTACAGTGGAACCCCCATATGAGGTGAATCCATTTACAAAATTGTGACACAGATTATATTACAACCTTAACATTGGATTTGTAACTAAGTGTGCAGTGCAAGGGCCCATGAGGCCAAGAGAGAGTGTTTAACATCACAAACGGGGGAAAGTGCAAGGGATGGAGCCCAATGACTTTCAAGTGCACTCCCACTTTGGGAGTTACATTTGTGTGGAAGTTGTGAATGTTCAGAACCTTGGTGGAAAAATAAACAAGCACCAAATTGGGCCCCCATGACCTTATTAAAAAGGTTTTGAAGCTTACATGCTTAAAATGCCCTTGGACTACTCATTTAAACTTGATTTGCATGACTTGTGATCAAAAGAAAGAGCAGGAGTCAAATTGAGAATTTGATTTTTGACCACAAACCCTTTGAAAGTAATGGTCAAATGAGCTTTGATTGGGGCATGTTATACACTATTGGAAAGATATTTTTGAGGGTTATAAGACATTGCCCTTGAATTTTCAAACTACACTTTTTTTGAAAAAAATATGAGCGTCCAAAATTTTGGGACAACAAAAGTCCAAGTTTTGGGACTCCCACTTAAGAGTCATTAGGGAATTTTAGGGAAAAGTGACATTTGAATGTAATCCCCACGACAAAGCACAAAATATATTATAGGGAGGGGAGTGGTGCCTTCTCTCAAAGGTTGTGGGCCATGTAAAGCTTGTGCTTGAAGTTGTCCTTATTAAATCTATCACATTATTTTCATTCAATTTGCATTAACCGCCATCTTTTCTTAGTTGTGCAAGTTGATCTCATCTTGAACTCTTGCTTATGAGTTCATTCTAGTCCCATCCCGGAGCTTCAACACGCCCTCCTACCCTTGAAGTGCTGCGAGTTAAAGGACGTGCCCCAATTTTTTTCTTTTTCCGTTGTTTCGTTCTAGGACCCACATTTGGGTCCCTTAATGAATTTGGGGGCACGTTAGATTGTTTAGTTTAGTTGTTTTGAGAAAAACCATGTTTGAATACTACAAAGTTGTTCACGATACAAGTCTTGGGTTTAATTGAAGACAAATATAACTTTCAACATTTTCCTTGACACGAAGTAAACTAGGAAATTAACTTGTTGAATGCCTACCCATAGCTATGGGCATGTATTTTTGACTTTTTTTTACAATATAGAGAATTTTCCATATGATAAGGTGTTCGATACATGGTGAACAACAAAGAATCCCGCACATGTGGCACTCCTCATGTGCAAAACCTTTCCCACCTTTTTATTCCCCCTTACCCAATCCCTTCACAATTGCCCTACATTACCTTATATTTACATTGAAGTGACTAACATAGAGCCCACCTTTAACACTGGGCATAGAACATTTTGGTGAAGATGCTTTTATTTATCAATATCATTTAAAACATTTGCTTTATCTTTCTTTTTTACTATGGAAATTATTCAAGTTTAGTCTATTAAGGTTATAAATGTATTAATAATGTGTAAACATTAACTTTAACAAGGGTGAAAAGTTTTGAGAATCATTGTAACAAATCTAACTTTAAATTTAATTTAACATTTATTTTACTTTTTTGAAATCTAACATGTAAATGTAAAAAATGCATGCACTTTCAGTCACATAAAGCCTTCAACTTTTAAGAAATAAACAAAAAAATAATGGAAAGACCTTTTTTCAACACATAAATACTACATGGAATGGTAACCAAAAAAACAAAAGATCTTAGATCTATTTGTCATGGTCCAAGAGAGAAGTGAAGATTCAGTTCAAGTTTATTAATAATAAAATGTCCAATGAGTTGAATGAAGTTCAATCTCCAATGTGGGTAATAAACATATTTAAATGGGCTTGCTTACAATATTTGTTAGGGTTTTAAATTATTTTTCTTGTTCTAGCATCATTGTAGCAAAGGATTGTAGGATGTTAAACAACCCCCCCAAAAGAACTTTGTAGGTGTTAGTGCAACATTGTGTGCAACACTTACATGGTTTTACTTTCCATATTTTCCTTAGAATATTGTAGAAAGTTGTGTGCTACTTGATCTTCTCCATATTGGAACACACAACCTCCAAGGAAATGGGCTAGGTAACTATGTGAGTGACCTACAACCACCCATTGATGTAAGGCAAAATCCTAGTATATTTGATCTAACTTACATCCTATGTCAACATCAATCAAATAATGTGGCAAAACCATGTAGGTGCTACACAAGGTGTCACATTGTTAACTAGAATTTTTTGTAAATCAATACTTTAACCGGTAGCAATTGAACCAATAACAATTAAACAAGTGACACATGTTGAACTAATAGTAATTAAACTGGTGACACTTGTTGAATTGATAGTAACCGAACTGATGACACCTGTTGAACCAATAATAATTGAATCGGTGGCACGTGTTGAACTAATAATAATTGAACTAATGACACTTGTTGAATAAATAGTCTATATAACATGTACTTGATAGAATAGGTATTTTATAGAACATGTAGCAATTTTGAAATTTTTGACTGTTTATATCAGTTTTACTGGCTAGTTTCTATTAGTTGATTAGAACAAGGAGTTCTATCAACAATTATTACTGTTTTTTATAGTTGATTATAACAAGGTGTTTTATCAACTAGTTAATGTTCAAGTGATTTACATGAAACATTTCAAACTTCAAACTTAGAATATAAAGAAAGGATGGTAGAACATGAAAGACATTAGATGTCGCAACCCTAACCTTGTGCTTGTGACCAAAGTAAGGGCTTGCAAAACTTGAGGGCCAAAAGTGAAGCTCAAGAGTCACATTTCATGCTCTCGAAAACGCACAATAATGTGAGGGAATGAAGCCCCACACTCCCAAGTGAACTCCCATTTTGGGAGTTGGAATCCCAATGGACTCTTGAACCTTTAGAGGGCAATTACAAGGTTCAAAACTCATTAGATTGAGAGGTTCCTTATATCATTGAAAATCTCTTGTAATGTAAATGTTTAAAATGGGTTCACATGACTTGTTTGGTCATTTAAAACATAAGTTATAGCCAAAAGAAAGGCTGGGAATCAAATTGCCAATTTAACTCCCGACCACTAAAAGTCATGAATCACCCTGATTTCCTTGCGTGCAGGTGGTATGCCATATACCATTGGAAAGATCTCAATCGTGGTGAGTCTTGTGAATATGTGTTTGCATGTGGTTCATTTGTGCATCGAGGTGCTCCAATTACACACTAACCAACTTGTTATTTGGTTTGTGCAGGTTTGCATGAATGATTGAATTACTTGTCAATCTTCCTAGTCCCATCCCGAAGCTCCAGCACGCCCTTCTACCCTCAAAGTGCTACAAACCACGGAGCACGCCCCAGCTCCTTATCCTTTCGATGTTTTCACCTTTGGGTTTGTAGTTGAGCCCATCGAGGAGCTTGGGGGTGCGTCACATGGTGTTAGAGCTCTAGTAGAGCTCAATTTGCTTATTGGAAAGTTTCGATGGCACCAAAAAGGACCCATAAGCTAGTACATGAAACCATGGTGGAAGAACCCACCTAGGACCTAGAAGTTCCATTCGAGGTTATTAGGGAGGAGGAACAAGAATTCCCAAAAACAAAAAAACTAGGAGAACCACGATGATCATGAAAATGAAGAGTAACAACCAACCACATTCCTTTTCACTCCAGAACAATTGGAGCTTCTACTCAAAATGAATAGGCCCGATTTCACTAAGTTGGTTTCAGCCCTAAAAGGAGGATCATCGAAAGGTGTGGGATTTAAACCTGCTAAACCTGGGAACTTTGACAGGATCAGAGATCGAAAGGTTGTAGATGCTTGGCTTGCGAAAATGGAGGACTACTTTCATGCCACCAAGGTTGGGCGACATTCGGCCATGGAACTTGCCCAATCCTATTTAAAAGGTTATGCTTCCACATGGTGGAGGACAATGAGGCAAGAGGAAGGGAAGACCCATGGCTACACATGGGAATTCTTCAAGGAACACATTGAGTTAAAATTCATTCAAAAGAATTCTGATTACATTTCAAGATGCAAATTCCGCAACCTTGTGAATGTAACAAATGATAACTTGTGCCAATATGTGAAGGCGTATTCCAAACTCATGCTTGAAATTCAACATATGCATGAGTTAGATTGTTTGTGCCATTTTGTGATGGCGCTTTCGATTTGGGCCAAGCACAAGCTTGAGGAGAATTAGCCTACCACATTATCCGAAACCATCATGAAAGTGGAAGGCTTTTCGGATGTGGGATGGGGTGAAAAGTCCGGGTTTAAGAAGGAAAACAAATTCCCTCACAAGAAGGCATGCCATGAAGGGGAATGGAACTAAAAGCAAGATACCTCAAAAGGGGAAAAACCCAAACAATTTCAAGGCTCGAGTTTTAAACCCAAAGGAAATTTCATCAAGAAAGGGGTTCCTTTAAAAGGCAGGCCAACCCAAGGGGGATGCTAATGGGAAGCCCAAAGGAGCGTGTTTCAATTGCAATGAAGTGGGGCAATACTCCAAAGATTGCCCCAAACCCAAATCAGGGAATGGGGGTTCTAAGGTAATTACCTTTACCGCCAACCTAGTCTAAGGTGAATGTAATCGCCTCATTTTCTTGAAAGGGAAGGTTTCTAAATGGGACGTGTTATGTCTTTTGGACATAGGAGCTTCCCATAACTTCATAACCCAAGAAAGTGCCTAAAGAATGGAGCTCCAGTTGGAGGAGCTCAAGGCACCCATTGAGGTGCACTTTGCGGATGGGGACCACATTGCAAGCAAAATATGTGCCTCTTTAATTAGGGAATTGGAAAGGAAAGGTGGATGTGTTGGTTTCCACCTTAAGGGGGATGGATTGCATTTTGGGAATAAAATTCATCACCCTTAATAATGTGCTCATAGAAGGGCACAATAGGCTAGTTAGAATCCCATCCAAGAATGGGGTTGTTTGGGTGAAGGCACATGAAGTGCCTAGTGTTGGTGGATTGACCATCCACTTGATGTTAGGAAAAACTTTGGAAAAGAAATGCATGGGAGGTTATGGCATGTTATGTGTGATGTGTGTGTTTGATGAATTTGAACCAAAGGAAGCTACCAACTTGGTGAGTTCTCCCAAGTGCGTTAAGCGAATCTTGGATGAACTCTTAGATGTGATGCCCGAAGAGTTGCTCGACAAGTTGCCCCTAAGAAGACAAGTTGACCATGCAATTGAAGTGATGTCGGGAGTGGCATTTCTCGCCAAGGCCCCATATCGAATGAATCATGAAGAGTTAAAGGAATTTAAGGTTCAACTTGAAAAACTCTTCGCAAAAGGATACATCAAACCTAGCAAATCACCATATGGGCCACCTGTCCTTTTTGTTCACAAGAAGGATGGGACATTGAGGATGTGTGTGGATTATAAAGCCCTCAACAAGGTGACAGTGAAGAATTGATACCCATTACCTTGGATTGATGATTTGTTTGATCGACTTTCGAAAGCTAAAATGTTTAGTAGGATTGACTTGCGCTCTGGGTATTACCAAATTT
>Ga0116230_10008494_pt1 | contig 10124 bp, 8 predicted proteins | sample S1TSphfallax_3_FD_88678 | JGI IMG/M metagenome (GOLD analysis project Ga0116230, IMG submission 88678) | Host-associated microbial communities from peat moss isolated from Minnesota, USA - S1T2_Fd - Sphagnum fallax MG | ecosystem: Host-associated > Plants > Peat moss > Unclassified | place: USA...
ACATCCACCCACCGCTTGGCCATGTTTCGCAACATGGCGGTAGCGCTTATCAAGCATGAGCAGATTACCACGACGCTGCCAAAGGCGAAGGAACTGCGGCCGGTTGCGGAGAAGCTGATCACTTTGGGCAAGCGTGGTGGGCTGCATGCCCGTCGCCAGGCCTATGCGCAGCTGCGCGACGACGTGATTGTCAGGAAGCTTTTTGAAACTTTGGCCGATCGCTACAAGGCGCGCGCTGGCGGATATACGCGTGTCATGAAGGCTGGCATGCGCTATGGCGATGCCGCCGATATGGCCGTGATAGAATTGGTGGATCGCGACCTGAACGCGAAGGGTCAAGATAGCGGGCCTCGCCAGGAGATCCCCGAGTCCGAAGCCGAGTAGCCCTTCTCAGAGCAGCGCGAGAGTTAGGGGGATAGGGCCGGGGGCAAATGACCCCGGCCCTATCGTCGTTTTAGGAAGCGGCTTACTTAGGTGTCGTTTCGGCTGGAGAAGCTTTGTCCGCCTTCTTCGCCTTCTTGACGCTATGCTTCATCTTCTTGGGCATATCGCCGGCATGAGCAGCGACCTTCGCGGCCGCAGGCGTGGTGGGTGCGACGAACGGCTTGCCACTCTTGGCCGCGTTCAGGCTCGCGTCATTGAGGTCCTCAACGGCAGCGTCGCCCGCCTTTGTGGGCACCAGCTTGCCTTTGCCTTCCGTCTTTGCCATGGCCTTGTGATGCACCGTCTTCTTCTTGGCGGGTGCTGGCGGCGTGGCCGGAGCCGTCGTGTCAGGGGTTGCCGCGGCCGGGGGCTCTGGCGCTGGGGCGGGTGCAGGGGCCGGGGCGGGTGCAGGGGCTGGCGCTGGCGCTGCGGCCGGCGCCGGTGCAGGCTTGGGAGCCTGGGCCACGGCGCCCAGCGACCAGGTACCGGTGGCCAAAGCCAGCATCGTGGCGCCAAAAAGATTTGTCTTACGCACGGGGGAAACTCCTCTGATGATGAAGTCGCACAAGCTCGACCGAACCGGTCTGCGCCCATAACGATGCTCACGTGGATAAGTCGCATTGGGAAGGCAAGCGTTGCCACCCCGCACTGCACAATTGTCGCAGTGTGTGGCCGAAGAGTTGCACAGGCCCTATGTACGAGGCTCACATGACCGATTCTGTTCAACCCGGCCTGTTCAGTGAGCCGACCCAGCCCTTTGAGGTCGCTCGTCCCCGGCCGCTGGCCGACCGTCTGCGGCCCACCACCCTGGCCGCAGTGATCGGGCAGGAGCAGCTTGTGGGGCCCGCCGGTACTCTCACCCAGATGCTCAAGCGTGGCAGCCTCTCCAGCCTCATTCTCTGGGGGCCGCCTGGCGTCGGCAAAACCAGCATTGCCCGCCTGCTGGCCTCCGCTGCCGGTCTAGCCTACGTGCAGCTTTCAGCCGTGTTTTCGGGTGTGGCAGACCTAAAGCGCGTGTTCGAGGAGGCGGGAAAGCGCCTTCGTGCAGGGCAAGTCACATTGCTGTTCGTCGACGAAATCCACCGTTTCAATCGTGCCCAGCAAGACGGTTTCTTGCCCGTGGTGGAGGACGGGACAGTGGTCCTGGTCGGCGCGACGACAGAGAACCCGTCGTTTGCGCTGAATGGTGCACTGCTCTCACGGTGCCAGGTGCTTGTGCTCCGGCGTCTTGATGACGAGGCCATGGAGCGCCTGCTTGGCCGCGCCGAAACCGAGCTGGATCGCAAGCTTCCCCTCGCCCCTGAAGGGCGTGCCGCTCTGTGCGCGATGGCGGATGGCGATGGCCGTGCGCTTCTTAATATGGCTGAGCAAGTTGCAGGGCTGCCCGCCACGACGCCGCCGCTCGACGCGGTAGCCCTCGCCGATATCGTCGCGCGCCGCGCTGCGTTGTACGACCGCGATCGGGAGGAGCACTACAACCTCATCTCGGCGCTTCATAAATCGTTGCGTGGATCGGATGTTGATGCAGCCCTCTACTGGTTTGCCCGCATGCTGGCCGGTGGGGAGGATCCGCGATATATCGCGCGCCGCCTGGTCCGTTTTGCCTCGGAGGATGTCGGCCTAGCCGACCCGCAGGCGCTGCCGCTGACACTGGCCGCATGGGACGCGTATGAACGCCTCGGAAGCCCGGAAGGCGATCTCGCGCTTGCTCAGGCTGTGCTGTATTTGGGCGCAGCGCCCAAATCGAACGCGGCTTATAAGGCTCATAAGGCGGCTTCTCGCGCCGCGAGAGACACCGGCAGTCTCATGCCCCCTGCCCACATCTTGAACGCGCCGACGAAGCTGATGAAGACCCTGGGCTACGGACGTGGTTACACCTATGATCACGAGGCGGAAGACGCGTTCTCCGGCCAGAACTATTTTCCCGATGGCGTCGACCGCCTGGAATTCTACCGTCCTGTTGATCGCGGTTTCGAGCGCGAAGTCGGCAAGCGACTCGCCCATTGGGCCAAGTTGCGCGAGAGCCGCAGTGCGGATTCTGCCTGATGTGTGCCGCGCCACGAGCAGGCTGCAACAAGATGCGGGCCATCAATTTGGAAACCCGACCGTGAGCGTGTCCGCCCAAACGATCACCGAGGACGAAGCTGATATCCGTTTGGACCGTTGGTTCAGGCGGCATTTTCCGGCTGCGACTCAGGGCATGATCCAGAAGCTCTGCCGTACTGGTCAGATACGCGTGGATGGCAAACGTGCGGAGGCCGCCACACGGCTCTCGCCCGGCCAATCCGTCAGGATTCCGCCCCTCCCTGCTAGCCCGCCCCCGCCGGCTGAGTCCAAGCCCCTTGATCCCGCCACGATCCGCGAGCTGGAAGGCATGGTGATCTATATGGATGACCACCTCATCGCCCTGAACAAGCCGCCCGGCCTGCCGGTGCAAGGTGGGCCGGGCATCGTTCGTCATCTCGACGGCATGATGGAAAGTTTCCGTCAGGGCGCCGGTGACAAGCCGCGCCTCGTTCATCGGCTGGACATGGACACCTCAGGCGTTCTCATCCTTGCCCGCAGCCCTGGCACCGCGGCCAAACTGGCCGCTGCGTTTCGGAGCCGCCACGTTGAAAAGACCTACTGGGCCGTTGTCGCAGGTCGTCCCTCGCCGCAGGAGGGGCGCATCGACATACCATTGGTGAAATTCGGCGGCTTGCGTGGTGGCGAGCGCGTGGCCGTGGCGGAAGCGGGGGAGGAAGGCTCGACGCGCGCCACCACCGAGTTCCGCACGCTGGATGCGGCCGGCCGTAAGCTCGCGTGGCTGGAATTATCGCCGCTGACCGGTCGAACGCACCAGCTTCGCGTCCATTGCGTCGCCCTTGCGGCCCCGATCGTCGGCGACCGCATGTATGGTGGTGAAGCAAGCCATGTCGAAGGGCTGCCGGAGCGGCTGCACCTCCACGCTCGTCGTCTGGTGTTTCCTCATCCCGCCGGCGGCACCGTCGAACTTGAAGCTGAGTTGCCCGCACATATGCGTGAAACCTTCCGCCTGATGGGCTTCCACGCTCCGGCCCCAGCCCCCCCGCGGCACTCCACACCAGGCACAAAAGCCCAGTAGCCACCCAGTTTCCATTCTTTTTCCAAGAAAGCAGGCGAGGAAACTCGCTTACTTTTGAAAATGGAAGCAATAAGCCTTTGGCCAGTGTGCTAGAGCGGAGGCTTCGGCTTTCCTGGGCGGGCGGTTTTCGGCTAGGAACGCGCGCATGAACGCATATCCACGCCGCTCAAGCCTGTTCCGCCTGCCTGTTTTGGCTGGCGGCGCCATCATCGTTCTGGGTGTGTCGGGTTTCATCGTGCTTGCGTCAGCGTTGAGCCCGGATCGCTTGCGTGAGGACCTGCAACAGGCGGTTGAGCGCGCCACCGGCCGGACGCTGACAATTTCCGGCGGCGTGCATCTTCGGCTTGGTCTGGCGCCGCATGTGGAGGTGGACGATGTTGCCCTCTCCAATATCGAAGGCGGCTCGCGGCCACAGATGATCACTGCCCGCAGCATATCGGCGGAACTGGCCCTGCTTCCCTTGTTGTCCGGTGATGCAGTGATTTCAGGGCTGACCATCGTCTCACCCGACATCTTGCTGGAGCGCATTGCCGATAACACCCCCAACTGGGTTATTACCCGCGCCATACGGCCAAGCTCTGCTCATGGCGCGGCCGGCCAGGGCGGTGGATCAGCCAATGGCGGCGGCGGGCCACACCGGGTCCAAATCGAAACGATCACGCTGCAGGGTGGGCAGATCACGTGGCATCCTGTGCAAGGGGCACCTGTCTCGGTTGCCATCGACAGCCTGGTTGTCTCCGCTCAGGGCTTCGATTCGCCGATGTCGCTCTCCTTTCGGGGATCCGAGGCCGGAGTGCCCATCACGCTTACGGCCAGTGCCGGCTCGCTTGAACGGCTTGAAGGCGGACCGGTCAGCGCGTTGGCTGGCGCCTGGCCGCTCACGCTCGACCTGGCCGGTGCCGGCGTAACCCTGCATCTTATCGGCGGGATCAACCACCCGGAGCAGGGTCGCAGCTACCAATTTCGCCTGACCGGTCACGCGGACGATCTTGGCGCGCTCAACGCGTTTCTTGCCAAACCCTTCTTTCCGCCTGCCACGGAAATCAATGCGACTGCTTTGTTGTCCGATAGTAGCCAGGGCGAACTGCAAACGTCCCAGCTCTCAATCCATGCCGGCGCTTCGGATCTTAACCAGTGGGTTCCAGGTCTTACTCTGAAGCAGGCGGTACTCTCCGCGCCCGGCCCGGGGCAGGTGGCACAGATGGATATCGACGGCATCTACCAGCAGCAGCCGCTGCGCATCGCCGCCACTGTCATGCAGCCGGACATGATAGGTAGTGGCGGCCCGCTTCAGGTGACGGTGACTGGCCAAGCGGCTGCGGCGAACCTCTCGGCCCATGGCACGCTGCCCCCTGGGCTGAACGCGGCTGGCCTGGACATGACCGTCAATTTCCACGCGCCTGACCTGGCAGCGCTATCGCCCCTGGTCGGCTATAACTTGCCGCCGGCCCAGGGGGTCAATTTGAACGCCGAAATCGTCGATGCTGGCGTCAAACTGCGCGGTATCGCAGTTCAAAATCTATCCCTGAGTTCCTCCTTCGGAGACGTCTCGGGCAACGTTACCGTCGATTGGGCACCGCGCACCTCGCTGACCGGGACCCTCGCATCGCGAGCGCTGGACTTCGACGGAATCACCGCTTCCCTCCCTTTGGCCCTGCTTCGGCGTGAAACCAGAACAGAGGCGATGCCGATGTCTCCGGCAGCCGCGCCCAGCCTGCCAGTGCCCGAGGCGGCACGAGCGGCGGTTCCCGCCTCTGCCAGAATTCCGCTCGACCGGCTGCGAAACACCGATGCCGATCTCGCCCTCTCGGTGGATGATCTGATTTTCGCAGGACAGCATTATCACGATCTGGACGCCCATCTGACACTTGATGCCGGCAAACTGACCTTGAACCCCTTTCGCGCCATGGCACCAGAGGGGGCTATCATCGGCGGCATCTCGATCGACGCGAGCACCGATCAGCCGCCGGTGGCGCTGTCGCTCCGGTCGCCCTCCATATCGGCGGGGGCCGTCGCCCGGGTGCTGGGATATCCCGATGGCGCCAGCGGCACCATGCAGGTCGATGCCCAGTTGAGCGGTGTCGGCGAAACACTGGGCGGCTTGGAAGCCAGTCTCGAGGGCCATGTCGGACTCGCCATGGTCAATGGCCAGGTGCAGGACGCCCTGATCGAAGGTCTGATTGGGGATGCTTTACACACAGCCGGCCTCTCCTCCTTCGGCGGCGGTACAAGCCAGGTGCGTTGCTTCGCGCTGCGCACAGATTTTTCGGCGGGTATCGGCCGCGTGAGAGCCTTGGCACTGGATGCTTCGCGGCTCACGCTCGATGGCACCGGGCAAATCGATCTGCGCGACGATACTGCCGAGCTGCACCTCACACCGCGGGTGCAAATTGGTCCGACTGACGTGGCGGCACCTGTTCAGTTGACGGGCCCGCTCGGCCACATGAAGGCGGAGCTCGATCCAGTTCTTGGAGGCGGCCGGGTCGGCCTCTCCATCGGCGGCAGCGGGCCCGCGCCATCGCATTGCGAAGGCGATCTTTCGCTTGCCCGAAACGGTCTTGGCGGCCCGCTACCGGCCCCGATGACCGCGTCGCAACCAGGCATCAAGATACGCAAACCGAAGGATCTCTTGAAGGGTCTGTTCCACTGACCCGTCGTCTTAGGCGGCCATGAAACGATTCTGGGATACAGCCGCCGTTGTCGGCGATGCGAGCGGCTACGTGATCAAGCTGGATGGCCGCCCGATGCGGCTGCCCGGAGGCCCACACTTGGTGCTACGAAGTCTCGCCCTGGCGAATGCCATCGCGGCCGAGTGGCAGGCGGCCGGCATCGCTAAGGGCGGCGACTTTCAGGCTGAGGACTTACCGCTGACGCGCATTGCCGGCACAGCGCAGGATCGTGTTGCCCCTGATCCCGGATCAACGATCGATGCTTTGGCTCGCTACGGCGGCACCGATCTGCTGTGCTATCGCGCGACCGGCCCGGATAGCCTCATCGCCCACCAGGCAACCAATTGGCAACCTTGGCTCAACTGGGTATCCCAGCGCTACGGCGCCGATCTGCGCGTTGGATATGGTGTCGTGGCTGTCAGACAGCCCGATGCCGCCCTCTCTGCGCTTCGGCACGCTCTTGGCAGCCACACCCATGAGACACTCGCCGGCCTCGGCGTTCTCGTGCCTGCCGCTTGTAGCCTGGTCCTGGGCCTTGCGGTCGCTGAAGGCGATCTTGATCCTGCCGAAGCGCACAGGCTGGCCATGCTCGATGAGCTGTTTCAGGCGGAACAATGGGGCGAGGATCGCGAAGCCATGGCACGACGACGCGCGGTAGAAGCCGATATCGCGATCGCTGCCCAATTCATTGCCCTCGCGCGGCAGGGACAAGATGCAGGATGCCCTCCGCCAGCCTGATGATGCGCAGAACCGGCTCCCAGAGCTGGAACGACCCTAGCGCCTGAAGCGGCGCCCAGGCGACCTCCGCCGCGTCGCCATCCGCCCTTGCCTCACCCTGCGTCCAGAGGGCGCAGAAATCCAGTATGGTGTAGTGGTACTGAATGCGGGCATCGGCATCGCGATGGATACTGTCGACGTGTCCTGCCAGATGCAGGTCGCCCACTATGAGCCCGGTCTCCTCGGCCAATTCCCGCCGTGCCGCGTCTTCAGCAGTCTCCCCCACACGCTGCGCCCCGCCCGGCAAGCTCCAACTGCCGATAGAAGGCGCCCGGCCGCGTTTGATCAGTAGCACTTCGCCTGGCCGGAGCACGGCAATGCCTATGCCGACCAAGGGGCGGTTGGGGTAGTCACGTGTCATTGCGGGCCTACGCAAACAAAAGAAAGGCCTTCTTTTTTGAAAAAAAGAAGCAAAAAACTTTTGGGGCGCTGTCGCGGACTCGCCGGAACGACCCGCAAAAGAGTAAAAGTTCTTTGCTTCTTTCTTTCAAGAAAGAAGGCCTTCCTTTCTATCCAGCGCCCAACGTCCTCAGCGCCGCTCCCCTCTCAAACAGCCTGAGCAGCAGCCGTATCGCCATTCCGCGCTCGGACGTCAGTTTCGGATCCCGCTCCAACAGCAGCGCCGCATCCCGGTTCGCCATGCGCAGCAGTCCCTCGTGCTCCACCGGGTCCGCCAGACGCCATCCCGGCTGCCCGGATTGTCGTTTGCCGAGTAAGTCGCCGCCGCCGCGGATACGAAAATCCTCGTCGGCAATCACGAAGCCATCATCGGTATCCCGCAACAATACCAGCCGGCGCCTGGCAGTTTCGTTGAGCCCGTCCTCATGAAGCAGCAGGCAATAGCTTGCCGCGGCTCCGCGCCCTACCCGCCCCCGCAACTGGTGGAGCTGTGCCAGGCCGAAGCGTTCTGCGTGTTCTACCACCATGACGCTGGCGGCGGGCACATCCACGCCGACCTCCACCACCGTCGTTGCCACCAGTAGCCGGGTTCGTCCTGCGGCGAAGGCGGCGAGCGCGCGCTCTCGAACATCGCTATCCATCTGGCCGTGGGCCAGTCCTACCTTGTCACCGAAGCGACGCTGGAGATTCCCATGGCGGGCTTGGGCCGCGGCGATGTCCAGCAACTCGTTCTCGGTGACCATCGGGCACACCCAGAATACCTGGTCGCCCCGGTCGAGCGCGCGCGCGATCCCATCCACGATGTCGTCGATCGTCGTCAGGCTGTGCAAGCTGGTTTTGATTTTCTGACGCCCTGCCGGTTTTTCGGAGAGCCGGCTCACCGCCATTTCCCCCCAATGCGTCAGCAGCAGGGTCCGTGGGATCGGCGTGGCGGTCATGACCAGCACGTCCGTGGTCTCTCCTTTGCCCCCGAGCGACAGGCGCTGATCCACGCCGAACCGGTGCTGTTCATCGATCACGGCGAGGGCGAGATCCTTGTAGGCCACCCCATCCTGGAACAGCGCGTGGGTGCCAACGACGACTGAAATTCGTCCGCTTTGCAGGCCCAACAACGTATTCCGCCGCGCGACCCCCTTGATCGATCCTGTGAGCAGCGCCACCGGCACCGGGCAGATTTTCGTCAGTGTTCGATGATGCTGCCGCGCGAGCGTCTCGGTGGGCGCCATCATGGCGGCCTGTGCCCCGGCTTCCACCGCGCGCAGCATGGCCATGGTGGCGACCAGCGTTTTGCCGGACCCAACATCCCCCTGCAGCAGCCTGAGCATCCGGGCCGGAGCCCCGAGATCGGCATCGATCTCCGCCAGCGCCAGCGTCTGCGACGCTGTCAGTGCATGCCCGAACCGCACCAGTGCCGCCTCCCGCAGCTTGCCCTCACCGACCAGCGCGCGGCCAGGCCGTGACCGTTCGCGGTTGCGCATCCAGGACATGGCAATCTGGTGGGCCAGCAACTCATCATAGGCCAGACGTATCCGGGCTTCCGGCGGCGGATGCTCGCGTGGCGCATGCAAGGCGTAGAGCGCCTCGGCGAATCCGGGCCAGCGTTCCCGCTTCAGCAGGGTTGGCTCATGCCATTCCGGTAGCGCCGGTATCTGTGACAGCGCCTGGGTTAGCGCCCCGCGCAACTGGCTGGGGAACAGCCCCGCGGTGAGCGGCCATACCGGCTCCAGCGCCGGGATCATCTCCGGCCGGTCCGCCGGCGCGATATGATCAGGGTGCGGGATCGTCAGCCGGTCGCCAAAACTGTCCAGCTTGCCGGAGACGATAATCTTGCTGCCGGCCACCAGCGCCTGCGCGCGGGCCGGCTTGAAGAATACCAGCTCCGCGAAGGCCGTTCCGTCCGTCACAATCACCCGCCAAGGCTGCCGCGTGGTTGCCGGTTTCTCATGCCGGACGACCTCCACTTCCAACGTCGCCACCTGGCCGGGTAGCGCGCCCTTGATCGTCGGCCGATGCCGCCGGTCGACAAAGCTTTCGGGCACATGAAACAGCAGGTCCAGCACCCGCGTGCCGCCGGTGGCCCGTGCCAGCAGGGCCGCCACCGCCGGCCCTACACCACGCAGGGTCCCCTGCGGCGCCAGCAGCGGCGCGATCGGATCGCCGATATCGGCGTTCGGACCGGCATTGAGATTCGGGGGCGCACTGGCGTCTGACACGGCGCCCGCTATATGTCAGCCGCACCATGGACGAAACCTCTGCTTCTCCGCCGCCCGCTTCCCTTGAACCACAACGAAGGCGCCTGCTGTTCCGCGCCAATCACCGCGGTACCAAGGAAACCGATTTTCTGGTGGGCGGGTTCGTGACCGCGCGGCTGGAGAGTTTTACCCAGGCCGAGATCGAAACGCTGGAAGCCATCATGGAACTGCCCGATCCGCTGCTGGCGGACTGGCTCACCGGCCGCCTGCCGATTCCGCCGGAGCACGACCAGCCGATGCTCCGCGCCATGCGGGATGCGGCCCACCTGTGAGTATTCCTCTTATCTATGGCGCGCCCGAAGGTTTCGACGCGCTTCTGCTGATCCGCCGCGCTGAGGAACATCAAGGCACGTTGCTGCACGTCGCCCGCAACGAGGCGCGGATGATGCGGCTGGCCGACCTGCTCGCCTTCTTCGCCCCCAAGATCGAGGTGCTGCGCTTCCCCGCCTGGGATTGCCTGCCTTATGACCGCGTCTCCCCCAACCCGGCCGTCGTCTCCGA
>Ga0116230_10008495_pt1 | contig 10123 bp, 8 predicted proteins | sample S1TSphfallax_3_FD_88678 | JGI IMG/M metagenome (GOLD analysis project Ga0116230, IMG submission 88678) | Host-associated microbial communities from peat moss isolated from Minnesota, USA - S1T2_Fd - Sphagnum fallax MG | ecosystem: Host-associated > Plants > Peat moss > Unclassified | place: USA...
GGGCGCTAGGGACTGACTACCACCCCTCCCCAAGCTCGTCTTCAACAGTCTTGACGAGAGAGGGAGGAAGAGGGGCCCAAATGGAGTGGGGGGCGGCCCAGCCTGGCTACAGTCTCGGAGGGGCTATATATTGGTCCCTTTGTCTCGCCGTTGGCTCCCTTCTTCTCATTCGCTTTTCAGCACACTCTCATTCTCTCTTTCTAATCAGAACGTCGTTTCTCCCTTCACTCTCTTCTTCACTCCATCTTTCTCTGCTTCTTCTGCTGCTGCTGCTCTCTCAGTCTACTCACATTGATCTGCTTGTTCTGTTTTGTCTCTTTCTATCCATCTTTCGGGTGTTTTTTCGCTCTTTGAAGCGGTACATATTTTCGGATCTTGTTGGTTTTGTAGCTCTTTAAGCTCGTGGCGGCTTTGGTTGGCGCTTTTTGCTGTTGACCCCCCCGGTTCCCCCCGCCCCCCCCCCCCGCCCGCCGCCCCACCACCACCCTCCTCGCTGGTTCCTGTTACAACACTCACTTCTTCGTTTGCTGCTTCTTCTTCTTCTTCTTCTGTAGACACTCTACTGAAGGAAAGGGCGGGGAGAGCGCTTGTTGCATATACGTGTACTTGGGAGGGAGGAGGAGAGGAAGAGGAGAAGGAGGGGGGAGCGGGTGTTTGTTTAGTTTGTGTGCGTGCGTGCGTATGTAGGTAGCTGGTAGTCCGAGGTTTTTGAAAAACGAAATCTATTGCCGAGATTGAGGTCGAAAACAAGACCCTTTCTCCTCTGTTCTTTGTTTCTTTTTTTCCCTTTTTGCTTTTGGGTTTGTTTTTGACAATTTCTTTGTCTCTCCCCTTTGCACCGCGCGCAACTGCACCATCCGGATCCCCCCCCCGCTCCCTTTTTTTGTTCCGTCGTCCGGTGGTTGGTGGGTGGGTGGGTGGGTGGTGTTGCTACCTATTAGGCCGTTGTTGTTGGTTCTTGTTCGCGGAGGAGGGAAGGATTGCAGTCATGATTTCTACTGTTTGCAAGCCTATATTAAACCAAGCCCACCGCATGACCTTTCCCGCATACTTCTGCAGGTAATCAATCTCTTTTGGGTTTTTAGAAGATCCCCCATCCCCCCTTTCCCCGAAAAAAAACCGTTCCCAATCGAATTGAAGGATTTGAAGAAGAGGAAGAAGAAGAAGGAGAAGTCGCACGTTATTTTCTTTGTCAGGAAGTTGGAGAGGATCACTTATTATTGTAGGTGATGTATGTAGCAAGCTCAAGCGCTTGCATCTTTGTGCTTAAAGCGACCGACATTGGTCTTCATTGGAACAGATTTGCTTGCGTTTCGCTTGTTGTTTGTCGTGGCGTTCAGAGCATCATAGTTTTATTTTGTTTTTTTGTTTTTTTTTCTCTGTTTTTAGGGAGGGTGGGGAGGTGTGGATTTTCCTTCCCCCCCTTCTACTCCTCCCTGCTGTGTGTAGTATAGTGTAGTGTGTACCTATTTGTCGTTTCCAAGTTTGGCATGTGCATTCGGGCAATTTTTTTTGGTTTTTTTTGTGGGGAGGAGGGAAAGGTAGGAAATGAAAGGAAAGGTTGTGTGTTGGAGTTATTCTTTTTTGTTTTTCTCACGCGGAAACGATGCGCGGATTTTATTTTGCAGTGGACTTTTCCGAGCTTTGGCGAACAGCAGGTAGCAAACCTTTGGGGGTCTTAGTAGGATCAGTAGTGTGGCAGTGGAGCTCTGCATCACCAGGATGCCCTGAGTTTCTTCTAAAGGGGGCGATTGGCACCGCATGCAGGCTAGTACAAATTTACAACAACCGAGCAGGACGGACGGACGGACGGACGCGCGCATTAAAAGGCTTTTGAGAAAGAGAATAACACACACTTTTGTTCCCAAATTTTGAAAATATTTTTTACGCTCGCTCGCTCTCTCTCTCTCTCTCTCTCTCCGTGTTTTTGCATTTTTTGTCGACCAAGTTGTTGGCCGCCCGCTCTCCCTCCACATTGTTGGGGAAATTAATATTTTTTGTTTTCAAAAACTGTGACAGTATTCTTCTTCTTCTTCTTCTTCCAAGATTTTACTGGAACCTTGGGACTAGTTCTGTTTGGTTCCAAGGTTTGTAGGTTGAAAACTCGCAGCACAGATCTCCAGGCGCACTTTTTCTTTGTTGTTTTGTTCATTGAAGAAGAGGAAGAAAGAAGAAAGCAGAAGATAGAGAAATATGGTGCTCAAGGTGACAGAAGTGAGTTACAGTTTAGATAGATATTTCGACCAGACAGAGATTGAGAGCAAAGAAGTGGGGTTGCTGAGTTCCAGCTTATCCCGATTAGGAGATGGGTACCACCCGGGGAGTCTGAACGTGCGGCCGTCGAAGAGGTCGGGCGTCTGCTCGACAGAGCCGCTCTCGTCATGCCCATCTACGATTTCAACCATGTCTGTCTCATCTTTGGTACCCTTTTCGACTTCTTCTAAAGCAGCAGCTGCCGCAGCAGCAGCAGCGGCGACGACGCTACCACTGTCGAGCTCTTCCTTACCCAGCAGCCGTATTTGCACGCGACCCATCCCCATCAATGCGTTGCCCAAAATGCGCAGCTCCTATAACAAAAGCGAGAACGGCGGCCATATGGCGAAATGGCTGAATGCTATGAAGGCGCAGTCCCCACCCCGTTCCCACCCTTCCAGTGACGAGAGTTTCGACCTCTTCGATGCCAAGGCTGCCGAATATGCTGCCTGGAAGGTACAGTGTCCGATGGCATAGTACATGATTTTTGTTCCATGTAACAGCATTTCGTACAAACAATGGGTCACAATATGTCCTGTTTCACAGATCCTTGGTTGTACATGCTGTGTTCTTGCTATCAGATCTGGCAGTTGCATTGCAGATCTCGAGTTGTTCAGATTCTTTTTCTGTCTGAAATGTTTGATCGCTATGTGTGTAGCAATCTGCAAACTCTTTTCTCTGGTTTTTGTGTCTTGTGGGAGTAAATCTGGGTAGAAAAAGGCAGCAGCATTGGAGGAGCTTTCCAGTTTTGCTCACTCTCTTGGCTTGTTTATGGGTTGTATGTTGGTGAGAAAGGAAGGTGGACAGGGGAGGACTCACTTTGTATTTTTTTTTTCTTTTTGGTCTTTGGCAGGAGAACCATCCACCCATTCTGGGTATGTTTGAGAAACTTATGAAAGCTGCAAAAGGGAAGCAGGTGGCTGTTTTTTTAGATTATGATGGCACACTCTCCCCGATTGTTGAAGATCCTGATAAGGCATACATGGCTCCTGACGTAAGACTATAGTCTCATGCTATTTTGTATTAATTCTTTCTCTGTGGTACTATATCACACATGCTTGCCTTACGACTCCATGACACCAACACAGGAGTTTCTTCACTATGGCAGTGATGTTGGATCACTTCTGTTTCCCATCATACATTAGATCCCATTTATGTATGCCTTATAGTTGCAGGGTGGTTGTTCTTGTCTCTCATGCAGATGAGGGCTACTGTCCATGATGTAGCCACCTACTTCCCAACTGCAATCATCAGTGGAAGAGGCAGACAAAAGGTATGTGAATGTTGACAACACTCTCTACAGTCTTATTATCCATCTCTGCCTGACTTGCTGTCTGAGGTAGCGAGTCCATTTTGGAGGTCACTTTCAGATTGTTTACGACAGGGAAGGGTTGAAAGATGGTGTTCCCTGACCCATGTATGAACACCAAACTATTGTGTTGAGACTCATCCACTGGTGGTTCTCTTACAGGTCTTTGAATTTGTACAACTACCGGAGCTGTTTTATGCAGGAAGTCATGGCATGGACATCATGGGGCCTGCTGATGGTTGTAATGGCTTCAAAGCTACTGGAACTCGTAGTAAAGACAAGGAGGTTTGTCAACACCCCTTTTCTGTCCACGTCCCAGTTATCTTTTGTCAACCCTCATTCAAACTTGAATGACTAAGTCTGTAGTTCTGTGTAACTATTTTTTTGTGTACAAAAGAACATGCCTCAGTTTTGCAGGTTTCAAACACTTGGCTTTGTTGTGTCAACAGGGCAATGACATTGTCGTTTTCCAGCCAGCAAGCGAGTATCTGCCCTTGATTAACAAGGTATTTTTCTCTCATCTGGATAAAGGGGATGGTTTTGTCCCTCTCAACAATATTGACAATGGGTTGCACTTTAGTCAAAACTTGTGTGGAAGTGACTTGGGAATGCCACCAGGCACTTGCCATTGTTTATGACATTTGGATGCATGTCCGCATCTCAAAGTGGGTTTCTGGCTGGCCTACCAAAGATCATGAACGCAGTCCTTTCATCAGAACAAACGAAGGGCTCTGATTCTGTTCATTACTCAAGCAATTTGATATTAGTCTTTGATGGAGGAAGTTTGTCTCTTCTCTTTTAGGTGTGTAAAATCTTGGAGGAAAACACAAAGGACATTGAAGGAGCCAAAATTGAACACAACCTGTTCTGTGCATCTGTTCATTTCCGCAGGGTGAAGGAAGAGGTAATATTGTGAACCACTTTCATAGTGTTTAGTCTAAACAGAAGTACAGTATACTCTGGGTGACCCGAGTCCTGAAATGTTCTATTGTAACTGTTTTTCCTTCACTCTTTTTTGGACAGCTTATCTTTCTGTGCATACTTCTGTTTATGGTGATGTCTGAGTTGTTGCCTGGAGTCTATGTTCACAAACTTGGCTGCAAGGAAATGTTGTAGTATCATGTGCGTGTGTTTGAATTGATTTCTCTTGATGTTCAAATAGTCTAGACTGCTTCCTGTGTATAGTTCAGGTTTAGGGTTTAGGGTTTAGGGTCTGTGGAGATCACCTTGTTAACTTTTGGTGCCCTAGTGTTAGTCATCTCTCACATAATACCACTGGCCCTTATGAATGTAAGAAGCATAATACCTTCAGGAACAGCCTGCTTATTATATTCTTGACATGGCTTGCTAATGTGATTTTAGATTGCTTATGTGATGAAGTTCCTTCATGGGTGATGAAAAGTGTATTTGCAGACAAGATGTAGTGGATGTGATGTATCGACTGTAATGTTAAATATTTGGGCTTTCTCATGTATGAAAAGCAGATCAACAGTTGGGGGCTGTGTTTTGCACTGGTCAAGGTGTGCAACAGACTGATGTATGATGAATTTGGGTTGCCTGTGTCACATCTGATCCAGAGATTAAATGTTGTAAGCTACAGAGACAGCTATATCCACAAGTTCACAGAAATGCATTGACATAATTTGTTGTACTGGTGTTCATTTGCTTGAGCAAGGCTTGTGCTAGCTTTGGCAAAACATCTCTAGAACCAAGTGGCTTTCCTTTGTCAACAAACAGAAATCTCCTACAAACTGTTTTACAAAATGAGAATAATCATACCTTAAATAACAACTTTAATGCTGGCCTTGGCAAACTATGTGCACACAAGGGAAGCTGTGGATTAGCACAGCTGACAGCACTCCTCCTTTGCACTCTTGCCTTGTGCAGGTGTGGAGGTGTGTGGCACACATTGAGCCTTTGCTTACTGCATTGTTGAACTAATTGTCAATTCTGAGAAGGTAGGCTTCAGTGTCTTCTTTTCTGCCTTTAGAGAAAAACAAGTTCAGATCTTTATTTGAGGCTGGAGAAAATTCCAACTCTTTTTACTGCCAGCTTTCAGGAAATTTGTACAGTTCATGTGCAGGTAGCTTATAGTTTGGGACTGTGTCTTAGGATGGATGATTAAAGAGTTTGTTTTATTACTGTGAATCCTTCCTGTTTCTTTTTGCCTTAAGATGGACTGGATTTTTTTGCTGACAGAAGTTCAGGATCTCCTCCATGTGAATCTGTTCTTTTTGAGATTTTGGGTTAAATTTGAAGGGATCTGGAGAACAGATCTAGTTGTCAGCTGCACAGAATGTTTGGATCATTCCTCTGAAAGGAAGATTATTTGAACTACTTGTGAGTTTCTTTGGCCACCTATAGTGAGATATCCTTGGAATTTACGAGAAGTTGGTTGTTTGAAGCAGAATTGGGTGCAGCTTGCAGAACGGGTAGCCAATGTCATGAAGAACTATCCCACACTCAGCCTAACTCATGGACGTAAGGTATTGTTTTTCGTACCAGTGAATCATCTTAAGGAGTGCTTAAGGATGAATTCAGTACTTACTAGTTCTCATGTGTTCTGGTGCTGGTTTTTTGTAGGTGACCTTAAATTTGAGGTTCCAACTAAAATTGTTCTCCCCAATCCTGCATAGCAAATTGAATGCTAACAGTGATGATGCCCTGTGTTTGGCAGGTTTTGGAGATTCGGCCTGCAATAAAATGGGATAAGGGAAAAGCTGTCAATTTCCTTCTGGAGTCACTTGGTAAGTATATTCCATCTGTTACTCTCCTGTGTGCTGGAAGCAAGTTGATTATGTGTAAGACCAATTTTCTGTACAGGTTGTGTATGGGGAGAGGGAGGAGGCTCTTTGAGTAGAAACAGAATATGCTACTAGAACAAGAGATATCTGAATGGTGGTGTATGTGCAGGTATGGCAAACTCAAATGATGTGTTGCCAGTGTATATTGGAGATGATCGAACTGACGAAGATGCTTTTAAAGTAAATCTCAGTACCCTTTTTTTCAAAGTCTTGCTTAAGACATTGTGCCTCTTGACTGTGTGGCAATAATATATTTTGTGTCAGCTGCTTATGAGAGTGTGTTTGTGTACATTCTGTTTGGCTCAGATGGTGAATGGAATGAAACATGGGTGCAGCATTCTGGTCTCCACTGCGCCAAAAAGCACAAGTGCAGCTTACTCCATCCGTGATCCTTCTGAGGTATAGAATCCTGCTATGGCTCTTTTTTCATCCCAGCAGTTACAGAAAATGTCATACATATTGACATCAGTTTCTCCTTTTCCTTGCAATAGAACCTTCCTGGCACATGAGGCTCAGTCTTGAAAGTTTCTTCATCAGCTGTTTCCTCACATTTTATAATGCCTGTGCCAGGTCAAACAGTTCTTGCATCAGCTTGTGCATTGGAAAAAATCGGGCATGAATAGGAATCATTCAGCCAGCTCCAGAAATGGGCAGATGACCACTCCAACACGCATGCTAAAGAACATCTGTAGCCCGATCTCTCTGTGACACAGTGGTTGAGCATGGTCTGTGAAGCTCACAAGCTTTTCAGACCTTTGTATACTTGAAGCCTTGGTTTTCCACACAGCTTCAGACAAAACAGCTTCAACCTCTCCTTTCCCCATGTATGTTGCATATCTCAATATTCCAAGGTCATACATATTTGGACCCCAAGTTGAAGAAGCCGAAATTCATTCATTCACTTGACCTGAAGCTGTTGGTATATGTAAATTGTCTTGGACCAAGTCTTCTGAGGGGAGCAGATTTATTTCTTTAGTTAGAAGCCAGGGATCTACATGTGGCATACAAAGATACACACTTCCGAAGTTTATCTTTGTCAGTCACAAACTGATCTCTCACCTTCAGACAATAAATTCGTCTTCTCTCACTAAAACGCTCTAATTTTTTTTTGTAACCAAATCCCAGTGGGACAGAGATATATGGAACTCATTTATACAGTGACACATTACAGTCACAATTTTGCTGACATATACAGGAATATTCATAGCTTATACTTGGTTCCTATTTCATTCATTCTTGACATGGGTCTATAGTATATACTCAGGTCCATATTCACTTCTAAAATGCAGAGGGGATATATTATACCAGGTGCCTGTTTTCATTGGTCTCTGCCATAGGGGAAAGCTTGGTGGGAGTTGCTGGTGATGTTGTCATGTTTGACACTATGTTTATCTTGGGAAATGCACATTGCCTAATCACTTGAATGTAGGACTTGCCACAAGACACTGTGATCAGAGGTTTTTTTTTTGTGTATTTTGGTGTGACAAAAAAATTGGATTTTCTTGGTTTCTATTCTGTGAATTTAATGTATATTGCTAATCTTTTGGAAATAGTTTTGCTGAAATTGCAAAATAGGAAAGAGAGATAATGACATTTAAAATGTGCAATATATATATATTTAATTCAGTTCTGAAATGCACATTTTACATAAAATAGATTATCTATATATGTGTATATATGAAATGAAGAACAATTTGCAGGGAATATGACAAGCAATTACTGTCATAAGCAGCGTTGTTTGTGAATATTTGAATTTGTAAAGAACTGGTAGATTTTGTTTCCTAAATGTTTGTTCTGTCAAGAAACCATGGGTTTCAGTTATTTCAAAAAGCTCAAAGACAGCAATTTTCCAGAAAGAACTGATGATGGTCTAGCAATTTTCATGAAATAGCTGAAAAACGATTGGTAGTTTTTCAAGCAATTGTTTGAATTTTTCCAATTTTTTTTCCAGAACCTTGAACATGTATCAGAACCAGGTCTTTGAATTTTCATATCTCTAGTTATGAGCCCCAAGAACCGACTGTTAACAGTGATGAGTTTGTTGCCAGTTATTGTTTCTGAGAACAGCCCAACACTAGTCATAAGTTGAAACCATATTATGAGAGTTGATCACAAGGTGTCAAACCAGCCCATTTGTCACAAATGGCTGAAATGAGTTCCCATGAGTACCAACTATACTCAGCTCATGAAGTCTTGATGCAGATAGGGATGTAATATTTGGAACCAAAATTTTGGGCAACCCATTACACAATTTGCATCTAAATGACAATATTTGGGCAAATCACTATAAAATTTGTCTCTGCATTTACATTTTTGCACAGGAATGCAAAAAGCAGTGCTACTAGCAAGCACAAAATAGACTTTCAAAATAAAATGAAATGGGGCCATAGTACCCTCATTCAAGCTGCAACAAGCTTATGAGCCTAAGCTGGAATTTAGTTTAGAGCTTGTCATTACTCATAAATGCATTTACTCTGAAGGCACATACAGGCTTTGAGAAAAGGATGTGTGTGTAATAATATTTGCATACATATACAAAGTGACCAATCTTCAGATTTTAGTGCATGGTTTAATGCTTTTAAGCCAATAGAAGTGATAGAATGAAAACAATACCCTCAACAATAGCTTCAAGGGATGATGGTTGATGAGGGGGGAAAAATGAATTTGTCAAGCAAATGGCATTCAGAAATAACATTCCACATTCCTTGCCTCTTGTAAAGTTACTACGTATCCTTGGGCTTTTGGGCACTATGCTTCTAAAAGACGATGAATCAAAACAACTATTTTACATATCCTTGGGCATCTATCCATTATGTTTTTGTTGTCAATCAAGCTACAACAAGCTTTTGGGTGAGTGGGATTGGGGTGTTTTTGTGGGTGTTTGCTTTTGCAGGTAGCTTGTGTTACAATGGGTAAAATTATTTATAGAACTAGGGTTCAATCCCCACACAAGTTATTTGATTTCCAATGTTTGAATTTTGAATGCTTTTGTTTTTGCACAACTAACATGTGAAGTTTGGTATACATAACTTGTATGAATACTTAGAGGTTACTTTGAATTTGAAAATTAGCAAATACATAGCTGACAAGGAATAAAATTTTCAATGAATACATAACTCTCTTTCCAAAGGAAATTTTTGAATTATTCGGATGCGTATCTTTTGTTAATTTTAAAGAAAAATATGCCCTATTCATATCCTTTGGACTCATCTAAAGTACTATGTTTGGCCAACAGTAGTTAATACACAAATGTGTCATACATTACCATATTATACATTTTTACTATTATGTGTAGATTTTTTGAGCAACCAAATACGAAAGGAAATCATGCTTGAATTGAATGGTAAGCCTTCAAGTGTTGCCACGTTCTCAACTGACTTTTCCTTCCAAAACCTGGTTTTGGGAATTTATTTGAATTCTCAGCAGCAGAAATCACTTAAAAATCAATATCTCCCACATTCTGAATCCAAATCTCACCAAATATATTCCATAAAATCCTGCTCATCAAGATCTTTCCAACAACACCAAAGGCACGTTCCAATTCCTTCCGAATTTTCAGCTAGGATTTAATTTAATTTTCAGTGAAGAAATCATTCAATATTCAAGAACTTGTGCACCGCAAGTCCAACTATCATGGAACCAAGCTGATGCACCCCTCCTCCTCGAGAGCTTTCCAAAGACAACAAGAATAAGATCTGGAGCATCCTGGTTCGGTGGATCTCATCGGTACAAAACAAAACAAAACAAACAAACTACC
>Ga0116230_10008497_pt1 | contig 10121 bp, 11 predicted proteins | sample S1TSphfallax_3_FD_88678 | JGI IMG/M metagenome (GOLD analysis project Ga0116230, IMG submission 88678) | Host-associated microbial communities from peat moss isolated from Minnesota, USA - S1T2_Fd - Sphagnum fallax MG | ecosystem: Host-associated > Plants > Peat moss > Unclassified | place...
GCAAAAAGAGCGCCTCGTCCCGAATGTGTTTCAGATACTCAGTTACCGAGGTCGACATACTGGACCTCGTTGAGGATATGGGGAGCCAGATAGGGACTGAGCGAATCCTCAGTGACTAGATCGACCCGCCGGTGAAACGCCTCTTCCAGGGCCTCACCAACCTCAAAGAGGTTATCGAATGTCCTGGCCTGAGGCCGGAAAGAAACGATCACATCTACATCGCTATCCTGCCGCGCTTCGCCCCTGGCAAGCGACCCGAAGACCCCAAGACGGGAGACGCCAGCGGAAAGCAGGCGGTCTTTGACGGTGCTTATGATCGGCTCAAACATACTTAAAGGCTGCCAGACTGGAAGATTGCGTCAAGGCACCGTCCCGTTGGCAGGAGATTGAACGCTACGCCCCGCTTAATTTGCCGGCGGCAAGGCCGGCCGAGGAGCTTGCTGCCGGCCTCCGCCGCCTCGTTGGGCGACGTCTGGGCGGACGGCTTGACCGGCCGCCGGTTGCGTCGCGCGGCTTGGCGGCGGATCCAGGTTTGGCAGCTCCCGACGAGGCCGGGCTTGCTGCCGGCAAATTAAGCTTTCGCAGCGATAGACGGCCTCAGCGCCGCCCCAGGGCTGGTTGCCCTAAAGCTTCGGTCCGCCCTGGGCGAGGCTACGCGCGCGGAGGCGCAGGCCGTTGAGGCGGATGAAGCCGGTCGCGTCGCTCTGGTTGTACCAGCTCTTAACCCCCTCCATCGAGGCGATGTTCGAGTCGTAAAGCGAGTACTTGGACTTCCGCCCGCAGGTGATGACGTTGCCCTTGTAGAGCTTGAGCCGCACGATCCCCGAGACGAAACGCTGGCTCTCGTCCATCAGCGCCTGGAGCGCCTCGCGCTCCGGGGCGAACCAGAAGCCGTAATAGACCAGCTCCGCATATTTCGGGATCAGCGAATCGCGCAGATGCATGACCTCGCGGTCCATCGTGAGCGACTCAACCTGCCGATGGCCGTGCATGAGGATCGTGCCGCCCGGCGTCTCATACACCCCGCGCGATTTCATCCCGACAAAGCGGTTCTCCACCAGATCGACGCGGCCGATGCCGTGTTTGCCCCCGAGCCGGTTCAGCGTCTTGAGGACGCCCGCGGGCGAAAGTTTCTTGCCGTTGACCGCGACGCAGTTGCCGGCCTCGAACTCCAGTTCGACGTACTCGGCCCGGTTGGGCGCGTCCTCGGGCGAGACGGAAAGCTTGAACATGCCCCGGTTCGCCTTCGTGGTCGGATCGAACCACGGATCCTCGAGGATGCCCGCCTCGTAGGAGATATGGAGCAGGTTCCGATCCATCGAGTACGGCTTCTTCAGCGAGGCCTCCACCGGGATCTTGTGCTGCTTGCAGTATGCGATCATCTCCGCGCGTCCCGGGAATTCGGCGCGGAAGGCGTCGAGCTTCCACGGCGCGATGATGGTCAGGTTCGGCGCCAGCGCCATGTAGGTCAGCTCGAAGCGGCACTGGTCGTTGCCCTTGCCGGTGGCGCCGTGGGCGACCGTGTCCGCGCCTTCCTTCTTCGCGATGTCGATCTGCGCCTTCGCGATCAGAGGCCGGGCGATCGAGGTGCCGAGGTAGTACTGACCCTCGTAGATCGCGTTCGCGCGAATCATCGGATAGATGAAATCGCGCGCGAACTCCTCGACCAGATCCAGGGTGTAGTGCTTCGAGGCGCCGGTCTGGCGCGCCTTCTGCGGCAGCCCCTTGAGCTCCTCTTCCTGGCCGATGTCGGCGGCAAACGTGACGATGTCCGCGTCATAGGTTTCGCGGAGCCACTTGACGATGACGGAGGTGTCGAGGCCGCCCGAATAGGCGAGGACGATTTTCATGGTGCGATCAGATGAGGAAAGGACCGGAAGGGGAGAAGAGGATTGGCTCGGGCGAAAAAGAGCGACGTCGGCAGGCCGGACGGACCGGGGCGCTGGGACGCGCGGAGGACCGGGAGCATCAACCCCCGTTCGCGCTCAGCGCAAATTCATTTCTGCCGGGCAGCCTCCGCCAGCACCGCCAGAATGGCCTTCTGCACGTGGAGCCGGTTCTCCGCTTCGTCGAAGATGATGGAGCGGGGATCGTCGAGGACCGCCTGCTCGACCTCCTCGCCGGCATGGGCCGGCAGACAGTGCATGAACCAGGCGTCGGGCTTCGCCGCGGCAAAGAGCGCGGCGGTGACGGCATAGGGGGACATCAGCGCAACGCGTTCCTGGGATTCGGCCTCCTTGCCCATGCTCACCCAGACATCGGTGTAGACCACATCGGCGCCCCGTACGGCGGTGAACGGGTCGGTGGTGAATTCGTACTCCCGCGGCAGGCCCTCGCGGGCGAGCAGCGCGTCGATCTCCGGTCCCGGAGCGAAGCCCGGCGGCCCGGCCAGCGCGATCTTCATCCCAAAATGGGCCGCGCCGAGAATCCACGAGTTGGCCATGTTGCAGGCCGTGTCGCCGAGGAACGCGAGTTTGCGGCCGCGCAATGAGCCGACCAGATCGTCGCCGGCGGCCCAACGCTCCGCCAGCGTGAACGCATCCGCGTAAATCTGGCAGGGATGAAGAAAATCGGTCAGGGCGTTGATCACCGGCACCGAGCCGGCCGCCGCCAGCCGCTCGACCTCGGCGTGATCGAACGTCCGCACGATCAGACCATGCACGAACCGCGAAAGCACCCGCGCGGTATCCTCGATCGATTCGCCGCGGCCGAGCTGAATATCGTTCTTGTTGAGGAAAAGCGGATTGCCGCCCAGCTCGTGGATTCCGACTTCGAAAGAGACGCGGGTCCGCGTGCTCGATTTCGCGAAAATCATCGCCCAGGTCTGGTGGGCGAGCACCGGCGGCGTGTGCCGACCGCGCCGGGCCTTGAAATCCCGGGCGAGCGCAAACACCTCGCCGAGTTGGGCGCGGGTGAAGTCGGTCTCCTTGAGGAAATGCTTCATGAAGAAGCGCAGACCCCTATGGCGACGACGCGCCCGGCGCGAGGGAAAACTTAATCGTCGCCCCGTCGTAACCGCGAAAGAGGGTCGGAGACCGCCTCACCCCAGCGCGGTCAGCGCATCGCGGAAGATTTCAACCGAGCGGTTGAGCTCGGCTCGCTTCGCGTTGAGCGGCGGCAGGAGCCGGATGACGTTCACGCCGGCCTGCGCGGTGAGCAAACCCCGTTCGAGGAGCGCGGCCGCGTACGGTCCCGAATCCGCCGCCATCTGCACCCCGACCAGGAACCCCTGCCCGCGCACTTCGAGGATGTGGGCGGGAAAATCCGCCGCCATCCGCCGCAGTTCGCCGATCCATGGGCCGCTTTCCCGGCTCACGTGCCCCAGCAGATCCTCGCGGGCAATGACATCGAGCACGGCGAGCGCCGCGGCGCACGCCAAGGGGGTTCCGCCGAAGGTCGAACCATGCATGCCCGGCTGAAACAGGTCGGCCGAGCGTTCGTCCACCCACAAGGCCCCGATGGGGAAACCGCCGGCGAGCCCTTTGGCCATCGCGATCGCATCCGGCCGGATGCCCGCGGCTTCGAAAGCGAAGAAATGGCCCGACCGACCGGCGCCGCACTGCACCTCGTCGACGAGCAGGAGCAGATCGTGCCGGTCGCAGAGCCGGCGGAGGCCGACGAGGAATTCAGGCGTGCACGGGTTGATGCCGCCATCGCCCTGGATGCTTTCGATCAGGATCGCGGACGTGGCGTCGTCCACCAGCGCCGCAAAACTGTCGAGATCGTTCAGCTCGCCGAAGACGAAGCCCGGCACGAGCGGCCGAAATCCCTTCTGCACGCTCTCGCGCGACGTCGCGCTCATTCCGCCGAACATGCGGCCGTGGAATCCCTTCTTCGCGCAAATCACCTTGAAGCATTGCCCCTCTGCGCCGCTCTTCCGGACCCCGTGGAGGCGGGAAAGTTTGATCATCACCTCGTCCGCTTCGGCGCCGCTATTGCAGAAGAAGACCCGCCCCGGTCCGGCGTAGCCGACGAGGCGGCGCGCCAGTTCGCCCTGGTTGGGATGGCGAAACAGATTGCTCGTATGGATCAGTTCGGCCGCCTGCCGCTGCACGGCGGCGACCCAGTGCGGGTGGCAATGGCCGAGCGAGCTGACGGCGATTCCGGAGGAGAAATCGAGATAGGATTTTCCGGTGTCGTCCCACACCTGGGTGCCGGCGCCGCGCACGATCGTGATGGGCGCCCGCGGATAGTTGCGCAGCACGTAGGCGTCGTAGAGCTCCGCCGTGCTCGTGCGGACGAGCGTGGGTTGCGCGTCCATGGCCCGTTACCCGTGCACGATTTCCGTGCCGATGCCGCGATCCGTGAAGATTTCGAGCAGCAGACTGTGGGCGAGCCGGCCGTCGATGAAGTGCACCCGCTGCACCCCCTCCTCCAGCGCGCGCACCGCGCTGGCGACCTTGGGGCGCATGCCCTTGTCGATCACGCCCTTCTTCTTGAGTTCGTCCACCTGGCCGATGCGAAGGGTGGAAATCAGCGAAGCGGGGTCGGACGGCACGGACAACAATCCCGGGACATCGCTCATGTACACGAGGCGCCGCGCCCGTAGCGCACTGGCCACCCGGCCCGCCACCAAATCGGCGTTCACGTTGTAAGGTTTGCCGTCGTAGCCCTCGGCGACCGGCGAAATCACCGGAATGAATCCATCCGCGATCTCCTTTTTCACCAGCTTGACCTTCACCTCGGTCACCTGGCCGACGTAACCGAGATCGCAGGGCTGACCGTCGTCATCCTCCAATAATTTCTCGCACACCAACACGGTGTCGCCCGGCAGACCCTTGGGCCGGCCCTTCGCGCCCGCGATCGCTTCGCACACGTCGCGGTTGACCACCTCGTCGAGCGTGCGCTTGACGATCGCGATCGTGGCCTCGTCGGTGACCCTGAGGCCGTTGACGAACGACGCGGTCAGACCGGAATTCTCCATGGCCCGGGTGATGGCCTTGCCGCCGCCGTGCACCACGACGACGTTGATGCCGACGGCCGCGAGGAAGGCGATGTCGTAGGCCACGCGGGTGCGGATCACCGGATCGGGATCGTCCATGAAACTGCCGCCGTATTTGACGACGAACGTGGAACCGCGAAAATCCTGGATGTAGGGCAGCGCCTCAAGGAGCACCTTCGCCTTGGCGGTAACCTCGGAGACGTTCATGAATGAGTCAGACAGGCGGCGGCAATCACGGAGAGCGGTGTAGGCGACTCATGCATAGAGCAGCCGCGTCGCGCCTTTCCACAACATTTTAAAGGAAATTCGACTTCACTCCGCGACGCGACCGCCCCAGTTCTCACGACGTGCCTAGCACCCAACTGACTTTCTCCGATCGCGCCGCCCATCGCGCCTGGCTGGGCGGGCAAAGCGCTTTGCCCGCCGGTTTCCGGGTCGGCACCGCGCAGTTCGGCTTCACCCCGCGCGAAGCGCCGAAGCCGGCGCGCATGACCCTGACCCTGATTGCGCTCGACCGGCCGTCGCCGGATTTCGCCGCGGTCTTCACCCGCAACGCCTTTCCCGGCGCACCCGTGATCGTCGGCCGACGACGGCTCGCCGAGCCGCATCTCGGCGCAATCCTGGTCAACAACAAGGTCTCGAACGTTTGCGCCCCGGGTGGAGTCGAAGCGGCCGAGCAAATCTGCGCGGCGACCGCCGGACTCCTCGGCCTCGCGCCCACGGACGTGCTGCCCTGCTCCACCGGCGTCATCGGCTGGGGCCTGCCGGTGGAGGCGATGCTGGCGGCACTGCCGGCGACGATCGCCGCGCTCGCACCGGGATCCATCCTCCCGGCGGCCGAGGGCATCGTCACCACCGACCTCTATCCCAAGATCCGCCGCGCGGCCGTCGGCGGCGGATCGATCGTCGGCATCGCGAAGGGCGCCGGCATGATCGAACCGAATCTCGCCACGATGCTCGTCTACCTGCTGACCGACGTCGCCGTGCCGCGCGACGCCTTGCGCGCGATGCTGGCCCGGGTCGTCGATCGCAGCTTCAATACCATCAGCGTGGACAGCGATACGAGCACCTCGGACACGGTCGCGCTGATTTCGTCCGGCCGGGTGCCGGCTCCTGATCTGGCCGCGTTCGAGTCCGCGTTGCTGACCGTCTGCGCCGACCTCGCGGAGGACGTGGTGCGCAACGGCGAAGGCGTCCGCCACGTGATCCGCGTAAGCGTCGTCCGCGCGCCGGACCGCGCCGTGGCGAGCGCCCTCGGCAAGGCCGTCGTAAACGCGCCGCTCTTCAAATGCGCCGTCGCCGGCAACGATCCGAACGTCGGCCGCCTCGTCCAGGCCGTCGGCAAATACGCCGGCGCCCAGGCCCTCGGCATAGACCTCTCGCGTCTCAGCATGACCCTCGGCGGCATCCGCATCTTCGCCGACGGCGTCTTCCAGCTCACCCCCGATAAAGAGCAGGCGCTGGTGGCCCATCTCCGTTCCGCCGAACTTTACGCCAGCGCCCCACCGCGAGACGGCGTGTTCACGGCCCCCATCGACTACCCGCCCCACGAACGCTGCGTCGAAATCGAACTCGACCTCGGACATCCCAACGGAGCCGCCGCGACCGTTCTGGGCGGCGACTTGACGCACGAGTATGTGAGCGAAAACGCGGATTATCGGAGCTAAAGCAACCCCATCGTTTCCGGGAAGCCGTACCACAGGTTCATGATCTGGATGGCCTGGCCGGCGGTGCCCTTGATGAGATTGTCCTCGGCTGAGGTGAGGATGAAGTTGCCGGTGCGCGGATCGTAGGCCGCGGACATATCCACGCGGTTGGTGCCGACGACGTGCGCGGTGTCCGGAGTTTCGCCGGTCGGGAGCAGCTGGACAAAAGGCGACTTGCCATAGACCCGCCCCCAGGCGGCATAGACCTGTTCGATCGTCGCACCCGGGACTCCCGGGACCGTAATCGTCGTGGCGATGCCGATGCGCATCGGCGCAAGGTGGGGGTTGAACTGAATGATCGTCCGCGTACCCGTGAGGAGGGCGAGTTGTTCCTCGATCTCGGCGAGATGCCGGTGCTTGGTTAGACCGTACGCCTTGGCGCTCTCAGCCCGTTCGACGTACAGGTACGCTTCGTCGACCTTCCGGCCCGCCCCGCTGACGCCGCTCAGGCTGTTCACGACGATGTGCTCGCGGGTGACGATGCCGGCCTGGAGCAGCGGCACCAGCGGCACGAGGATGCTGGTCGGATAGCAGCCCGGCGCGGCGACTAGCTTCGCTTCGGTCTTCCACGCGGGCGCGGTCAGCTCCGGCAGGACGTAGCGGGCGACGGGTAGAAGTTCGGGGGCGTGATGAGGACCGTAGTAGGCTTCGTAGGCCGCGAGATCGGCGATCCGGAAATCGGCACTGAGGTCGATGACCCGTTTGCCGGCCGGCACGAGCACGCGCGCAAATTCCGCGGCCGCCCCGTGCGGCAGGGCGAGAAAGAAGAGCGGGATGTCGCTTGCCGCCAACGCCGCCGGATCGGAGGCGCTGAAGACGAGGCCCCGGTCCGAGCCCCGCAGTGCCGGCATCACCCGGGCGAGGCGCTGGCCCATTTGGGTCCGCGAGGTGACGGCCGCGAGTTCCACCTCGGGATGGCCGAGCAGCAGCTTGACGATAGCTTCACCTGCGTAACCCGCAGCACCGACGACACCGACTTTCATAGGATTGGAATTCGACTGTTTCAAAGGGGTGGGAAAGCGGTAGGCTGACAAGGACGACGATCGAAAGCCGAGAAGTACTTACTCATCCCGGACAGAATTGTCACAGCGCCTGGGTTAGAACGTCCAGGCAAAGGCTAGGCTGACGACGCCCCGCCCTGCGGCGAGGGGATTGGCGACCCGAGACCCAGAGGCGGCCTGGAGCGTGTTGTCGAAGCCTTCGGCGTAGGCCCAGCCGATCGTCAGTCGCGATCTCCGCGTGAGCTGAAAAGGCACTTCCGCGCCGGCGAGCCAGTAGCCGCCTATCGCTCTCGCTGCGGGGGTGGCATTCACGAGACCGTTGGCATAGTTGAAATAGCCTCCCGTCGCCTTGAAATCGACTTCGCTCCCGATCGCCGAAACCGGCACGGCGTAGAGAGCCGTCACTTCGTACGTCTCCCCCCGCAGGGTAAAGTCATACGCGACCTTGGGAGCGAGCGTCACGCCGTGAAAGCGACAGTCGAGGGCCACACTCGGCTCGGCGCGGGTCCGAAAGTAGCCCGGCTTCGCGGCCGATCCGATGTCCGCCTGCGGATAGGTGTCGACCTGAAACCCCGGAATCACCGCCAGCCCGTCGGCGAGCGAGACCCGGTAATAGGCGTACGGGTCGATCTCGGGATTGGATTGGCGGGCCGGGCTGCTGCCGCCAGCGAACGGGAGGTCGGTCCATACGCCCAGACCGAGATTACCGGGATCGACCTCCGCCCAGGACTGCAGCGAAGGCCCGCCGAGCCGTTCGCCGCGATAAAGATATTGTGAGACGACGGTGCTGCCGAGCGTGCCGGAAATCTCCGGCGCCGCATCGAAACTCGCCGGCTCCGCGCCCCGCGCCAGGCCGATCCACAGGCCAAGGCCCAGCCCCACCGCCAGAGCGGGGGCGGTCGAGAGGCGCGGGAGGTAGAGCCTGAAAATAAACATGCCGAGAACAAGGGGGCGAAAAAAAGCCGCCGGCGCGAGAGGCGCCGGCGGCTGAGGAAATGAATTCGCGGGCGAACCGCGCTTTCTTCGAGCGTTAGCGCTTGGAGAACTGGAACCGCTTGCGGGCGCCCGGCTGGCCGGCCTTCTTACGTTCCTTCTCTCGGGGATCGCGACGGATGTGGCCGGCCTTCTTGAGCGCGGGGCGAAGTTCGCCGTTCATCTTCTGAAGCGCGCGGGCGATGCCGTGGGCGACCGCGCCGGCCTGGCCGGCGACGCCGCCGCCGCTGACGTTGGCGGAGACGTCGATCTTCTCGCGCAGGTCGACGGTCAAGAGCGGCGCGTAGGCCTGCTTGGCGAAGTTATCGTGCGAGAAATAGGTGTCGAACGCGCGGCCGTTGACGGTCAGCTTGCCGGTGCCGTCGCTAATGCGGACGCGGGCGGTGGCGGTTTTCCGCCGACCGGTACCGATGAAAATCGTGTCGGGAGTGCTCATGGGCTCAAACGGAGATCTGGACGGGGTTCTGGGCCTCGTGGCCGTGCTTCGGGCCGGCGAACACCCGCAGCTTCGTCAGCATCGTCGCAGCGATCCGGTTCTTGGGCAGCATTCCCTTGACGGCGTGCTTGATGACGAATTCAGGATTCCGTTCGCGCTGGGACTGCAGCGTGCGGTAGCTCTCGCCGCCGACGTAGCCCGAGAAGAACATATACTCGTTCTGCACTTCCTTCTTGCCGGTGAGGACGACCTTTTCGGCGTTGATGATGACGACGTAGTCCCCGGCATCGACGCTCGGCGTGTAGGAAGCCTTATGCCGACCGCGGATGATGTTCGCAGCCTTCACAGCGAGACGCCCCAAAACCTGGCCCTCGGCATCGATGAGGAACCATTTGGGTTGTACCGTCTCTTTCTTGGCGAGAAAGGTCTTCATGGGAAAAGAGGGTTAGAAGTAGGCCATTTACAAACCCTGTCAACCCCGTTTTGCCCGCCTGGTGCCCTAATTTAGGGCCCTGACATGAGCGAGGATTCGCCCGCGCAGATACCGAACAGGCGCGCGGCCAGCCGCCCCATCCCCCACCCTCCGCTTTACTCCCCCGCCCTTTCTGGCAATCTGGGGACATGACCCACCGGATTGCGTTGATTTGGGCCGGGCTGTTGGGCGCGACCGGCGTGCTGCTGGGCGCGTTCGGCGCCCACGCCATGCACGGGCTGCTGACGGCCGCCGGCATGGGCGAGGTGTGGGAAACAGCCGTGCGCTACCAATTGTTGCATGCCGTCGCGCTGCTCGGGCTGTCGGCCTGGATGCGGGCCGGGAGCGGCGTTCCGGTCGGGCGCGCCGCTTGGGCCGCGGGCTGCTGGATCGTCGGTACGTTGCTGTTCTCCTGCTCCCTTTATCTCTTGGCGCTGGGATGGCCGCGCTGGATCGGCGCGATCACGCCCATCGGCGGAGCCCTGCTGATCGCCGGGTGGATCGCCGCGGCTGCGGCCGCCGCCGCCGCGGGATGAGCGAGGCGCTGGCGCTGGCCCGGCTGCCGGCCGAC
>Ga0116230_10008499_pt1 | contig 10119 bp, 9 predicted proteins | sample S1TSphfallax_3_FD_88678 | JGI IMG/M metagenome (GOLD analysis project Ga0116230, IMG submission 88678) | Host-associated microbial communities from peat moss isolated from Minnesota, USA - S1T2_Fd - Sphagnum fallax MG | ecosystem: Host-associated > Plants > Peat moss > Unclassified | place: USA...
ATCGGGCGCTGCTCGTCGCCTTCGACCACCCGGAAGCGCCCGGCCTGTTTCAACGCGAGGTGCGCGTCCACCACCTCCGGTGGAACGCTCCGCCCGTGACGGAGCCCCGGACCTTGCAGGGGCGGGTGCGGTACCGCGATCCGCGGGTCGGGCTCGACTTCCAGCCCGAGGCCGGAGACACGGCGCTGATCCGCTTCCACGAACCGCAGCGGGCGCTCGCCTCCGGCCAGATCCTGGCGCTGTACGAAGGCGATCGCCTGCTGGGCGGCGGGGTCTACGTCTAGGCCTCTCCTCATGGCCGGATTCCATCTGCCCGATCGCTTCAACCAGTTCGTCGAACGCGAATCGCTGCGACCCGATCTGAACCGCGCGGCGCGCGGCACCGTGGCGACGATCGTTCCGCTGATCCTCGGGCACCTCGGCCATCTGCCCGTCGAAGGCGCCTACGCCGTGCTCGCCGCCCAGAACGTCGCGACGATCGACGTGCGCGGCGCCTACTCCCTCAGGTTTGCGCTGCTGCTCGCCATGACCGCCGTACTCAGCGTCTGCGCCGGCCTGGGGGAACTGGCCGGACCCCACCTGATGGCGGCCCTTCTGGGCATGGGCGCGGTCGCCCTCGCCGGCGGGTTGTGGCGCCATCTGAGCGCGGATTACGGGCCTTCGCTCGCCATCTCCTCCACCTTCGTGTTTGCGTTTGGCCTGGCCGGGCATGGCTCGCCCGCTGTCGCCTGGCACCATGTCGTCGCCGCAGTCGCCGGGGGCCTCTGGGGCGTGCTGCTCCAGGTCGGCCTCTGGCCCTTCCGCCCCCAGCACCCGCTGCGCCGCACCGTGGCGGAAAGCTGGCTCGCCCTCGCCGATCTCTTCGCGGCGATGGCCACTGACGATACGGCGCCGCCCGCCGTCCGCCACCAGCGCGTGACCGAGGCCGAGGCAATCCTGGGCACGACCATCGAACAAACCCTCGGCTCGCTGCGAGGCGCCTCCGGCCCTCGCCCCGGCGGCCTGGGTGCCCATCTGACCGAACTGACCCAGGCGGCCGCCGAGCTCGCGGGTCTCGTCGCAAGCTTCAATACCGCGCTCGAAGCGTCGATGGAGCGAACCGAATTCGCCGCGATCGGACCGGCGTTTCCGCCCATTCTGACCGCCCTGGCCAACTCCTCGCGCACCGTCGCTTTGGCGGTGGTCTCGCGCCAACCGGCCCACCTCGCAACCTTCGACGTGCGGATCCGGCGCCTGACCAACCTCCTCCGCGTCCTGCAAGCGCGCGGAACGGCCCAGCCCGACCCCAGCGGCGTCACCGCCCGCCTGAACGAAATCGTCGAGCAGATCGTCCGCCAGTTGCCGGTCGTCGGCGCCGCTTTGCGCGCGACGATCGACCGCGCCCACGAGCAGGCGGCCTTCTCGCTCGAGTTGTTCGATCTGGAAACCTGGCGCCTGCGGCCCCTGGCCGCCGCGCTCAACCTGAGCACCCGCGCCGATCCCGCCGTGGTCCGTTATGCGCTGCGCAGCGCCGTCCTCACCATGCTCGGGGTGGCGGGCTACAAGTTGCTGCACCTCCATCACGGCTACTGGCTGCCCTTCACGATGATGGTGGTGCTGCAGCCGGACTACGGCGCCACCCGTCAGAAAGCGGCGCAGCGCATGGCGGGGACGCTGGGCGGCTCGGTGCTCGCCAGCGCCATCCTCTGGCTGACGCTGCCGGCCTGGGCCATCATGGCGGCCACCGCCGCGACCAGCGCCGCCTTCCTCTACTATTTGAAGCGGAATTACGGCATCGCGGTGGTGTATATCACGCTCTTCGTCGTCCTGCTGACCGAAACGAGCGGGGTGGTGCACCTCGACTTCACGATCGAACGGCTCGCGAGCACGCTGGCCGGCGGACTGCTCGCGGTCGTGGCCGCACTCGTGTTCTGGCCCGTCTGGGAGCGGGATCGGTTCCCCGGGATCCTCGCGGCCGCGTTCCGCAGCAACCGGGACTATCTGCTCACGTTGACGGCCGATCTGTCGGCCGGGCGCGCGCCCTCCGCGGCGACGCAACGAGCCCAGCGCCGCGCCGAATCGGCGAACAGCGCCGCCTTCTCGTCCCTGCGCCGAATGAGCGGCGACCCCAAGAATCGCCGGGACGCCATCGAGCGGGGCGCCGCGCTCGCCAACGGCAACCAACGGCTGACCCGCATCCTCAATCTCCTCGCTCTCGATCTCCAGGCCGGGAAACCCCCCACCGAGGATCGCTGGCTACTTGAGTTCTCCCAGCGCGCGGAAGCGGCGCTGGAAGCGCTGGCGGTCGCGGCCGGCCCCGGCGCCGGCCCGCCGGATGCGTTGGCCGCGTTGCGCGCAGCGCTCGACCGCATTCATCCGGAGACGGCGGGGGCGCCCGGCGACGAAGCGGCGCGGCGCCGCGCCTGGACGGGACGCCAGATCGGCCGCGCGGCGACGGAGCTCAGCGCCATGCTCCTCGCCTGAGGCGCCGGTTCGCCCGCGCTCAGAGCGCGAGTTCCTTGTAGGACGCGCTCGCCAGCATGCGCTCGAACTCCGCATTCTCGGCGAACAGGCGCAACTCGCGATTGTCCGGGCGGCGAGCGCGGGCCCGCGCCAGAACCTGGCGCGCATCGTCGATGCGGCCCAGCAGGGCGAGCGCGTAGATCTCCTGCAACACCGGGCGGGCGTCGTCCGGCGCATGGACCGCCTGTTCGGTGTACGCCGCCACCGCCGACTCGTAAGCCGATCGGGCACCGCGGAGATTGTCGGAATGGCGCCGCGTCGCCCCCAGATTGAGCCAGAGATCGCCGGCCGCGGGATCGAGTTGCGTGGCCTGGGTCAGCAGTTTTTCGGCGCGCGGCCAGTCGCGCAAGGTCTCCGCGAATTGGGCTTCGCTGGCGAGATTGGCCGCCGCCAGACGATCGTGCTCAGAGATCTGCCGGGAACAGGCAACGAGAAGGAGGAGGAGGGCGGCAGCGGCGGCTGGGATGCGTCGAAATGAGTGCACCGGAGAAGGCGGGGAAGCGGAGAAGTAGGCCCAGGGTCAGGCGGCGGCCGGCGCGGCCTTCTCCCGGCCGCGGAGGCGAATCACGCGCTTGAGCAATTCCCGCTTCAGCCGGTCGATGCCGGTGCCGTTGGTGCAGGAAATTTCGACCAGGTCGACCGGGTGACGGCGCTTGAAGCGGGCGAGATTGGCCTTTGCGGCGGCCAGGTCCATCTTGTTGGCCGCGACCAGCCGGGGTTTCTTGAGGAGGGCCGGATCGTACAGTCCGAGTTCATCGATCAAGTGCTGGTAGTCGTCCCGCGGATCGCGGTCGTCGAAACCCGCCATATCGACGATGATCAGCAGCAGGGCGCACCGCTCGATGTGGCGGAGAAACCGGTGACCCAATCCGCGATTCTCGCTGGCGCCCTCGATCAGACCGGGGATGTCCGCGAGGAGCAATCGGCGGTGACCTTTGACCTCGTCGGGGTATTCGATCACGCCGATTTGCGGGTGCAGGGTCGTGAAGGGGTACGCGGCGGTCTTGGGATGAGCTTTGGTGATGAGGTTCGTGAGCGACGACTTGCCCGCGTTCGGGAAGCCGACCAGACCCACGTCGGCGATGCTCTTCAGGACGAGGCGGAATACGCCTTCCTCGCCGACCTGGCCGTCATTCGCCCGGCGGGGCGCGCGGTTGGTCGAGGTCTTGAAATGCGTGTTGCCCCAGCCGCCGTTGCCGCCCTTGCAGAGCACGATCGACTGGCCGTCCTCGGTGATTTCGGCGACGACCTTGCCGGTCGCCTCGTCGGTCACGATGGTGCCGAGGGGGAGCTTGAGGAGTTCCGTGCGGCCTTCGCGGCCGGTGCAGTCCTTGCCCTGGCCGTGCTCGCCGCGCTCGCCTTTCCAGTGTGGCTTGTACTTGAAGGCGATGAGGTTGTTCGTGTTCACGTCGCCTTGGAGCAGAATGTCACCGCCCCGTCCGCCGTCGCCGCCGTTGGGGCCGCCCCAAGGCTCGTACTTCTCGCGGCGAAACGAAATGCAGCCGCGGCCACCGTCACCGGCCCGGACTTTGATCACGCATTCATCGACGAAGAGCATCGGGCGGATCGTAGGGTAACGGGGGCTTGGGGCAAGCGGTGTTGTGGGCTGACGAACGTAAGGCAACGCTTCGTACCGGAGCGACCAGCGGCCGGGAGGTAGGATTGCCGCTTCGGGAGGTGGCAAGGCCCGATCCGACGCGCAGACCCTGGCCGGCAGGCCGGGCGGCCACGGGCCGCCCCAGAGCCGGCCAGACGGAGCGCGTCGATGAGCCACCAACTCGCGGCAATTCCTACCTCGCGCCCGCTGGTCGCAAGGCCGCGGCTCAAGCCCAATTCTCGGCCTCTAATGCGAGGTGCGAAACTTGACGCTTATGGGTCGCAGCGCCACGTTCGTTCCATGAGCTTGCTTGAGCTAAAACAGGAAGTCTCACGCTTGAACAAGCGCGATCGCCAGGAATTGCACGCCTATCTCATTCGTTTGCGGCATAATACCCCCGAGTGGAAGAGGGCCACTGCGAGGCGAATCAAGGCTATGCAAGCCGGACGCCGCGTCACAGCCGAGGAATTGGAATTGCGCATTGTTCGTGGCTGAGTCTCGGCAGTATCGGCCGAATTTCTCGGACTTGGCCGCGGAGTTTGTCCTTTCGCTCCCCAAGTCTCGCCAACGAAAGGTTATGGACCGGGCTTACAAGCTGGCCCGCTATCCGTTCATCGAAAGCGACTACAAAGTTGAGGACGGCGATGGCCACGGGATCGATCACGTCCTGGTTGACGGTTTTGTCTTCTCCTACTGGGTCGACCACGCGGTCCGGCTTGTGATGATCACCGAAATCGACGATGCGGACTGATAGCATTCGACAAAAGACTGCACCGGAAACGGCCTGTCCTCAGAAGAGATGCGGTCGCTTGGCGGCCTACATCACGTTGCCACAGGCGATCCCGTTCAACAACGCTCCGACCTCCTCAGCGCCAGCCCAAAGCCTGAGTATTGGGGGCGCATGATCCCGGTAACCGCCCGAAACGCTCCTACAGCGAAATCTTGATCCCCTTGCGGAAGTAGGTCGGGACGTCGAGATCCTGGCCGTCGAACAGATTGCGGTCGGTCTTCTCGAACTGGCCGCGGCTTTCGAGTTCGCCGAAACCGAAGTCTTCCTGCTGCGCCTTGGGGGCGGGGGTGGAAGCGACGGCCGCGAGCGGCGTCGCGGCGGGGGCGGCGGTCGAGCCGAGGGAGGGAGCGGCGGCAGGCGGTCGCGCGCCGGCGGAATCTCCGCGGGCCGCTTCTTCGCGCGCGGCTGCTGCCCTGGCGCGGACGGCGGCGGGGCGGCGGGGGGCGACGCCGCGGCCGCCCATGTCGCTCGTGCCGAGGACGCAGATTTCGACGGAATTTTGTCGGGCCTCGTCGATCACGGCGCCCATGGTGATATGCGAATCGCGGCCGAATTGGTCGGCGACGGCGGTCATGATCTCGTTGACGGTGGGCAGGGTGAGTTCGGTGCCGCCGATGATGTTGACGAGGAGGCGGTCGGCCCGGCGCGAAAATTCCGGGGTGTGCAGCAGCGGGCAGAGCTTGAGGCTGGCGATCGCATCGGCGGCGGCGTTCTCACCCGAGCCCTCGCCGAGACCGAAGAGCGTCTTGCCGCCGCGGTGCTGAAAGGCCTGGGCCAGACCCGTGAAGTCGAGATTGATCAAGCCGGTCTTGTAGAGCATTGACCAGATCGATTTGACCCCGCGGCCGATCCACTCGTCGGCCCGGGCGAACGAATCGAGCACGGTCTCGTGGTCGGCCGCCTCCTGCAGCAGAATATCGTTGGGCAGCGGGATCACCGCGTCGCACACCTTGCGCAGGGCCGCGAGGCCCTCTTCGGCCTGCTTGAGGCAGCGGCCGCCCTCGAAACTGAAGGGCATTGTCACGAAGGCGATGACCAGCGCTCCGGCCTCGGCGGCGATCTCGGCCACGACGGGCGAAGCGCCGCCGCCGGTACCCCGGCCCATGCCCGCGAGCAGGAAAACCAGATCGCAGCCCTGGAAGACCGCGGCGATCTTGTCGCGATCCGCTTCGGCGGCCTCGCGTCCGAGCTCCGGATCGCTGCCGGCCCCGAGCCCCCGGGTCACGCTCATGCCGATCAGCACCTTGTCCTGCACCGGCGAACTGGAGAGGGCTTGATGGTCGGTGTTGATGACCGCGAGCTGGAGGCGTTCGAGGTTTTCCATCTTCAGGCGGTCGACCGCGTTCGCGCCGGCCCCCCCGACGCCCACCAGTTTGAGCGCGACCGTGCGGTCGGCCAGCAATTGATGCTCCAGCGGTAGTTCGTTCGGGTTCATGCCGAGCCAAAAAGACGGGTGAAATTGCGAAGGAGGCCGGGACGGCGACCGGACGGGGCCCGGCGGCCGCTTTCGCCGTGGACGCCCTCGTACAGCACGCCGATCGCGGTATGATAACCGGGGTCGCGGAGATTGGCCGCCACCCAGGGCGGAGCCTCGCCCAGCCGCGCCTGGACGCCGAACACCTTGGCGGCGCACTCGGCGATGCCGGGCAATTTGGCGGTGCCGCCGGTGAGGACGACGCCCGCGGCGCAGGTCTCCGAGGAGAAGGACTGTCCGAGTTTCTTTTTGACGACCTCCAGGAGCTCCCAGGTTCGCGCCGCGGTGATCTGCTCGATCGATTGACGCAGGAAGGGTCGGTCGCCGATCGAGAACGTGCCGTCCAACCAGACTTTCTCGCCCTTGTCCCGGGTCTGCACCACCGCGCGTCCGAACCGCAATTTAAGCTTGTCGGCCTGTCCTTGGGTCAGCCGCAAACCGAGGGCGAGATCGTTGGTGAGATGCGCCCCGCCGACCGCCAGCACGCCGGTGGTGTGGGGGCCGCCGTGGCGATAGAGCGCGAAATCCGTCGTGCCGCCGCCGATGTCGATCACCAGCACTCCATTCTGCCGCTCCTCGGGCAGCGTGACCACGTACCCGGAGGCAAGGCTCGACAGGACCAGCTCGCGCACCTCGAGATTGAATCCGCGAATCACGTTCAGATGGTCGGCGATGCGCTGCTCCTGTCCGTGGACGGTCCAGTAACCGACGTCGAGGCGCTGGCCGACGAGATTTTCCGGGGAGGTGGGCACGACCCGCCCGTCAACGCGGAAGGGCCGCCGGATGTGGTCCACGACGCTGCGCCCCGCGGGCAGCTCCTTGGCCATCGCGAGTTCGCACACCGTGCGGATGTCGGCGCGGTTGATCAGGTTGTCGGCGGCTTTGACGTTGACCGAGGCCTCGTTGTGGAAGCCCTCGAGGTGCGCTCCCGTCTGGGCGAGGTATACGCAGTCGAGCCGCTCCCCGGCTTCGCGTTCGGCGAGCTCGATCGCATGATGGGTGCACTCGGTCGCGGCCTTGTAGTCGTCCACGGCGCCCTTGGTGACACCCCGCGACGCGCATTCACCATAGCCAATGATGACCATCTGGGTGCCCGTGTGCTGGCCCACGAGTACGGTGATCTTGGAGGTGCCGATTTCGACGGCGCCGATGAAAGTCGGGCGGGAGCTCACGGTGAGGAGGGCGCGGACAGGGACGAGAGATGAGGAAAGGCGAGCATCGGAGGATAAGCCGGGGCCGCGGCCGCGGCGGGCGGGACGGAGGGGTTGAGGGCGCCACCCAACGCTGCCGCCGATGCGCCCGCCTGAGCCGCGAGCGGCGGACCGAAGCGAACCGGCACCTGGGATCCGAGCGCCAGGTTCACTTCGTGCACGGAGCGCGTCGGATCGTGCGCCGCGGTGTCCAAGACCAGGTCGAGGCGGGCGAGCTGGCGCAGGTAATCCCCGGCGGTGGAGAAAATGACTTTCATGCCTTCGCGGGTCCGCACCTCGATCAGGCCGTCAGCAGCCACGCGACCGAGCGACACGACCTGCCACGAGCGGTAAAGTCCGTCCGCTTCGAGCTTGGCCATGGCGATGAGATCGGCCGCCGGCACCATGTTCGCGATCGGCGCAAAGCCCGCACCCCGCCGAGCCAGCTTGATCCCGTCCAGCCACGGCAGCGTCGCGATCATGGCGGCATCGAAACCGGTGCCGGAGAAGACGACGCCGTCGCGCGCCACCAGCCAGGCCCGCGGCTCCTCGCGACCCACCTGCGCCATGACGCGCGCGACCGGCGATCGCTCGGAGATGCGGACGGTCAGACCATCGGGGGGATGGCGTTCGACGGTGGCCGCGCCGACCTGGGGATCTTCCAGCAAACGCGCGCGTAGCCGGAAGAGATCGAGGCTCATGAGCGTCGCGCCCCGCGGCAGGGCAAGGGTGCGGGCCAGCCACGCATTCGTCAGGACGCCGTCGGTGATGAGCACCGGCGCACGCACGGGCCGGCCCACGATGGGCGATGGCGTGGCCGCGCCGGCGGGGCGCAGCGCCGCGACGACTTCGCGGCCCATCCAAATCACCAGGCCGCCCACCGCGATACCCGCGAGCGCGCGCAGCACCGTCAGCGCGAGCCGGCGGCGGCCGCCCTGGGACATCGCGCGCGGCCGGACGGGCTGGGGAATATCCCTCCAGCTGCGCGAGGCGGGCAGGATGGGTTGGGCGTTGATCATGAAGCGCGGGACGCCGCGGCCGCGAAGAATCGCTGCAACGCAGGCGCGATCATCTCCCGAACCAAGGCCGTAAAATCGAGTCCCACGCAGCGTGCGCTCATCGGCAGCAGGCTGGTCTCTTTCATGCCGGGAAGCGTGTTGATTTCGAGCAAAAACAGTTCGCCGGCGCGAGAAAGCATGAAATCGACGCGGGCGTAGTCGCGGCAGCCGCACGCGGCGAACGCGGTCTCGGCGGCGCGCTGCAGGGCGAGCGCGGTCGCGGCCTCGAGCGGCGCCGGCGCGAGGTACTCGGTCATGCCGGGAGTGTACTTGCTCGCGTAATCGTAGACGCCGGCGCGCGGGCGGATTTCGACGATGCCCATGGCGCGCGCGCCAAGCACGCCCACGGAGAACTCCCGCCCCTCGATGCGGCGTTCCGCCAGCCAGGCGCCGCGGCCGGCGCCGACGATGGGACCGAGCGCCGCGACCAAGCCCGCGAGATCGTCGATGAGATGGAGCCCGACGCTGCTGCCCTCGGCATTGGGTTTCAGCACCAGCCGCGGGCCCAACCGGGCGTACAGGTCCGCCGCGGTCGGCGCCGCCGACGCCTCGAACGCCACTCCGTCGATCACCGGAACGCCCCGGGCCGCGGCGGTCGCCTTGGTCCGGCTCTTGTCCAGCGTGAGGGCGCTGGCCGCCGCCCCGCAACCGCCGTAATGCGCGCCCGCCGCATCGAGCAGCGACTGCATGCCGCCGTCCTCGCCGAAGGTCCCGTGCAGCACCGAGAACACGACCTCGGCTGCCGGATCGAAATCCGCGGGCAGCGCCTCGGCGCGCACGTCGACGAGCCGGGTCGGATAGGACCGCGCGAGCGCGAGCGCGCAGGCGCGGCCCGAACCGAGGGAGACTTCGCGTTCGGAGGAGGTGCCGCCCGAAAAGACGACGACGGTCGGCGTGATCATAAGAGTTCGCTCCACTCGCGGCCGTACAGCAGGGCTTCCGGCTCCAGCTCCACCCCGGTGGCCTGGCGCACCTGGCCGCGCACCCGTTGGATGAGGGCGAGCACGTCGGCGCTGGTCGCGCGACCGCGGTTCACGATGAAATTGGCGTGCACGGACGACACCTCGGCATCGCCGATCCGCTCGCCCTTCAATCCGCAGGCGTCGATCAAACGTCCCGCCGAGGTGTCGGGCGGATTTTTGAAGATGCAGCCGGCGCTCGGCTCGCGCGGCTGGGATTCATGCCGGCGGTGGCGATAGGTTTCGATCTGGCGCGCGACGTCGGGGCCTCCGACTTCGGCGCGGGGCCGCAGCACGGCCTCCACCGCAATCGCCTCGCGGAGTTCGGCGCATTCCCGGTAACCCGCGTGGAGGTCCGCGCGCGGCAGCAAACGCACCTCGCCATCGCGCGTCATGAGCCGGACGGCGACGACGACATCGAAGATCCAGCCGCCCATCGCGCCCGCGTTCATGCGGAGCGCACCGCCGACATTGCCCGGGATCCCTTCCAGGAATTCGAAGCCCGCCAGGCCCGCCGAGGCCGCCAAGCCGCAGAGGTGCTTGAGGCGC
>Ga0116230_10008500_pt1 | contig 10119 bp, 1 predicted proteins | sample S1TSphfallax_3_FD_88678 | JGI IMG/M metagenome (GOLD analysis project Ga0116230, IMG submission 88678) | Host-associated microbial communities from peat moss isolated from Minnesota, USA - S1T2_Fd - Sphagnum fallax MG | ecosystem: Host-associated > Plants > Peat moss > Unclassified | place: USA...
ATAAAAAAACTTGAATCATTTCATTTGAACAAAATCCCAATAAAATATGAATTTTCAATGTTTATGTTTTTGTAATCTTGAAAATGAGGTATGTGATAAATAGAATGTAATGTAACATAATTTCACAACAAGTGAGGTGGCTTGATGATAACGATGTTTGCCTCCATTCCAAAGGCCAAGGGGTCAAACCTCATGAATGTTGTTGTGTGTGGTCAACAATGGTATGTTAATTGAATATTCTTGTATCTAATTCCTAAAATAGGTGCCTAAGTTGATTAGGTGGCCTACCTACCTAGGTTACGTTTTTAACTTAGGCTAGGTAATGACACATGTAAATAAATCATAGGTTAAAAAATCATGAAATTATCAATACTATTATATTTTAATTGATTTCCATGTTGGTTAGTTAATTAACTAACAAGTGAATGGTTTCATAATTTGTATTTCACTTGAGAGTAACCATGTTTCATTGTGTACTATTGAAACAATCCATTGTCCATAACAACTGGTCGCCATTCACTACGAGGTTAAACAATTTCATTAGGTAAAAATGTCCAAATTCACTCAAAATCTAATGAAACTCAAAGTGAATTAGGACGCATTTTATACTAGTGCTTACTTTGACAAGGCTAATAATGACTTATCCTACCCAACAAACTAGTTATCCTCTCAAACTCTACTTAACTACCCACTATTATACTTTACTTACATGAATAATCAATGAAAAAATATTAATTAACTAATTATTGACTTAACCCCATTATTTAACTAGTAATTACCCTACCTTGATTAAATATATAAAATCTACCCAACTAATTAAACTATAAAATAATAATTATTTATTTACCCATGTACTTGTTTTATTTACTACCTACTTATGTAATTATTTTTTTCCAAATTTTGTGATTGCATATCTCATTTGACTACATGTTATTTTGATTACATGTTTCATTTTTATTACACCCATGTTTTTTTTTACTAGAGATGTCCATTTTGATTGAATGCCACATTGATAAAGTAGCTTGAAAAATCATTTTAGTCAATTAAATTAGTCCAAAAAACATGTAGTCTTTTTAAAACCCTAACCAAGGGTATATCATAATGAGTATCAAGGTGCTTCCCCTCCACCCAAATTTTTTTAAAACATTATATGGATTATACTCCAAATGGGAAAAAAATCATAACATACCCTTACCCGATGGGTAAATAAATTGAAATTTTCTATATACCTTAGGATATATCAAAAAATATATACAAACACAAGACTGGTCCACAAACAAATTCTAGATTGCCCAAATGAGCTTCAAGTTGCCCAAAAAATAAAAACTTTTAAGTTGTTAATGTTTTTTTCTTGGTCTATTGAAACTTTTATCCCTAAAAAATTAAACCTGCCTTTCATTTTATTTCTTTTGTAGGTTGCTTAAGTGCCCATGTCCTTTTTACTTTTCTCAATTTTTTCTCTTTTTTATTTCTTCTAACTTGATGGTTTTTTTAAGCTTGAAAGGAGCCCTTGCAAAATTCAAACTACCTTCTAACATATTGAGAGCAAATTGAAAGGCTTGGAGTTCATATTTCATGCTTTCTTTCTATACCTTTTTATGAATGATGAAAATTTGAAATTATATATGAACTCTGTGAAAAACTAAGGCATCTTGAAAATAAAAAAACCCCATTGTCATCTATGATAGTAGGCTATTTAAAAAAAGCTAATTAAGGTGCCTAAGATTGAATTTTAATTTATTTCAAAAACCCATTGTCATCAATGACGTTAGGTAATTTAAAGATATTGAAAGCATTCAAAACTCATCATTGTTAACAACATTGATTAGATTTGAAAAAAGTTGTGGCACCTTCAAAGAAAAATGAAAAATAACCCTCCATTGTCATCAACAACATTTATAAATAGGTTTGAAGGAAGTTGTGGCACCTTTGGAGAAGGAAAACAAAAACCCACTATCATCGATGACATTTGGTCAATTTGCTCGAAAAAATAATAATAAATAAACAACCATGGGGTAGATGTTAACATAGTAATAGTAATATAATTAAAAACATATTGAAAATAATGGCATTTAAAACCATAACCATCAAATACATTTATAATGGAAGGTACATTATATTATTCAACAAATGATACATCATATAGATTTAGATTGTGTGTCATCAAGTTTTAATTAATTAACATTATGGGAAAAAAAAATTTAATCAATAATAGTTTAATGATAAAATCAAACATTCATCCATAATTTTGATGGAAGTTTTATATATAAAAAAAATGTAAATTCAAAAAAAATCATCCATATATTAGATGAATGAAAATATCATTCATTTATAATGAAGATGAATGCTTACATTCATCCCCATGTCATTACAATAAATCATGTCCATGGAAATTAGACTAACATGCAAATAAATTGCCACAAAAACTACTATCCAACTAAGGTACAATTACAGTATGAAAATGCCACGTTAGAATATTTCATAGTTGTAATTTAGTGTGTAACATTCAATAAAGGTGTACATATGAATATGTCTTATATACCTCAATGTCTTCTACTCAAATTCATGTTTATTATTTAATATTTCAAAATGAATTATTTGTTAATAACTTTTTTAATTAATAATTAATATGTAATATATTTAATTATCATGAATTAATTAAATAAACTAAATAATAAATTATTCATATGAATTGATTAATTAGTATTTAACTAATTCAAATAATAAATAAATAAATATCTCATAATTAATTATTTAAACTCAATAAATAATTATATAAAATTAATCAATTAATTCAAATAATTAAATTCCAAATGAATATGTCAGATGATTAATTATAAATTTCAAATTAATTACAAAATTAAAATCAAACAAAAAGCATGTGGAAAATGTTCTTTTGTAGTTACAATTCAATTGTAACTAGGATGCCACTAAAAGATTTAATCCATATGTTTTGTCTTCAATATCTCATTTCACAAATTATATAAAAGAGGTGTCTCCTTTTGCATTCTCACATTAAAAGATGCGTGCCATGTTGAGATGAGTTCATAAAAGCTTAAAATTAAAAGCAAAACATATAGCAAATTAAAAAACTTATGTGGCTACTCTTTAATTGACCTACTCTTCTAGTATTCTACCTTCCTACCTACCTACTTGCCTACTTAAATAAGTAGGTCCTACTTTTCTACCTATCTACATAGTAAATAAGTAGTTAGGTAAATAGGTAAGTAAGTAGGTTGGTTGGAGCTATATCAACTTACCTACCTATGGCTATGTACCAACCTACCTAGGTACATATATATATATATATATATATATTTGTTTGCAACATTCAATTAATATGCCACCTATAAACTTTTGATTGTCCCACGTGTCATAATCCAATACCATCTAAAACAAATAATCATATTGGATGATGGATATCAATATTTCAAAAAAATCACAAAAAATCCTCATAGTGCCATGTGTTAAATTTTGATGGATGGATGAAAAATGACATCAACATGACAGTATGTTTCTAGTTGTAAAGGAGTTGCATAGTAGTTGAAAAGGAGTTGTTGCAATAAAGTTATAATTGAATTGTAATGAGTTGCAACTTGTCCAATAACATGCACAACGTATAAATATGGTGAGTTGCAAGTGTCCAATGCAACTAAAAAATTGAGTTGTAAGGTTAGCTGCAAAACACCCTTTTTTCATAATGCCAGAACTACAAAACCAAAGGTGGTTACAGAACCAATGGTCATTGAACAAGTCGAGACTATAGATACTATAGTGGAGGAGACATATGATTAGAATGTTGGAAAATACATTTATTTCATTTTTTGTCGTTAAAAAAAAAATTCAGGGACAAAATCCAGAATACCAAAAAGGTAATGTTAAGGGGTAGGATGATTACATGATTTGGATGAACATGGGATTTAGGATAGGGATTGCTCATGGAACATTGTAGTTTTGAATTTTGAATTGTTGTTGGTTTTGAATCATGATGATGTGACTTGGGATTGCCCAAAAGGGGAAGATTTGGGAAAGACGAGGATGATTTTTGGACACATAATTTTGGGAAAAGAGTAAGAGGAGTTGTAGGTACTTTGTAATAAAAAACCACATATTTTGTTTTGATATATTACAAATTTTATTTGTTGTTTTGATTTCATTTTCCACAAAACATGGAATTCTACTGTAATTCTGGTTCAATTTTTAATAATACAAAGAAGTGCAAACTTTTGCAATGATTTTTATGTTTATATTGTTGTGTGATTTTTTTGTATTATCAAAATATGATGAAATAACTTGTAATCTAGTTTCTAGAGGTTTCTTACAATGTATTTTGAAATGCAAATTCTAGTTACATGAAATAACCATGAAAATGGTGTTCTAATGAATTGTAAAATTAAATGTGTTGAAAATCAAAATATAAATAATGAATGATGCATGTGAAGTGTAAATTTGTTGTTACAATTGTGTGGAATAATTTTGTAGGAATTAAATCCACTTTTACCATACGCATACATGAAATTTCATTAAACAAGGCTTTCCTTGCTAGCATCCTTGATTTAGTTCATTCATTAAATAATAAATATTTTCAAGCCTATGTGCAAATCCTCAAACCCTATTGGAAAATTGTCATTTAACATGTAACATGCATATTAAGTGTTGAAGAACATAAAGATACCTCTTGTAATCATTCCAACTATTAAAAGTGAATTATTCCAATATTGTCCCAAACTTTTATCTTTTGTCGTAGAAGGTGAAAATTTGGTACCCTCATTGATCTTTGAATAACTTTCTTCTATACAAGACCTTTTATGGCATTGCAATACCTCATTTTCTTTGTAATGTAACTCCCTTACTATATTTCTTTTTTCCCTTCATAATTTGTATTTTTTTCCTCTTTGATGACTTACCAATGTTATTATTTTAGATTATCAATATTGTTGTATTGCTTCCTTACCCTCCTCATTTGAGGGTCCATCATTAATGAATGAATTAATTGAGTTCAATTGAATACAAATCCAACCAATTGAATTTCAATGCAAATTCAATGTAATTCCCATTTAAATTGGATTTGAAATTGAGTTCAAATCAATTGATTTCCAACCAATTGGATTTCAATTAAAATTCAATCAAATTTTTATTGGAATTGGAATTGAACTTAATTTTATTGAATTCCAAATAGTTGATTTAGATCGAATATAATCAATTCATTAGATTTGAATCCAATCAATTGAAATTTAATTTAATTGAATGCAATTCCAATTAAATTTTCATTGATTTCGATCATATTGGCATTAAAATATTCAATTGAATTCCACTTTGGACAAGCAATTTAATTGACTTCAAATCAAATTAAAATTGAATTAGAATTGAAATTCCTTATCAATGGTTGTTGATCTTCATAATCCAACACACAAGAAAAACATCCAAAGTATATTTAAAGGGAAATAGAAAAGGAGGCACCCTCGTCCTTTGCCTAACCATCCTTATTAAAGTGCCTTTTTATTTAAAAATCAATTGAACATGTGGAATTGTTGAGTTGGTGACCATGTTGGAACTATTAAAGTGAGGATCACTAATGGACCTTCTACTTGTTGAGCTAAACTAGTTATGATTATCATCGTCATTAAAATTAGTTGTCAATATAGTGACAATCATTCAAATATGAGACAAATCTTAATGAAGAAGGCCACTTTAGTGATAGGTAGGTGAAACATGAAAATACAATAGGAGGATATATAGACATTTTACAAATAAAAAAGAAAAACTACTAACAATGATATTGCCATCCATTTGAAGTTGGCACATATCTAGACTTCTTTTGTTATTATTGTAATTAATTAATAAGCATTGTGACCTTATATATGTGATTATAAAATCACATTGACTTTAGTAGTAAGAAAATAAAAGGGATATTATGCTTACTCTTGAAAGCGGGCAAAATTTTATTCTTGCACTCCCAAGAGCATGAAATGTGACTCCCGGGTTTCATACTTGGCCCACACCTTTGCAAACCCTTGCTTTGGTCACGAGCCCAAGGCTAGGGTTGCAACAATTAGTCAACGAACATGTGTAGTTGCGAAACTTAGCCCCATTGTTAATATTCGCAAGTATAAAGGGCTTCATGAGGGGCACCACTTTATTCCAATGGCCATGGAGGTGCACAGTGCACTCGAGCATGATATCAATCATTTCATCAAGGAGTGTGCCCATCTTTTCCACAATAGATGATTAGGAGGTCATTTATCCTTGTCTTTTTACATTCAATTTTTTAGATAATGTGTTAATATTATTCTTTAGTGTGTTTTAGCCTCTGTTATAAAGAGGAAGATTGAGTTGAAAGGTGATGCTTGTTCTAGACCTCCCATTACAATTAAATCTCATGATTTGCATGCAGGTGACATTTAAAAGGTTATGTGTGAAATAACTTCTTACCATGAAAAGGACTAGCTTTCTCCTTTTTTTTAGTTCCTACGGGTTGTGTGTCCTTTGGCCTTCCCTTTTTGTCTCTCATGTGATGCTTTCGGCCATTGATATTTTATTGGATTTTTGTGATTTCTATTTTATAATGTAGTACTTAGCCTAGTTTGACATTATTTGAATTATTCATGAAATTTTTGATGAGTATCTAGTAGGTACGTTGAAAGTCCTAGAAACCTTAGTTGAAATTTTAAACATGTAAACAATTTACTCAAAACTTGGTGGGGGTTTCTAGACAACTTATTATCTTGGGTGGATCCTAGTGGCATGCACATTAATTTCAACATGTTCTAGTTTGGAAAATGTTTTGTGAAGAAACGGGTACATGTGTTTCCCTATAAGGCTATGGTCACACCTGATGCTTCCCAAATTTTTGGTTGGTTTTAATAGAAGGTAGGAAATGATGTGATAGTGGCATTGTTGAATGGAGGTCACAATAGCTTTGAGGATGGATCTCGCACCCCAACATGAAGTTAAATGCACCAATCTTGCACAACATATTTTTGGTGCCAAAATTTTCCAAATTGTAAAAAACAATTTGCGACTATGACCCTTCAAGGTTTCATTTGAAATTATTTGAAATGGTTTGCTAAAAAAGTAGGGTTTTGGGAATAGGTTCGCTAAATTTAAAATGCATGCTCTTGTAGGTTGTCAAATAGTAACAAGATTATTATTTTTCTTTATTGTCCTACTTGTCCTATAATCAAATTTGACTAGATTTTTTTGTGAATGGTTGCTGGTGTGGCTACGCCACAAAAATGAAAAGAAAACCTTTATAATCCATTATTGCATCCTATAGTCCATAAACCATAAACCAAGAAGTTAGTTTCCAAAAATATATTTTTTGCCTTCACCGGTGGAGCTCATTTGCCACTCTTGGTACAATTATTTTACCTTGCCCAAAATCCTCCCTTCTGGCCTTTAAATCTTTTTGTATTTTTTTGCATTTACTTTTCCTTACTTTTTATCATTTCTTTTGTTTTTTTACCTCGCTTATTAACAAATCAATTTACAAATAAAATACTTTTAAAAAATCATTAAATTCTTAAAATGGCATTAATATTTTTTAACCCCAAATTAATTTCTTAATCAACTAATAAATTTTTAATCTTCAAAACAAGGATTGGACCAAAAAAATGCATAAATTTTGTTTTGAATGATGATTCCACCAATTGTTTTTATTTTCAATCTAATGGCTTCAAACTTTAAGCAGTGAGGTTTATTAAATTAAATTAAATTTATTTTTGAAATTATCATTAATAGAATCAATTCTCCCAAATTTTGGATTATTTTTTTTCAATAAAGAACAAAGAATTTTCAATATTTTTGTAATTATAGTGCAAATATTCCAATATTGATTAATTTCAACATTTCACTATGAAAATAAAATATTCTCAAAATATTTCAAATATTTCATATTGTTTGCAAATTTTTTGATCAAATTGTATTCAACTATACCCATGAATCGCATGAAACTTTAAAATTTTAATCATTTTTATTTTTAAAATATGAAAATAAATAAATAAGTGCATGTTAATTAGGCAATAGTTGGACGAGAACTTGGGTAGGCAAAGGGGCAGCAAGGCATTGTTCATTGTTGGAATTATTTCACCAACAAAATGCGCAAGTTGATGCACCTTCACATTCCTTGAAAGATTCAAATGTGAATCCAACAGTGGCAACAGTGGATGGATAAAGAGTTGGGGTACATTGCCTAATTCAAACGTTTCAGGGGTAGAGGGGCATGTTGAAGTTCCGGGATGGGGATTAAAATAAGTGACAAGTGGGTCAATTATTCACACAAACTAAACAAACTAAACAACAAGTTGGTTAATACGTGGTTGGAGCACTTTTGATGCACATATGAATCACATGCATAGATGGATTCACAGGACTCACCACGTCTCGAACTTAAGGAAAGCCACCACCTTCCCCCATATAGTATTCTCTATGCATGGCCATGGGGCTTGCACCCAAATGTCATTTTGTCCCAAGACTCCTAAGTTGGGATTTTCGAAATTCCCAATTTCTCGAAATTTTCGAAATTAGGTCTCCTACAACTTTGGAAGCCCATACATTTTTGTGTAGACCTTTAATTGAAGTAAGGTTTAAAACAAAGTTGTATTTTTCATCAAGATCTTTCCAACAGTATGTGACATGCCACCTTCAAGTAAGTAAATTAAGGTGATTCCCGACTTTTAGTGGTCAGGAATCAAATTGACACTTTGACCTTTGGCGCTTCTTTTGGCCATAACTTGTGTTTTAAGTACTCAAATGGGTCATGAGAGCCCATTTTAGACATCCACATTCCAAGATCTTTCCAATGGTATAAGGAACTTTTTAATCCAATGAATTTTGATTCTTACAATCACCTTCTGAAAATTTAAGAGTCCATCAAGACTCCAACTCCCAAAGTGGGAGCCCATTTGGGAGTGTGTGGGTTCATTCCTTCACACTCTCCTACATTCCCAAGGACATGAAATGTGACTTTTGGGGTTCACTCTTGGCTTGCACCTTTGTAAGCCCTTCTTTTGGTCGCAAGCCCAAGGTTAGGGTTATGACACAAATGATGATGTGGAAGAGAGATTACACTTGGGTGGATTTTGGATGCTCAAGAGGGAATTGCCTTTGGGTCTATTTGGGATGCTCTTGGATTGTGAGGAGTGACAACAATTACCAAAGGTTTCGCCCAAACAAGAAAAATTTCTTTATCATCAGTGTAGTAAGTGTAAGGTCTAAGTCTGTTCTAGACCACAGAAGAGCAAAGCGATCACCACATTGAAAGGTGGACAAAAATGATATTGTTGCTATGTGTTAGTTTGCACCAGGAATTCCACTTTACACATCAATAGGTTTCGTAGTACATTGTTTGTCATTCCAAATTGTATTGAATATAAACAAAGGCAACACTTAGGATCACAACAAATGTAAGTTTTCCTCCTTGTTCCTTTCTATGTATTGGTTTCTTTTAACAATATGTGTGTCTTTTTTATAAAAAAATCTTGACCTAATTTTATTATAGTGATATCATTGTAGTCAAATCAAGAAGTTAGAGACGATCTATGTAAAATGCAATACTTCATGATAGCTTTTATGTGATCAGAATTCATGATTTGACATGAAGTTTTTCTCCAATCCCTAGAGGTCACACAAAAATTGTGGCAAGATTTTTTTAGGGATCCATAATGTCTCCATCCTTCAACAATATATTATTGTTCCCCCACTTGTCTTTTTTGTCAAATTTTAATCTTCTTTCATATTTAGAAAACCCAATTGATGATGTAAATAGTGCAATAAACAAAGATAACATTTTTATGTCATTTTGTATTTTGACTTCACATTATAGTTGCCCATACAATTTGTATTATTCATTAATCTTGTAGTTTTTGCATGTAAACTAAATAATTTACTTCAAATTGGATGGTGTAATACTTTTCAATTTTGTTTGTAAATATTTGAAATCATTCCATTTCATCAAAATAGGCTAGTGAGACATGAGATCTATGATAATGATAGGCAAACCTAGTAGGAAATAGTTGTAGAAGAAACTTCAAGGGACCAGATTTCATTTTTTTCTCTAGAAATTTGCATTGAAGGGACCTGTATGGTAGACATTATGGTATTTGCAAAAATGATGAGATC
>Ga0116230_10008502_pt1 | contig 10116 bp, 3 predicted proteins | sample S1TSphfallax_3_FD_88678 | JGI IMG/M metagenome (GOLD analysis project Ga0116230, IMG submission 88678) | Host-associated microbial communities from peat moss isolated from Minnesota, USA - S1T2_Fd - Sphagnum fallax MG | ecosystem: Host-associated > Plants > Peat moss > Unclassified | place: USA...
AAATAATCGTAATTATTTAAAATATCCTATAATCATCTTTGAAGTGCAAAAGAAAAGGAATAATGAAAAACTAACAAGAAGAAAAATAAGCTTTCCAAGTTACAAAACGTTTTTGTTTTTTTGTTTTTCCTTTGGACCCCTCCTACTTTCAAACCTCATAACTTTCTTATTTCTTGTTCATTTTAAACGATTTAAAATGTTATAGGAGCGCCACCTGAAGTCCTACAAATCACATTGGAACTCTAATAGCAAAAAAACAACATAAAATGAACTTTCTGGATGTTTAAGAACCGGCCTTTGTAGTGTTCAATAGTTGTTTTTTTTTTTAGTTTTTGACCCCCTTTACTTTGGGGGGCCATAACTTTTTCATTTCTAATCTGTTTTCAATTATTCTTAGTTTGTTAGATGCGCCAAGAGGAGGGCTTCAAGTTTTCTTTGGACACCAAATGCAATAGAGCCCTGCCCTGGCTGGTATAATCTAATACAGAAGTTGCATGTAATATGTAACTAGGTTGATTCATGAGGTTTGCAATGGAATGCTTTAACCCATATCCTTTGGCTTCAAATTATATTTGGCTCAGCATATAAGTATGAGAAATAGCTGTGTATCAGCCAAATATTAAGTGCCATTGGGGATGAGTGAATGAAAAAAACTTGACCTTTGTGAAATGGTTAAACCTAAAATTAAAATCGGATTATTTTAAACCTACCTATATAACCTAACCCTAGCTACTTTTTAACCTACTTGCATACCTAAGTAAACTTATTTAGTAGGGTTTAATTATTACCTAGCTACCTATGCACCACATGTCAATATCTTATTAGCCATATATTGGACGATTTAAATTTCATTGATTAATATTTAAATTTTTTTAAATAGGTGGGTTTTGATTGCCACGTGTCACCATATAATTGGTGTTACATGAACATGTGTCAAATGGTCAATGAACGTTCCATGGTGTGCCACATGTCATCATCCTAGTGGTAGAAACTTCAATGATTAAGATTAATCCAATGAATTTTTAATTTTGAGAACACAAAACAATTTAAATAGTGACACGTGTCCATAAGTTAGTTGTTTAATTTTAAAACATGTGTCATATTTTGATTAGTTGCATTATAGTTGTAAGGAGAGTTGCACATAAGGTGCAACTACATTTGGATTTGTATGTATGTATGAACATGTATATTAAGACCATATATACATGTTACATACGTAATGTCGCATGCAACTGGATGTCATGTGCAACTTGTTTTATGCAACTACACAAATTTGCAGTTGCATGTGTCGCTTACAATTGAATTTTAGTTGCAAAAGACAGTTGCAAAACCCAAAATTTCTAGTAGTGTGTCCATCGGGCAAGGGATGGGCCCAAATTTGTTTATAGGGTCGATGAATGTGATGCATCCTACATGACTAACTACAACTTGGTACGACATTTGCAAGAGCACCACAATGTGACCATGGAGTCAGGTAAGCTTAGACGCCCATCTACTCGAAAAGAGGGCCCAAGGCATCAAAATCACGTGGCCATGAATTCGCAGGTCTTAAACAACCCTTTGGCTTGATTCCATCATGATGAACAAAAAACAATTGCTAAGGTTAGGAGGCACACAAACATGGAGTGGGATAGGCTCCAAGTTTATTTACAATACACACCTAAGGTTCCTGAACCCGCACTTAATAAACTAGCCTCTAGCCACATTCTTTAACTTCTTGGCATGACTACATGGGGTGTGGGGGCCATCCAAGTGAATGTGCAAACCAAGTTGGAAAACAATAAAAGCCTTTGCACTTGAAATTTGAGCAACTCAAACTAGGTAAGCAAAGGCACTTGGATGGAACATAACTAGAAGTTTGCATCAAATAAGATAATGTGACGTAAGGAGATTACCCTCCTTACGCAATACCATGATTTAAAATGATTCATGGTTAGTAAGTTTTTAACAATGCCATAATTAATTTTAGGTTTTAAAATTCATATACAATATGTATTATATTGTGTTATGTGTTTTAAGGTTTGAAGCACCACTAGGGAGGTGTTTGTGGTTGATGATGTGGACACAACATTGATTAATCGTGAGGTATTTACGTGACAACACACCCATGATATAGAGGGTGCATCAACAACATACAAGAAGGCCAATGGGATCCCATCCCCCTTTGGTAGTGATACATAATTTATCCTAATTTTGATTAGGGTGTTGTTTTGGTCTCTAGGATTTAGGGTAGTAAATTACAATTTGGCTCCATAACATATTTAAAAAATCTTGGAAGGGTTACTATGAAAAAACTGGATGTTTTGCAACTAGCCTTGCATTTTGAATTACAAACAACACTTGCAATTCATTATATTTATACACCATGAATGCTAGTAAACAAGTTGCATGAGTTGCAAAGTTGCAACTCATCATATATACGATGCAATTCATTACAATTCAATTGTAATTCAATCAAAACAACTAATTTTCAACTACTATTCAACTCCATTATAACTACATCCATGATGTCATGATGACATTATTACTTGTCATCCATATATTAAAATCAACACATGGCATTATGAAGATTTTTTGGACATAATTTTTCTTGAAATATTGATCTCCATCATCCATTATGATTGTTAATGATAGTTTGAAATTATGACACGTGGCACAATCAAAATTTGTCACATGGCATATTAATTATATTTTGGAGAAAAAAATTTAAAATATATTTTAGTAGTTAGGTAGGTTGTACATAACCATAGGTAGGTAGGTTGGTAGGTCTTAAGACCTACATACCTGTATATTTACCTAGGACCTACCTACCTACTTACTTACCTAGGTAGGTAAGTAGGTAAAACAACACAAGATTAAATGCACTAAAAAATATCCATGAAATTTTATTTTTATTTTACGTTTTACTTTTAGGTTAAGTTTTTTTCAACTCATCCCAAAATGACACATGTATTTTAATGTGAGAACATAAGACAACAAGCCTTCTTTATATAATTTGTAACATGGGATTTGAAAACAAAGCATATGGGTTAAATCTTTTAGTTGTTCATTAATTATAATTGAGTTGCAACTATAACATTTAAACATTCAAAGAAGGCCAGATCCAAGGGGAGCAATCCATTTTTTTAAATCTTTAAACAAAACTTGAAGCCTTCCTATTGGCGTGTTTAGTGCACTAAAAACGTCAAAAAATGAAATATAATTGAAAAAATTACAGCCCCTCAAGGTAGAGGGCGTCAAGAACTCAAAAAAACAAACTACCAAATGCTACAAAGGCTGCTTCCCAAACACCCACAAAATTCCTTATATGTTACTATGTTATTGTTAAAGTTCAAAAATGATTTGTAGAACTGCATGTGGTGTTCCTTTAGCATTTAAAATAATATGAAATGAATAAAAAATAATAAAATTATGAATTTTGAAAGTAGGAGGGGTCTAAAGAAAACAAAATTAAGAAAAAAAAATGTTTTGTAAATTGGAAAACTTATTTATTTTCTTGTTAATTTTTCATTATTCATTTTCCTTTACACTTCAAAAATGATTTCTAGAACTTGAAGTAGCGCTCCCATAACACTTTAATTCATTCAAAATGAAACACATATGATGAAAATATAAATTAATGATGAATATGTATCCTTGTTAAGGTATAAGTAGTTGTATTGTAGTCATAACATAATTGAACTTTAATAGTGTCACATTAATGGCCATATTAATCGTATCAATGGGAATCATAATCAAAAACTAATTGTAAATGTATTCCATAATGGGTGTTGGGATGTGAAGACGTGACAAGATCGCATGTATGTACATTGTAACATATTTGTTGCTTTAATGACATATTTATAATAGTTTTAAAATAGTTGTCACATGCAACTACAATGCAACTCTTGAAAAAATCAAACATGGTTGACTATATGTGTATGTATAATGTGTATAAATTATTGTATAGAAAACCCATTTTCAACTCACTTACAACTATAATACAATTAACTGATTTTATGACATGGCAATTTATTTATTAATACACCATATTTCTAAAAGAATAGTTGCACAATAGTTGTGATACCCAAGGGATAGTTGCATAATAATTAAACATGAATTTTTTTTTGAGTTTTAGTTGTAGGGTTGTGTGGTTTTAGAGGACACAATTTCTCATAGTGGGTATCGCATAGCCATACCAAAACCTATAAGCAAAGCAATACCCAATTTGGGGTTTTATGCGAACACCATGGGCTCATGGAGGGGTATTGCATTGCCCAAACAAAACTTAAAAGGAATGCAATACCCTCATGAAAGTAATTTGTAAATACCATGGATTGAATTATTTTGGTCCAAGCTATTGGAGAGATATTACTTGTGCCCATAATTACAAAATGCATGTGCAATACTTCTCTTAAGGTATATCAAAAATTGTTGGGGCTCCATCACATATCCATTGAAACATAAAGGGTATCGCATAGCCATACCAAAATCTAGAAGGAAAAACAAATACCTTATTTGGGGTAATCTACAAATACCACGGGCTTAATTATTTTGGTTTGGGCTATTGGAGTGGTATTGCTTATGCCCATAACTATTCAATTCACATGCTTAGGGCATCCCATAAAACCTTTGGGCTCCATAACATATCTTTTGGAATTTGGAAGGGTATTGCATAGCCCTAACAAAACCTAGAAGGCAAACAATACCCACATCATTTTGCGATAATATCATAAATAATGAAACAAAAAAATGTTCTCCTAAATACTTATTCCATGCTCACTATATGATGTTAGACATATATTGTTTCAAGGAAGTGAAGGTATTGCAAAGTTCTTCACATTGATCTTAGAAGGTCCATTTAAACAAAGTTATGAAATTTAAATGTAATACATGCATCACATCCTAGGATATTTGCATTCACCTTGAAACTTGGAGAGGTATTGCATAGCTTTACCAAAACCTAAAAGGAATATAATACCCATACCATATTGTGATAATATCCTAAACCATGGTACAAATGAAGGTATTATCAAATTAGTAACATTAAAGATAAAAGGTAATGAATTTATCACTAAAATGAAAGAATTACAATTACACATCAAACTTTATTGAAGTGACCTTATACCATCAATGTGGCCAATATTATAATACCTTCATGTACATATACCAATGATTTTGCATTGTTCCATTGAACAATTATTATCATTTATGAGTTTGAAAATATATTTCAATTATATTTAATGTTTATTTAAAATTTGGAACATAGTTTTTATTAAAATATTATATATTTAAGAATGAAAAATAATAGTAAATACACACATTAATTAAATATATCATTATTTCATATATTGCAAATTAAATTTAATAGAAAGTTCATAAATTACATTGACCAAACATACATATGTATTTTAAGATTCAATTAAAACTCGTATTCTTAAACATAAACCCTGACTGAAAGAATTCAGGGTTCTTATTAATAATAATATAAAAAAATTAAAATGAGAAAATTGGGACATTATTGAAGCCAAATATTCAACAAAAAAATTAACACAAACACAATTTACATATTTGGGGAATTATTATTTTTTGAAAATTAAAAACATCATAACCAAATTACACTATACATAATAATAGGTTAATATATATAGGGTTAACCTACTAGCCTATTATTTATGCTATGCTAGGTTATCTAGTTTGGTTAGTGTTGACACTTTAGTCATTCGAACAACCTTGGCAATGAACTTCTATTATAGTTAGCAATTCGTCTTGTGTTTACACATGCATCCATATGGTATGAAATTTCTTCATATTAACAAATATCCAATGTGCCTTTCCAATGGTCACTTGACCTTCATGCTAACAAATAATAAATAAATAATCACAAAAATCACAATATTTTGAGAATTAGAACTATAACTAAAAACTAAAATTAAAGTTAGAACAAAAAACAAAAAAATATAACTATAACTAAAACTTGGCTATTATTATGGCCATTGATGAGGTTGTTACCTTAATTTTGTTGTTGCAAAATTTGCAAGGGATATGGTGTGGCTCAAATTGATTAAGCTAATGAAACCCTTGCCACAAAAACATCCATAATTTTGTCATCAAATATTGTCAAAGTCTTTCCTCAAATGGTCAATTCCTTCCATGACCGATGATGAGGACAAGTTTTTCCCAACAAGCTTTTTAGAGGGATTCATGGGTCAGTTTGTCACTTGAAACAAACTTTGTGCTATAGGCATGTTTGAAATGATTCAAGCAATCAAAATTCAAAAACCCTAAAGGATGCAAAAAACCTAAGGAAAGATGATGGGTGCTTTCAAAATGAAATGGAGGCATATTAGAGAAAAAGTGTGTGGGTGGGTGGGTTTTCATCATTTTCTTTTGATGATGATCTTTTGGCGGTCAGGGAATTTAAACTACCATTGTAGAAAGAAGAGGATTCATGGGTTGCAGATTCTTGGTTGTTTTATTCTAATTACTATTGTGTTTTTTGGACAGTCAAATCATGTTTAGCTTTTCAAGGTGTCAAAAGCATTGCATAACAACTTGGCCTTCACAAAGCTTTCAAATCCACACAAACTTTAACATGGCTTCTAAAAGCTTATGAACATTCTCATACCCAGCTACTTGATAATCCAAACATACCCAAAATAAAATTACAAGGTTTCTGAGAGGCTTCCAAGAGCAAACCCTCCTTCGCGAATAGACAACAATTCGAGCACGAACTTTTTATTGTCAATTATCAACTTTGGAACACTATGGAAAATAGTTGGTTCTTTTTGTCAAGCTCTTTGTACTATTCTTTTTTTTTTTCATTTGACAACGATGTTGCGACATTCTTCAAGGAAGGTGTGATAGGAAAAAGAACAATATTTTTTGCTACTTGAATTTCAAACATCGCATTATTAATTTTTGTATCCATTTTGTTGTTACAAAGCATTTGAGCTGTTGTTACGACTGTTTTGGAAACATGTTGAGGAAGAAATATGTAGAAAAAATGTCAGCCACCAATATGTCATACCTTCGGGTGTGTAACTAATGCACCACATCCTTGAATGCACCATCCTACAAGGTCAATATCACATACATTTTTGTGTGTGGCGGATGATCCATGTCCTATAATAACATGTCAACATGATTCATCACCTTCACATTTCTGATACTCCCATTTTCATTATACCCTACAAGTAATCCACCATAAGCAGAATGAACAAGACACAAAATTATAGTCTAACACAACACCATCACACATGATTACTCAAATACTTCCATGAAGCTTCTAAAACATGGTTGATTTCAAGCTAGAACTTCAAGTTTAATTGATTTGAATCAATTGGGTTGGCTAGCAATGGATTTGTTCGGAGAGAAGAATTGTTGATGGAGCTTCAAACTGGGTTGATTTCATGGAACTTTGAACAAATTTGATTTGTTCATGAATTGGATCTACAACTTGTAGTTTTGTAAAGATCTTGAGAAAATAAGACATGGGTATTAATTTGCAAAGAACTTGAAAAGAAGTCACTTGAACAAAAAAGAAATAGGTATCCATTTGTGGAAAATTTTGATAAAAAAGTCCCATGACAAATCAAATTAGTGGGTGCAGCACACAAGTTATAAATCTTATCAGGTAAGATTAGTTGTTGGAAGATGGATTGTTTACTCTTGAGTTTACTAGAAACGTTCAACCCATCAAGCTAATGATGTTAATAACTTATCTTTTGGAATTTTTAAAATTTCATAAATAATAAAGTTCATTAAAAAAATAGTATACATAACCATGGGTTTATATATATAATCAATTATTATCTTATTTTAAATAAATATGAAGATATTATATGTATTAAAATGAATCAATCATATAATTCCATAATATGATTAATTATATATAATGTGTTACTTGATATGTTACAAATAACAATATATTTAAACCAAAATTTAAACCAATATTATACATCATAAAAAAATAAAATTACATAAGGACTTATGTTATATATTTATGAAATATAGAATATTATTAACCTTCTATATAATTATTTTAGCCTATAAATTAATTTTTATATGTCAAAAATGTTTTGAATAAATTTTTAATCCTACATTGGATTAATATATAGGAAATATCATTTGTTATTTATTATGTGAACCATTAAAAAAGTAAAAAATCATGAGCTTTAAACTATTTTTAAAAGACATTAAAATCTTGCTAAATGATAAACTTTATGTTTTTGTTTTTTGAGATGAGTTTACAACTTTAAGAAGGATTTTTTAAAAAATGTACATCATTGAAAACATGTTAAGCATAAACTTTAATTTTTTTATTTTGACAAACTATAAATTTCTAACATTAAGTAGTAAATTTTACATTAAACCTTAAACCCTTCTACCATTAATGTGACCAATTTCACTTTATGTTCATTTTTATATGTGTTAAATCATATTGAAAGGTGAACAAATAATTTTGAAAACATGAATTTCATGATGTATTGGTGGGGAATGAAGTATTTACAAAATATTATTATGTTTCATTGTTAATGGATTATCATAAAACAATATGGGTATTGCATTTAAATTCCATGACTTTGTTCAAGTGACCTTCTACTATCAATGTGACCAACTTTGCAATACCTTCATTTACTTGAATCAATGTGTAGGGCATGATATATTGAACATGGAATAATTTTATTTTTAAAAATGTCCTTTTGTTTCATGGTTTAAGATATTATTGCAATATGATGTGAGTATTGTTTTCCTTCTATGTTTTGGTATGGTAATGCAATACCCCTCCAAGTTTCAAAAGATATGTTATAGAACCCGAAGGATTTATGGGACACCCTACAAGGGGTATTACACGTGCATTGAGTATTTATAACCATTAGCGATACCCCTTTGATACTCTAGACCAAAATAATTTAACCCATGGTGTTTACTGAATGCCCCCAGCAAGGTATTGCTTTGTTTTTAGGTTTTAATAAGGTTATGAAATACCTTTCCAAGTTTCAAAATATATGTTATGGAGCCCAATGTATTTCTAGGATACCTTGCAAAGGGTATTACATATGTATTGAATAGTTTTGGCCATGAACAATACCCTTCAAAACAACGTAAACCCATGGTGTTTAATTATAAAATACCCTAATTAGGGTATTGGTTTCCCTGTTGGTTTTGGTAGGGCTGCGCAATACCCCTTCATGTGTCAAAAGATATGTTATGGAGCCCAATGTATGTTTGGGATACCCTAAGAGGGTTATTGCCATAGTAGTGACATACGGAATACGAGTACTTTTCGAAGGTGCTCAAAAAGAAGTATTTTCAAGTATTTTAAAAAAAACATTATAAAAATACAAAGGCTTGAAAATTGGCCTTTATATCAAGTATTTTCAAGTATTTTTTAAAAAGCCCAAAAAAACGTAAAATATGCGTATGTTTGAATTGAATTGAGAGTATGTCACTACTATGGTTATTGCATGTTTAATAAATCCTTCTAGGCATGAACAATACTTTTCTAATAACCTGGACCAAAATAATTCAGCCCATGATGTTATAATGTAGCCCAATGAGGGTATTGTGTTCTTTCTAGGTTTCGTTAAGGCTATGCAATACCTCTCCAAGTTTCAAAAGATATGATATGGAGCCCAAACTATTTTAGGGTTACCCAGAATGGGGTATTGCACGTTTATTGAATATTTTGTTTTATGAACATGAATACAACACACATTGAATGTGTCTATATTGAATTAAAATTCCATATTGCTTTGATTATCCACTTGGTTTGCAATACCCCCATTGAAAACACTCTTTAAGCAAAACTTACAATATCCTTATATAGGGCGTGTCAAATATTTTAATTGTTCCCTTATTTATTTGTTTATTTAGGTTCCATGCAATACTTTCATTTTATATTTTCCTCATTGTTGTTGACCATTGGGGGTCTATTGGAGTGACAACCATGTAGGTAGGTGTAGCCATGTAGGTGGGGTTTGGTAGGTACCTATTTAAAATGTTGGTAAATAGGAAATTAGAAAGGCAGGTAGGTAGATAAATAGATGGGGGGGGGGGGGGGGGAGAAAATTAACACAATTTAAATTTTTAATTGGGAGGGAAATTGGAAAAGATTTTTATTTTATTTTAAAC
>Ga0116230_10008503_pt1 | contig 10114 bp, 11 predicted proteins | sample S1TSphfallax_3_FD_88678 | JGI IMG/M metagenome (GOLD analysis project Ga0116230, IMG submission 88678) | Host-associated microbial communities from peat moss isolated from Minnesota, USA - S1T2_Fd - Sphagnum fallax MG | ecosystem: Host-associated > Plants > Peat moss > Unclassified | place...
AATCGCCTTCCGCACACCAATCTCCCTCGTCCGCTCCGTCACACTCACCAGCATAATGTTCATCACGCCCACGCCGCCCACCAGCAGGCCCACACTTGAAAGCGCCAGCATCAACATCACCAGCCCGCCAGTAATCTCATTCCATAGGCGCGCAATTGAGTCCGCCCCAAATCTCGCAAAATTGTCCGCCTCGTCAGCCCGCAACTTGCGCCGCCGCCGCAACAGCTCTCGCAATTCGTCCTCCACCAGCGCACGGTTTTTCTGCTCGTCATATTTCACGCTCACCCAATAATCCAAAATCTCCGGGTGCAGCTTGTGAAACGTGCTCAGCGGGAAATATGCAAAATTATCATCCGGGTTCTTCCCTCCGGTAAGCGACTTTTGCTTGTCCATCACCCCAATCACCGTGAATATCTGTCCCTCAATATTCACCTCTTTGCCAATCGGGTCCTCGTTGCCAAACAACTCACTCGCCGTGTCATGACCCAGCACCGTTACATTTGACGCATACTGTACCTCATGGTCGGTAAACATTCGCCCACTTGTCAGCTCCATGTCATATACGTCCTTCACATTCGCCGTGTCCCCCTCTTCTGAAGTGCTTTCCACTTTGCGCGTACCGTACTTAACCGTCACCGTGCCCGAATTAAATTGAAAATTCTGGTAGCGCAATCCCGGCGATACCGCCACCACATGCGGCAACTCCTGCATCGCCTGTGCATCTTCAAAAGTCAGTTGCTTTCTGGTCAACATTTCCGTCGTAGGTCGTCCAAATCCAAACTCAAACCGAAACACCCACAGCACATTGCTACCCACTGACTCCACTATGTCGCTCACCCTTGCATTCAACCCATTCACAATCGAAGAAATAATAATCACCGTCGTCACGCCAATCACAATCCCTAGGATCGTTAGCCCGGAGCGCAGTTTATTCGCGCGCAGTGTGTCCAGCGCCAGTTTCACCGTCTCTCCCGAACCACTCAGTTTCATACGTGTGCCCATGCCTTTGCTTCTTTATTTGCCCTTCTAATCCCTGTCCCCTAGTCCATACCTTTACAACTCAGCCCGCAAAGCCACAATCGGGTCCAGCTCCGCTGCTTTTCTCGCCGGATACACCCCAAAAAATACCCCCACACCCGCCGCCACAAACAGCCCAACAAAAATACTCCACACACTCAGGCTTGAGGGGAACCCCAGCAGTATTGTCACAATCTGCGCCACTAGCACGCCAGCCAGCACCCCAATCATCCCGCCCACCAGCGCCACCAGCGTCGACTCAATCAAAAATTGCAGCAGCACATCATCCCGCCGCGCCCCCAGCGCTTTGCGTATCCCTATCTCCCGCGTCCGCTCCGTCACACTCACCAGCATGATGTTCATTATTACGATCCCACCCACCACTAGTGAGATCGCCGCCATCCCCACCGCAACCGCCTCAAACATTCCGCTGATCTGGTTCCATATCCCAATAAAGCTGTCGCTCGTGTCCAGCGAAAAACTGTCCGGCTCGCCCGGCCTGTCATGCCGCACACTGCGCACTAGCGTCCGCACCTCGTCCGTCGCCCGGTCCAGAGCTGTCCCCGTCGACCCCGCCTTCGCATAAATCGTGATCGTCTTCTGTGTGCCGTACGTTTTTTGATACGCCGTGATTGGGACCGCCACCCAATTGTCCTGGCTCGCACCCAGTGTCTTGCCCTGCTTTTCGCCCACGCCAATCACCGTATACGGCACTCCATCAACGCGGACTTCTTTCCCAATCGGATCCTCGCCCGTCAGCACATTCTCTGCTATGTCGGTCCCGATAATCGCCACTGCCGATGCATGTTCCTGGTCCGCTGGAATAAACCCACGCCCCTGTACCACGTTCAGGTTGTACATGGGGGGCATCGTCCACGTCCATCCTCGAATGTCCGTGTCCGTAGTCGAATGCGTACCATACACCACCTTGCCAGTCGTGCTCTGCAAAGCGCCTACACTCACGCACCGCTTACACTCTGCGTCGACAAATTTGTAGTCGTCCAGCAAAATGTTCTTTCTTTTCTGGAACCGAACATAATCGTCCCAGCTTGAAATCACCCGCGGCTGCTTGCTAACCGTGAACACGTCCGCACCATAGCGATAAATTTTCTGCGCCACATAATTGTTCGCGCCATTCACTAGGGTTATCACTGCAATCAGAGACGACACGGCAATCACCACGCCCAGCAGCGTCAATACCGTCCGCAGCTTGTTCGCCCACAGCGACTCCAGCGCAATCTTCAATGCTTCCTGAAAATTCATCTCACGTTATCCACTCTTACTCTTGTTTTTGACTTTACTCGTCTTCAATTAAACTCTCTGCAATCCCATCTAAAGCTTCTTCTTCAGCACATCAAATACCGCCGCCACGTCCTTATTCCATCTATCCCAATCATGCCCACCTGCACCTGCATGAAATTCATGCTGGAACTTTCGCTCTGCCAGCGCCGCTACAAATTTCTGGTTCGGTCCAATCAAATCGTCCTTCTCCCCACATGTCAGCATCAGGTACGGCGCATCTTTTGGGTTTATCTTCTCAATCAATTTCATTGGATCATTCGTATTTCGCATCTTACTTCCCGGTGGTCCGAAGTTACGTCGTTCTTGTAAAGACTGTTCCGGCCAGCGAAACGATGCTTTGCGCCACGGTATGTCAATCGCTGCACTAATCCCTGCTGTAAACCCATATAGCTCTGGATGTCGCAGTCCCAAATTCATCGCCGCATATCCGCCACGCGATATGCCCACAATCGCGCGCGCTGCACGTGCCATCTCCACCGGAAATCTCGCCTCCACATCCGCCCGCAAGTCATCAACAAAAAAGTCTTCGTAATTATTACGCGATGACTGTATCGCATTCACCATGTACCCGTGGCCGCCATTCGGCATCACCAGCACCATCCCATCCAGCGCGTACCGCCCAACTTCCGTCTCGTTCGACCACGACCGATAATCATCCCCCGCACCATGCAGCAGATACACCACGGGCAACCGCGTACCCTCTTTCACCTTCTCTGGCAAATAGACCCGGTACGTCTCCTCCCGCTTCAACGCCGCACTTTTCAACGCCACGTCGCGCAGCGCAACCCCGGGGACCATTTTTGGCTTGTCATGTAGAGTTTCTTTCGGCATCTCCTCTCAATCCTACCCCGCACCCACTCCCACTCCGCTACTATAGATACAGCAAGTGGGCCGGACGGTCGCTGCTGGCGGGCTGCAAGGCCCAAAGGGAGAGGAAAGTCCGAACTCCGCAGGGCAGTGTGCCGGATAACGTCCGGGGCTGCAGCTTCAAGGCTGCAGTACGGCCAGTGCCACAGAGAATATACCGCCCTTCGCAAGAAGGGTAAGGGTGAAAAGGTGCGGTAAGAGCGCACCGCGCCGGCGGTAACGTCGGCGGCAGGGTAAACCCCACACGGAGCAAGACCAAATAGGCGGGAAAAATCGGCGCAAGCCGACGCGCATGCCGGCCCGGCGTGCCAAACCCGCGGGTAGGTTGCTCGAGCGCCGCAGTAATGCGTCGCCTAGAGGAATGACCGTCACCGTTGCGCAAGCAGCGGCACAGAATTCGGCTTACAGGCCAACTTGCCGAATCACATGGCCCCGCCGAGCGTAACCCGCTCCCGGGGCCATCAATATTTTATGGGTCTTGACGATGTAAGCAATAATGATTACATTAGACCCATGAAGAGCAGCGAATTCCGGCGTTGGCTGGCGGCTCAGGGGGCCACATTCACACCGGCAAAAGGTTCGCACTTCAAAGTGACGTTGAACGGCAAGACGTCTTTTCTGCCAATGCACTCAAAAAAACTCAAGACGGGCACGGTGGAAGGCATCAAAAAGCAGTTGGGACTAAAGTAGGAGGATTTTTATGTTGCGCTATCCGGCACGCTTCAAGGCAGCAAAAGAAGGCGGATTCGTTGTCACGTTTCCAGACTTCCCAGAGGCAATTACTCAGGGCGAGAGCGTGGAAGACGCTATGCTCCATGCCACAGACGTTCTTGAATCAGCACTCGACTATTACATCGAAGAAGGCCTGCCAATTCCGGCCGCTTCCAAACCGAAGCGCGGCCAATATCTGGTGGAGCTGCCGGCCAGTTACGCCGCCAAGATTCTGCTGTTGCAGGAAATGGCTGCACAGAAAGTACGACCGGCAGAACTTGCACGTCGATTGAAAATCACCCGGCAGGAAGTGACCCGGCTGATTGACTGGCGACACACGTCTAAAATCGACGGCATCGCCGGAGCACTGAAAGCCCTGGGCAAAACAATGGAGATTCGCGCACTATAACCCACTTGTTATTACACAATGACCCACACCATCGAATGTACGGCAAAGACTTGTACCAAATCTGTTATGTGTTTTCTACAGAACTTTGTAACGTTTGAAAGTGAGGGTATGTGTGATCAGAGTTTCAAGTCGCGAGAACATCGACGTTGAAATGGTTTTTCAGGATGATCTCGATAAAGGGGAAAGATTACTTTGGACTGGGAAGCCGTCCACTAAAGTAGTTTTTCACCTATCCGACCGTTTCTTAATTCCGTTCAGCTTGATGTGGGGTGGGTTCGCTATTTTTTGGGAGGCGGGCGTATCGGGCTTATTGCATTTCGCAAATAGTTCACCCGAGTCGCCATCTTTCTTCATGCAGCTCTGGGGTATTCCATTCGTCCTAATCGGGCAATACATGATTTGGGGACGATTTTTTTATTCAGCATATAAAAAGTCGAACACTTACTATGCCATCACAAATAAACGGGTGATGGTCCTTTCATTATCCGGCACTCGGAAACTTATGGAACGATATATAAACACGCTCGATACTATAAGCTTCACACTGCGATCCGATGGTATTGGCAGTATCTATTTGACTAACGAATCGAGCGATGGTTTCTTTTCAAACCGCAAAAATAGCAGTCCTGTAGATAGTGATCTCAATCGGTTGTCTTTTCTGGACATCCCAGATGCGCGTTCGGTGTATGAATCTTTACGTTCATTACGCAAAAATTCAAACCCAGAACAACAAAGTCCCACATTTGCTAATGCAGACGACCAAAGCGATCTAAATATACTTAAGCTCTAATCATCTCTACCGCGTATCGTTATTCCTTCCCAGCCAAAAACTTCGAGAGGCTGCCGGCTATATGCACAAACTCTGCCGGCATCATTATCACCGTGGTGGAGTTATTGTCTGCGCCGACTTCGGTTACCATCTGCATGCGCCGCAGCTCCAGCGCTGCCGGATCTCCCACCATCAGCTGTGCCGCTTCCGCCAGCTTCTTTGAGGCTTCCAGCTCCGCCTCCGCCTTGATGATGCGTGCCCGCTTTTCGCGCATCGCCTCGGCCTCCATTGCCATCACGACTATCATGACTGATAAAGACAAGAGGAGCTGTATCTTCAGGTGCTACCTGAGGCGTTCAGGTCTGCTCAATACTGGCTTTTTCAGTTGGCTTCTTACGGGTAGCCATTCACAATCTCCAATCTAATAATTGATTTAGAAGATAATATGCCGATCAAACATAGAATGAACTAAATAAATTCCTATCCACGAAGCACTCCTAACCAAAGCAACGAAATAGTCTTCTCTCTTACACTTGCCTTTATCCTGCCTTTGCCTTTAGTCCTTTTCAATCCGTTTAATCCGTGGTCGAGCTTTTGCCTTGTTAGTGTAGATCAGTGTTATCGGTGCAAATCCGTGTTACGCATTTGCCTTTGACTCCTGTTCTCTGAGCCCTGTCCCCTTATCCCTGCCTTTCCCTTTCTTCCTCCACCACAATGCTCTATCCTTACCAATAGATCATGACCGATAAAGCGACTCAGACCATTCAAGTCCAACTCCCCGACGGCGCCATCAAGGTGGTCCCCAGCGGCACCACGCCTTTTGACGTCGCGCACTCCATCTCCCCGCGCCTCGCCGACGCAGTCGTTCTCGCGCGCATTCAGCCCCTCTCCGACGCTACTTCTACGCCCGCACCCACCACACCTACCGACGACGACACCTCAGAGTCCGCCATGTACGCCGCCCCCGACGCAGGTGCATCGCGCCTGGTCGACCTCTCCACGCCGCTCACCGAAGACGTCGCCCTCTGGCTGCTCAAAGAGTCCGACCCCGACGCACTCCCCATCCTTCGCCACTCCGCCGCGCACCTCATGGCCACCGCCCTCCTCGAACTTTTCCCGGAGACAAAACTTGGCCACGGCCCCGCCACCCCCAACGGTTTTTTTTACGATGTTTACCGCCCCACCGCCTTCACACCCACTGACCTTGAGGCCATTGAGGCCCGCATGGCGGAGATCGCCGCCCGCGATGAAAAATTCGTCCGCGAATTCAAGCCCCGCGAAGAAATTCTCAACGAATACCGCCATGCCAATGACTTCATGAAGGTCCACTTTATTGAGCGTTTCACCCACCCCGGCGACCCCATCTCGCTCTACCGTAACGGTGCCTTCGTCGACTTCTGCCGCGGCCCGCACCTGCCCTCCACCAAGCGCATCAAGGCCTTCAAAGTCACCAATCTCGCCGGTGCCTACTGGCTCGGCGATGAGAAGAACCCCCAGCTCCAGCGCCTCTACGGCACCGCCTTCTTCTCGCAAAAAGACCTCGACGCCCACTTCAAGCACCTCGAAGAAATCAAAGCCCGCGACCATCGCGTCCTCGGCAAACAGCTTGACCTCTTCAGCATTCAGGAGGTCGCCGGTTCCGGCCTCATCTTCTGGCATCCCAAGGGTGGCATCATCCGCAAAGTTATGGAAGACTGGATGCGCGACGAGTGCCTCCGCCGTGGCTACTCCCTCGTCTACACCCCCCACGTCATGCGCCGCGAGCTTTGGAAAATCAGCGGCCACGAAGGCTTCTACGCCGGCAACATGTACACCCCCATGGAGCTGGATGATGCCGAATACCGCCTCAAACCCATGAACTGCCCCGGCCACATCCTCATTTACAAAAATTCCCCGCGCAGCTATCGTGACCTGCCCGTCCGTCTCGCCGAACTCGGCAACGTCTACCGCTATGAGCGTTCCGGCACCATGCATGGCCTGCTTCGCGTCCGCGGCTTTACCCAGGACGATGCCCACATCTTCTGCACCCCACAACAAATTGAGGATGAAGTTGTCGCCTGCATTGACTTCGCCCAGTCCGTCCTGACCACCTTTGGATTCATGGACTTCGCTGTCGAGCTTTCTACCTGGGACCCGGCCAAGCCGCAGGACTACACCGGCTCACCCGAAAACTGGCAGCACGCCATCGACTCGCTCAAGACCGCCCTTGGTCGCAAAGGCATCGCCTACAAGGAAATCCCCGGCGAGGCCGCCTTCTACGGCCCTAAAATCGACATCAAACTCGTAGATGTCCTCGGTCGCCTCTGGCAGCTCTCCACCGTCCAGTTTGACTTCAACCTCCCCGCCCGCTTTGAACTCGAATACACCGGCGAGGACGGCGAAAAGCACCAGCCCGTCATGGTCCACCGCGCCCTCTTCGGCTCTGTCGAACGCTTCTTTGGCGTGCTCATTGAGCATTACGCCGGTGCCTTCCCGCTCTGGCTCGCTCCCGTCCAGGTCGCCCTCGTCCCCATCAGCGAAAAACACCTTGCCTATGCCGAGCAAGTCAAAGCCAAACTCGAATCCGCCGGCCTGCGCGTCGAACTCGATGCCCGCAACGAAAAAATGAACGCCAAAATCCGCGAATTCACCCTGCAAAAGGTCCCCTACATCCTCGTCATGGGAGACAAGGAAGCAGCGTCAGAGTCGGTCAGCGTCCGCACCCGCGCCAAAGGCGACGGCGGCAGCCAACCTCTCGCCGACTTCATCGCCCACACCAAATCCATCCTCAACTCCAAATCCATGGAGCTGTAGAAATGATGGTCGATCTTGTTCAGAACATCGAGTCAGATGGCTTTGCGTTGGCGCATGATGTCCTGACTAATTCGCAGGTAAAGAATCTTATTGCTTTGATAGAAACTGCCATTGTTGTTGAAAATAAGCACGGCGGCATACGCGACATCATTGATAGTGTTCCGCAACTTCGTGAAGTCAGCAGAATCCGTGACCTGTGAGATGAATGCTGGCGATGCACTTGTAATGCGGCCATTATTACTGCATTCTTCCTCAGCATCTACTGAACCCACCCACCGCAGGGTCCTACATTTTGATTATGCAGCTGCACAACTGCAAGATGGCCTCATTTGGCGTATGCAATAGACTCATGATTATTAATGCACAATATTTTCAACCGAAATACTGAACAAGTTTGTGTAAAGTCTTTTGACCACAAACTCTTTTGTATAAAGCAAAATGCCCTTCGCTTTACTCAAACTCCGCCCCATCCAAACTTTGTATACTCCAAGCGCATCAATAACCAATTTGTATACTAAATCTGTATTTAGTATACAAAATAGTCGGGGTTGACTATTCTATACCTATGCCCAAACCGATAATTCCTCGCAAACTGCCGGAAATTGTCATCGATTGGGAGACTTTGGTTCCCGCTATTGGTCAAGCTAGTCGAGCTATTGCTCTTTATGAAGGCATTCTTAGCCACTTACCAAACCCTTACCTGCTCATCTCGCCCATCATAACGCAGGAAGCTGTCCTCTCATCCCGCATTGAAGGTACGAGAGTTACGTTCACTGAAGTGTTGCAGTTTGAAGCTGGTGAGGCTTTTGAACAAGAATCGCAGCAACAGGACGCCATTGAGGTCATCAACTACCGAAAAGCTATTTGGCAGGGGGTTAATGAACTTCAACGCCGTCCCTTCAACCTCAACCTCCTAAAAGATATGCATAAAACGCTCTTGGATAGTGCGCGCGGTTATAACAAGCTACCTGGCAGCTTTCGCCGTGAACAGAATTTTATTGGACCACCTGGATCAACCCTGGAAACCGCTGACTTTGTTCCACCTGACTGGATGTTGTTGTCAGAATATCTGGACGATTGGGAAAAGTTTTATCATACAGACATCAAAGACCCACTCGTTCAGTTGGCCCTCATTCATGCGCAATTTAAATTCCTACATCCATTTTTGGATGGCAACGGACGTCTGGGCCGCATCTTGGTGCCGTTCTTCCTATATGAAAAAAAGTTGCTCACTGTGCCCGGATTCTATTTGTCAGAATATTTTGAAAAAGACAGGAATGGCTACTATGGGCACTTGCGTGCTTTGGGTAATGATGATCATAGTTGGAATCAATGGTGTGCTTACTTCCTGAATGCCGTTACCAAACAAGCCGAACAAAATACTCATAAAGTCCGCAGCATGCTGGTTCTATATGACCGCTTGAAAATTCAGGTTATCAAAATTACACATTCACAATTTGCCCTGCCCATGTTGGATTTAATGTTCAGTACCCCTATTTTTCAATCCAATATGTTTGAGGGTAAAGAAGGTATGCCAGGACGCGCCATGACTTTACGCATCCTTGCAAAACTAAAAGATGAAGGCGTTCTTGCAACTTTGCGTGAAGGTCGTGGTCGCAGAACATACATTTATGCCTTAACAGATCTAATCAGCTTGACCGAAGGTAGCGAGCCCAACTAGATAACTTTGCAAAGTTTTGTGTCCACTTTTGACCTACAAATTATTTTGTGTGTAGTTTTCTCAAAAATCGTATACACAAGCATCACATTTGCACTAACGAACGACTGAAAAGAGACGTCTTCCCCTGCCAACTTAAAAAATCCGCAGCATCGACCACACCGATTTCAAAACCAATTGCTCAACTCTCTTGAATGAAGTCGAAAAACATGTCCTCACAATCATCGTCATGAAGACTGACAAAGTCCATGCTCACCTAACTCCAGTCACCAAAGTGACCGCATCCAAAAAATAGTCTCTGCGCTACTCACTCCACACCTAACCCCGCCTCTTCTGGCGTATCATAACCTTCCATGAAACATCTCACCCGTCGCGACCTCGTCTCCGCCCTGCCCGCACTCTCTCTTCTCAGCACCGCCCTTGCCCAAACCACCTCGCCCGGCTCCGCAAAGAATGACGCTGGCACACTCCCCGCGCACTGCCACGTCTTCACTTACAGCGACCTGCCCAAATCCACCAACCCCAGCGGCGCCATCACCCACTCCGGCTTCTACGGCACCCTGCCCAC
>Ga0116230_10008505_pt1 | contig 10114 bp, 7 predicted proteins | sample S1TSphfallax_3_FD_88678 | JGI IMG/M metagenome (GOLD analysis project Ga0116230, IMG submission 88678) | Host-associated microbial communities from peat moss isolated from Minnesota, USA - S1T2_Fd - Sphagnum fallax MG | ecosystem: Host-associated > Plants > Peat moss > Unclassified | place: USA...
CCAAACCTACGTCTGGACTCTTATCATTTTCCTTAAGGAGGTGAAATGATGCACCAAAGACAGTAGTACTATGTACATCACCAAGACTGACATGCAAATCCAGCACTAGGTACGACAAGTCGATAAGATTGCAGAGGAATCTTAGTGATCAATGTTTGAAAGCAACCCATTGTGTCCATTGTGAGTGCTAGCAAAACTAAAATGACATGACATGTCACATGATGGATTAAGTGAAGTCATGACTCAACCTTGCACGCTGTCTATGGTCGCTGGTCACTCACAAAATATCATCAGCCCATGCCCCATCTTCATGAATGACAACGAAAGCTGCCATTGATCAACTTACCCATCTGATTGAGCTCTCTCAACAATGGGTCCAAAATAAAGAGAAAAAAATATGCTCAAAACTCAGCGCAAACAATTATAGGAAAATCTAGGTCCTATGTTTTTGTCTCATTTTGGTAAGCAGCAGAAAGACTGTCAGGATGTCAGCTACCACTAAAGAAAAGTAGCTAATAAAATATTTGTCAACATCATCATTCAGCTGCAACGAGCCTGCGAGGTAAAGAATCAAGATGCATTTTTGTGGCTTAGGCTTGAATGCTTGTTTAAAAGCATGTAAGCCTAAGGTACAAAAAGGAGCATACACGGAACTGTAGTTATGGAGGGCTCCTGTACCCTGTACATTTATTTAAAGCAAAATTCTGACCAGTGATATACCCACCAAGTTCCAACACCATCAACATTGCGAAACACTATAAAATTACACCCCCCACGAAGCTCTCTCTCTCAGGGGCGCATGTTTCACTTGTCTTCTTCTTGTACATGTTTTTAGGGCACTTCATGGTTCTGCGTAAAAACTGCGCAGCACGGTTCTCTACAAGCACTAGCTGAATAATAATACCAGTTTTTATGCGGCCCAGGAAATTCGAAATCTGAACCTTCCAACGAATAGACGATAGTAATATCCATTGGCATACATTCAAGTGTCGAGACTATTACGATTTCTTTTCTATTCAAATAACTCCCACAGTCAAAAAGTCAAACCCTGCAGCAGAACCACACGGTTCTCCACAGGCCTGCATTGTCAGGCCCAGAAAGGGCGCCGGACAGAGCTAGGTGTACGTGTACACTAGGATAGTCAGATAAATAACCCAGGGTCATGACTCATGAGTTTGTTCGCATGTGCAGATTTCCAAAGATTCTATGGTAAGGCTGGCATCCTGGTAGGCACACAAAATTGTGGGTCCGACAGACAATGATACGGTTATGATGTGCTACGGAATGATCAGAATTTGGGGAAAAAGACATGGTTTGATTGAGGGATGATAGTGCAGGTACTCCTTCCCTCAAAAAAAATTCAAGAAAGAGTAGGGTATCACCCTCAGAGTGGGGCATTCTGGCCCCAAAATAGATGGCCCTTGTAGTGGGGAGTTTTTATGGGAACGCCCTGCTTCAAGGGGTGCTTATATCAGGAACAGCCTAATTTGAGGCCATTACTTGACATAAAGCAATGGGAGACTTTTCTCCTTTCTTCAGTTTCCCAAGGTACCCGACTCAGCATTGTACTTTTCAAAATTACCCGGCCTTTGCCGAGGAGGAATTCTGCTGGATAATGTGCCTTCCAGAAGTTTCTGCACGCAGGTGCTTTACTAAGGATCAAATCAGAAAGAGGAAGAAATTCAAATCTGGTGGAAAGGAGATCATCAAACCTCTGACTGTCTTGAAGAATGCAATACAATCATCCACGATGTCATTATAACTTGGAATATATGCTTGCAATCCGTCTGATTTTCCATGGCCCTGGACATCGATTCCAAATACTGCATAACCTGCTTTTGCAAGCCTGATTCCTGTGTCTGCAACACAATCCGGATTACAACGATCGATCACGCCTGTTTATGATCAAAAAGCCCAATCTAAAAGACATTAAAATCTACACAGATTATGAGTAATTTCCTGTGGGAGAGGGACGATGTTCGAGAAGCTGCACTATGAATTTACTTGGGATTTCAAGAGTTGAACCTAGAATCCTTTCTGCAGCTTTAGTCCTGATGAATCCAACTGCTACTGAGTCCCAACGAATCGGAAGCTGCAGAGAAGACAAACATGGGAAACAGGATCTGCTGAAAGATTACCTTTCATGAAAATGCTCGTCTCCACAGCATATCCTGGTGTGTATGAATAACAACCACATCCAAGGTAAGATCCTTGCTCTAGATATATGATTAGGTTTGCTCGATTCTGCTCAAAGAAACTGTTCAATCAGGATCATAACTGCGAGGAAACGAGGTTCAGAAGCTACGAGAATGCAACATCTAAGATGATGACGACTAAGATCATACCATGGCACAGGAACACAAGAGCCTTGATCTCCTGGTTTGCAGGTAGCCATCGGCAAGTAAACATCGTCAAGCCCCTCCTGACAATGAATTCCTGCAGCACGTGATACAGATGTGCAGATCAGGAAGAAGGAAATATCGGATCTTGGCACTTCAAAACTGCGAACGTGGCAAATCTTAAACTGAGTACTTAGCACATTGATTCTTCGCCATCTCTTCTTAAGCCCTTCGAAATCCTTTGTGCCTCACTCCAAAGAATAATCGAATCACAACAACAACAAGATGCGACCCGAATTGTCGTCTGCGGTCCAAGACAAGAGGAATCCTTACAACTGAAGGGAAGAGGGAATCCTCACAAACGGGAAATCAAGATAATATATCGTAGAGAGAATTGTCACGTACCTCCTCGTACTTGATGTTGTTCCCGTTTGTCATGTCTTGCTGTTCCTGCAATGTTTGAAACTCGACGCATTCAGATCTCTTGTAACACAAACGACAGCTGATCCGCGAGCAAAAACAATCACCATTGAATGAGGACACTACTAGACCTTAGTAAATAGCTCTGCAGGTCTTCTCCACGATCAAGACGAATCCATGAAGCTTGCTTGAGATCGGTTTTGGAAGGTTCTCTGTCTGAGCATTAGCTCTGTTGCTGGGAAATATTCGTCCTCCTAACATCAGTACTCATGATTCTGGATCGGATCACTACGTCCGTATATCTTAATGACCTGGTCGTGGCGGTATGCTAAGAACACACATAAAGTCTCAAAACACAAATGCTGTGCAATAGATAAACCGGCATTGAAACAAGAAACCTGCCGATGCGCTGCAGTGTGGCAAGAGACGAGACTGACCGCCTGCAGGCTCACCTTCATCTCACTAGTACGGGAACCTCTTCTCTCTGTCGTCCAGATCAATTTCCAAAATCTCTCCAGCAACGTCTTGACAGCGCAAACCGCAAGAATTTATAAAGCAAGTATGTGTACAGCTTCGAATTGCAAAACGACGAAAGAACTGCGGCGGCCCTAAACGTTTTCCTCACCCGCAGTATGCAGCAGTCTAAGGAAAGCTAGTTCGCGCCTCCAAGTCCAGAAAGCATGACCACAGTTATACAGCGTCTTCCAGGGAGTAAATCTCAAGATCAGGTTGCGGAATCTGAGACGTCTTGAACAGGCAGCAGTTACCGATCTGGAGGTCCTTACGATCTGATCCTCAAACAGAGCCTGGATTTCTATAACCAGAAAAACAAAACAATTGTTCTCGTCTACACAATCCCTGCACGACGTAGACCACAGTACTAGAGCTTCACTACGAATTAGGCAATATCGATCATTTCCGACACAATTTCAAGATCAAAGTTCTGGAAAATTACAACAACAGATCGTGATCAAATTCGCAAACAAGTTCGTTCTCCGCAGGCGAGGGTAAAAGTTATTACCGAATCCACGAATTCGGCAACCAAATTTTGGACTAAAACCTCCAAAATTTATGTATTCGTGACAGTCAATCTGTATCACGTATATGATAGGATTGGCTCCTGGAAATGCTTCCGAAAATTGGAAAGTCTTTTGTCCCGTTTCTTTTTTGTCAAAGTTACTAATTCGAGTAGTGCTTACCGACGGAAATGCTGAGAAAGCAGCAAAGCTAACTTGATGATCGCCGGTGATGGTTTCCTTTCTCGGCCCCGTCGCAATATTGGAGACGACCTCGTCAGATGGTTCAGCCGGCGCCAAAGAGAGCGTGCACGCGTTCTATCACAGCAAAGCAACGGTGAGCGTGAGAGTCACAACGGTGGTGATTTTGTGGACAGAAGGGAGAAATCCGCGCAGGGAAGCCGCAAAACAAATGCGACGACGACGACGAAACGAAGGAAGGAAGCGGGCGACCAGGCGTGCCCATGCGGAACGGGCGGGGCCGGGAACGGGTCCGTCACACGCCTGGCGTGAATATGCGTACATGAATGAATGAATGAATGAATGATTAAATGAATGAATGTGCGCAAATTGATAAACTTTTCGGTCGGACATTTGAACACATTATTGAGGAATTTTGAATGCCATAATAGAAGCGCCATTTTAAAAGAATGTTTGCTTGTAGCCACTGTGGCAATCATCCATAGGTAGATGTAGAAACAATGACGATCATCTCAAGGAATATTTAGCCAGATTCTGGCTATAATTTATAGCCAGAAATAAAAGTACAAATTGTTAACCATCCTTCTGTACTTTTTTTTTGGCCTTCATAATGAAAAATATCTATATATGATTATTATTACTTTGTTTTTTCCTCACTTCTGTCAATTGAAAACCTTTGAAATCATCTTCTTTTTTGGCAAAACTTGATTTGTAGCAAGCTTTTTGCAATTGGGAAGTCCATAATGTTGTTGGGGCTACATGAATTTGTTCCTACTATGAATGTACTCATATCTTGGCTAGTGGGAGCATAAACATGTGCTATTATGCAGGATTTCAAGCAATTTTGAAAATTATCAAACACATAAGGTGTAATCAATGGCACCCAAAGATCATAATTTCTAAACCTCTCACCACTTATCTTGAAGATTAATTTTCCCACAAGATGAAGAGATATTCAAATGTTTTGGAAGTTGTAGATTGCAAAAAATGAAAAATTTGATGTTTTCGTGGGTTTTTGGGAAGTGTAAATGATTCAAAAATGTTGTGCAAGTTTAGTTTGTGTGGGTATGCTCAATTTCAAATTTTGTTTGATGTTAGTAAAGGAGCAAATGCATTATTACAAATCATGGTTTATTTCATCAACAAAATTAATCAAAAAGGATCACATTATGACATTTGTCAATTTGATCAATCACTTGTATTAGACAAGTCAATTTGACATGTCCCAGTTGATTGATGGTCAAATCAACATGCAATTTTTTTATTGATGATTTTTTTTATCAATGGTTTATCAAAAGTGATAAAAAAAATTTATTGTTGGCTATTTTATTGTTCATATCAACTACCCAACTTGGCCAACTATCATTTTGACTATATTAATCAACTTCACCCACTAACATTTTGATTAAATTCACTATGACAATCAAAATGAACAAAAAGTTTGATTTAATATGTAAGTAGGGCCTACATAGGTAAATATGTAAGTAAGTAGGCATAGTCTTGACTTGGAACCTAGATAGGCTACTTAACTTGGGTTCCAAGCCTCAACTAGGAACCTAATTAAACTAGGTAGTGTAACCTCGCCACCCTAATTAGGTAACCTACCTAGATAAGATGCAAGTGTCAAGACTTCAACCCCCCATTTTCACATTGCAAGACCAAGTCTAAAACCAATGCACCATATTTTTAACAACCAAAAAATTGTGTCATTTTATTGTTATGAGCATTTTTTTATAACATACATTAAAAAGCTTATTTGAACTACCTTAACCTAATTAACCTACTTTACTTACCTAGCCTAATTACCTACCTTCTTAACCTAGATACCTAACTTAAGCTACGCACCTATTTAGCATACCTACCTTAAAGCATACATATTTAGACTAAGTAGGTTGGGTAGCCTATTTATAGGTAGACTATTTACCTATCTACTTAGTCAATCTACATAACCTACCTAAATACTTACTTAATCTAATGACCTCAGCACATTGGTAAGTACTAAGTACCTACCTATTGAATCAATCTACTATTCCTTTCAATTGCCATTGTGACTAATAATTAAATTGTCATTGGTCAAGTTGAGTAATCAAAATAATTAATTAATATATTTATTTATTTAACTCTAAATATGCTTTTAAAAAATCTGAATTTCCCATTTGACTGAACTCTTGTTTTCTTTTGCTAAAAATGTCCATTGTTTATCCCATTTGACTAGATGTCACATTTAATCAAATAATCAGAAAACTTAATTTGGTCACTTGAACTAGTCAAAAAAACATGTCACGTTAACAAGAAAGGCTTTTAGTCAAGTTGATCAATATTTTTATCAAAATGGACAAAATAATCAAGTTGAACCACTTGAAAAATAATAATTTGTAATAATGATGGAATTACTCCTTACTTGTGGGATGATGAAGGTTATCCCCTTATTAACTAGATCATGACACCTTTCAAAAACAATGTGCAACATATGACTTTAAAATCTCTTTATATAGGAAACATTAGAAAAGATGTTTCATAGTTGAAAACTTTTATGGGATATTGAAAAGCAGTTTCAACAAGTTTATGTAAAAATCAAATCCATATCATACATTTTTATTTAATATGTTTATGTGTTGTTGCTTGTTACATAATTTATTCAAGTCTCAAGACAAAATGAACATTGATTGATTATTTCAAGTAGTCAAGTTGGAGGCAAGCCCACATGAAGAAGAATTGTGCATTCCACCTATACAACAAAAGATCCAAAGCAATAAAAATTTGGTAAAGTTTGAATCCTAAACAATTATGTCTTTGCAAATGTTCTCTTTCAAATCAAATGAAATCTTGATTGTTTGCATTTTTAGCTTTTGCATTTGATGTTTACATTTGATGTTTCAACACGATTTGGTTTTATGTAACCTTCTTTGATCATGATTGTCAATAGCCTCATTAGACACAATCCTAAATTCCATTGCAACATTGCTAGCATTATTGTTATTATTTACAACTTCAATGAATGCCATAATCATCACTTGTGACTAGTTGTTAAGAGCTAAGCCATGTCCATTTGAGAATAGTTGATGGTTTGGTTTCTTATTTGAGGGGTGAGAACAAGGTAAAGGAGTCACATTTGTCACTTAGGGTGACCATTTTAAAAACAAAGGGTTCGACTGCAAGGATGATATAGCAAATTAATATTGGCTATAGAAGGGGGTGAATTCCAAATTCCTTCATATTCATGAGAGCCCAAGATTGAAAACTTTGCCATGAATTTTCTAAGTGTCATGGGGTATGGTGACATTCATGCACCCCCCCCAACCCCTCTCAATGTCATGTAGTGGAGCCCTAAAGTCACTACCGCAGTACACAAATGGTTTTGGCACAAATTAAATTATTTTTAATTTTGTCAAATTTTTGAAAAAATATTTATTACTTATGTCAAAAAAAATTAATTATTATTATAAAATTAAATTCTGAAATATTTCGACTCTTGGGTTTACAATTGTAATACACAAATGGTTTTGGCACAAATTAAATTATGTCTAATTTTTGTCGACTTTTTTTTAAATATTTATTATTTGTGCCAAAATTTTATTTATTAATTATTATAAAAATTAAATTCTGAAATATTTCGACTCTTGAGTTTAAACTTCAGACTTGGCACTTCTAAAAGTTAAGAATGTGACAATCTAGACACACTTAAACTGTCCCACAAAGACAGAAAAATTGTGTTTATGAATTTATATAAACATTTTCCTGCCGAAAATTTCAGAATTATAAAACCCAATTGCCAAAGTTAAGATTTGAAATTTAATTAATTATTCAACAGTTTGTTGCCAAATCCATTTGGATACATGGATATTTTGAAAATAACCAAGACAAGAGACAAAGAGAAGAAGGACAATAGGAATGAGTGCTAATTATGTTAGCCTACAAAACTTGTGACTTCCAATATGGTTTGTTGGCCTGCTACTTATGCACCCTCAATTTTCTTTTCTTTTTGGGTAGAGGGCAATTTCTCATTGTTACATTATGTTTTACAACACATGGTATAGTTTTTATTCCCCTATTTTTTGCACTTGAATATTTCATGGGATGGGCATTGAATTGCACAAATAGTATAACCTTGGGTTCCATGGAAGTGTTGGCTATCTCCTCCTTTACTATCTTTTACACGAGAACCCCAAATCATTAAAATCAAACTATAATATCCCAGTTTAGTTTGGGTGAAATTCAACACCCATGTTGGTATGACCTTCACCATTTTGAGTGAGGCCTCTTAGTGACCATATTAAGACCAAAAAAAATTAAGCATGGCTTTTGAATTGGGGACCAGCCCTCACCAGTGCACCATGAAGGATGAATGAATGGTAAGTGGTCAGGAAACAGTTTTCTGTTGGGTTTCAGTTCCCTAGTTAACCATGGTGGTTAGCTCAACTCAGGTGGCTTTTTTTTTTTCCTACCTACCTACTAACAGCCCACAAACAAGCAGGTTGGTAATAGGTAGGTAAATAAAAACAGCCCTTACCTATTTTCCCACCTATCTACCTACCTACCTACCTATGTAAGAGACCTAAATTCTTGGCTACTTATCATAAAAAATTCTGGCAATTTGGGGAAAAAAAAATTCTTCAAAATCTGGCACATTTATGGCATTTGTCGTTTGGCTATGTCAGACAGACTCCCATGCTGGAAAAAGGCTTGTTATTCAAAGACCTCTTCAATCGAGCCACACTTTCTTAAGGGCATCTTCCACCAGCAGACAGCACATCATTTTTGAGATAAAGATCAATACAAATTTGCCCCGACAAGCTCAGGAAAATGATTGTGGCTTATCATTTTGGCTCAATATGCTAAGGTTGATAAAAAAAAAATGGCCACCACACAATCTAACATTTACTTCTCTCTCTCTCGTCAAATATACTGATTGGTCCAAGTGGTTGCTATTAGTAGGTTCTGACTCTTTACAGTCTCGATTTCATGTAAGTATGGATATACCACAATAGGTATAAAATTTCAAGCAAAAATCATCCAATACATCAACTTACATGGTAATGTTTCAATAATACTCACTTGTTATGCAATAAGCATCAATTTTGAAATACCCAACCTGATAACCCTATTGAATAATGTCAAGGCAAGCTTCGGTAGCTATAATAATAATAATATATCCTCAAAAAGAATTCATTTTTCATGCACCTTTCACGATTGATTGATTGCTAACCCCAACCGGTCAAATTCAAGTTAAGGGGGGGGACCTGAAAGTGGAGCTAAGATGGGAGAAGTGCAGCTGAAGGAAATTTAGTGATAACTCAAAAGATTCTAGTGTTTAAGGATTTAAGGGTTAACTCATTAGCACAAAAATTTGAGAGGGTACAAGTTGATTTTTGAGTTTTTGCCAAAGCAATACCCATACTATGACTTCAACATAAATTAAATAATTTTTTATTTTGTCAAAAATTTTGAAAAATCATTAGCTCTTTTGTCAAGAATTCAGATTGCATGCAATTGATTTGAATTATAATCAAATCCTAGCCTAGTAACACACTTGTTTGTGAACCAGCTAAAACGACAGCAAAACAAAAAAAACTTGTTGTAGTTGTTGTGCATTTAATATTTATAATCTGTACCAAAATTCCAAAATTAATTAATTATTTGGCACTTATGTGCCAAACCCATCCAGCTATTACAGTACTAGAGTCTCATCAAGTATCTACAGAATACATACCACACAAATACGGTCTCTCTATTTGGTTCTTAGAGCATCTCCACCGGTGCTCAGTACGTCACTCTGGATAATTAAATTAAATGTCTAAGTTTAGCTGTGTTTTTTTTTGGCAACCCCACCAATAAAACTGGAACTGGAACTGCGAGCACGTGGGAAGTACTAATAGCAAACCACCTGGACCAATCATTATGACCGACCAATCAGAATACTGAGCGCCAGTCAGGTCCAATTTACTACACTCTTTTTTTGAGGTGCACAACTGTGTTGCGCCCTTTACCAGCCACGGTACGGTGCATGAATGTGGCGCAAAAAAACCAATTTCCTGAGCTAAACCGGCACATTTTCACATTTTCACAATAAATTTTAGTGTCTGGAGTCGTATACTGAGCACCAGTGGAGATGCTCTCAACCAATTTCAGATGTCAAAG
>Ga0116230_10008506_pt1 | contig 10112 bp, 7 predicted proteins | sample S1TSphfallax_3_FD_88678 | JGI IMG/M metagenome (GOLD analysis project Ga0116230, IMG submission 88678) | Host-associated microbial communities from peat moss isolated from Minnesota, USA - S1T2_Fd - Sphagnum fallax MG | ecosystem: Host-associated > Plants > Peat moss > Unclassified | place: USA...
AAACTATCGCGACTCTTCCGCCCGGGGACATGCAAACTGCCGGTGTAAAGGCGAAAAAAGTTTTTTGCGGCGCTTTTCTTCAAAAGAGTTGCCTCTTCCTGGTGCTCTGTTTCTTGATTCCCTGGCCCAGCCACGCCCAGGTGATTGACCCCGCGACCACACCGCTGGACCAGCCGGCGCGGATGACCAGCCTGGCCTCAACCGGCCTGTTCACGTCGGTGGCACTTGCCGGCAACCGGCTGGTCGCCGCCGGCGAGCGCGGGCGCATTCTATGGTCGGACGATCAAGGCCTGTCCTGGCATCAGGTCAGAACGCCCACCAGCGTGACATTGACGAGTATCCGCTTTGTCTCGCCGCTGGAGGGTTGGGCCATCGGCCAGATGGGGGTGATCCTGCACAGCGTGGATGGCGGCCAGGACTGGAGCATGCAGTTTGACGGCGTGCGCGCCAACCAGGCGCTGGTGGCGGCCGCGCAGGCTGATCTGCACGCTGGCGGTCCGACCGCGCTCAACACGGCGAACATGCAAGCTGCGCAGCAATTTGCCGCCGGCGGTCCGAGCGTGCCGCTACTCGCTTTGCGGCCGGTTTCAGAGACCCAGGTGATGGTGGCGGGCGCCTATGGCATGGCTTTCACCACCGTGGATGCCGGCGACACCTGGCGCCCGATGTTCGACAGCATCCCGAATCCCAATGGCCTTCATATATACGCCATTGTTCAGGATGGCGATGCGCTGTTCCTGGCCGGCGAACAGGGGATGCTGGTCCGCCGCGGCGCGGATGGGCGGTTTTCCACGCTAAGCACGCCGTTTCAGGGCACGTTCTTCGGCGCGCTCGTCACCCCGGCCAAAGCCCTGCTGCTTTACGGTCTGCAAGGCACGGTCCTGCGGTCAGCCGATGCGGGACAGACCTGGCATGAGGTACAAACCCTTGACGGTGGCGGCATTGATTGCGGGATCGTGCTGAAAAACCGCAATATCCTCTTAGGCGATGAAGCCGGCAATCTGCTGCTGAGCCAGGATGACGGCGTGTCGTTTCGCGCCATCCCCGTCGGCGGACCAGTGACCGCGCTGGCCGAGGCGCCTGGCGGAGCGATTATCACCGCCGGCCCATTTGGGCTTGCACGAATTGATGCGATTCCGGGACGCTGACATGGATATGGGTTCAGAGCCGGCGTTTGATGCCCATTCAGGTTCGATCCTGGAACAGCTCATCTTTCGCAACCGGCTGAAGATATTAATGGCGTGCGGCATCATTACCGTGCTGCTCGGCCTCTCAATGTTGAACCTGCGCCTGACGGCCAGCTTTGAGAGCATGATTCCGGCGCAACACCCTTTCATCGTGAATTACCGCGCGAATGCGCAGTATCTGGGAAATCTCAGTGGTAATACCGTCAACATCGTGGTGCGTGCCAATCACGGCACGGTCCTGGACAATGCCTATCTGACCACGCTGCGAAACATTAATGATGAGGTGTTTCTACTGCCCGGCGTGGACCGGGTATTCATGCGCTCGCTATGGAGCCCGGATGTCCGCTGGGTCGCGGTGACCAATGTCGGCATGAATGGCGGGCCGGTCATGCCGGATAGTTTTGACGGTTCGCCGGCTTCCATCCAACAACTCGCCGTCAATATCCGAAATGCCGGGGTCGTGGGCACGCTGGTTGCCGCTGATTACAAATCGACGCTGATTGAAGTACCGTTGCTGGCGCAGGATCAGGCCGGCAATGCGCTGGATTACGCGGCACTGGCGCGGCAGTTGAATGCCATCCGGGCCAAATATGCGGACCAGGGTGTCACCATCGGGATCACCGGCTTTGCCATGATTGTCGGCGACCTGCTGCAGGGGATGCACGAGATACTGGGCTTTTTCGCCGTGTCCGTGCTCATCTCGGCGGCCATCCTGTTCTGGTACACGCGCTGCGTGCGCTCAACCGGGCTGGTGGTGTTCTGCTCGATGCTCGCGGTCTGCTGGCAGCTCGGAATTCTGCCGCTGATCGGCTTCAGCCTGGACCCTTATTCCGTGCTGGTGCCGTTCCTGATCTTTGCCATTGGCATGAGTCACGGCGCGCAAAAAATGAACGGCGTGATGCAGGATATCGGGCGCGGCCGGCCGAGCCTGGTCGCGGCGCGCATGACCTTCCGGCGGCTTTTCATCGCCGGGTTTACGGCCTTGTGCTGCGACGTCGTGGGCTTCGCGGTGCTGCTGTCGATTCAGATACCGACGATTCAGCATCTTGCCGCGGTGGCAAGCATCGGCGTGGCACTGTTGATTTTCACCAATCTCATCCTGCTGCCGGTGCTGCTGAGTTTTACCGGTGTTACGCCGAGGGCGGCGGCGCGCAGCCTGGCCTCCGAACTCCACGCCGACCAAGGCCTGGCCAAGCATCCGGTCTGGGCGTTTCTGGATCGGTTTACGCGGCGGCGTTTTGCGGCCGTGGCGATTGCTGTCGCCGTGGCGCTTGGCGTTGGGGCGGCATGGATCGGCCGCGATCTGCAGATCGGCGACATTCAGAAAGGCGCGCCGGAGCTACGCGCCAATTCGTTATACAATCAAGATAACAGCTATTTCGTCAGCCATTACGCCACCAGCAGCGACGTATTCGTGGTCATGGTCAAGACGCAGCCGCAGCAATGCGCCAATTACCACACGTTGATAAAGATGGATCAGCTGGAGAGTCAGCTACGGGATGTTCCGGGTGTGACCTCCACGTCCTCGCTCGCGGATTTCGAGCGGATCATGTCCGTTGAATTCAACGAGGGCAGCTATGATTGGTATGACCTGATCCCTAACCAAGCCGCGCTGAACCAGCCGATCGGGGACACGCCGCCTAGCCTCGTCAATCCGGATTGCGACTTCATGCCGATTTCGGTGTTCCTGCGCGATCACAAGGCCGCGACGCTCGGCCAAGTGGTGCAAACGGTGCGGGCTTTCGCCACGCTCAATAATGATGATAGTGTCACGTTCATGATGGCGGCCGGGAATGCCGGCATCGCGGCCGCGACCAATCTCGTCGTCGCCCATGCAAGCCATTTGATGTTGATCGAGGTTTACGCGACCGTGATCCTGCTCTGCCTGGTCACGTTCCGCACGTGGCGCGCGGTGCTGGCCGCTATTCTGCCGCTTATGCTGACCTCAATTTTGGCGCAGGCGCTGATGGTTGAAATCGGCATCGGCATCAAGGTTGCGACATTGCCGGTCACCGCGCTGGGGGTTGGCATTGGCGTGGATTATGCGCTCTATATCTTGAGCGTAACGCTGGCGAATTTGCGCCGCGGCATGGCGCTTTCGGAAGCTTATTACCGAGCCTTGCTGTTCACGGGCCGGGTGGTGATGCTTACCGGCTTTACGCTTGCAGCGGCGGTGGGGACATGGGCGTTTTCGCCGATTAAATTCCAGGCAGATATGGGCGAGTTGCTCGCGTTCATGTTTTTGTGGAATATGCTTGGCGCACTGATCCTGCTGCCGGCGCTTTCAAGTTTTCTGTTGCCGAAGAGCCGGTTTTTTGACGTTGCGGCATGTTCGGCGCCGGTCCCCGCCGCCGATGATACAATGCGGCTTGAACATCATACCGAGCTTGCACTGCCTGCGAGGGAGACCCAGTAATCAACTTCGTTGAAGAATGCTGCCGCTTTTTCAAAATAAGCTCCGCAACAGATTTTTATAACCTTTACGCGGGATGTCGGAACGTCCCCGGACCAGAAGAAGCAAAAATTTTTTGCGGCCTTTTTCGAAAATGAAGGTCTTGCCGTCTTCACTCTTCATAACTTTCCTGCTTGAATATCATAAACGGGAGGAACCGCCGTGTCCGCAATGCCAACTCCGTCATCCGCCGTGCCGCAATGGAATTTTTCGGCGGCGATTGCCGCGGCCTGGCTGGTTGGATTCCTCCCGCTTGAATCGTCGCCGATATGGATTCCGGCGGCACAGATCCATTATGGCGTCAGCCCGGTTGCCGTTGGCATCGTCGCCTCCGCGCAGTCCATCGCGGCGGCAATTTCCGCCACGTTTGTAGCACCTTGGCTCGCCAAACGGCCGCTGCGTGGACCCTTGCTCATCGCCATGAGCGTGAACCTGCTTGCCGCCGCCGCCACTGCCGCGTTGCATCCAAACTTTGCGTGTTTTGTCCTGTTGCGGATTGTCGATGCGGCTGGTGCCGGCACCTGCATCGCCAGCGCTGCGATGCTTGCCAGCCGCACGCCGAAGCCCTCGCGCAGCTTCGGCACCATGCAATTCTGCCAGATTATCGCCAACATGGCGGTCTTCGGCCTTTCGACGAGGCTCGTCGTGCAATATGGGCTGCCTGGCCTGTACTGCATGCTGGTGGCCGGCATGTCCGCGCTGCTGGTGGTGATGTTCGTCAGCAAAGGCTGGCCGGCAGCACTGCTGGAGCGGCCGCGCCACGCATCTACGGCACCTCCGCCCATTCGCATCATCCTTGGCTGCGTCTCCGCCGCCTTGATTTATTGCGGCTTCATTGCGCTGGTGTCGAATGTAAACGCGCTGGGCGAGCGGGCAGGAATTGATTTCGCGCGGGTCACGATGGTGCTGGCGATTACCACGGCGGCCGGCGCGCTTGGGGCACTCGCGGCCATCCTGGCCGCCGGCCGCTTGCGCGGCGCCGTGATGATCACCTTGGCCGGCATTGGCACCGCCGGCTTTGGCCTGTTCCTGGTTTTCGGCGGGTACAGTTTTGCCGGACTCACCGCCTCGCTGTGCGGCGTTATTTTGTTCATCTATGTCGCGCTCCCCAATATCTATGGCGGCATCGCGGCGTTGGATGTGACTGGCCGTGCCGCGGCGCTAACGCAGGCAACGCAAATTCTTGGCCCGATGGTGGGGCCGGCTGTGGGCGCAATGATCGCGGTGCACTCCGTGACCGCATTCGCGGGGCTGAGCGCGCTGTTTGTCACCGGCGGCATTGTGCTGGGCGGTGCCGCGGTCTGGCCTTCCGTGAGTCGCCGGGTCGATCCAAAGCTCGCCAAGGCCGAGGGCAGTGTGCGTCGTCTAAGCCGCGCCGCATGAAGGATTAGATCAAGCGGTCGCTTTTTGAAAAAGAAGCGCAAGCTTTTAATTCAAGGCGGGCAGCCCCAAGATCATCCTTGCCTCGCCCGGCGTTGCCAGCGTTCCGCCCAGGTTTGCGACCAATGAGTCGGCCTTCTCCACCAATTCCGCATTGTCGCGTGCCAAAACGCCCTTGCCGATATAAACCGTATCTTCAAGGCCAATTCTCACATGTCCGCCCAGCAGCCAGGCCTGCGCCAGCATGGGTAACGCCGCGCGACCCAACCCAAAGGCGGCCCAAATGCAGTGCTCGGGCAATTGAGATCGCAGGTAAAACAGGGTCTCAGGATTGGCGGCGGCCCCGAATTTAACCCCGAGCACGAGTTGAATCAGCATGGGCGTTCGCAACACGCCCTGATCGAGGAGATGCCGCGCGAGTTGTACATCGCCGCCATCGAAGAGTTCGAGCTCTGGCAGCACGCCGGCTCCGTAGATACGATTGGCCATTACCGTGACATTGCGCGGCGTGTTGATGACGACAGAACTGCCGGAGAACATCGTGTTCAGATCGAGTGTGCAAATCTCCGGCTTTAATGATTCGACATGCGCGACGCGCCGTTCCGGCGCTGTGAGTGTGGTGCCCGGCGCGGCGAGGCTGGGCTCAACGGTGTCGGGGACAAATCGCCCGCCTTCCCCAGTCGACAGGTTGAGGATGACATCAGACCCGGAATCGCGAATCCGTGATACAATTTCAGCAAACAGAGCAAGCTCCATGCTGCCTCGCTCCGTCTTGGGATCGCGCGCATGGATGTGCACGACCGCGGCGCCGGCCTTGCCGGCTGCGATGGCGGCATCCGCGATTTCCCTCGGCGTGATGGGCAGGCCAGGATGCTGCGCCCGGGTGGTGATGTTACCCGTGACCGCGCAGGTGAGGATGGTTTTACGCGCCATGTGCCATATTCACTTCAAAAGGAATCAAGCTTCGTTGATCATCACGGCTTCGATCCTGCCAAGCTCGGCGATCTCACAGACCACTTTGTCCCCGGCGGCGAGAAATACCGGCGGCTTGCGCGCCAGGCCAACGCCGCCTGGCGTGCCGGTGAAAATGACGTCGCCGGGCTCCAGCGTCATGACCTTCGAGAGATGCTCGATCTGCGCCCATACATTGAAAACCAGATGCCTGGTGTTTGACGTCTGCCGCACCTCGCCGTTCACGATGCATTGAATATCAAGCCGGTGCGGCTCGCCGATTTCGTCGGCCGTGGTGATCCAGGGGCCGATTGGGCCATGCGTGTCGAACGATTTGCCGAGCATCCACTGCGGAGTCTGGCGCTGCCAGTCGCGCACGCTGACATCATTGCCGACGCAATAGCCAAACACATGGGACGGCGCTGCTTCACGCGAGATGTGGCGGCCAGATTTTCCGATCACCGCAACCAGTTCGACTTCGTAATCGACCTGGGTCGAGACCTTTGGGACTTCGATCGGCGCAAAGGGAGCATGTATCGAGGTTGAGGCTTTGGAGAACCAGAGTTGTTGTTCGGGTGGCTTGTTACCGGTCTCGGCGATGTGGTCGGCATAGTTCAGGCCGATAGCGAGAACCTTCCCCGGGCGTTCGATTGGCGCCAGCAGCGTGACCTCCGCCAATGGCAAGCCGGCCTGCGCGCTCGATGGCGCCACGGCGTCCCGCAGCCTGTCCCAATCGCGGATCAGCGTAATCATATCGGTGGGTGCATCTGGGAGAAGTTCGGACAGCGCCGTGATCCGCTCACCTTGCACCACGCCGATATGCCGTTCGCCCGCCGCGTCATATACCGCTAGTTTCATAACGTTTTCCTTTCGTTCAATCGGACGCTCTTAGAAAATCAGTCGATCTCCTGTGATAAGTGCTCCGAAAAGAGGTCTTGTTACGCTGGATGTGGTCAGGCCACCGGCGGAAGGCAAACAAAGTTGTTCCATTCGCCTCGGACCGCCGTTTTCCTTCGAAATGTGCCGTTCTAATCGTCTCTTCACTCAGGCGTACCATCGCACAGCTTGACATGAAGATGATTTTAGTTTTAATACTTTGTCAAGTGTCCGGGTTGTGAGCGTGAGCGTATCCGCGTAGAAGTTTCAGGCTGGATCAGGGCCTAATAATGTTTCAGGGTGGTGATATCATGCAGCATGACAGAGGGAACAGCAAGCATGAATCGGCGCTCGGCCATCTCACACTGATGGATTGGATATGAAGAAATCTCGAATCTTCGGACTTTGCTGCGCATGAATCCGCGCGCGCTCCGGCATGAGTATGACGTGGCAATCGTCGGCATGGGGCCAGTGGGTGCCACGCTGGCGAATTTATTAGCGCTGCGCGGTCTGCAGGTCCTGATCGTCGATCGCGAGCCGGCCATCTATGCCTTGCCGCGCGCGGTCCAGTTTGATGGCGAATGCATGCGGGTGTTCCAGACCATCGGCATCGCCGACGAGATGCTGCCCGATCTAATGACCGTGCCGGGCATGCGGTTCGTTGATTCGGATGGCAATATCATTGTCGACTGGACGCGTCCGACGGGTCTGTGCGCGCATGGCTGGTCGGCGAGCTATCGCTTTCACCAGCCCAATCTTGAAGTTACCTTGCGCCAACGCCTAGCTCGGCATGAGAATATCGACGTGAGGCTAAGGCACGATGTCTTCTCACTCGAATCGAAGCCTGATCATATTTTGTTGCGGTTGGAGAACACGTCCGTTGGGATGCTTCTGTCGACCCGGGCGAAATACGTGGTGGGCTGCGATGGCGCGCGTTCGACCGTGCGGCGATTCATCGGCACCGAGCTCGAAGATCTCAAATCGCATGACCGCTGGCTGGTCCTGGATTTGTTGCTGAATCCTGAAATGCCGCATCTCGGTGACTATGCGATACAGTATTGTGATTCAACAAACCCGGCGACCTATATTCGCGGCATCGGCAATCGGCGCCGTTGGGAGCTCATGCTATCTCCATCCTTCGATAGCGCGGTCCTGAGCCAGCCGGAAGAAGTGTGGGCGCTGCTTGAAAAATGGATCACGCCGGAAGCGGCGCGCATCGAGCGTTCCGCGGTCTATACGTTTCATTCGGTGCTGGCGGCGGGGTGGCGCAACGGCCGGCTACTGATTGCGGGCGATGCCGCGCACCAGACGCCGCCTTTCATGGGGCAAGGCATGTGCGCCGGGATTCGCGATGCCGCTAATCTAGCGTGGAAGCTGGCCGATGTGATCACCGGCGCCGCGGACGAAGGGCTGCTCGACACCTATGAGAGTGAACGCTCGCCGCATGTGCGAATTTTCATCGAGGAAGCCGTGCGGCTGGGCAGGATCATCCGCGAGACGGAGCGCGCGGTGGCCGCCGGCGGTGACGCCGTGGCGAGGCGGGAGCAGGAGAAATTCACCACACCAGAACCAAGGCTTGGCCCTGGCGTGCATGATGCCTCCGCGCATGCCGGGAAGATTGCGGCCCAGCCGCGCCTCGGCGATGGCAGGCGGCTCGATGACGTTGCCGGCTACCATGCCGTGTTGCTGGTGGTACCGGGATTTTTCGATGGTGCGGCGGGTAATCTGCGGGTGGTGGAGGCCGACTCCGAGGCGAGCCAGGATTATCTGAGCAGCCTCGGCGCCCAGGCGGTGCTGATCCGCCCTGACCGTTACATCTACGGTACCGCACGCCGGATGGATGAGCTTGATACCCTGCTGGCTGACGCAGGTAAGTGGTCGCTCGCATTCAATAAAGCGAGTTCCTTCCTGGCTGCTTTATGACTGGAGAGATCATATGGAACTGACAGCGCTTGGCTATATCGGGGTGAATTCCACGCGTCTGGAGGAATGGGACGGCTTCGCGACCGGCCTGCTCGGCATGCAGTTGGCGGACCGCGGCAGGGGAGTGCGCGCGTTCCGCATGGATGATCGGCGCCAGCGCCTGGTGGTCACGGATGATGGCCCCGAGGGCCTGGCCTTTTTAGGGTGGGAGGCGGCGGATGCGGCGGCGCTGGATCGCCTCGCAGCAAGGCTTGAGGCGCACGGAACGCAGGTTCGCCATGGCGAGCGCCGGCTGGCCGATGAACGGCACGTGGCCGGGCTGATCGTCTTTCACGATCCCTCCGGCAACCGGCTGGAGGCGTTCCACGGGCCAGCCATCGCCGATACGAAGTTCGTGCCTGGGCGGCCGATCTCCGGCTTCGTGACCGGGCCGCTGGGCATGGGCCATGCCGTCTTGCATGTTGAACACGCCGAAGCCCTGCTGCCGTTCTATCGTGATGTATTGGGCTTCGCCGTTTCGGATTATGGAGTCACGCCCTACACGCTTTATTTTTTCCACATCAACGGGCGCCACCACAGTTTCGCGATGGTCGGCACCGGCCGCGCGGGGCTGCATCATTTCATGGTCGAACTCGGCAGCCTCGACGATGTCGGCCAGGGCTACGACCTGGCTGGGCTGGAGGACGGCCGCGTCGCCTATACGCTCGGCCGGCACACGAATGACCACATGACGTCGTTTTACACGCATCCGCCAGGTAATTTTTTTATTGAATATGGCTGGGCGGGGCGAGTCATCGACCCCAAGACCTGGGTCCCGCACGAGACTTTCGACGGCCCAAGCCTATGGGGCCACGAGCGCCTGTATATGGAGCCGGAGCCTCGCGCCCGCCTGCGCGGCATGCGCCTCGACGCGGCCTCCCGCGGCGTGCGCGCGCCAAACCCGAACTGCGCATGGTTGGATGCCGCCATCGCCGCGGAATAGCGCGGCCGGACCTGGCGTTGACCGAGGGCAAGGCCAACTGGCCTTGTTGTTAGCCCGAGGCCAGGCAGATCACGGGCTTAGAGCAACATCCGATCAAATGGAATCATTTGATCGGATGAAGTTGCTCGCCAAAGCAAAGAGGTAGAGCATTTTCCGTGAGCCAATGCGAACGGAAAATGCTCTAGGTTTTGATGAAACCAAAGCTCTGGAAACCAAAAGTTCTTTGGTTACTTCTTTCAGAAGAATAACTTCTTCTGTCTGACTTCAATCATCCGCCGCCGTGTTCTGCTCACGCTTGGCGCAGCGCCGAGCTCGGCGGTTGGTATTACATTCGCAAGAATCCGACCAGCCGCTCGGCCTC
>Ga0116230_10008508_pt1 | contig 10111 bp, 7 predicted proteins | sample S1TSphfallax_3_FD_88678 | JGI IMG/M metagenome (GOLD analysis project Ga0116230, IMG submission 88678) | Host-associated microbial communities from peat moss isolated from Minnesota, USA - S1T2_Fd - Sphagnum fallax MG | ecosystem: Host-associated > Plants > Peat moss > Unclassified | place: USA...
CCAACACTATGTATACACACCTTTGTAGCAATGTGTGGCATCTGTAGATCTTGAAGCCTTGAACACTTAGGCTAATTCACACTCTAATTCACAATTTTAGGTGAAAGTTTTTGGCCCCAAAATTGGAATTTTTAGATCCAAAACTTCTGTCATGGATTTGGCTAATTTGTTTAAGATGATATTTTGTATCATGGCATCAACAACATGTTCAAGCGGGAAGAAAGCTAAAGTGGATTTGTGGACATTTGAGGACTCTTTTCAAATTGACATATCAATTTTGATGTTTTAAATATTTTTCCAAACATAATGTTTTGAAATTTGGTGTATCTAATTTTGGGGAGCGATTTTTGCCTCTTGGCAACCCAAAAATAATCCAGCATGACTCATACAAAGGATTTTTGTGAAAAAGATGTGCCAGATTTTGAGGATTTTTTTTTTCTGGAATCGATTTTTAGAATAGACATATTTAGACAATAAGTGAAAAGTAGCCAAAAATTAACAAGATTCTTAAAATTTTCTACTTTCCGCTCTTTAAAAGTGCTTAAAATTTCTCTCTCTCTCTCTCTCTCTCTCTCTGGATTGTGCTAGTCTTATTTCTACTAAGTTACTTGCGGACTTCAGGGAGCCGCTCCGGGCTCTTCCCAATCTGCTAGCCTTGTGGTCAGCTGGGTAGAGTACTCAGTAGCTGGTACAAAAGCTTACACACAATAGAGGACTAGGGGAAAAACAACATCACTTATTGTTTAAAAGTGCGGTTTTTTTTTCGCTTCTTATGAGTGTAAGTCGGTGTCCGTTAAATAATTAGAGTGCTGTCTTCCATTGTCAACGGCCACTTATTTGATTTGTGGGTGAATCTTTAGTCTTTTTCTGCACCCTCGATTTCATGTACTACTCATCAGTGGCAGAACGCTTTCCAGCTTCTTTCTTGCATTGGGTTTTTTTGTTTACTAGAATTTTTAATAATTTTTTGAGTGGCAGTTTTCTGTCAGCTTGTGATTTCGCTCAACTCACTAATTGCAGAGCTGTGATCTATCCTGTGGCCATCGTTGCAACCAGTTGCATCCAGTAAATTCGACTAATTATTCTAATCTTTTTGGAAAAACTCGTCAAAATTTCTATATTACAAAATAAACCCTGGTTGTGTTCTTTCATTTGCCCGAGTTTTTTTCCTTCTCTGATTGTTGTTTTTTTTTGGTGGGGGGATGCAAATGAATTGTTTTTCTTCTTCCTTTCATTTGGTTTGGTTTCAGGTCTAGTGCCATATTGAAACTTAGAAATCGCTCTAGGCAGCAGGTAAAATCCAAGGGTATCAATACCTGGTTTCAAGTCTTGTGCTATGTTGTAACTAGTGACTCTGGTCACCGTTTCAATTCCACAATTCAAACCTTATAACTTGAAACCTTAAGAAGTGCTCAATGGCTTTAATGCTAGATGAATTTAATGACAAGAAAACTAGTTAGAATCTCTTACAACTAGTTTGTTAAAGTTTAATTTTTAGTTAATTCACAAATTATATGTATTCAAAACTCATGTTTTGCCTGTAAGGAAAAGACTACACATTGGTGTAAGATTTCAAAATAAAATTTTGATTCAAACTTGACACAAGTTGAACTTTGCTTTTTTGAAGGTTCCATACTTACCACCCTCTAAACACATTCACATACAGAAGGGTATGTAGATGTGGGGATTTACCCAAGAACATAAAATCAACATTGCATGGGCCACTTTTAGATGGTGAAGGGGAAGAATCAAGAGAAAGCATAAAAACAAACAAGGGAAGAAGGTGGGGAGAGAGAGAGTAAAGATTAAAAAAAGAAAAGATGTTGATAACTAATTTTTACAATGGGAATGAAAGGCAATGTGAAATAAACATGGAGAGTTAAGTACATCATAAGCATGAAACACTATTCAATAGATAAAATTGATTGTACACATATAATTGTCCATAGGTGGGGTGTACCAGGACCATATCAACGAAACTAATCTTTTAGTTGGAATTTTCAATACAAAGGAATCATTGTACTATGCATGAATAATGATTGTAGCATCTGCCATGGATGAATTCATTTTCATGAACGCTACCACATAGAATCAAAAACTGCAACAAAAATGAAATTGACAACATGAATGACAACGAGTGCCACATTAATAAAAATCAATGAATGATAAATTCTCATGACATGAATGAAAGCATGGGTTTGTAATTCAACTCTAATTTGTGAAATGGTTGTAATACTTATGAGTTAGCATCAAGGGGAACTTTTTACAAACATTTATGAAAATGACCTGTGAGGCAATGAAAGTGATAAGAGAAACGCTGGAAATGTATAATTTGCAAGAAAAATCAGTGCAAGTGTTCTTAAAATTACCCTAACCCCAACTTGGCCAAAAATCAGCTGTACAAATGTATTATGGACCCAATTGGGCTAAGTTAGGTGGTGTTGATCATTTATTAGAAATTTTTAAGAACTGGCATTCCGGGTCTCTAAAGCCTCACAATTTGTAAGAGCCTGCTATTGTCATAATTTTTTAATTTACTATTCTGAAGAACATGTCCAGTTCCAGCTCTTAGAGCAACTGCACCAGTACTCAGTATGTGACCCTGCAAATTAAAACTTTGATGAAGAAGAGTCAAAACATGCTGGTTGGCTTGGCAAAATCGTTTAGCACGATGTAATCATGAATCACAATCCAAGGTGCCATCAAGTTGCTAAGAAATTACAAACTACAACCCACCAAGCAATTGTGTAACTACAAGCAAGAACAATGTCAAACAAATGAATTCTTGCAACCTTAACTTGCTACAACTTGAGTTTTCCAATTTAATCCAGTGCATGTTGATCATTAGAATGCACATTTCAATCTTCTTGTTTGCTTCAATCATTGGTAGTTTTGTTGAAGGTTCAACCTTTGTGCTTCAAGTTTATTGAAGGTCGAAGAGTTTAGGTTACATGTATGGCACCACACCTTGTTCCCCTAGTGAACATCAAGTTTGGATACTTCTTCAACCAACAAATGCCTCATGATAGGTTGATTAATGAGTCTCTTGTTGATCCCCATTGCCTTCGAAATAGTCATGTGGAAAAGAAATATGTATCGCAAATCCAATTTTGTTGAATGTGAAAAACATAGTTGATGGCTTTCACTCTAATAACTTGACAAAAGTCCTACTGCACTCTTTGTAAATTGGGAGAATTTCAAAAAATAACATTTATAACATGCTTTTTTGTTTAGGGGCAAATGGAGTAAATGTGTTTTAAAGAGCCAAAAGCAAAGTTATAATGCAATTGCAACAAGACTATGCTCCTTTTTCATTAAGAATGCATTGCAAGGTTCATTCATGTAATTTGCTAATGCAAACACTCTCAAAGTTGCCTTCAATTGCAACATTGGTACAACTCATGCAAACTTTATAAGGGTATTTTTCCAAAAGCCCAAAGAGACATCTTGAATTTACCAAACCAACCCAAAATATGGAAACAAAAGATAACAAAATCTTATGCAATGTGAAGAGACATGTTGGATCTCCATCTTATCACTTGCAAAATGAGTCTTTTTTTTTAGCATTAATCACTTTTAGTAAAGATGATTTTGGATTCATTCATTGTCCCCTTGGTTTTTTTGCTAAATATATCACCAATTTTCTTTTAAAAAAGAGGTCATCCTCTAAGTACAAGGGAAAAAGTGGGGTAAAAATGCTTCCAAATAACCAGAAATAATGTGTCCATGGCCATGTGATAGCCCAATCACTCTGTCCACCATGATGGGAATAGCATGAGCTTGTTCTATGGCCATGGACCATGTAGCCTAAATTATATCTTAGCCCTCCAATTTTCATGAAGTGATTACATCTTGGCCTTCTATGTTGCCAAAATAATTACCCTAGGGTTGAGATAATAGCAAACAAGTCTACAACTAAAGTTTTAGATTAGAGTGAATAGTCTTAAACATAATTGTTAGGGTTTGAGCCAAAAAGCCATCTTGTTTTTTCAGTTTTAACTACCTACCTTACTATTAACTACCTATTGGCTATAACTTTAGTAGATAACATTATTACATAGTACTTATATTTACCCTAGTAAATTATAATGTTGAAAATTTGTAACTTGTAAAATTATAATACTAAGTACATATTACTTATTTACTGGTAACTATTGTAAAAAAAATGTGCCCTTTAAAGTATAGAGGTACGCCATCATTGTCAGTTGTGATGTGTGATTATGGTTATGACAATTACTTCTCAAGTTTCAACTTGGAGGCTTGGATAATGAAGCTTTGATCAACTTGAGGTTTTCATTCACCCATTAATGTTTTTGATGAATCTAAAGATGTCAACTATTTATGAATCATGATTAAGTTGTAATAATAAAATTAAAACTTCGAAGGTCACAGTAGTTGTTCAACAATGTTTTGATTTTTACATTATGCAATTAGTGGATTAGTCATTAATATGCATAACATCACACTCAAGAAATAAATCAACATTGTGTAGTGTGCACATTCAAGTTTTTCAAGGCTAAGGCTTGAAGGTGGCTCTAAAATTTGTTAAACAAATTATTTGTGCATTATGCAATGTTTGCTACTAGTGTTTTGTGGCAAGGTTTTCTTTGGGTGCATAGTGTGCATTATAAAGTTTTTAAGTGTGCCAACAAAATTATTTGTCAATTTTATGGCTCCATTGAAGCTACCAACAAATTTCAAGGTGAAAGCATTGTTTGGCAGTCACAATGCAACAAATGGTGGAGAAAGTGTGTTCAATCCAAGCTTGATTGCATCTAGTAGTTATGCACCTCCTCCACAAGCACCCACCATCATTTCTTCAAACTCAATGCAAGTGGGTGGTGTGGGTTTACTTGAAGCACCAATCAATTTGGAATTTGACTCCACATAAACAAGCATTGGTGTCAAATCTCTAGCCAAGAAACAATGTAAGAACTATGATGCCACTCGAAAATGGCAAGAGAATTGGGCATGTCAATTTGATTGTGCAGAATCTAAGATGGTTGATGGCATGTTGGTATCTATCAAATGCATAGTGTGTGACATAATTACAAGTTAGGTCAAACACATTGTGCCTAAACACAACAATCTTGAAAAACACATGGGGAAACAACAAGTAGACCATGACATTCCTAGCAAAGGGTTGAAGAAAAATGAGATATATTACGACAATAACAATAAACATGTTCAAAATCTTGCCTTCTTCAGTGATCTACAACCTTTGTCTATTTTGTACCAAATTGGCAATGTTGTTGTTGGGAGAACCAACACAAGATTATCCAGTTTGCATGTTTTTCATGTTTTGGAAAATAGTAAACCCATGGTTCAGTGTGAATATTTGAAACCTTTATTTGAATTTTTGAAGGTAAAAAATCTACCTAAAAAACATTGTCCACTAATGCTTTGGGGTGGGTGATGGGGGAACATATTCATTACCAAGTTTTAAAAGCCCTAAAGGTAGTTATTATTGGAGTTTCATTCTTTTCAATTAATTGCAATGAGGTGACTTCAATCAACAACCAACAATGGTTGTTAGTACATGTGTGTGTGTTGGACAATTGGGTGCATACACTGTTCTTTTTATCCATGGCCTAGGTCATTGGTGGATCAAACGCAAAAAATCACAAAATGTGTGGTGGGATCTTTGTTGCAAGAATTTTTTTTAAATCACACTAACATTGCAACAAAACTTGTTGCATTTGGTTCAAATGGCGTTAATGTTTTCCGTGTTAAGTTTGGTGTGACAAAAAAATTGCAAGAAACTTGCACCCCATTTAGCTTCAGGGTGCATCATGTATTTCACAGAACAAACTTGGTTATGCAAACATTATCTTCTTTTCTTTTAGTGCATCGAATGGAAACACTATTCCAATCCTTATATTAGTACTTTTGCAAAAGTCCCAAACACCACTTGGAATTAACAAAATTGGTTAACATCATGGAAACTAAAGGTTTGAAACTATTAAAAAATGTGAAGACTAGACCAAATTCTATGCTTAGCCCAACCAAGTGGGTGATGGCAGAATATAAAACTTTATTGATGAAGATGGCCTCAAACATGGATGCAAACTTTCAAGCTATAACAAACTTTGAACATTTGCTTGTTTTGGACATGTTGTTGTACTTATTTTATATCCTCTTGTTCCTAGAATATGTGCATAGCTTGATTAAGTTTTCTTAATGCAATGACATTTTTGTTTGTGGCTTTGTGCGTGTGGTGAAAATATGTCTAGCACAGCTGTATTTTCAGTTTGTTGATCTTGCCACAAAGATTCAAGTGGATGCATTCAAGGAATACCATTCCTTGCTAGATTGTGCTCATGAAAGCATCACTTTGTAATGGCAACAACTACCTTTTTATTCTCTTGAACATTTCATTTTCAATTTGAATGGCAATCAATTTTTTTGTTGGTGTATCAATTGGGTGTTATGGGAGAAAGTCTTTGTGACAAAATGCCCGAGATCAATGTGCCAATGGTGTAAAAGCAACCACAAATAGTTTGCTTTTAGTTTTTTTTCATTTCTTTCACATATGTCTACTTGTTTCAATTTTGTGGATCAAACCTTGGAGGTCCATGTTCTTGTTAATTTTGGAATGTATCTACCATTAAAGCCTATCCAAAAATTTCAAGTTTGGCATAGTTCTAGGTTTTTGCACAATTTGAAAGATTTTGTGTAATTAAATGTTTGAAACTTTTTTATGTTAAATCTTCAATTGTGCACATCAAGGCTTGCAAGCCATCTTGTTCTTCATTTTGTGATCTTGGTTTCATTGGAAGCCCATCCTTTAAGTCGAAAACCTTTTTTTCATTTTTGTAACCTAAAGCCCATCCATTTGTTTCAAGTTTGGAATATGACTAGTGAGCTTTCAAGTTTGTAATATGATCTTTTGGGTTTTTAATGTTATTTGAAGGTTTAGGTGGTCATTAATTGGTTTAGTTATGCAAATAATTTTTCATTGGTTAATTGCATTATGTATGCTTATATCCCTAAGTTTTTCATTAGTATGATGTGTGTGATGGCTACATTGTGGCAGAGATTGCGGAATCTCTCTTGTCTAAACTAGAAGGTAGATTTCTTTCTTACGAGGTACTTGATGCATTTGGCATCATTGATCCACAATGCTAGCTTTAGGAAGGGGCTAAGACATCCATCCAAAAACATCTTGCAATCTTGAAGTAACATTGTGCAAGTTTTTGTGTGGTCTATGCTATGCAATTAGGTGGTGAGGAAGTTAACATGCCTTTGAGCACATTAACATGTTGTCAACTTCAACACTTGACATTCAACAAGATTTTTTCAAAATGACTATGAAAAACCAAATAGTTGTTATTATGCAACTTCTTTTTGACCTTAACCTTTTGATTCATTTATGGCATACAATATCAAGCTCTAGAATATTGTGCCATAATCCATTTGAGTATTTCATGCTTGTTGAAATTGGTAGCAACCTTGTTTTGGGCAATATGGAGGATGAAAAATGTTTCTCCACTTTAAAGTTCCTTAAATCTAACCTTCGTAATCTACCTATGGTTGTGAGGATGTTTTGACAAAAAAAATTCACTTTGGCAAATTTCCCATAAAAGGAGGCTATTGGGTCTTGGAAAAGTGAAAACAAGTAGTATGGTGACTCACGAGTCATGATTCTTGTTGTTGTTATATCTTTTGAAACTTGACTAAACTTTCAAAGTTTCATGAATCCTTTTAGTTTCCATGATGTTAAGGCCAATTTTCTGATTTTGTTACAACTTACAATTTTAACACTTAGATTTGGCATCCCGTATTTGGTAGCTATATGGTGATGTTTCTTGGACACATGGGTGACTTTGCTTTTTGGTTTCACAATGCAAATTGTTGGATTTAAGCTATGAACTTCCTTGACCCATTTCCTTGTTTTGAATTTTAACATTTTTTATGTGCAAATCTTAATATTAACAAATACATTCTAATTGTAATAACCAATTGTAAATTATAAATACTAAAAATACTTATGTTCTTTTTGTATTTTCAATTTTGATAAGAAAAAATTGGTATTTTGTAGGCCACTTATGCTACAATGGGCAATTCAAGAGGTTCAATTCTTCCATAAATGACAATAACTTAATCTAAAGTAATAAGTGTGCAATGTTTTTTTATTGTTGAAAAGTTGTTGGTTTTTGCAAAATTCATCTCTATTTAATTTCAATATGGAACCCAAACATCACCAAAGCAAATGTCCATAAAAACAAAAAACACTAAAAAATGGTATAGTTTGTTGCATTTTTATACACTAAAACATTTGGATTTTTGCATCTTATTGAAGAATTTTTTAATAATGTAACCATTTTTTTCACAATTTGAAATATGTAGTAACCTTTTAAAACTTTTACATTAAAAATCCTTAACCATAAAGCTCCAAAAAAAAACCTATGTTGCAAGCTATAGCTAGCTTAGTTGATGGCTTGATGCAAGTTTTGCAACATGCCATGGGTTGTTGGTGCAAGTGTAGCTAAGGTTTGAAAATGAAATAAAAATGTTTGCTTCTAACCTTGACTTGTTTTATTACTTTCCCTGGTGTGTTTGGTTTCAATGTTGGAGACTATCAATTTGCTAATAAAGTTTGCCCAACTTCAAGATATTTTTGTTTGTGATCTCGTGGTGATTATGAAAATCTATTAAGATGAGCTTCATGAATTGTTCTTGCCTTCAATGAGGATATTTTCCATGGATTCCATAGGCTAGTTGACACCACTCATGAAAGATTTATATGCAATGGATCATTGACTTAAACATAGGATTCAATTGCCTAGGGTTTGAATTAAATGGTCCACATATTTGGGCATAACTAAAGAAACTAAAAACTAGGGCCACTTGTTTTGTGACATGTGAAGTGAAGCAACAAGCATTAGTTGTTATTCAACTAATCAATGAGTTGCAAACTTATTTTCCATCTCAAGAGGTGACGGATGCATTGGAGGTGGTCTACCTTAATATTGATTGCAAGATGATCCTAAGTTTAAATTTGGTGTTCATTTGAACACCATCAAGAAGTTTTGTTGTGCCCCAAGGAAGCTTGGACTTGAAGAGCTATGGGTTCTTCTTATTTCAAATGCAATAGCCTTGGATTTATGTAGGTGTGGACCTTCATGCTCTCCATGAAGAACGATTTTTTAATGGCCATGGCCTTTCCTCATGACATTAATCCTTTGGATTAGCTATGGAGGGGTCTAACTACAAATCAAATTGTGAATTGTCATTTTTCCAAATACATAAAGTTGATAGAGGTTGCAATAATCCAAGTGATTGGATCAATGGAAGATGAAGATAATTTTAGTACTCTTAGCTTTATTAAATCAAAGCTAAAAAATAGACTCACCGCCCACCTTGATCTAATGATTCACATGTTTTGTTGGAACTTCCCTTACCATGCAACCATCCACAAATGGAAGGAAAAATTTGTGGGTATGGTGAGGATGCATAACGTGAAGCTATTGTTTTGCAAAGTGTTCAGAATTTGAAACATTCTTAGCTGGCATTTGTTCTGAAACCTTCCAATCAAATTGCTCTTGGGTGTTTTATTTGCTTATTTTTTACTTGACATGTGTTCGCACCAGTGATGGTAGGAGCTTGTTGTTACTGCAATCAAAAGCTGATTGTTGTTGTCAACAAATTTGCAATTGGATCATTCTGGTCCGCTGTGGAAATGTTGTTACTTTTTTACCTTTGTTTCCATAAGCCTAGCTTGTTTGGTATGCTACTTTCAGTGATTCAACATGTCTTCCACACACAAGCCAACTAACATCCAAAGAACACTTAACTTCATTATTTTTTGGCAGGTAACTCATGCACTACAAGGGGTAGGGCAGTTTCTTTTGCCACAGTTCAATTCCCCTACATGGCATGCTTGTTGAATTTTTGAGCTTGGATTTTCAAAAGTTGTTCCTTAATAGACCCCAATGTTTTTGCATTTGCTCCTTACTAGACACAAGTTTTTTCACATTTGCTAATTAAAGTTGAACACATAATTTGCAAATTTGCATAACAAGTAGTAAAAAAATTATCAAGTAGGTTTCAGCTTCAACATGGTGCAAAGCTGGGGAGCTAATTGCTCTCAACTCTGGCCCACAAAGTC
>Ga0116230_10008509_pt1 | contig 10110 bp, 5 predicted proteins | sample S1TSphfallax_3_FD_88678 | JGI IMG/M metagenome (GOLD analysis project Ga0116230, IMG submission 88678) | Host-associated microbial communities from peat moss isolated from Minnesota, USA - S1T2_Fd - Sphagnum fallax MG | ecosystem: Host-associated > Plants > Peat moss > Unclassified | place: USA...
GACTCACCCAGGCCAACGATGAGCGCATGGGTGTGCTCAAGGACCTCGTCCAGCAGACCGCCGACTCGGTCAACAAAATGGCCATCAGCGTCAACGGCATGCAGCTACGCGTGCAGAACGAGCAGGACGCGCTGGGCGCCAAGAACGACCAGCTCTCCGGCCAGGTGCAGGCGCTCAACGACTCGCTCGATGAGCTGAAGGCGCGCATGGGCCGCATGGAAAAAGCGCTCGGCGATATCCAGAGCCAGCAGCAGACCACCAACGGCATCCTCAACAACATGCCGCAGAACGGCATCCCCGCGGGCACGCCCGGCGGCACACCCGGCGGCAACGTCCCCGTGCCCAACGCCGGCGTGATTCCGCAAGCACCGCCAGCGCCCCCCGTGCAGACCGCCTCAGACCTTTACCGCTCCGCCTACAACGACTACATGGGCGCGCGCTACCCGCTCGCCACCTCGGAGTTCAATGGCCTCATCCAGGCCTATCCCGACGACAACCTCTCCGGCAACGCCTATTTCTATCTGGGCGAGATCGACATACACACGCAGAAGCCGTCGGCCGCAATCAAGAGCTACGATCAGGTGCTGGAGCGTTACCCGGACAACAGCAAGGTCCCCGCCGCACACCTGCACAAGGCCGAGGCCATGCTCACGATGAAGCAGAATGAGGCCGCGGTGCGTGAGTTGCGCGCGCTGGTGCAGCGCTTCCCTAACTCGCCGGAGGCCGCTCAGGCCCGGCAGAAACTCTCCGCGCTGCACGTCCCGGCCGTCGCGCGCGACTAGCAGCGACTCCAGCTTTCAATTGCGCAGATTCGCCAACACCCGCTCCACCTCGGCCCGCGCCGCCGCGTCCAGCCCCAGCCGGGGCAGCCGCGGCGCGCCACCGAAGTAGCCATTCAGGTCGCAGGCATACTTCACCGCGGCGATGCCCTCGTGGCCCAGCAGCGCATCGGCTCCGCTGAGCCGCTGCTCTTTCTCGCGCGCCAGCACAGGGTCGCCGTCCTTGAACGCCGCATAGGCCTCATAGCAGGCCTGCGGCGCGCACGCTGCCAGCGTCGGCATTGCGCCCGCAACGCCAGCCTCCAGCAACTCCACCAGGCCGTTTGCGCTTCCCGCAGCCATCACCTGGAAGCCCACAGCCTTCGTGCGCGTCTTGATAGCTGGCTTGTGCGGCTCAACTGCGAATGCCGCGCCGCGTGCCAGCGACTCTGCTGTAACGAACGTAGCCGACCCCAGTACCGGTTCCTGTACCGCCAGCATCCTCCGCGTCGCCGGCGCGAAGACCGTCGTCACCGTCACCTCACGCTTAACCGTCGTCGTCGCCGTAACAATTTCGCGATATCGCTCCGCGGTGAGACCGGCATCGAACAGCGCCAACGCATTGCGATGCTGCGCAAATTCCGCAATAGTCTCGATGGGCAACCCATTTGCCGCCGCGCTGCTAATCATCACTGGCAGCGCCGACTCATCCGCCACGGCCGCAAAAAAAAGCCGCAGCTCGGCCGCAGTCAATCCCCGTGGCGCGCGCAGCAGCACCGCATCAAAGCCCGCCCGTGCAGCCTCGTCCGCCAGCCAGAGAGCGCCGCGGACGCTCTCCTTGGCAATCCTCGCCACCAGCACCTTCTCCGGCGCGGCAGCCGCGCTCACGCATCGCAGAGTCTCGCGCATCTCCTCATCGCTCAGCGCCTCGCTCTCACCGGTGAGCGCCACCAGCCCGGCCGCCGGCGTCAGCGAGTACCGGCCAACGTTGTACGCCAGCTTGCGCCAGTAGGCGCTGCCATCGCGCTGGAACGGCGAGGTCAGCGGAACGTAAATCCCTTCGATCAACAACGCCAACCTCACATGGAAACTCACTGGCTAACTGAAAACTGAAACTGGCCACTATGCAGGCACGGTCTGCGCCTCGCGCGCGGCGTGCAGCGCCTGCAGGCTCTCCACATGGTACTCGCCGCCCTGCATGGATTCGATGCCGTCGGCCGCGGCGCGCGCCGCCGCCAGCGTGGTGATGGTGGGCACGCGCGCGCTCACCGCCGCTCGCCGTATGGCCGCCTCATCGAACACGCTCACCTGTCCGGTAGGTGTGTTCACGATTAGCTGGATGCGCTGGCTCTTGATCAGGTCGACCACGTTCGGCCGGCCCTCCTTCACCGCGAAGACGCGCTCCACCTGCATGCCGGCACCCTCGATCACGTCCGCGGTGCGGTGCGTCGCCACCAGCTGGAAGCCCATGTCGACGAACCGGCGCGCCAGCGGCGCCAACGCGAGTTTGTCGTGATCGTTGACGCTGAAGAAGACAGTGCCCGCCACCGGCAGGTGCAGCCCCGCGGCGAGCTGCGCCTTGGCGAAGGCCTCGCCGAAGCTGCGCGCCACACCCATCACCTCGCCAGTCGAGCGCATCTCCGGCCCCAGCACCGGGTCCACACCCTGGAACTTGCCCCACGGAAACACCGGCGACTTCACGAAGAAGTGGTCGCCTGTGCTCAGGTCGCGGCCCGAGGTCACCGCCTCCGGCAGCAGCTCGCGCAATGTGCGCCCAGTCATCAACCGCGCGGCCACCTTGGCCAACTGCACCCCCGTCGCCTTCGAGACGTACGGCACCGTGCGCGATGCGCGCGGGTTCACCTCGATCACGAATACCTTGCCCCGCTGCACGGCGAACTGCAGGTTGGCCAGGCCGATCACGTTGAGCGCCTGCACCAGCTTGCGGGTGTAGGCGCGGATGGTCTCCAGCACCTCATCCGAGAGGTCCACCGCCGGCAGCACACATGAAGAGTCGCCTGAGTGCACCCCGGCCTCCTCGATGTGCTGCATGATACCGGCAATCACCACGTCGCGCCCGTCGCACAGCGCGTCCACATCCACCTCCTGCGCGTCCTCGAGGAAGTGGTCGATCAGCACCGGCCGCTCCTGCGAGTACTCGATCGCGGTCGACATATAGCGCACCACGTCGGCGGGCTCATAGGCGATGACCATCGCGCGGCCGCCCAGCACGTAGCTCGGCCGCACCAGCACGGGGTACTGCACGCGCTCGGCGCCGGCCAGCGCCTCCTCCACGCTGGTCGCCATCGCGCCCTGCGGCTGCGGGATGCCCAGCTCCTGGATCAGCTTGCCGAAGCGCTTGCGGTCTTCCGCTAGGTCGATCGACTCCGGCGAGGTACCGATGATCTTCACCCCCGCGGCCTTCAGCGGCAGCGAAAGGTTCAGCGGCGTCTGCCCGCCGAACTGCACGATCATGCCGATCCCGCCTTCAACGTCGCCCGCACCGGCCGAGGCCTCATGCTCATACACTGCCAGCACGTCCTCCAGCGTCAGCGGCTCAAAGTACAGCCGGTCGCTGGTGTCATAGTCGGTGGAGACGGTCTCCGGATTGCAGTTCACCATCACGGTCTCGTAGCCGTCGTCGCGCAGCGCAAACGCCGCATGGCAGCAGCAGTAGTCGAACTCAATGCCCTGCCCGATGCGGTTGGGTCCGCTGCCCAGGATGATGACCTTCTTCTTCGCCGTCGGCGTCGCCTCGTCCTCCTCGTCGTAGCAGGAGTAGGCGTAGTTGGTGAAGCTCTCGAACTCCGCCGCGCAGGTATCCACACGCTTGTACACCGGGCGGATGCCGAGCTTCTCGCGCATTGCCCGCACCTCCGCGCCGCCGTCCTCCTTCATCCCCAGCGCCGCCGCGATGCGCTCGTCGGAAAGGCCCATGCGCTTGGCCACGCGCAGCTCGTCCTCGCCCATCGTCTCGCTCGCCGTCAGGTCCTTCAGCTCGTCGGAGATCTGTTTCATCTGGTGCAGGAACCACGGGTCGATGCCAGTGAAGCGCGTCACATCGCGCACGCTCATGCCGGTATCGAAGGCATAGCGCAGGTACGCCAGCCGCTCCGGCGAAGGCGTCACCAGCCGCTGCCGCAGCCGGCGCGGCTCGATCGCATCGGCCGTTCCCTTCTTGCCCGTCTCCAGCGACCGTACCGCCTTCATCAGCGCTTCCTTGAAGGTGCGCCCGATCGCCATCACCTCACCGACCGACTTCATCTGCGGCGCCAGCGTATCGTCGGAGCCGGGAAACTTCTCAAACTGCCACTTCGGAATCTTCACCACCACGTAGTCGATGGTGGGCTCAAAGCACGCCGGCGTCGCCTGGGTGATGTCGTTCTGCAGCTCATCGAGCGTGTAGCCCACCGCCAGGCGCGCAGCGATCTTCGCGATTGGAAAGCCGGTCGCCTTCGATGCCAGCGCGGAGCTGCGCGAGACGCGCGGGTTCATCTCGATCACCGTCATGCGCCCGTTCTGCGGGTTCACCGCGAACTGCACGTTGCTGCCGCCGGTCTCGACGCCGATCTCCCGGATCACGGCAATCGAGGCGTCGCGCATCCTCTGGAACTCGCGGTCGGTCAGCGTCTGCGCCGGCGCCACCGTGATCGAGTCGCCCGTGTGCACGCCCATGGGGTCGAAGTTTTCGATCGAACAGATGATGACGACGTTGTCCTTCAGGTCGCGCACCACCTCCATCTCGTACTCCTTCCACCCGAGCACGCTCTCTTCCAGCAGACACTCATGCACCGGCGAAAGATCGAGGCCGCGCGAGAGGATATCCATCAGCTCCTCGCGGTTGTACGCAATGCCGCCGCCCGAGCCGCCCAGCGTAAAGCTGGGCCGGATGACCACCGGAAATCCCAGCGTGCCAGCGTACTCCAGCCCCGCACTGGTATTGTTCACCAGCTTGGACTTCGGCATGTCGAGCCCGATCTTGTTCATCGCGTCCTTGAACAGCAGCCGGTCCTCGGCCTTCTTGATGGCCTCCAGCTTGGCGCCGATCAACTCCACGCCATACTTCTCCAGCACGCCCGAGTCCGCAAGATCGACCGCCAGGTTCAGCGCCGTCTGCCCACCCACCGTCGGCAGCACCGCAAACACTTTCTTTTCATCTACTTTTTTGTCATTCCCGGAGGGAATCTGCGTTTGCTGCGCAGTGAGCATCTCCGACTCCACCCGCAGAATCTCCTCGAGATACCCCACCGTCAGCGGCTCAATGTACGTGCGGTCGGCGACCTCCGGGTCGGTCATGATGGACGCCGGGTTCGAGTTCACCAGCACCACCTCATAGCCCTCGGCCTTCAGCGCCTTGCACGCCTGCGTGCCCGAGTAGTCGAACTCCGCCGACTGCCCAATCACAATCGGACCGGAGCCAATCACCAAAATCTTCGCAATGTCATTCCTGCGCGGCATTACTTCTTCCAGTCCTCCATCGCTGTACGGAACTGCCTAAACAGATAGTGCGAGTCATGCGGCCCGGGGCTCGCCTCCGGGTGATACTGCACGCTGAACATCGGGTCGGTCTTATGCTTCAGGCCGGCGAGCGTGTTGTCGTTCAGGTTGGTGTGCGTCTGCTCCACGTCGTCGGGCAGCGATGCCGGGTCGACGTTGTAGTTGTGGTTCTGCGCGGTGATCTCCACCTTGCCCGTCGCCAGGTTCTGGATGGGATGGTTGCCACCGTGGTGGCCGAACTTGAGCTTGTACGTCTTGCCGCCCAGCGCGAGCCCGAACAGCTGGTGCCCCAGGCAGATGCCGAACAGCGGCTTCTTGCCCTGCAGCGCGCGGATGTTCTGCTGCGCATAGTCAAGCGGCTCCGGGTCGCCGGGACCGTTGGAAAAGAAGATGCCGTCGGGCTGCATGGCCAGCACCTCGGCTGCGGGCGTCTTCGCCGGCACTACTGTCACCTTGCAGTTCTCCCGCGCCAGCATCCGCAGGATATTCTGCTTGATGCCGAAGTCATACGCCACCACGTGCAGCGGCTCCTTCGCGGCTGCGTCCGCGGAGGGCAGCAGCGGGTCGCCGGTGCCGTTCCTGGGCTCCTCCGCGTCCCACACATACGGCTGCCTGGTGGTCACGACGCTGGCCAGGTCCGTGCCGTCCATCTTTTTGTGGGCGCGCGCCTTCGCCACCAGCGCATCGGTATCGTGCACCGCGGTCGAGATCGCGCCGCGCATCACGCCGTGCGCGCGCAAGTGCCGCACCACGGCGCGGGTATCGATCTCCGCGATCACGGGCACGCCGTTTCTTTCCAGATATTCGTCGGCCACCTCGGTGCTGCGCCAGTTCGAGCTCACCGCGGAGAACTCCCGCACCACCAACCCCTCGATGTAGGGCCGCGCGCTCTCCGCATCGCTTGGGCTTGTCCCATAGTTGCCAATGTGGGGGTTGGTCAGAACCACGATCTGCCCCGCGTACGAGGGATCGGTAAAGATCTCCTGGTAGCCGGTCAGCGAGGTGTTGAAGACCACCTCGCCCACGCGCTCCGCGGCTGCGCCGTCGCCACCCACGCGCGCGCCAAAGGCCTTACCACGGAACAGGCGTCCATCTTCCAGGGCCAGCACTGCATCGGCCAGGTCTGCTCGCATCGACCATCCTTCGGTGTCAAGTCGATCATTCGCTGGAGGCGAGACGATCACCTGATTTTATCAGCACCGCGGCACCCGCCTGCCTGAGTAAAACTCGGCCTTTATTGAAACGACTCCGCGCTACGCCCGCCCCATGCAGCGACAGCCCGGCCGAAGCCGGGCTGTCTGGACATCGCCGCTGCCTGGGGACTAGCGGTGGCAGTGCCGGTGGTGGTGACGGACATAACAGTGACGGTAGGCGTGCGCGGGAACGGTCGCTCCGGCGAACACGAGAAGGGCTACGAATGAGAGCATCACTTTCTTCATGGCTTTCTTGTCTCCTGGTACTTGCGATAGAAGCGACATCTTCAACGTTTGCGGCCTGTTTCCATGTCTGGCCTTCAAGCATATCTCGGCCCATACAAACAGCCCGATTGGAACCAGCCGATCTGGGTGGCGCCCGCGAGCTGCTGCGGATGCGTTCCAGCCCGGCGCGCACTTGATTAGGTGCGGTTCATGCCTCCCACGTTATCCCGAACCGCGGTGCAAACCCGGAGATTCTAAGCGATATCCACAAAAACTTCATCGTCTTCGATCTTAACCGGGAAGACGGCCACCTTGGCCCGCTCCGGCGGCTCGGCCACCCCGGTGGTGGTGCTGAACGCCCAGGAGTGCCACGGGCACACCACCGCCTCGCCCTCCAGCCAGCCCTGCCCCAGCGGCCCGCGCTTGTGCGGGCACCAGTTGTCCAGCGCCGCCAGCCGGCCATTTACATTGGCCAGACACACCGCGATGCGATGGCTCTCGGGGCCATTGGCCTCGACCTCGCACACCTCGCCCGGCCCGGGCGCCTTCGCCACGCTACATAGTCGTACCCACTCCGCCAAACCGTTCTCCTTACGCAACCACGCATGAGATGCTGGAGGTACCCGCCCGGCACCATGGCCAAACCGCACAAACCCCGCCGCCAACAGCCCCGACTCGACCCGCAGCGCCGCGACCGGCCCGCTCGGCCCGATGAGATGGTCGAGCTCGTCGATCCCGCCTGGATTCTCAAGGCGCTCGGCCTGGCCCTGGGCGTCGCGCTGGTCTGCGGCTACGTCACCATCTGCATCGTATTCGCTCGCAGCCAGTGGCAGCTCGCCCTGCAGCCTGCGCACACCGTCACGAGCAACCCGGCCGCGCTCGGCCTCGCGTTTCAGGAGGTCCACTTCGATACCGCGGGCAACGCCGCAGGCGCTTCTGCCGGCCCCGTCGCAGCCCCGCTCGACGGCTGGTGGCTGCCCGCCGCCACACCCACCGCGCCCACCGCTCTGGTGCTCCACGCCGGCGAGGGCACACTCGCCGACGCCCTGCCCCACGCCCAGGCCCTCCACGACGCCGGCCTCGCCGTCCTGCTCTTCGACTACCGCGGCTTCGGCCGCAGCGCCGACCCGCTGCCCGACCACCACCCCTCGCAGGCCTCCATGCAGGTCGACGCAGACGCCGCCTTCGCCTATCTCGTCCGCACACGCGCGCTCGCGCCCCGCTCCATCGTCGTCTATGGGACCGGCGTGGGCGCCTCGCTGGCTGTGGCGCTGTGCGCCCAACACCCCGAACTCCCCGCGCTCATCCTGGAATCCCCCTCCGGCGACCTGCGCGCCGGCGCCGTCGCCGAAAACCACTCCCACCTCATCCCGGTCGGCCTGCTCTTCCATGAGGACTTCCCGCTCGCCACGCCGCTGCGCACGCTGCCCACGCCCAAACTGCTGATCTCCTACACCCTCGGCGCGCCGCCGCCTGCGCTGCAGCAGGCTGCCGACCCCAAGATGACCGTCGAACTGGCCCCTGCCTCGCCCACCGCGAGCGCGCCCGGCCCGGCCCTGCACGAGGCCCTGCTGCGCTTCCTCGCCGCCTACCTCTAATCCCTAACCTCTAACCCTGCGCGAAAAGGCAGAGGGCCCCCGATGTTCTGGGGGCCCTACAGATTGGTGGGGAGGGTTGTGCGGATAGGGGATGCCGAAAGCCGTGGGGACTGCTGGCCTCGACTGGTACTGACTTATATAACGGCAGCCGAGGGTGGAAGTTGTTACCCCTTTAGGGTCATTTCAGTGAAAATCTTTTCCCGAGTTTCAAGCCGGGAAAATAGCCGGTATGGAGACCCACCCCTACAAACAAGACTTGCGCAGAGCTTTCCTAGGCGAAATTCAGGAAGTTGCGCGGCTCGACCGTCGCACCCGGGAAGACGGCCTCCAGGTTGCGCGCGCCCAGCGTCTTATAAGCCGCCTCGCCCAGCACATTGCGGAAGTCGGTAGTCACGGCCAGGTCGCGGCCCTCGTTCAACTGCTCATTGGCGAGCCCCGGCCATCGGCCGTAGACCTTGCCGCCCTTCACCGCGCCGCCCAGCACGAACATCACGTTCGCATGGCCGTGGTCGGTGCCGCCGGTGCCATTCTGCCGCGCCGTCCGGCCGAACTCCGACATCGTGACCAGCGTGATGTTCTCGCTCTCGTCGCCCATGTCCTTCCAGAAGGCCGCGATGGTCTCGGAGAACTCCTTCAACCGGTTCGCCAGCTGCCCGCTCGCGCCGCCCTGGTTCTGGTGCGTGTCCCAGCCGCCGATATCGGAGAACGCCGCCTCGACGCCCAGGTTCGCCTTCATCAGTTGCGCGATCTGCTTCATGCTGTTGCCGAAGGCGCCATTCGGGTAGACGACTCCATCTGCCGGCTTGTAGTGGGCCGGATCGGCCGCCTTCAGCATCTTTACCGCCTCGAAGGTCTCCTGCCCGGTGCCGTGCAGCACCGCGTCCGAACTCTCGTCATACATCGACTGGAACGCGTTCGAGATCGGCGAGGTCTGCGGGCCCTTGCCGGCCACGGAGAAGTCGGCCAAATTGGCCACCGCAATCGTCGGCACCTTGCCCTGCAGCGTGCGCGGCACCTGCGTGCCCAGCGCGACCGCGCGGAAAGCCGAGGGCTTGCCGACAACCGGTTCCACCTGCAGCGCGCGGTTCAGCCAGCCGTCCTGGGTCGCCTTCACCCCGGGCGTGCCCGATTCCATGTAGTCCTGCGCGTCGAAGTGCGAGCGCGAGGGGTCCGGCGAGCCCACGGCGTGGACAATCGCCAGGTGTCCCTGGTCGTACAGCGGCTTGAACGCCGCCATCTGCGGGTGCAGCCCGAAGAAGCCGTTCAGGTCGATCACCTCGTTCTGCTTCACCGCGATCGTCGGCCGCATGGCGTAGTAGTTCTTCTCCGCGTGCGGCACCACCACGTTCAGGCCGTCGCAGGCGCCGCGCTGGAAGATCACCACCAGCTTCTTGCGTCCCGCCGCCGCCTTGTCCATCTCCGCATAGATCGAGCGCATCAGGAACGCCGGCACCACGCTGGTGCCCACCAGCGCCAGCGCGCCGCCGCGCATAAAGCCTCTCCGCGTCACCATATTGCGCCGGGGAAGGTCCCGGCCGTGCATATCGCAGCCCCAGTCGCTCGCGTCGGTGTAGAGGGTCTTGTTCGGCATGATGAAGCTCCTTCGATTGCTGCTCGTCCTGAACCGTCGTTCTGTGTGCCTCAACCTGAGGGGCCTGCCTGTACTGAATCCCTCGTACCGACTCCCTATGTACTGACTCTATTGTGCGCCGAAAGTTGTTGTCTCCAGCCGCCGGACCTGCAAATTTAGACCCACAAGAGGCTACCGCCGCTGGAACTCCGGCGACCCCAGCAGCAGACCCGCCATGGTATCCAGCGGCGTCTCCGGCTGGCTGTTGC